>Ga0210389_10000372_pt1 | contig 43383 bp, 38 predicted proteins | sample IncBWH28OmetaG_FD_160127 | JGI IMG/M metagenome (GOLD analysis project Ga0210389, IMG submission 160127) | Forest soil microbial communities from Barre Woods Harvard Forest LTER site, Petersham, Massachusetts, United States - Inc-BW-H-28-O ... | reverse complement strand
AATACCCACTTTATATACTTATAAAATCGAAAATCTTTTGGCAGTTGCCAGGAGTAATAAAGTGGCCATTTTAATGGGTTTGCAGGAACTGCCGCAATTCAATCAACACTATGGGAAAGACACCGCCGCCACCATCACTTCCGTGGTTGGCAATGTGCTGGCCGGGTCGGTTCGCAACAAGGAAACTTTAGACTGGCTGGAACGCCTGTTTGGCAAGAATAAGCAGATCGGCGAAAGCTTGTCCATCGACCGCAATAAAACATCCACCTCTTTACAGGAAAAGCTGGAGCCGCTCATACCTGCCGGCAAAATGGCCTCGCTCAATACCGGCGAAATCGTCGGGCTGATCGCAGCCGATGTACAGGAAACCTATACCGGGCGCTTTGAAACATCGGCCATCAACTGCAAGGTCAACCTGGACAAAAAAGAATTGCAGGCCGAAGAAGCCGCTTACCGCGATTTGCCGGTGTACTATGACTTCGGCGGTAAAAAAGAAGAGATACTGCGGCAGAACTTTATGCGGATCAATAAAGAAGTGGAGGGGGTGATCGCCGGCTTTAAAAAAAACACGCAAACCACACTCGTACCAAAAGCCAGCATGGGCCGCGGTATCGGCCAATAGATCACTAAACCTTTCGCGATGACTAAAACTTTACTCGCCTGCTGCGTGGTGTGTTTGCCCCTTCGCCATTTGCAGATTACTTCAGGCTACGGCCTTAGAATTCATCCGCTGAGCGGCCGGTCTCAATTTCATAAAGGGATCGACCTGCGGGCGCGAAGCGATACCGTTTATTCCATATTACCCGGAAAAGTAACCGCCGCAAATTATGACCCCCTGCTTGGCTTTTACATCCGGCTGGATCACGGCGACTTTGAAACGTTTTACGGCCACCTGTCGCAGCTTTTTGTCCTGGCCGGTGATTCAGTCAATTCCTGTCAGGCGCTGGGCATAACCGGCGCTTCGGGCGTCGTGACCGGCGAGCATCTGCATTTTGCGGTCAGTTACCGCCACGCGGCCATCAACCCGCTTCAATTCTTAAGCCTGCTCAATCAGATTAATCAATATAAAAAGGAGAACATACCATGAGTACTTACAAACCCCTGTCCGAACGGATAGCCAACCAAATGATTGCTGAACTGAAAGCAAACACTTCCATTTTTCAACGGCCGGACAATAACCAGGCTTCAGCCATGCCTTTTAACCTGTCCAGCGGCAACCGCTACCCCGGCGCATCGGCGCTCACCCTGCTGATGCAGAAACGCGATGACCCCCGCTGGGCGACCTTTGAGCAAGCCAACCGCAACCGGACGGCCGTTAACAAAGGCGCGACCGGCACTTATATCACCTTCCCGAGCCAGTATGAATACCGGCAGGTGTTTAAGGACGGCGAGCCGGTAATGAAACAGAATGGCAAGCCGCGCTTTGAGCGCACCCGGCTGGACGAACCCAAAGAGGTGACCGCCAAGGTGTTCAATGCCGAACAAATGCGTAAAATAGAGCGATGGGAAAAAGAGCCGGTACCGCTTACCCCGCTGGAACGCGCCGAAATGATCCTGGATAATAGCAAGGTGACCCTGGAGCATGGCGGCGACGACATGCTCTATGATAAAGCGACAGACACTATCGTAATCCCCGAAAAGGAACAATTCGCCACCCCTGAACAATACGCGGCCGAAGCGCTGCACTTGCTGGCGCACCGCGAGTTGGGCAATATATCCGAAGATAACGGCATGGTCAAGGAGGAACTGCGGGCTAACCTCGCTTCCCTCTTTTTAAGTAAAGAGTTGAATCTCCCTTACGAATTGAATTACCATGTCGGTTATTCGAACAGCTGGGCGCAGCTATTGAAGGAAGAACCAGGCGAACTGTTTGCAGCTGCCGACGATGCACAAAAAGTGATGAACAAAGTTATGAATTTTGAACGGGACCTGGATGTGCAGCAGCAGGCAGATCAGGCGCCGGAGCAGCAGCAGGAACAAGCGCCCGCAAAAACCAATCCCAATAAACTGGAGCCTGGCGACGTCATCCCTTTCAAAGGCAACCAGTTTACCGTATTGGCAGCGCAAAAAAATAAAAGCCTGCAAATGCAGGATGCCAGCGGCGATAAGTTTACGCTAAAGCCCAAAGATGGTTTATATAGCCTACTGCTCCATGCGAAAAATAACCCGCTCGAACAGTCGCAGGAAATGGAGCAATCGGCAACGGAAGAAGAATCACAGGAAGCCGAAGAAGAAACTGAATATTCCCTTAGCCGCTAATTTTTAAACAACATGAACAAACAAATCTTTGAGGAACAGGACCTCCCGATGGCGGAACTCGCCAGTATAGGATTGGTCAGGAATGGCCGGGTAAACCTGGATAACGATGACCTGCAGGCATTGCTCACGGGTCGCCGTACCGACATGCTGCGCTTGGAGAACCTGCGTTTTGAAGACGTGGAAATAAAGCAGGTTGACACCATGCTCTCCCTGCGCGAGAATGAGCATGGCGTAGTAAAGTTACTGTTGCACCCTATTCACCGCGAAATGGAAGCACCTTATTACCTGACCAGAGACGAAGCGGAAAAGCTGGAGCGCGGCGATGCCGTCAATATCGAGAAATTTATCACCGATGAGGAAGGCAGATCGAAACAGGTGCTGGTGGAGTTCGACAAGGACACCAATGAATATGTCATTACCGATACCGAACAAATCCTGGTACCGGATGCCGTCAATGGCATGAAGCTGACGCCTGAGCAAAAAGAGAAATATCGAAAAGGCAAGGAAGTGGAGATGCCGGACGGGACGACTTTCCAGTACACCGGGGTTAAGAAGGAGGGCATGCGCTCCAATAAGCTTCACCTGATCGCTTCGCTCATCATGGATGGCGGTATTTCATTTGCGCTTTATAAAATCCTGCACGGCCTGTATAGCAAGAAGCGGGATGAAAAGCAGGCCGCGCTAACCACGCCGCAATACCGTGAGGCGTTCCGTGACTTTCAACAATGGCAAAAGGAGAGGCTGGCGAAAAGTGAGCAGAAACCCGCAACGGAACTGCAAACCGATGAAGAACAATTCTTATCCCGCTAATGCACCCTTATCTAATGCGGCTGGGCGTTCGCCCTGAAGTGCAAGCCTTTTTCGCGCCGTTTTATTCGGACAATTCCGGCGACCTCGTGTTTCAACAAGGTAATTACCGGGAGCATTTCGGCTTGTCTTTCCACCGTGTTCAGGCAGGAAATGACCTTTGGATCGCCGGTGAATCCGACCTCGCTTTGGCCGCCCGCGCATTCATCAGTCATTCCGTAATGGATATCATAGCCTTTCTGCATTATTACGGGCATACCTTAGCCAATTGGGACAGGGCTGTATTTATCGCTACCGGCGCAAGCCTTACGGCTGCACAGCTTCGATGGATCAGTGACAACCTCGCGGATAAATCATTAACCTTGTTATTTCCGGCAGACCTGCCGGGCGCTGTTGCCGACCTGAAAGTAGCTGCGGCGTTCCGCCGGGTGCCTGCGGCGGCTTTCCTGTCTGAAAAAGAAAGGCTGAAAATCTGCTTCCGCAACAAGATTTTTGAATTTGACCGGCCGGCGTTCTCCCTCAGCGCTTTTGAAAAGGTATCGGGGAGTCGCTTCAATGTCGCTACCCGCAAACCAAAACACGGCGCCAGCTTTTTGGAACAACTCAGAGCTGGCGCTTTTCCTACCCATTAAACCAATACTTATGGAAATTGTACACCCACCGGATACGCAAACGATTGTCATCCGGCCGGCAACGCTGTTTGCCTTTATCAAAGTCTTTCCCTTTATCATTTGTGCGCTGGGCTTCCTGTTACTGGCCTGGCGCTATTATCCGGCCTTATCGGCCTTGAGTTTGCTGGCCTCACTGATCGGCTTTTACCGCTTTTTTTATATCCGTAACTGCATTTACACTATCACGCCGGAAGTGATCAAAATTACACGTGGGATATTCTTTAAACGCACCGACCAGGTGGAGCTTTTTCGTGTGAAAGATTATGTGCAAACACAACCCTTTTTACTACAGCTATTCCGCCTGATGGATCTCATGCTGCGCACCACAGACCCGGTCAACCCGGTGATCTGGCTGCGCGGCATCCCCTTATCCGACATCGTAGACACCATCCGGGCCCATGTTTTGGAAACCCGCCAGCACAACCGGATCTACGAGATCAACTGATAAAAATTTCACAAATACTTGCTTTGCTTGCTAATATTTTTAGTATATTTGAATAGAAAATCATGAAAACGTTTCTTTATTTGGTCCTCTTTTGCTTCCTTTTTAACTGCTGTTATTTCGGAGCGCTCAATGCGAAGCACCCAATGACTTTAATCCTGGTAGCTATCGCGCTGGTCGTATTATTTGCCTGGCTGATGGTCAGCCGTCACAAAAAGAGAATGGAGCGCCGCCAGCAGGAGCAATACTTCCAGGAGTTTATGCGCTGGCAGCTTCGCAACAGCAGGCATTAAGCCGGCTTTCGCTTTACCTTTTCTCTTTTATACATGGCAAACCATTATTCCACTACGGTGCTCTTTGTCGGCGACCCCGAAAAGGTCGCCGAACTGCGCCATCTATTTTGGGGTATTGACCGGCAGCAAAAGCTAACCGATATGTATTACCTCCCCGATTTTGTCAACGACGGCACCGGCTACGTTGAGGAGGTTTCTTTTAACGGGCAATGGATCAATTACCAAAGCCGCTGGACACCAAATCTGTATCTGCTGCAACAACTGGCGGAACATTACCAGGTAGAATTTATAAGCGGTTTCGATGAAATTACCAACGATAAATACGGGGAGGCAATCTACAGCAATGGCCGGTTACAAACCGTTTGCCGGGATGCTTATGATGAAAGTAGTGTAGTCAATCATCCTGATTGGTTAGCCTTCCGCCAGGAACGGCAATCCCTGCTTGAACGATATCCCGATAATGGACATGAGTTGCAACTGCGATAGCCGCTTAATTACCACCTGTTCCCGTCTATCTCCCCATCGCGGCTATCACGATATTCCCTGCGCGGCCGCTCAAAGTCGCGGCGTGTCGTACCCTGTTTTTCTACTGCTTCTGACAGGGCAATGTTTCTTCCATACACTTCCTTCCCGTTTAATGCAGCGATCGCTGCACTGGCCTGGTCCCGAACCGGCATCTCCACAAACCCGAATCCCTTTCTTTTACCCGTTTCCGCATCCGTCACCAACTTCACAGAAGCAACCTGCCCGAATTGTGTCAGCAAAGTCTTCAGTTCCGCTTCTTCCAGCTTATGGGGCACATTCGCAATAAAAATTTTCATAGGCGCAGAGTCTTTTGTTCTTCATCGTAAATTTATTCATTTTATGATGGATATGGAAAAACCGTTTGCTTTTGAATTCAAGGTGTATCGGCAACCGAACTTTGAGCCGCTGAGAGCCTCGAACATTGGATCTACAACGAACCTATTGCTGTCCGTCCCGGGCGATTATATAAGAGTAAGGGGCGGCTGTTTGGGAAACTGCCGTTAGGTGCTTCGCTGCGATCATCAGCATCAGGGTTCGTATCCTCTTTAGCCTCATCGAAGTTTTCTTTAAGCAACTGAGTGATCGCTGCCACTTTTAATTTAACTGCTGTCATTTGCAATAATTGAAGAGATGCCATTTCCTTGCTTTCGATGAGCTCCATATAAAAGAGACTGCTCAAGTCGCGTGGTACGGGATCGGGCTCCTGGTTGTTAAACAATGTATCCGCTGGGTAGTTGTGACCAAGTGGAAAATCATCCGATTGCCAGATCGCCCCGTTTGAAATCAAATCAAATCTCCGTAATATTAACGGATGTTTGCCAAACCGATCCATGCGGAATTAAAACCCCTTTTCAAGGCCATTTTTGAACGGGGAGAACAGCGTGCGCGGCAAACCTTCGCGGAGACCGAGAACCGGATTAAAGATGCCGGCCATTTCGAACGGATATTGACGCTGTATCACGAAGACGAAAAGACCAATAAACAGTTAGCGGAATCACCGCATCCTTATTATATTAAAAATTCAGAAAGCGATCTGCTGAATTATTTCGCCAGCCGCACCTATTTGCTGAGCGTGAATGAGACGGCTGAACTGGAAGAAGCGATTTACCTAAGCGCTTATGACAAGCTTTTGTTCGATGCTATTGATCCTTTACGCGGAGCCGTGCCGCAATACACTTTTAACAAGTTTTTGGCAGGGGAGCAATGTGGCTACTACGATCACCTTCCGAAAGAATACGTTACGGACAAAGACAATTATTTTGCGATCAGCGACTGGCAGGCGGCTAAACTACAAAGTTTGGTCTGGCATGATTTTACTTTTTTGTTTAAACAGCTTCAGGCCGGCTGCGCAGATTTGCCTGATCCGCTTAACTTTCTTTCGGCAATAAAGAACGATGTTACCGGCCTGCTGCATGATGAAAAGAATGATCCGGTGGCCCTGAAGGAGGCGCTTGCTCAATTGGCCTTTTTACCTCCGGGCTATGTGCAAGGTCTCGACGGGGGACGTTTGTCGGATGAACTGACTTATTACCGCAAACCCGACCTTCACCTGAAAGGCATCACGCCTGTGGCTATTGGGTCTGCATTGCGGCTCGTCGAGGCAAGTCATGAGGGTCTTCTCGGTAACGAACTCGTGCTATGGTTCAGTCTCGATCAGCTCGAGGGCTGGCTTGAAGAAGTGAAGGAAGGCAGGCCCTGGACAGACGAAGTTTCGGAACCGGATTGGCGGGCACTCATTGATGAAACGCATATCGCGGCACAAAAGGAGATTGAAACTTTGACGGCGGCGATGGAAGTTATCGCCTACGATGAAGACCGTTCCAAAAAGGAGATCGGTAATTACCTGGTCAGCGAGTTTGAAAATTACCGGACGCGCTTTAAGGCATTTGAACACAAATGGCTTTTCGGCTTACTCCGTGATGATGAAGAAAGCGACGCGCACATTGACAGAGTGATCATTACCAACAGTTTCTTTGGTCGTGATTCGGAGATAAACCTCAGGCTTTTGCACCACGCGAAGGTGCTGCACGGGATGATCTGGGTTACGGTACAAATTTATGCAGCCGTGTTCGACACGCACCGTATTGAGTTCCCGGATGAAGACACTAGTTACTTTGCCATCATGTCGCTGCTGGGTACCATGGCGCCGGACAAGGAACTGTATGAGGCCATGACCAATAGCCTCCATGACGAAGTTGCGTCCCATGAAAGCTACTTTCTGCCATTTGACCTGTTCAAACAAAACCATAAGGAGGATTTCCATCACATCTTCCATCGGGCGGTAGACCGGTTGCAAGGGCTACTTGATGATGCTGAACCAACTAATAAGATATTATACTTGCAAACCCGGCTCAAAGAACTCAGGCAAAGGGCGCTTAAGCGATCTCAGATAACGGATGATGAGCGCCAGTTTGGCAGCTATGATGACCGTTACGCCAATTTTTTTCAGGAATTTCTTGAGCTTGAAGCGGATTTCATCGATCAGGTTAAAGGTCTGAGCTTCCAGCCGCCGTTGCAGTTATCCGATACTACACCTGTTAAATTAATAGGTGGCCCGCTTTCATTTGACGACATGCTTACGGCCGGCCAGGCCGCTTTTGTGCTGGCTTCGCTCGAGTCGCTCGGCATTACCCGCGACGGCAGAGCAGCAGTCAGCGAACGCAGGAAAGGCGCGCTCCGCGGCGTAGTGGAAGCGTTACTCGACGCCCACCTGCTTCCTGCAACGAGCCTGGAACAGCTTTGCCGCGTTATCGCAGCACGGATCGGCCTCGAACTTCGCTCGAAACTTGATCACTCCCAGGTGAGCCAAAAGTTCCGTAAGACAGCAGCGGCGTATATCAAACAGCATCATCAGCCCTGAGAAGGTCTTATCCCGCCAGCCCTGTAAAGCCTGATAGGCAGTTGGATGTTTGCGTAAAATTAACCGCACATGAAAAAAAAGCTGCAACCGCGTCATCAGCTATTGATCCGGGCTTCACTGACCTATGGGAAATTCTCCTTTCATCTCACGATCCGGTTACTTGTACATTTGGCGCTGCTAGGTTTACTACACTGGTTGCTGATTCGTTAACTAACTATTTTTCAGCGCCTTCCGATCAGCGGTACGATAAAATAAAGCCGGCCAGAATCGTTTCTTTGGCATGAACCTTGCACTTCAATATGCAGTTAAAACCAACGATCATGGCACCAGAAGAAGGTAAACAAGAAGACGTTGACGCCTACAAGAAAGGTCGTCAGGGTGAATCAGATGCCGGGCTCTTTAGCGGGCCTTCAGAATCAAACGTCGAAGGCCAAAAAGATAAGGCCGATGCGGATGAATCGAAGAAAGAAAACGAAGATAAGGAAGATTAGCTTCTTTGTCAAACCCCTCCTGGAGAGGGGTTTGACATTTATAACCGGCTTGATATCAACATCAATATTACGTTTAATCAATGATCACACTAAACTATTACATTCGATTAAAAATCGCAATTGGAAGAAAATAAAGCTTTTTGGAAAGAACATAGCGACTGGCTGGCGGCATTCACGCTGGATGATACTCATGGTAGATAATGTCACCATAAGTTTTCTATTTTGTAACCTAATCATCCCAATAATCAACATAATATAGCTCCTCAATTTTTTCGTTCAATTCTTTGCAGTTTTTTAATTTGTCATCGATCAATTGTTGGTTTTCTGTTATCGCAATGTTATTTCGATCGAGGTCCGTCAAAAGCTTTGTTTCTTCTTGACTGTAAATATTTGTCAGGCTTTGCGATATCGCAGTAAAAAACTTTAACTTATCATGATCAATAAATCCATCGAGTTTACTACGCCTCCTGTTTAGTCTGACTATTTCCGCTTCATAGCCTTTAATTTTATCCGCAAAATCAGCCAAAAATAACACCTGTACATTTCGTCTTAATTGTTCGATTTGCAACTTATTCAATGGCTCCAACTTAGGGCTGCTAAAAAGGTTAACCACCTGGTCAGTACGGAAATTATACATCGTTTCGTAATTCTCTTGGATGTAATCCCAGTTTTTGATTTTATCAATGATATGGTACACCCGGTTGTTTACAACCTTTTGTTCGCAGGCATTGATGTTTTTTAATTTGCTGTCAATTAATGCCTTTTCACTTTCGTCAGTGGAAATGTAGGTTTTGATCGCCTTCAAACGTTTACTATAAGCATCAACGATTTCCATTACGGCATCTGGTATATTGAACCAGGAAGGTGATGCCAGCCGGCTATAAATATCAGCGGTTTTTTCAGCTATTTGTGCCAATTTAAGGGCCACTGCTGAAAGCTCTTTTTCTATAGTTACACCATTTCTGTTGAGGTTCGATTGCTCTCCTTCCAACTCTTTTATCTCCTTTCCAATAGTCCGGACCTGCCTTTCCATATAATTTTTTTCACTACGTAGCCGGTTCCTTTCCTCACGTTCTTCTGTTTCTCTCGCTGTTTCTGCAGCTATATAAGCTGCGATAGTCTTTTCCGCTGCAGCCTTCTCTTTTTTTACATCGCGGTAATAAACCTGTAGCTTTAAAGGATCAAATATCAATTGGTCAAGTGTAACCACTACATGCAGCCATTTAGAACGAAGTGTTGCCTTATCCGCATAATAATGCAGGTAATAACATTGTAACACGAGGTCCTGATCATCATCAATCTTTTTTATGGTATCCGAGTCGAGGACAAAAGCGTTGTAATTATTACTATAAATAATATCTGATTGCGTGAGTTTTCTAAAATCATCGCTGGCCTCGAAAATATTGAAGACCCAAAGAATAAATATACCCTGCTCTTTATAGAAATGTTGTCTGCTGACGATGACATCCAGCCAGGTAGTGGAGAGTTGTAATTCAATTGCTATCTTTTTTTCATTGAAAACCGCGTTGATATCCGGTTTCTTCCAATTTATTTCATCGAGGCTGCGGATCACCTGCTCTACGTTGACCGATGTAACCTGACCTTTACTATGCTGGTTAAGCCGTAGGCCTTTAGCTATTTGCTCCTTCAGTTCGATATGTAACCGGCTTTCGGGGACACCCCGGTACTTCATTCTGTTAATGTCTTGTTTGGAGTATTTGGAGGTGGTTTTAATGGGGCAATCGTCGCTGTTATATAGGTGTGCGAAATGGAAGTTCTTACTTCGGGCCAGCGTATGGCTGTCCTTCCCGCCGAGTATCCGAACGTTTTTACCGCACACCGCGCAAACCAGCCAACCATTTCGCAAATGCTGATTCGCCTTTTCTTGTTCGCCCCTAGCTTGGGTGACCAAATCAAAACTCTTTTTAAAGAACACAGCCGACTTGACGATTTCACCCGTTTCCAGATCTAAGACTTCCTCTATTGTTGGTTTGGCATTGGGGCTCATTTTTACAGGATATGGTAAAACAGCCCGAAGGGCGATTATTACAGGTTATGTAAAGGTATATAACTTTAATGTCAAAATTACGAGGCTGTAAATTCCGTTAGAGAATATCGCTGGAATAAAAACGAATCATAAGTGCAGGTATTTTTACTGGTGTTACTTTCGTCTCGAATCTTCCAGGCCGCCCGGGTTCCAGTAAAAAATCTTATTGTTTGACTGAAAAGAAATCGGGTGTTGCGAAGGGATTGTTAATTCCTGATTACCAAACCTGACGAGCTCCGTCATTTTACTTCCGATCATTTCAGAGACCTTGTTTTTTAGCGGTTGTATTTCATCCGGGACATCACCAATGAAATTACCATAGAAATTTGCGACGGTGTCGAAGCCATTCGATTGAGCGACTTGGGAGAATACAAAGGCAAACGTTATCGTTTTTGTCTGATGGTTAAGGATATGAGCAACCATAGAGCGAAATAATGCATCCGGCAAGCTAAACATACCCGTATTCAATAAAATCACACCGGCTGCTTTAATTTCATGGGTTTCCTTAAACGCTTTAATCTGATCAGAAGCCTTTTTAATCTGGTTTTGAATTGTATTTCGTATCAGGACATGATATTTGGCCGTTAAATCCCCATATTCTACGGCAGGATTAAGATTAACGGTATGAACTTTCAAATGCTCGAACAGTTTACCAATAGATTTTCGCCTTTCCTTGTCGAACAACCCCTCTTTTTGAAGATCCTTTAATTCCATTACAACTCCGTGCCAAAGGAAATCCGGGGTCTTCATACTGCTTTCGGGTATTTTCATTCCGCCCATTTTCGTGATCATATGTTCAAAATCAACTTCAGCAAAACGTGGCGAATTGAAAAAGCCCCGGTTGCTTTGCAGGGGATCTACAAAGCAGATGAAAGAACAGCCAGTATCTCTGGCAATGTAAAAGGAATCCAATAATTCGTCACTCTTTGCAGCGCAAAAATGCTCTGTTATCTCCTCTATCACCAGTTCAGAACATATAGGGTATTCAAATTCTACCGACCGATCATAACAATAAGCCACCGTACACAGCTCCTCCCTCACCAACAGGAAGCATTTCGCATAGCGGTTATGCTCCATATTATACCCCTCGTAAATAATACTGAAAATCGACATGCCCCAAATAAACTAAAATTCTTTGTTTATTTGGTCTTGGCCATAAAAACACTTATCTGCACACGCTAATCCCTTTGACTTTATTGGTAATTTAGCAATATGAACAATAAAGAATCCCATCCTTAAACTTGTCGAACCCCTCATAGAAGCACCTGATTCAAGGGAAGAATTACTCACTATTACCGCCATACAAGGCAAAGAAAAGAACGGGAGGTTACGAACAATTGATATTACACGGCAGCAGTAACCCCTAACTTGCTTGCCAGCATTAGGGCATCACATACGAATCTCATGATGTGTGTAATTGGCGTTCATTACAACCACGACTTCACATATAGTCCGGCATTCTGGTTATATTTATCACCTTTCTACGCGAGAGCGACGGACCACATCTAGGATACTTCAACTGATGTTTTCTCCGACCTGAAGATATGGCTGACCACCGTTCATTTCCGATCCGATTTTATTCTGATGTCGGCGTTTTTCAATGAAAAGTCAAGTCATAATATTAATGATATATATCTGACAATCACTTATTTTGGCAAGGTTAAAGGCTAAGGCCCGAGTCTCTAAATAAGGAAAAAACAGATAAGTGTTCATCGTTCCTCTAAAAGGTTATTCGTAAATAACCTATACCTTAGAACTATAATAGACTTTTCATGAAATTGATTGACATAAGCGATTTGGTTTTTTGGGCTGATAAACCAGCGTCCAAAGCTGGTTTACCGGAATTGATCTCAAGATTAGTCCGTGCTACACATACTAAGATTAAAGATCTTAACATTCCAAAAGGCAAATCTACTTTCAGAGGTGGGTGGGATGGCTTTATTATCAGCGCGGATGAGTCCGAGTTTGTTCCCAAAGGATATTCTGCATGGGAATTTGGCACACAAGCAGATTACGTCGGAAAGGCGGAGGGTGATTATGTCAAACGTACCAAAGATACGCTTGGCGCTGATCCATCAAAAACAACCCTAATCATGGTTACTCCGCGCACATGGGAGAAAAAGGATGAGTGGGTGACCGAAAAAATGAAAGACAATATATGGAAAGATATTATTGTTTATGATGGAGGAAAACTTGTTGAGTGGTTGGCATTGGCACCAGTACAGACTTTATGGTTTTTGCAACAGATTGATCGTGCACCAACGGAAGGATTTGAAAGCATCACCGATTTTTGGGAGGGCTACCGTTATGGGCCCTCTTTTCAAATTTCTCCTGAAATGGTAACGGTGGGTAGACAGGACGTTATTGTTGAACTAATAAAAAGGATAAAACTTCCTCCAAATATTATACCCATTCGTGCCCAATCAATATCGGAAATGATCGCATTTCTGGCAGGTGCAATTGAATTAATGGAAATTGGGGATAAAGAAGAATTTATTTCACGAACAGTTATTGTTGAAAATCTAAATGCTTTTAAAATACTGGTTAGCAATTTTGATTCTCTAATCTTTGTACCAAGGTTTGATTCAGGAAGCATCGTTCATCAGGCCGTACATACAGGCCATTATGTCATTTTACCGGTTGACCCGGACGAAGATTACCCCGGAATGCTTGATCTGCCTAAACTTGACCGCGACGGCTTGATCGAAGCACTTAAGAGAACAGGATTGTCAGCGGAAAAGGCAGAAAAACTTTCAAGGGAGTCCAATCGTGATATGGCTGTTATCCGGAGAAGGGAAAGATTTGAAATGGCAAAACCAACGTGGGCTGATCCGGCAAACATTATGCAGATCATTCCCGCTGCATTAGTCGGAAAATGGAATGAAAAAATTGAGGGAGATCAAGAAGTACTTGAAGTACTCTCGGGTGTGCCGTATGCTGAATACGTTAAGAAGATAAACCCGTGGAAAATGGCACCGGATACACCGCTCAAACAAGTTGCTGACCAATGGCGTATTACTTCCCCTTTAGATGTTTGGTATTATGTTAGAAAACATATTCAAAAAGATGATCTTGAAAAATTCATGTCTTGCTTCCACACAGTTTTTAATACTGCTGACGAGACGCTGGTATGGACTGTAGAGGAGAAGATAGAAAAAATGTTAAAAGGCAGTACTGTGGCGCATTCGCCTGCTGTCAGGAAAGGATTGGCTGAATCGTTAATTTTGATAGCGTTATCTACCGAACCGTTGCCCTCTGTACCATCTGGACAAGCTTGGGTTGATGGACAACTCTCCACCATGTTAAAGGCTGATCCACAGAAGTTATTAAAATTTGGAAATCATGAATTACCGCTCGTTGCAGAAGCCTCGCCACTCGTTTTCCTCAATTGGATAGAAGAATATCTTGCAAATACAGGAACCACAATATATAGGATTTTTGAAGAAAAAGATGCTGGCTTGATGCCGGTTACTTACCTTACTGGCTTGCTTTGGTGCCTTGAAGCGTTGGCCTGGTTCCCGGAGTATTTGAGCCGGGTTGTATGCATCTTGACAGAACTGGTAGCTCTTGATCCCGGAGGACAGCTTTCAAATCGTCCTGCAAATTCTCTGAGGGCTATTTTTCTGCCGTGGTGCCCGCAAACATACGCTCCCGAAAGTTATAGGAAAGATGCATTGAGCCTGGTTAAGAAAAAATCACAGGAAGTTGCATGGAAGCTATGCCTGAGTTTATTGCCTAAAGGACAGGAAGTAGCATTTAAATCATATCAGTTCAGATGGCGTTATAGCGTTAGTAAAGATATTATAGTACCTATTAAATTCAGTATAGCTTCCTACGATTACCTTATAGAAATCGCTCTGCTTTTGGGCGGAACTGACCCTGAAAGGCTCGCCGGGCTGGTAAAGGAATTTGCAAAGCCTTTATCGGAGTTTCAAAGAAATCTCATTGTGGATCATATTAAGACTAACATTCCAATTATTAATGATGATGAAAATCGCCTTTATAAGGAAATCAGGACAACGATTGGCCAGCATGAGGAATTGTCTTCTGCCCACTGGGCATTGTCGATGGAAGAATTAAAAGGATTAAAGGAGATTTTAGCGGCAACAGCACCTGTTGCAGATGTAGCATCAAGGCTATGGCTGTTTGAAGAGGCCTATCCAAAGTATCCGGGCATGATGAGTTACAGGGGCCATTCCATCGAAGAGCGGGATAATGATTTGCTTGAAAAAAGAAAGGAAGCTCTAATTGAAATATTAAAGGATATTTCTTTACGAGAATTGATATCCCATATACCGGGCAGGGGAAACAAGGGCCTTATTGGTGAAACACTTGCTTATATTTTAGACAAGGAAGCGGATATTAAGTTAATGCTGGAAACAACGGAACTCAATCTTGGTAATGCCGATTATGATCCGGACTTGTATATGTTTTTCAGGCGGCATTCTGCTATTATCGGAGCAGATAAATTGATGACACTGGTTTTGAAATTGCTGCCTGACAATTTCTCAGACCAGGCAACGGCTAAAACTCTGACTTTTCTTGAGTTTAATAATAATTTACTGGACTTCGTTAAGACTCAAAACACAAAGGTGCAGGAAAAATTCTGGCAAACCGTGTCAGTTTATCCCGGATATTTATCGCCGGAAAATAAACTTTATGTGTTAACGCAGTTAACCGATTACCACAGGCACTACGCTGCTTTGGATACGGCCTTCAGGATCAGGGATGAGTTGTCATCCGAATTATTGTACGAAATTTTGAAAAACGCTGTAACTAAAAAGAGTATTGATCATGGCAGGATACAAAATTATGAGGTCAATGAACTGTTTGCCGTTTTAGATCGTTTTAAGGATTTGTCCAAAGAGAAGTTTTTTGAACTGGAATGGCTATATATGCCAGTTCTTACCAGCCTTGATAACAAAAGAAGGCCGGTAAATTTACATCGCGAAATGATGAACAACCCATTAGCCTTCATGGAAATTTTAATACACGTTTCCATACCCCGCTCTGAAACGTTAAAGCAGCAGGAATTTAAATTGAACGATCAGGATAAGGAGTGGTACAAATTTAAAGTAAGGCAATGCTATAAACTTATAAGTACCTGTAATCAGGTACCGGGAGCGGACGAAATCGGCCTGATCAATTATTCCTTTTTTCAAGATTGGATAATCACAACCCGAAAACTTGCCGCAGAAGCAGAAAGATCTGAAATAGCAGATGCTTTTATAGGGCAGATACTGGCAAAGCATCCCCTAGATGAAAACGGCTTGCCGGTAAAAGAGATTCGCGATATGATTGAAGCAATAAACACTGCCAGTTTGAAAAGCAATTTTAGTGCGTCATTGTTTAACGATGAAGGGCCTATCAAAAAAGGTGTATTTGAAGGCGGAGTGGATGAGCGGATCAAAGCGGATGAGTATAATCAGAAGAGAGAAACACTGGTTAACTTATGGCCTTCCACTTCTGCCATATTTCAGGGTTTGTCAGATAGTTATACTTATAGTGCATTACAGGCTGATAACCAGGCGACATTAATGGATTTAGATTATTGACATCTGAAAATACTGTTGCTGATTATTCTTTGAACTGATCGGTAAACCATTCTGTAATCAAAGTTTGGGATTTAAAAAAAAGCATGACGAAACCAAATATGGATTTAAACTGTATATTTTCAATTCTCAATAAATGGGTTCTGTAGCTGGCATCAGTTGTTACGGAACCATTAGCAAGGTTTTCAGTAATTCGCTGCCTTGCTGTATGATCCTCATAAATATTAATTGCTAAATCCAAATGGTTCAAAATGGCATCCTCAAATTTTTCACCAATGGGGGTATCTGTATCTAAATGAATGCATCGGCCAAATAACATCCCGTTTTTGTCTATACTGGTCAGTTCTTCAAGCATCATTGAAAGATTTCCGTTGTTGTTTCTTTTGGCGATCACTTCAAGGCGATTGATGTTTTTAATATGTAACTCCCAATATTGCTGCAGGTTTTGTTCATTCGGCACACAGTCATCAAGAAGGTAACTGGCGCCTTCCTTCATCCGATTATGTATTTTTAAGGTCTTCCACCAATTGGGGTTGGCAGGCATCAATATGGACTCGAATAACCTTTGCATGGGTTGCTGATGATAAACCTTATAGGGTTTAATTCTTACATACAGCGGCTTGCCGGGAAATTTTTCGTTTGCCCATGCAATAACTATTGGGTTCAGGCAATAATCTATCAGGAAATATTGGTTTTGAAACATCACGACTTCACTTTCACTTATTTGAGTTAGAGCCGAAAAATTAATCAGTTCATTATCCAGACTTCCGGACTCTTTTCGGCGGATATGTGCCATCAAGTCAGGACACGACTGGAAAATAGGCTGCGAATTGTCATACACCTCACATCGTTGTCTCCACTCCAATTTTATAGCCAATTCCGTTAAATCAAAATTCAGAACAAAACAGGCTTCCCTTTCAACTCCTGTATATTCTTTAAAAAATCCAATGCTCAAGTAAGCGCTTACCAAATTTAGCTCTGAAGAACCGAGAAACTCCTTCCTAAAACCAATGAGCGTATCAATTAAGGCCTTGTTCTTAATGATCTTGTCTTCGATATATAAATGTGGGGAAAGTTCAGCGCTGTTACATTCTTCAGCAAATTCCTCTAATATTTTATAATAATCTTCGATTTCCATCTTTGGGGTAAATTATGGGTTATATAATGCAATCAATCCATTCTTCGTAAATAGTCGTTTCAGGGAACTTGAATACAAATGAAATAACAGAATATCCACAGCTATAAATGCACCTGTTTTCAATCACTCAAATGCCCGATATAGTTAAGAAGTCCAAGGATAACGAGGTAAATAGATTCCGCTTCGTATCTACTAAAGTCCACTTTTTGCCCAGAATGATGGGATTTAGAAGATAGGGACTGGGTCGACTTGTTGATCTTGTCAATCCAGTCAAATGTCTCTGTAGATACTGTTTCCAACCATTTAAAACCGGTTTCAGACTTGCTTTCATTTTTAATACTTTTTAAGTTCCTGGTTAACGCATCCAACGTGCTCCTGCAATGGGCTACACACTTATTGTAATCATGTAAAGTGAAATAACCCTCCGCTTTATTGAATTCGAAAACAATATCATCATAAGCCTCTTTTAAGTTCTTATGAGACAACGGAATTTCAACGAGCTTTAAATTTCGATAGCCGAGATTTGGCAAAATTTTTTCAATCCAAACAGACTTAGCCAGTTGGTAATTTAGAATAACCGTATCACTTTGGATGTAATCCCGCCCCGTAAATTTTTGATTAGAATTTTTAATTAAGCTATGTACTTTCAATTCCAATTGCATATTCAAATCGCCGTTCCGGTTTTTTTCAATAAAGTGGACTTCTCTGTCGGTTAATTTGAAATTCAAAATATATCCCCTGTTTGATTCCCTTCCATGTACAGTAGCCCCGGTTGGACCTACACACTCCGATAATAGTTGACGGGGATTTTGGAATAAAAGAATAGCATTTACGGGTAAAAGGTCAAACCCTACGTCGTCATTGTTAGTCCTTAAATTAAATTCCATTGGAATATGAAGATAGGCGTTCAAACTATCGTGACTACCGGAAATATTGTCTATCCCTATTTTTACGGATTGCACCATGGAATAAATGGTAAAAGTTGATTCATTCATAAAATTTATTCTTTATATCTAATAGTAATTTGAACCGACGGATAAAATAAAACGCCTAAGAGGGCTTCTGGGTTGACAGGTGCCTCAAGATTTTTTAATATATACCGAACAGCTTCTTAATAGTAAGCTTTGTTATTGATGGGAATCTGATTTTCCAGTTCCATCGTCCATAAAAATATGAATTATATCCGTCAGTAGCTCTTAAAGGCAATTTTGGGCATTGCCTCCGGCCCGCGTGTTCCGCTATATCTTTTTTTCAAAAAGGATGCCGCTACACCCGCTAATGCGGCCATGGCGGTAAATAAGGTTCGCGTTCCCGCCCCGGCTTCACCGCTCACCCTATTTACCGCCCGCGCAACAAGAGCCAACCGCAATCCGATCGTACTCGTCTCCCGTGCGCTGCGCTACCGCTCAACACGTCCGCCCGTCTTGCAGCAGGCACTTGTTTTTTCGCATTACGTTCGATTACTTTTTGTTCGATTTATGTCAGGCTTTCCAGTAATTGAGTTTTTTAAAAAGCAAAGCTAAAGCCCGCTGCGCAGTTGTCAAGGGTCTATAAACCCCGTAGCCGGGGCCCTTGACAACTGCCCACCAGTCTTTTTAATACTTGCATTTAAAAAACTAAATTTTATAATTATGGAAAGCCTGGTATTAAATCTTCAATCAAAAAGCCAAATCAGCGACTATATCGCTAACCACCATTTGATGCATTATGAATCAGAAATTTTAAATGAGCTCATTGCTGCCATCGATAACAATGATTTGGTACAATTGCAGTGGCTCAACAGTTTCGGTGATTGCTTCAGGGCCATTAGCATGAACCTGAACGCCTACCGTAAAGGAATCGAATTCGGGTTTACAGAAATTGCATTTGACCAATACGGCTGGTTTAAAAGACCGGCATTTTTAGATCAGGAAGATTTAACTTTTGGCGATACCAGCAGGTATGGCAACCACAACATTATCCATTTAGGCCGGGGTATAAATTGCATTTGGACTTATGGCTTAAATTACAGCTTCGGCTGTGCCGGCGGCGGTTACGGTTTATCCGTTTATGGCAAACAATTTAACAGCCGGGAGGCAGCGCTCAATTTCGCATTAAATGATTTAAAAGCCATGATGACCGCGAGGATCGGCAGCACGGATACCACCAATGATAAACAACCAGTTATCCTGGCTACATTGCGTGACATAGAAAAGGTGCAGATAAACATGGTGCAATTGACGCTTTTCTGAAGGGCGTAAACTACGCTAGTATCTATAGCGCTGCTTTATGATCAAGCGAATATTTTTAGATGATAGACCATAGGCTAATCTTCGATTCCCTGTGTATGTTCCTGTAATTCTGAATAGTTCCTTTTGCCGGCTGCCTTCTGATTTCGGCCAAATTGTGTTTTATCTATTTTGTCTTTAAGATAATCTACCAGATCGTCAAAGCGCTGAATAGGTATATAATTAATACCGCTTGCATGGTAGCGGTTCATTAAATTTTTGTTGTGGCTCGCCCAGTTAAATTTCTCTCCCCGGCCATCGGTATCAAATTGGATTTGTTTCCAATTGCCATAGCGTCTGCTCAAATAAGTCACATAGTTTTTCTTATGCAGATCTTTTCCCAGAGCACCGTCTGGAAGGTCCTGTGCAGACTTTTTAGACGGTTTCGCCGGTTTTGGCATAAATCTTTCAAAATACTTCTTTAAAATCCTGTCGGATTGTTCGGCATACTTGGAAAGGGTGTCCCAGCCCCAGTAATATACCGGAAAAGGAAGCTTTGCGTCTTCCATAACTTTAGCAGTAAATTCTTGTAAATTACTGTCATCCCGAAAGGTAGAGACGAAAAAGAATCGGCTGACCTCGAAACGCAGGTCGAATGCTTTTTTCAGGTCGGTATGGACATCGTCCATCAGGCTCTTGCGGATCAAGTCGTCTTTTTTATCGCGATGCTTAAGCTTACACTGTATAACTGTTTTTGTTTTGGCCGAATAAATGTCAATCCCTTTTTGCTGCTGTCCTTTTACACCGAAGGCCTGGTAATCTGTATTGTGAAAACTGTCTGTGTTTTCTATTTCATTAAAAAGGTCACAAATAAATTCTTCGAATTTTTTCTCGTCTTTAAGCGGGGGTAATTGGTAAGTAGGCATAGGATAAAGTTTTCGATAAAAGTGTTAAATTACGAAATAACTATTCAAACTTTATCTCTTAACTATGACTTATTGTACTTATTTAATTGCAATTCATTAATTTGTTCACTATATTTGAGCGTTCACGTTACGTGAACGCTCAAACCAATGAACGAAGAAGCAATTGTCTTTCAGGCCTTAGACCGGCTGAAGGACCATACAGGAATTAAAGGCAAATGGACGCAACAAGGTCACGAAACAGATGGTGAACTGGATCTTTATATCCAAAATGAGAACGTACATTTTATTGTTGAAATAAAAAGAGAACTACGTGAATATCAACTACCGGAACTGGTAAATCTATATCACAAGTACCCGAATTTCCTGGTTGTCGCCGAAAGAATCTTCCCAACTATAAAGGAAAAGTTAAGGGAATACAAGATCGGGTATCTCGACGGGGCCGGAAATATCTTTGTAAATACCGCTGGGCAATTGATATGGATGGATGGGCAAAAAAACACGGAGCCTGAAAAACCGGTGACCAACAGGGCCTTTACTAAAACAGGTTTACGAACCGTATTTTACTTACTGATGAACGAACAAGGTATCCGTATGCCATATAGGACAGTGGCTAAGCAAACCGGGGTTGCCCTGGGGAATATCAAAAACATCATTTTAGGCTTACGGGATGCAGGATTTATCTTACAGCTAAATGACAAGGACCTTCGCCTGCAAAACAAAAAAGAACTGCTGAATCGTTGGATCGCGGGCTATCGGGAAACTTTGAAGCCTGCCTTGTTGCAGGGGCGATACCGTTTTTTCCATCAGGAAGATTTTAATAACTGGAAACAGCTTCCCTTAACTCCGGGCAGAACAGTTTGGGGTGGTGAACCAGCCGCCGAAATGATTAATAACTGGTTAAACCCGGAAATATTGACCGCCTACACTACAGAACAAAAAGGCGCCCTGATTCCAAAATGGAAGTTGGTGCCGGATGCCACCGGAGAGGTGTTGATCTATGATAAATTCTGGCAGGACGAGGAAAAGGATATAAACACTATTGCACCATACTTATTGGTCTATGCCGATTTGAAAATTACCGACGACCCGCGTTGTCTGGAAACTGCCGAAATGATATACGATAATTATTTAAAAGATGGATTTGAGCAGTATTAGAGAAGGGGAACTAAAAGAGGTTTTCAACGAGCTTGAGGAAGCGTTCGAACACCTGCATATTGACTTTTATTTAATCGGAGCGCTTGCGCGAGATATCTGGTATGCAAGAGGCGATAAAAAATTCCGGACGACTAAAGACGTGGATTTTGCAATCATGATCAGTAATAAGAAAGATTATGAAGCTGTGCGATCTTACCTGATCGAAAATAAAGGATACGGGGAAGTCAAAACCAATTCATTTGTCTTACTCACCCCTGCAGGCGTTCAGGTAGACATCCTGCCTTTCGGCGAAATCGAAATTAATGATGAGGTCAAGTTTGAAGGAACCGGCCTGACCAGTATCAAAGTCAACGGCTTTAACGAAGTTTACCTCGCAGGAACCGAAACGGTAGAACTTAGTACAGGTCATACCTTTAAAGTTGCCACTCTACCGGCTATCGTGCTACTTAAATTTATAGCGTATGACGACCGCCCGGAAGTACGGGCAAAAGATGCGCGGGACATCATCAATATTATGCTCCATTTTTTTGACTTGCAAGCCGACCTGATTTATGAATCACATGCCGACCTGTTTGGTGGTGAAGAATTAGAACTCGAAGAGATTGCCGCAATCGTCATTGGCCGCGAGATGAAAAAGATCGTTTCCATTAATGAAGAGCTTTCCAAAAGGCTAAGCACCATATTAGAAGGTTTACTAAGCACTAAAGAAAATAGCCCCTTCGTTAGGAACATGGTGAGCGAATCGGGCCGCACGGTTGAAGAAGTATTAAATTTGATGACAAGGTTACAAACAGGATTAAACCAATAACCGCACTTGCTGATAAAAACCTGGGCACATGCAAAAACTTTACAAATACCGGCCATTATCTGAATTTTTATTTAAAGAATTAAAATATCAGGAATTGTATTTTGCAAATTACCAGGAACTTAACGACCCTTTTGATTTAAAAGTAAGGATTGACTTTACACCCGAAAAACCTGGTTATATAGGCCAGCTCATTCACCTTTTATTTAAATCTACACTGGTATTAAAACAAGGGAAGTACACACAAAAGGAAAACACCAATAACAGCCGGCTGATCCTCTTCATCCGTGATAAAGAACTCTGCAAAAAATTCGAGGATTTGATTTTTAATCATTTACAAAAATTAAAGGGTAGTGACGCGTTCATATCTTTCGAGGGAATGGAAACGGCTATTGTAAAATCTATAGCCGAACTCAAACTCAAGTTTAACTTTGACCTTCAAAAGTTTAAAAGTGAAATTATCCGTATCACAGGAAAGTTTTTGAATAACAGCTATACCACCTGTTTTAGTGAAGACCAGACAAATTTTCTGATGTGGTCCCACTATGCGAGCAAACACACCGGTGTTTGTTTAGAATTCACGCTGGAGCAACAAGGGAAATTTCCTTACGAGATGGAAGGACGCCGGGAATTTAAAGATGGTCAACCTGGTTATGGCGCGGGCCATATTGACTTTATGCAATATGAAGAAGATGTGTTGCCTATAAATTACAGGAGTGTCCAACCTTGCCTGAACTTTTTTGATTTTTCTGCGGTATTTGCTAACGAACACGATGCTGACCTGATCGGTCTAAGTAAAAGCAGATGGCATGCATATGCCAGGCACCTGGAATCTTTGTTTGCAACAAAAACGGCTGCATGGCAATACGAACGGGAATGGCGGGCAATTGAGATCAACTTTGATAAGCCCAAGGAACCGGAAGAAAGGATAAGGCATTACCCGATTGAGGCGCTCACCGCTATTTATTTTGGTATACGTACCCCGGAAGCGGTGAAAATTCGCATCCACAATATATATAAAAACAAAGGGCACAAAGTTAATCTGGTGAATTGTAAGCTTTCTGACGGGCAGGAACTGGATTTTGAGGAATGGGAACCACCGGACGATGACTAATCTTAGCCTTAAACTACTAATCAACACGGTCTAAATTTATTTAAAGTCATAGATGAAAACACTCTATATATTGGGAAATGGTTTTGATATCCATCATGGGTTAAGAACCCGGTATGCAGACTTTCATCAGTTCGTTAGTGAACACCACAGCGACCTTGAAACTACCCTCGAAAATTATTTTAATTTTCAGGTGGACTCAAATTATTTATGGAAAAGCTTTGAGAGCGATTTATGTGAATTTGACCATAACGGCTTTTTTGAAGGCCTTAATCACCTTAATATTTCTGATGATACCTTCAGGCTAAGCCAATGCTATGGTCTGGAGGACGATGTTATTCAACAAAGTGAAGAACTCGTTCAGGAAGTTCGCGAAGCGTTTCTAAATTGGATTGAATCCATCGATTACCCGGATGTGGACCAAATACAATCGCAGCTACTCCAAATTCAACCGGCAAGTTTGTTTATTAATTTCAATTATACAGATACCCTCGAAGAATTTTATCAGGTTTCAAAAGACAATATTCTTTACCTGCATAATAATGCCAAAGATTTCAGCGGTGACCTCATTTTTGGCCACGCTGAAAAAGCAGAAAAAGATCCCAAAGGGGACGAACTGGATGCCAATGGCGATAGTAACCGAACTATGTTCACCGACGCAGAAGATGCCGCACGAGCACCGTTTTATGCTTTCCAAAAAGATACAGATTCCATATTAGCAGACCATCAGGATTTTTTAAAAAAGTTAAGGAACATCGAGCGAGTCATTGTTTTGGGCCACTCATTGGGGAAAGTTGACTGGCCATACTTTCAAAAAATTGCAGATCTCGCGCCCATGGCGGCATGGAGCATCAGTTATTACCCGGTTAATGCGAAACCTCAAATGGAGTTTGAAGCAATAAAAATGTTAGACCCCCGAAAGCCTTCTATCAACATGATTCTGTTGGAAGAATTATGTTGAGACAGTGTGATGAACTGATCACCTACGCTATATCGATGTCGCAAATTTGGCCGTCACCCAACAACTAAAATATTCTTAGTAACTTGCTTAATTGATAATGGAAGCATGAATGATCTGCAATATATAACGAATAAAGGACATGGGTATTTTTGCCAGGTGAAGTTGTACCGCCATGTGCATACGGGGCACGAATTCGCTTTTAAGGAACTCAAAAAGGAGCATTATCCTAAAGACGAATATCGTTACCGGCTCAATCGTGAGATCAATATGTTGAAAGAACTCCAAGGGTGCGAACACATTATATCCCTGCTTGATCATGGTGAAAATAAGGATAAAGAAAGCTTATGGTACCTGATGCCATATGCGCCCGCTAACTTGTTTAATTATATCCGGAAACATAATAGTACACTTTCACCGAAAGAACGATTTGCGATCATTGACCAGGTAATCGATGCTGTCAAATATGCCCATGAACGCAGTATATTGCATCGGGACATATCTCCAAACAATGTCCTTGTTTTTTTTGAAAACGATCAAGTGATTATAAAAGTGGCCGATTTTGGTTTGGGAAAAGACGCGGAGTCCATTTCTCATTATACGGCGTCCAGCGCTTCAGGGTACGGCCAAATTCTTTATGTTTCCCCAGAGCAGCGTCAAAAGTTAAAGGACGCGACTTTTCAAAGCGACATTTATTCACTCGGTAAGTTGGTGTATTTTATTTATACAGGCCGGGACCCGGATAATATAAAGCAATTTGAATTATCTACACTGGTGAGCAGGGCAACGGAAGAAAAACCGGAAGACAGGTTCAAAAACATTCAGGAGTTTGAACAGCACTACACATCGCTCAAAGAGCTTCAGCTAAACACCAACATTCCAATGGAATATATCACGCTGCTTGAAGTCGCTGAATCGGGTGAAGAAATAGATTTTCATTATCTCCATAAATTATTGGTGCAGGGAAATGTTTTCCAGCATGTTTACAGCGACTATATCGCGCCTGTCGTAAAACTATTTGAGAATACGGATTACTTCAGAAGATATTATGCAACTGTCGGTAGTTCCATTGTAGAGTTTGTTGCAACGTTATCCGAGCGGCTTGAAGAGTGCTATAACAGTGTGGGCTGGCCGTTTAAAGCCGCCGGAGGCTTCGGCACGCTGCTAAAGAAAATCTTTTTGATCGTGCCGGATTACCGGGTTAGGCTATCTTGTCTTAAGTTTTTATGGAAATTAGCGTTCGAGATGGATCAGTGGTCAGTGCAGCGCGACATCGCAGAAGTTTTACAGGAGAAGTATCTTTCAAACGCAATTGCATCCCCTTTTGCGGAATTTATTGTCAATTCCGAAATTGAGGTGGATTTGCAACACTTTCAAGCGCTTGTTTTACCGAAGGTCATTAAAATGGCTATCATCAATGGCAACCAGATTGTTAAAACCAAATTAGAAGCCCAAAAGGCGGCACATGGTTTATATGACAGTCCGGATTTTTAAATCATTTAAGCCCTCACACCTAACCGATGCCCGAAGCTCAAAAAGAACTTGATGAAATAAACCGATACCTGATTACCTGGGTTACAGAAATAGCGGTTAACAATGCGTTGACCTACTTCGACATCAATAAAGTGTCAGAGGGTACATCCGCCCATTTGTTAAACCTGCTTTGCGGATGGAAGCTGGAGGATCTAAATGACAAGCAGCAGAATTTTCCAGGTATTGATCTAGGTGACACGGAAAGTTCCAAGTTAGCGGTACAGGTGACATCACGAACAGATGCCCGAAAAATTAAAAGCACCTTGCGAAGCTTCCTGAACAACGACTATTTGCAAACATTTCCGAACGGCCTGCGATTTTTACTGCTTTCCAACCAAAAACGACCTGCATTATCCGACAATGCGTTAGCGCCTTACCGGCATTTCTTTGATCCAAAAAAAGATATACTTATTGTCCGTGACCTCGTGCTTCAAGCAAAGAAACTATATTATGAAGATAAGCCAATCTTCGGATTGGTGAAACAATTCCTGGAGCGGGAGTTCGGGCAACAGGCCACTCAAAGCAAAAACGGGCTGATCAGTTTTGAGAATACAACCGAAAAAATACAGTTTTTTAAACAAATATTTGCCGCAAATCAGGACACCCTAACCAAAAACTTTGTTCCGGTTGAGTATAGCTTGGATGGTCAGACCTATTTATCCGATGGGTTAGATCAACAAGAATGGACTAATGATGGGTTAATAATCTATGGACCGTCAGGCTGCGGGAAGTCAGCACTTTCCAGGCAAATAGCTGTAAAAATGATCGGCAAAGTTTTTCCGGTTATACTGGAAGCCAAGTATTATGAACGTGGCCTGCAAAGTTTATTTGCAAAAGAGGTACATGCTTACGGGTTTGATTCGGATGCCGAGTTTCTGGCCCATGTAGTTCGTTACAATCAGCGCGTATTGCTTATACTGGACGGGCTTAATGAATGCAAACCGGAATTGTGCGCGAAATTTATACTGGAAACAAAAAAAGCAGCTAACGATAAGCACCTCAAATTAATTATTACGACACAGGTGCCCGAACCGGCATTACAAGAATTTGGCTTTCTTGAAATATATGTTCAGCGCCCGTCCACGGAAATTCGCGAAGCTATCGCAACTGCATATAGCCGCCAATCCGTCGTGAAAAAACTGACACCTATCCTCACGGTTATTTCAACTGGACTCGAAGCAAAAATGGTTGGTGAAATCGGATCAAGTGAATTTACGACAAATAGCCGCTTTGCTCTTTTCGCAGCATTTGTTAGGATAAAGCTTGGTGAAGCACATATTGGCGGGTTTCAGTTAATGGCTGTGGTCGCCCAGTTCATGTCGGACAAAATTACATTTAGTTTGACAATCCGGGCAGTAGAAACGTTATTGTTGAATCATGCGTTGCCTTCAGTTATTTATCGGCAATGCCTGCAAAGCGGAATTCTAGATGAACGGTCAGGGAAGGTCAGCTTTAGTCACGAAATGTTCTTCAATTTTTTCGTTGCCGACAGTATCGCCCGTTTTGCAGCAAACAGTGACGAGATTTTATCGGCATTAAATGCTCCAAAAAATGCGGACAAAAAATTACTGATCATCGGGGCAATTGATGATGAGCAGTTAATCAACCAGGTGCTTAGCGGCATTAGTGATTCAAATGTATTTGACGCTTTACTCGAAGGCGAAGGTGGGGAATACTGCCAGCTTTGGGCGAATAAGCAATTGAAGGAATTGTTACCGAGAATTTCAGCCGAGATCAGCAATTGCGAGTTTGAATTTGCGGAGACACCACATCATTTTCAATGCGTGGAAAGTCGCCTGATGGATTGGTCAGACCATGATTTGGGTTTACTGTTCGCCCTACCCGGAAAACTAGCAAACGGGGATTTGCTGGAACAGATTTTGGAAATGACGGGTAAAATGGATGACATCTGTGCCCAGGCAGTTACAACGTTCTGGGATGAAGCAAAAGCCCGGGGTATTAGCGCAAGGTCAAATATTTTCCTGGCAGCCTATAACGGGATGTGGCAGCAGAAGCTGGCAATAGGCCGTTTATTCTCTACAATCCATTCCGGTTCTTTAGGATTCCGCGATAGGGTTGAAATTCCAGTAGAAAGGCTACAGCAAATCATCAACGGGAAGCAGCTAAAATCGGGACAAATTTATCTCTTATTACTACTATTTCGTTGGGACGACCGCTTGCAACTGTTGTATCCAACTGTACTCGATATTCTGCAAAAGTGGCGGCAAGCCCCATTCCACCTGGTATCCGAAGTTCTCCAGCAGATCGGGCACCTTTACGCCAATGGTGAACAAAGAGATGCATTGGTTAGTGCGGTCACCACAATGCACTCGGAAACGCTGAACGCTTGGTTATCTACAGAAATATTTGATGCGCTGGGTGCTCTTGGTGAGTTAGAGGAAGACGCAAACGACTATATTGCCGTTGTCAATGCTGAAATAACGAAGGTACTCAATAATCCCGATGATAAAAACGCGTGTGAAGCTGCCGCCGGGATATTTTTCTGCCAATATGATCATCCATATAATTCCGCCTACTATACAGCCATCGACCAGCTGCCTACAGTTGAAAAGAAATTGTTCTTAGGAATGGCTTTGCAAGGAGGCTATAGTTCCATGAACACGATGTCGCTAATTATGAGAGCGTCGAGCATCCTTGGGTTATCGGCAACGAAACATCTCCTAAAATGGACAGCGACACCATTTATCGACCCAACGTTCCCGGTTGATTCATTAGGCGTTTTTTTGGTTGTTCATTTATTATTAGGTCGAAACAATTGTCCGCTGCCTGCCAGTGATTTGAAGGGATCGGATAAAAAAGAAAATTCGATTAGGGCGCTCGCAGAAATATATTACTGGTACAGCCGCACTGATATGAAAAATGAACAGCAAGTTCAAAATACGACAAAGCTGGCCGCCGTTCTTTTTGTCCCGGAAAATAACTACGTGATCGAAACGATCTGGCAATCCAGGCACGCACTGCACCAGCAAGCATATTACGGAGAACTTGACCTGCGTAAACTACAGGTATTTGAGGTAGCCTTTCGGGAACAAATTGTAAACGCTTGCCGCCGCGCATTGCTAAATCTTAACTGGCAGGAAAGCTTTTGGCAATTTGAACGAAGGGAAGAAATGAATCAACATGCCATTTCACTTTTAAGTAAGACTGGATCACTTGTGGATTTGGACGTTCTCAGACCGTTGACAGAAGACATCAATTACGGCCGGTATGCTGTCGAAGCTATAAAAAGCTTAGGCGGATGATACTATCCAGCGAGAATGGTAGAAGCTGTAGCGCCCCTGTTTATTAAGTTTTTTTCTTTCCCTGACTGAAAAAAAAAGTTCAGTCCAAACTGTTAAATTTTTTGTCCGTTTTTAACAAATCAAAATTGCCGCCTGTTTCCAAGAGCTCGTTTAGGAATTACTTTGGTATAACATAATATTATTCGGGAACATTATTTCTATCCCGTTTTTAAAGGCTTCAGGTAGTATTCTTAGGCGCACTATAAGTAAAAAGGTGACAAAAGTTGACACGATTTTACGTAAAAAGGTGACAAAGTGCGTGGGCAATCAGTTGGCAATATTACGTCAGTTATAACAAAAATTGTCGCGATAGTGAGTATTGCGACAAAATAAGAGCAAAATTGTCGCGATAGTGAGTATCGCGACAAAATAGCAAAAGAAATCGGAGGACTATAGAAATCGGAGGACTATTTATTCAATTGACCGCCTTTCAAAAAAGCAGCTATGCAGATAACGCCAAACGAACAATATTTTCAGTTTCAAGCAACTTAATCGCGGCTTCCTGCACCTCATCAATAATCGCCCAATTCTTCGATAAGTATATATCCGTTACCGCTTTTGATTGATCCTTATGATTCAGCGCCAGCGCAACATCGTCCTTACTAAACCGACAGATGTTCCTTGCCCAATCGCCAAAGGCATGTCGAGCATCATAAAATTCCAAATCAGGAATGCCAACCGCTTTTCCCATCCCGTGCATACCTTTCATTAATGCATGGTCTAACGTAATATGCGTAGAATAGCGTTCCTGGAGCTTACCTGCATACTTCATATAAAGCGGGATTGCCACATCAGGAATGTTAATACTTATAAAGGCTTTGTCTTTCCTTCTTGACTTCGTTTTTGACCGATTATAATTCACACGATCCTTTAAAGTCTCATCAGCCGGTAATTTATGCAAGTCCGCAGCATTCATCCCGCATAAATAAAAACTCAGCATAAATAAATCCCGCGCAAGTTCCATCCGGGTGTCTTTCGGCGCATCAAAATCGCGGATCGCCAGCACCTGTTTGATTGTCAGCTTTGGCTTTTCATTTTCAGGGACAGCCACCAGTTTATACTTTTTAAATGGATAATGCTTAATGACAACAATACCTAAATCCTCGTCATTATAATGGTCCTTAATATTGTTAAACAGGATGCGCAAGTCCCGCATATGATTGTGTAATCCGGTATCGCTTAAGCCCTGGACTGTCCGGGTATAGGTCTTGCCGAATTGATCCGGCCGGGTAATTTCTCTTTCAGACCGCAAGTATTTTTCGTAGTCATACAACATTTTTGACCTGATCTCAGTCACCGGTATAAGGCTTGAGCCAAAAAAATCAATAAGACTATTAACCACTTTGGTCATATCCGCAGCGCTCGCCAGCCTCTTTTTTTCTTTTAATTCGCCGATCCGCTTCCAGGCAAACTTGATGACATTAATTTGATCCGCGGAAATAGCGCCGTCATTGACCAGGTAATTGATCAGGCGCTCTACGTCATACAACTCAAGTTTAGGCCCGAGTTCCGAGATTTTTGTACGGTAATCATCCAGTACGGGATTGACCGCCCTTAAGATAATCGGATCCTTGATCGTAAAATCCGACCGGATTTGTTTTTGCCCCACAAAATGCTGGGTCTTGATGTAAAGGGTTTTACCGTTATGGTTTACCCTGATTTTCACATTCCATGTGCCATCTTTCTTTTTTTCTTTGGGAATAATAACCTCCCTGACAGTTGCCATCTTTTTAAAATTTAGCGACCTCCAAAAATTCTTAATTATTTCTTAATTTTTTTTGGTCAATTCAACAAAAAAACCTGTTTAATTCGCTAAATCACTCGATTTTGCACGTAGAAGAGAGGGGCAAAAATACGCTAAAAATTTGCCTAAAATGCGCTAAAAACACGCTTAAAAGCATAAAAAAAGCCCATTTTCACTTAGAAAATAGGCTTTTTATACTTGTGGTATCAGCTGGAATCGAACCAGCGACACAAGGATTTTCAGTCCTTTGCTCTACCAACTGAGCTATGATACCGTCCCGTTGGGGCTGCAAATGTAAGATTTTTTTTATTTCGGGTTGATTTTTTTTGAAAATTGTTAAAAGGTTGGAAAGTTGAAATGTTGTAAGGTTATCACGTTATCAAAAAAACACTCCAACATTTCAACTTTACAACATTAAAACAAACAAAACAGTAAAACAGACCAAACATTCCAACCTTTCAACCTTATAACATTAAAACAATAAAAACTATATTTGAAAAACTACTATGCACGCATAATGATTGCTCAGATCCTGTTTATCATCATCCTGGCTACAGCCATTTATCTTTTCAGCAAAAATGTGGGTACCATCAGGCGTAATATTCTTTTAGGGAAGGATACCGACCGCTCAGACAACCCCGCACTGCGCTGGAAAACGATGGCAAAAATTGCTCTGGGCCAAACCAAAATGGTAAAACGCCCACTGGCCGCCGTGATGCATTTTTTTATTTATGTTGGTTTTATTATCATCAATTTGGAGGTGATGGAGATAATGCTCGATGGCATCTTCGGCTCTCACCGCATTTTTTCAAAACCGCTTGGCAGCCTTTATGGCCTGCTCATCGGCGGCTTTGAAATACTGGCTGTTTTGGTGCTGGTGGCTTGTATTACTTTTTTGGCACGAAGAAATATTGCGCACCTGAAACGTTTTACCGGGGTGGAAATGACCGAGTGGCCGCGGTCGGATGCTAATTATATCCTGATCATTGAAATATTATTAATGACGGCATTTTTAACGATGAACGCAGCCGACCACAAACTGCAGTTGTTAAATTATGGGCATTATATTAAGGCGGGGAGTTTTCCCATAAGCAGGTTTATTGGCCCCTTGCTGCCGGATAGTGCAAGTTCACTGGAGATTGTTGAGCGTGTTTGCTGGTGGTTCCACATCATCGGGATACTGGCTTTTTTGAATTATCTACCCTATTCAAAGCATTTCCATATCCTGATGGCTTTCCCAAATACGTATTATTCCAACTTAAATCCAAAAGGAAAGTTTACCAATATGGCTTCGGTGACCAACGAGGTAAAAGCGATGCTCGATCCTTCTTTTGTGCCTGAAACCATCGCTGAGCCCGGCCGCTTTGGCGTTAAAGATGTAACCGATCTCACCTGGAAAAACCTGCTCGAGGCTTATACATGCACGGAATGCGGCAGATGTACATCGGTTTGTCCGGCCAATCAAACCGGAAAGTTATTGTCGCCAAGAAAGATCATGATGGACACCCGTGATCGCATTACCGAGGTTGGCAAAAACATCGATAAAAACGGCAAGGATTACCAGGACGATAAGTCGCTGCTTGATAATTACATTACCCGCGAAGAGCTATGGGCTTGCACCACCTGCAATGCCTGTACCGAAGCCTGCCCGGTTAATATCAACCCATTGGAGATCATCACCGAGATGCGCCGGTACGTCGTAATGGAAGAATCGCAAGCCCCCGCCAGTTTGAACAACATGTTTGGCAACGTAGAAAATAACGGTGCGCCTTGGAAATATAGTGCGGCGGATAGATTAAATTGGGCACAGGAGAAGTAGCAGTGGCAGTTGGCAGTAGCGGTTGGAGTTAAAAAATATTAAATCATAAATAAATCCGAAATCGAAATTCCGAAATCGAAATGAAAATCCCCACCATGGCCGAATTGGCCGCCGAAGGTAAGCAACCCGAAATATTGTTTTGGGTGGGCTGCGCAGGCAGTTTTGATGAGCGCGCGCAGAAGATTACCCGTGATATTTGCAAAATACTAAACCATGTGGGCCTTAGCTTCGCGGTGCTGGGTACCGAAGAAAGCTGCACCGGCGACCCGGCTAAACGTGCGGGTAATGAGTTTTTGTTCCAGATGCAAGCTATTGCTAATATACAGGTGCTGAATACTTACGAAATAAAGAAAATAGTAACCGGCTGCCCGCATTGCTTTAACACGCTGAAAAACGAATACCCCGGATTAGGCGGAAATTATGAAGTGATCCATCATTCCCAGCTCATCCAGCAATTGATTGATGAAGGGAAGTTAAAAGCCGAAGGCGGCGAAAGCTTTAAAGGCAAACGGATCACCTACCACGATCCTTGTTACCTGGGCCGCGGCAACAACGTTTACGAAGCGCCCCGCAAAGCCCTTGAAGTTTTGGATGCGGAGCTGGTTGAACTAAAACGCTGCAAGTCAAACGGCCTTTGCTGCGGCGCTGGTGGTGCGCAGATGTTTAAAGAGCCCGAAAAAGGCAGGAAGGACGTTAATATTGAACGAATGGCCGATGTGCTGGAATCGAAAGCCAGTGTAGTGGCGGCGGCATGTCCATTTTGTATGACGATGCTGAGCGACGGCGTTAAGCACGAAAATAAGGAGCAGGAAATACAGGTGCTTGATATTGCAGAGATTACCGCGCGGGCTAATGGGCTGTAACGGGCCTTTGCGCACTGGATTCCCTCTCGGGACGGGCCGATGTGTTTTTTGTGATAGAAGTTAAAAGATATTTGGAAATTGGACCGGATGTTAACCTTTTCTGCTGCTTTTTCTTTCCGAACTTGCCCGACTTCCCCCCTTCCCCACACTAAATTTGATTTTTTACGTTATCAACCCTAAAGCATGTTAGCACGTAAAAGCGAGATGAGCCGCTCCGGTAAATTAAAACTATTGGTACCTATTGTTTTTGTCGCATTTTTATGTGCTTATGCGCACCATAGGGAGGAAAACAAAGACAGCAACGTAGTGGGTCAGCTGCGGCTAAAGTCCATGAACGAGATATCGGGCATAGCCGCATCGGGTATTAATCCTGATCTGTACTATATCCATAATGACAGCGGCGATACCAGCCGTTTTTTTGCCATATTGCCAACCGGCGAAGTAAAGGCTACTGTTTATTTTAAGGGTGACCCAAAGGAGAGACATGGGGTACATGACTGCGAAGACATTGCCGTTGGCCCCGGCCCGGATGCAGGAAAAAGCTATGTTTATTTAGGCGATATCGGCGACAATTACGCGGTTCGTAAATACCTGGCGGTTTACCGGGTGGAAGAGCGGAAAAGCTGGGCAAAAGATACGATCACGCACACAACTGCTTACCCCATACACCTGAAATATCCCGACGGCCCTAAGGACGCGGAGACCCTGATGGTTGATCCTATTGAAAAATTGCTTTATATCGTTTCAAAGCGCCAGGATTCAGTAACGGTGTATACAACCCCGCTGATCTATAAAACAAATGATACGGTGGTGCTAACTAAACGCTGCAGGTTGTTTTTTCCGGGTATAAAAGTATTTAGGTGGATTACCGCGGGCGATATTTCAAAAGACGGGCAGCAGGTTTTGATAAAGAGCTATAATAAAGTTTACTACTGGAAACGCCAGAACAACGAACCCGTCTGGAAAACCGTTCAGCGGCCCTGGAAGCTATTGCCTTACATTGAAGAAAAACAAGGCGAAGGTATTGGCTTTACGCCTGATGGTACAGGCTATTATACCTGCAGCGAGGGCGTTTATACACCGATTTATTATTACAGGATACCGGGGAAATAAAAATGGGAATAACAGCAAGTACTGCTATATTTATGGCTTATTTTTCGTTGTAACGTTTAGCGCATGGGCTGCCGCGCTTCTAACCTTTACGGTAGCATTGTTTCCCAATTGAACAATCAAACCTTGCTCTGATCCTAGATCACTCTTTTTTGCTGCTATTGCGGACGACACCAGCAATCATTTTTCATCAGCGGCGCCACGCCCGGAAATACGGTAGCGGATTGCATGGTAAACGTCCCCTGGTCGTGAAAATCCATGTGCAGGCGGGCAATCTGGCCGGCATTTCCGTTAAAGGCATCAAAGCTTTTTTGATACGCTACATACTGAAACGACACCAAACAGCAGGTTAACCCAGTCACCAGGCCAAACAAGTTGAGCAGGGTGTAACCTTTATTGGTTTTTAAGTTGCGCAGGGTAATTTTGAAATAATTTTTTAGCATATGATCATCGGCTAAGCACTATAGCGAAGATACATTTTTGAAGTAGTAATATTTTGCGTGTCGGAATTATGTACAGCGGGTGCTGCTCTCAAACTTACAATTTCTGCAATTCGGCAACATCAACATTATATACCTTTTCGTTAAGATAGGTGAGCCACCGTTTTAATAACAACACTTGCGGAACCTCTTCTAGTACTAACCTCCCGAATAGTTCTTTAAGGTTCGGATCAGCTTTGCTATTAATACTCTTCATAACTTTTCTAAACTTGTCAAAATCGTCCGGTAGGTTATAATCAGCTTTTTCAAGCCCGGCATCATTCATCGATTGTATGATAAATTTTTCAATAGCCGGCGTAATTTGAATGATATAATGATGCTTTTGAGGATGCTTATGCAGAATTAGGTGATCTGTTTTTTTGACTTCGGTAAATTGCTTTAAGTATTCCAGCTGATGCTTATCCTTGTCAATAATCCCTACCGCAAATGCATCATTAAAGGTTGTTTTCATTCGGTTGGCAACAGTACCACAACCTTTTTGATGATTAACCCCGATACCCTGAAGTAAGGTTTCCGTAAGGTTGGTGTCGACAAAACATTCGGGGAGTATCGACAAGTTATTCACGCGAATGTTTCCCAATTGGTAAACAGATCAACCCCCGACTGATAAATCTCGTGCATTGATTGGTCGCTCAAACGCTTCACCTTTGTTTCTTGCTGCTTATAATCAATCAAGTATACAGCAAGTTCGTCCCTTGCGTTTTCCATCAAATCATTCAGGATGAATGGACTGTGGGTTGCTACAAAATATTGGTTAGTCTTATGATAGATCATTTCCTGTGTAACCTGTGTTATATAAGGCGGAAATGAGTGAGCCTCCGGCTCCTCAAAAAGCAAAACCGAGTTGTCATTGCTGGCGATTGCGGCTTTGTAAAAGATGATCCGTTGCAGCGTATCAGCAATTGAATTATAAGGGATTAAAAAGACAGAATCTTTATTATGTTTTAGTACCTTCAACGTACGGCTTGCGCGGTCGAATACTAATTCCAATTGATACTCTTTAAATATCCCCTCTACTTCTTTCCTCAGTTCTTCATGGGTTTCAATAGCCCGGTAAAGGTTCCCACCAAAGGGCGGTAAAAGGGCGTAATTGCTTAAATCGCTATCTTCAAAACGCGTATTAAACGTGTATTTTTTAACCGGTGAATTTATAAGAGCACGCTTACGGCGGTTTACCAATTGCAAATTGTCGCTGAAATAAAAATGTTCGAGAATCGATTTATCCTCAAAAAACAATTTGAGATCAAGACCATCGACTCTATCCAACATTAAGGATGCTAAAGCGATATTAGTCTCGACATAGGCAGGAGATTCAAAATCTCCACTATAAAACAATTCGCCGGCGCTCTCTCCGCGAACAAAATCTTTTAAATTCTTTGACTTATAAAAGGCCAGGTATGGTACAGAGAACAGCGATAACGCTTCCAGTATATTGGATTTCCCTACATTCGGCCTTCCGATAAACAAATTGATGCGTTTGCAACTATGTATCTTTGCATTCCGTATGGATTTAAAATTGCCAATTTCAATTTGTTTGATCAATGCCGCCATCAGCAGCAAATATATATAATATCAAGCTATACTTGATGTAGTTGCACAAGAGTCAGGGAAATCGCTTTTAAAGAGGAGGCTCCGCTGGAGCCCTAAGAAAAACCGACTTTCCTATAAACAGGATGCTCCTCTGGAGCTATAAACTAATGTCGTTGGTCGACTCCAGTGGAGTCGCCTGTTTATAGGATAAAAAAAAACTAATTTAGGCTCCAGCGGAGCCTCCTCTTGTTGAGAAGATTTTAAAGGCGATTTCCCTGGCACAAGAGTCTACCATACGACGTCCGATGAAGATAATTTGCAAATGTCAGCGGGATGGATTCAAGCGGACGCTCGAACCGGCTGGGGTAAAGCAATTATAATTTCATGTCAAATCGCTATCTTAGTACCATCGTACACATATATGTTATGAACATCAAAGACAATTTCCATCACCTGATTGACAGCATTCACGATGAGGAGCTTTTAAAAGCCTGCTATCAATTAATTGAAAAGATTCGCCACGAACAAAATGGGCATTTGTGGAACAGCTTAAGCGAAGGGCAGCAAAAAGAACTCCTGGCTGCTTACGAAGAGAGTTTTGACGAGCGGAACCTGTTAAGCCACGATGCGGTTAAACTCCGGCACGAACAATGGTTAAAACCATAGTATGGTGTGCCAAGTTACAAATCTAAGAACGCAGGTGCTTGCGAAGGCGGAACCTACCGACTACCAAGTTGCTTTTCTAAGTCGTCCAAAGTAAATGGCTTATAGCGCAACTGATCAAAAATCTGCCTGCTCGTTTTGGTTTCTGCTATGGCCATTAAAGGTTTGCTGCCTTCAAACCCAATTGCCACTATTTTAATTTCCTGGTTAATAGGAACATTTCTAAAAACGTACTTATCGCCTTCGACCACCCCCGCCATAATGCTTTTGGCTTGTTTGAAAACTATTTTTATAGCCTGCTTTAAATTAGGTTCGACTTTGACGTAATAGTCGATTTTTTCGTCTTTTACTTCCCAAAAAAAGTCACAGTTTATCCATCCCAATTTTGAAGAACTGAAAATGTAAAAGTTCAATTCGGCTTCATTCATAGAAGTGATGGTAGATTTTTTGAACGCGTTATATTTTTGCCGAAATATCTTATTGTAATGTTCATTGTTTTGGTAATCGGGCGGATAAAGGCCCATTGAAAAGTAAAAACCACAGTCGGCATCAAATGATTTAAGTTGCCCACTCCCATCGTCCTCATAAAACGGTTCCAAAGTCGGGATTTGCGCGATGTATCTATAGAAATAGGGGTCTATCTCGGCATTCGTTGACATTCTGTTTCCGAGACCATCATAATTTTCCTCTGAAATTTTAATATGCTTGATTGTACCCTTTTTACTTACTACGAAGTCGGCTTCGTACCTCTTGTTGGAAAGATTACCGGAAACCGGTTGTAATTCACTGTTGTCAAAATGTTTATAGAAATAGGTGTAAATGCTGTCTGCTTTTTGGCCCTTTATATGAATACCTTGATTAATTTGAGCGGTGTCACCTCCCGGAAAGCCTGTTGTATGCCAACCGCTCATAAAGGCTGTCGGTTTAAGCAACGTGGCACTGTCGAGTTTCCAATCTATAGCGCCATCCGCATTACTCTTTCCGTAAAACAAGTTCATTTGCTTTTTTCTGTCAACTGAATCTTTCGGAAAATGAACAATATATTTTTTCCCTTTTTTGAGCGTCAGATCCTGGCTATTTGAAAATGCCAATACATTAATCATTCCTCTGGTATCCAATAATTTTCCGTTAGCTGTTGTGGCCAAGCTTTCTCTTACGATATCGGAGTTGCTATAGCATTCCTTTAAAAGAATTGATATTTGCCCCTTGGGCCTTGTACCATCAGGCAATTGAAAAGAGTCCTTCTCAAAAAACAAAGCAGTTCCCTTGGGGCCCACGATTAAGGTGTCTTTTGAATTATCAATTTTGATGGTATCCGTTTCCATTGAAATTGATTGCTGAAAAGCCTTTTGGTTATTAGTATTGCATGCAGGTAAAATTAGCATTAACGCGCCCAAAAATATATTGCGAAGTTTGTTACGCTCTATCATGTGATGCTCTCCTTTCGGTTCAGACATTTAGCTCGAATCTATACAAATATAAATTTATCATCTGCAATAAAAGATTGATCCATAAAGGAATGTTTACCCCCTCCTCACCATCTCCCCGTAACCCGCCATATATTCCCTCGGCGACAACCCCGTAATGCTTTTAAAAATATAATTGAAATTGGTGATGCTGTTAAAGCCGCAGCTGTAAGCTATGGCTGCTATGCTGTTTTGGCTGCCGGCGGATAGTTGCCGGCAGGCCTCATTAACCCTTATCCTGTTTACAAAATGCACAAACGTATGACGAGTATGTTTTTTAAAATACCGGCAAAAAGCGGTGGGTGTTAAATGGGCTTGGGCAGCAACCGCGTCGAGGCTGAGGCTGCCGGCATAGTTTTGCATGATATAGTTGTAAACAGCCGCAATACGCATGCCTTCTGGGTCGGTCATGGCATAGGAATAGGTACCGGAGGATAGCGGTATCAAACCGGCATCAAGGCTAAGGGTATTTACCAATTCGATAAACAATCCCAATTGCGCGGCGCCGCCAGCCTGCTGGAGGGCTGCTATCCGCATAGACACATCCTCATAACTGGTATCTGGTACTTTAAAACCATTTTGCCACCGGGCGATGAATGTTTTCAACGCAGTCATCTCCGGCAGGCTAAACAAAGCTTGCAGCTTATCTGCGGGATTAAAAAATATCGTTACCGTTTTCACTTCCAGTAAATTTTCCGGCTGAAAATAGGCTGGGTCGCTTTTGAAAAGGTGGGGCAGGTTAGCGCCGAGCAGGTAAACCTCGCCTGCATGAAAAGGATGCATGCTATTGCCCGCCAGCAAAGTGCCCTCGCCTTTTTGTATCCAGGTGATCTGTACTTCGGCATGGCGGTGCAGATAGGTGTAAAAGTGCGGCAACACTTCTTCCTGCACAATTATGGTATGATCATGTGGCACAGGAATGGTGAAGGGCAGCACTTTCATGGCGGTAAAATTAGCGGTTTAGGTTTAGTAACTACAAGGCTTTTTTTGAACTTGGGTAAGGGGTAAAAAGAAAGGTCATGCCGTCCGTCAATTCGGCGGATCGACACCCCACGCGGTGGGTAACTAATTGACAGGTAACCCAAGTGGCTAGTAACCGATCAGGGGGCTACCTGTCCTATGGCTACCTGCATGATGGGATGCTGAAACAAGTTCAGCACGACTTGGAGTTTTATTTTTTCAAACGTTTTCTCCCTTCACCTTTTGCCTTTCACCTTTTACCTCAGCTGCATTCCCGATCCTTTTCAGCGTAAAATAAAACCTGCTGCCGCCGCCGATCTCGCTTTCAACACCTATTTTGCCGGCCTGTGCCTCAATAAAATCTTTGGCGATGGCCAGGCCAAGGCCGGTGCCGGTTTGTTCGGTAGTGGCGCCGGGAACTTTAAAATACCGGTCGAAGATGCGGGATAAATATTTCTGGTCGATACCGCGGCCGTGATCCTGCACCGAAAATTCGATTTCGTCGGCCTTGTAAATTTTAACCACCAGGTCAACGGTTGATTTTTCGTGGCTGTATTTAATTGCATTCGAAAGCAGGTTGATCAATACCCAGGTGGTTTTGTCAAGGTCGGCCTGGACATCTGGCAGATCTGCGTCACAGTCCACATTTATGGTTACGTGTTTTTGTTCGGCAGTTGTTTTCAGTGCTTTAACGGCATACTCAACAATGTTCCTGGGATGCGTACTGCCAAAATTGAGCTGCAGTTTGCCGGTCTCCACCTGTGCCATATCCAAAAGCTCACCGGTAATCTGTAACAGCCGGCGGGCATCTTCATCAATATTCTCCAGCAATTGCCGCTGCTCGGTGTTTACCTCTCCTATCCGTTTGTCTTCCAGCAATTTAAGGCTCATTTTTATAGAGGAAATTGGCGTTTTCAACTCGTGCGATATGGTTGCTATAAAATTAGTTTTAGCATCGTCCAGCTGCTGAAATTCCGTAATATTCCGAAGCGTGATCACCTGGCCAATTATTTTATCCTTGCTGATTACCGGCCAAACCTCTTTGGTGAAATAACTTTCACGGTTATCGGCATAGATCTTCATTTTATTATGATCGTTTACCAGCAGGTTGCGCATCAGGTCGTTTTCGAGCGCGATATCAGGCGCGTATCTCCCGGTTAGCGCTTCTTTAGGCAAGCCGATCAGGGTACAGGCCACCTGGTTTGCAAATATGATGACCGATTTCTCATCCAAACCAACAATGGCATCGTGCATTGAATTAATGATTGTCTCGATTCGCTCCTTCTCAAATAATATACTTGCCAGGTTGCTGTTCTCGTACTCGTTCAGCTTAGTGGTCATCAGGTTAAATGCCTGGCCCAGTTCGCCGAACTCATCGTTCGATTTAAAATCGAGCTGTTTCTGGTAGTTTCGGTTGGCTACCTCTTTTATGCTTGCGGTGAGTTCATTGATCGGGTTAGCAATATAACCCGGGAAGTTCACGACGAAGCTAAACGCCACGAGGAAAAGGAAGGACCCGACAAATGCCATCAACACCGTTGCATGGTTTCCGGTATCAATAGCTGCGGCATATTTACGCTCAATCGCGGTCATGTTCAACTGCATGATGGCATATGCGCCCTTCCTTACTTCCGCACGCAGCGTATCGACCCGGGCTGAGGGCGTCGCTTGTTTTTTTAGCGCTTCAAATTTCAGGCGAAGCATTACGGCGAGTTCGCTTTCACCGCGCTCAGTAATATCATGCTCTTCGCCTGAAAGGTTTTGCTCTATCACCTTGACCTGGGCGGTGTTTAAGGGGCCGGCTGAGGCATCGACCGCAGTGCAGATATTTTTGGTATAGCGAACAGATAAATAATTATCCTTCAGAATATTCTTTTCATCGCCCGAAAGCCTGTTAACAAAATAAATAGATAAGCCGCAGCACACCAGCGCTAACAAAAACAAAAAGCTTATCCCGATCCGGAGTTTATTTTTAATGGTCATGATAGTATTACAATATCAATATGCGTTTTCGACATTTTATTAAGCAGCTGTGTAAACACAGCTGTTTTCATTACCAGCTGGTAAAACTTAAAGTGCGGTTTGCCCAGGCAAATGGTGGTTATTTCATACTTCTCTGCGGTTTCCCAAATGGTGCGCGAGATGTTATTACTCTTAATCTTTAAAACCTCGCCGCCCAGCTGGGTTGCCAGCTTCATGTTATTGATGAGGTGCCGCTGTGAGGCCAGGTTGATCTTATCGCTGCTTTCATTCGACGTTTGCACATACAGTACGTACCATTTTGAATGATAATAAGCAGCGAGCCTGGCACTCTTGCGTATGATCACCTTAGCCGATTCGTCATTCGTACTGATACAGGCCAGGAATATCTCATCACGCAATTTAATGCTCTTGGGCACCTCTGTGTATATTTTACGTTCCACCTGGTTGGCCACTTCGCGCAGGGCCAACTCTCTCAGCTGTAATATTCTTTCTGTTTGAAAAAAGTTGCCTAATGCGGTTGGCACTTTGGCCATGTCGTATATTTTGCCTTCTTTTAGCCGGGTAACCAGTTCGTCGGCGGTAAGGTCGATATTCACCACTTCGTCGGCCATCTGCAGCACCTTATCGGGAATGCGCTCGTTTATTGCTGTGCCCGTTATTCCAACCACTTCTTCGTTAAGGCTCTCAATATGCTGGATATTTACCGCGCTGATCACGTTGATGCCCGCATTCAGAATGTCCATTACATCCTGCCAGCGTTTTTCATTTTTACTGCCTTCAATATTGGTGTGCGCCAGCTCATCCACAACCACCACCTCGGGGTGCAGGTTAATGATGGCGTTCAGGTCCATCTCTTCCAGTTCTTTGCCCTTGTAAAACAGTTTGCGCCGCGGAATGACAAATAAACCATCGATCAGCGCCTCGGTTTCTTTGCGCTTATGGGTTTCCACGTAACCGATCTTTACGTCGATGCCATTGCGCTGCAGCGAACGCGCTTCTTTAAGCATACGGTAGGTTTTACCAACACCCGCGCTCATACCAATATAGATCTTAAACTTTCCCCGCCTCGACCGTTTGATCAGGTCCAGAAAATGTTCAACGGATTGCTCTTTATTATTTTCGTCAATCATGGCTGCTTTTTGAACAGAAATAGAATATTGAAATAGTTTGCTCCATTTTTTATATTTTATTCAGGAGTGAGAAATGTTCGGCAATAGGGCCGGCCATCAGAATAACGAACAGGCTTAATACACTCAGAACCAATATCACGGCAAATAAAAAAGTACCGAATGTATAGGAATCTGTTGGCAGCGTTCCGAGAGATGAAGGTATATACTTTTTTTCTCTCATTAAACCAATGATCAGCAATCCGCCGATAATCGGCACAAAACGCCCGAACAGCATGGCTACGCCGGTCGTTAAATTCCAAAACGGCGTGTTGTTGTTCAAGCCGGCAAAATTTGAGCCGTTACCTGCGGTGGAAGTGACGTACTCATACAGCATCGTTGTGAAACCGTGCGCGCCTTTGTTGCTTAACCAGGATACGCTGCCGCCCAAATTATTTGTATAAACAAAACAGGCTGTGGCAGCAAGGGCTACCGGCACCAGGATTTGCAAGACACTTACACCTACCGCCGCCTGCATTTCGTGCGTACTTATTTTT
>Ga0210389_10000371_pt1 | contig 43508 bp, 25 predicted proteins | sample IncBWH28OmetaG_FD_160127 | JGI IMG/M metagenome (GOLD analysis project Ga0210389, IMG submission 160127) | Forest soil microbial communities from Barre Woods Harvard Forest LTER site, Petersham, Massachusetts, United States - Inc-BW-H-28-O ... | reverse complement strand
GGACGCAGACCCCGAGGATTTGGCGCTGTTTGATGACCTGCTGGGCATCGCCGACCCGAATGCTCCGTTACCGGCAATTGACCCCGATGCTCGTCGGCGGCGGTTGACAGTGTTGGTCAATGCCACCTCATTGGCCCGCGAAACCCCGGCGGTCTACGTCGTTGAGGACGCGCACTGGATCGACGAGGTCAGCGAGTCGATGCTGGCCGAGTTCCTCACGGTGATCCCGCAGACACCGTCGCTGGTGCTGGTCACCTACCGACCCGAATATCGAGGCGCGCTGTCCCGAGTGCCGGGTGCGCACACCGTTGCCCTTGCGCCGCTGAGTGATTCAGAAACTACGGCGCTGGTCTCAGAGCTGCTCGGGCCGAACCCCTCGGTCGGCGGGGTGGCCACCATGATTGCCGAGAAGGCCGCCGGAAACCCATTTTTCGCCGAGGAGATGGTGCGCGACCTGGCCGAGCGCGGCGTCCTTCGGGGTAACCGCAGCGCCTACGAATCGACCGCCGATGCTGCCGAGGTCAGTGTGCCAGCCACCTTGCAGGCCACCATCGCCGCCCGCATCGACCGCCTCGACCCGAATGCGAAACGCACGTTGAGCGCAGCGGCGGTCATCGGCTCGAAGTTCAGCCCGGACTTGCTCGAAACGTTGGGCATTGACCCTGCCCTTGAGGACCTGGTGGGGGGCGAGCTGATCGATCAGATCAGGTTTACCCGACAGCCCGAGTACGTGTTCCACCATCCGCTGATCCGCATGGTGGCCTACGAATCACAACTCAAGTCGGATCGCGCCGAGCTGCATCGGCGGCTGGCCGCCGCGATTGAGGCCCATAGCCCGACCTCGGCTGATGAAAATGCTGCGCTGATCGCCGAACATTTGGAGGCCGCCGGTGATCTGCATGCCGCCTACGGCTGGCATATGCGCGCCGCAACGTGGGCTACTAACCGCGACATCGTCGCGGCGCGACAAAGTTGGGAGCGCGCCCAAAGGATCGCCGACGCATTACCCGCCGAGGACCCGCACCGGGCAGCCATGCGCATCGCCCCGCGCACCATGTTGTGCGCGACCGCCTGGCGAGTCCATGAACATGTTGCCAGTGCCCGCTTTGAGGAATTACGTGAGTTGTGCGTAACTGCCGGAGATAAGGCGTCACTGGCCATCGGCATGGTAGGGCTGGTGGCTGATCGCGCATTGCAGGGCCGGGTTCGCGAGGCGTCGCAACTGGCATCTGAAACCATGGCCCTCATCGAGTCGGTCGGTGATCCGACCCTGACGGTGGGGCTGACGTGGCTGCCGATCTACGCCAAGATTCACAATGGCCAGTGGTGTGACGTGCTGCAGTGGTCACAGAGGGTCATCGACCTGGCCGACGGTGACCCGTATAAAGGCAACTTCATTTTCGGGTCTCCGTTAGCGGTCGCCTTCACGACGCGGGCTATGGCCCGGTATGCCCTGGGTCGTCCTGGATGGCGCGACGACCAACGGCAGGCCCTGGCCTTCGCCCGCAGCGCCGACGCCCAGTCCTACGCCCGAGCCGTCACCTACGTCTACGGCACAGGAATACCGAATCGCGTGCTCACGCCCGACGATTCCACGGTGCGCGAGATCGAGGATGCGCTACGGATTGCCGAACGATCCGCTGATGATCTCGCACTGTCGAACGCCTCGTTGACGCTGGGCCTTGTGCTGGTGCACCGCCCAACGGCTGCCGAGCGCGACCGGGGACAGCAACTCCTGGCCGAGGTCAGCGACGTGTACCTGCGCCGGGGACACAACCTGGGCGAGTTAGCGATCGTCAACATGTACATGGCGCGTGAGAGGGCTCGGCGTGGAGATCGCGATGACGCCATTCCGCTCATGCGTGCCGCCGTCGACCACCTGTTCCGCGAGGGACAGCTGCTGGGATGGGGCATTCCAGTCACGTGTGTTCTGGTGGAGACGTTGCTAGATCGCGGGGATGGGAGTGACGTGGCCGAAGCCGAGGCCGCGATCGAGCGGTTTGCGGCGGCACCAGCCGATGAGGGTCTGGTGATACGCGACATCTGGTTGCTGCGGCCGCGGGCTCTGCTGGCGCAGGCTCACGGCGATGCCACGGCTTACGCGGACTTGCGGGATCGCTACCGCGACATGGCGAAATCGCTTGGCTTCGAGGGGCATATCGCGTGGGCCGAGGCGATGCCATGACGGCGGCTGCCCCTTCGGGGGTGGTGACGTTTTTGTTCACCGATGTCGAGGGTTCGACACGTCGGTGGGAGGCCGACGCCGAGGGGATGCGGGCGGCGCTGGCCGCCCATGACGAGGTGTTACACGAGGCGATCGAGGCGCACGGCGGTTGGTTGTTCAAGCACACCGGCGACGGTGTGTGCGCGGCATTCTCGTCACCAAGGGCAGCGGTCGATGCCGCCATAGCCGCGCAGCGCAAACTGGAGTTGCCGGTGCGGATGGGGCTGGCGACCGGGGAGGCCGAGGTGCGGGGGGCGGATTACTTCGGCACGGTGCTCAACCGCGCTGCCCGGGTGATGGCCGCCGGGCACGGTGGTCAGATCTTGGTGGCCGACTCGACGGCGGTTCTGCTCAGCGGTGTTGATCTGCTGGATCTGGGGCCGCGACGACTGCGGGATGTACCGATACCGGTTGGGGTGTTTCAAGTACGGTCAGCGGGACTCCGCGTGGAATTTCCGCTGCTGCGGACGCTCGATACGACGCCGGGAAACCTGCGTCCGGCGACCACGAGCTTGATTGGGCGCGAATCGGAAGTCGACGCGATCAAGACCGCGGTGAGGTCTCACCGATTGGTGACCCTGACCGGGGTAGGCGGAGTTGGCAAGACGCGCCTCGCATTGGAAGTCGCAACACAACTGGCCGACGAGTTCCCCGACGGCGTTTGGGTTTTCGAACTCGCAGCCGTCACTGATCCCGCATCAGCGCCCGACGCAGTGGCCGCGGTGCTGGGCATCACGCAACAACCCGGCAAGTCCGTAAGTGAGTCCGTGGCCGCCACGCTGGAAGGCCGGTCGCGGCTGTTGGTCTTCGACAACTGCGAGCATGTTCTCGACCCCGCGGCGGACATGATCGAAGCAATCTTTTCGCACTCGCAGACCGTGAATGTCCTTGCCACCAGCCGCGAAGGGCTTCGGGTTGCCGACGAGCACCTCTGGGCAGTGCCATCGCTCGATTCGACGCGCGGTATCGAATCGGCTGCGGCCGCACTGTTCGTCGAGCGCGCGGCAGCCGTCAGGCAGGACCTTCTGCTGACCACGACCGATGAGTCAGCAGCCGTGATCGAGATCTGTCGCCAACTAGACGGGATCCCCCTTGGCATCGAGTTGGCGGCCTCACGCATGCAGTCGATGACGGCCACCGAGATACGCGACCGGCTCGGCGATCGGTTCCGTCTCCTCGTCGGTTCTCGCCGCGGGTTGGAACGCCATCAAACACTGCGTCACGCCGTGCAGTGGTCCTATGACCTACTTGACGATGGTGAAAGGTCGGTACTCAACCGTTGTTCGGTGTTCGCGGGAGGATTCGACCTTGCCGGTGCCCAGGCCGTCACAGCCTCTGACGATGACATCGCGACTCTCGACTTACTCGATGCGTTGGTTCGCAAGTCGCTGATGGTCGCCGATCACTCCTCACGGCGCACTCGGTTTTCGATGCTGGAGACGGTCCGTCAGTTCGCCGAGGAACAATTGGCCGCTACGGGCGAGGCCACCGAGGCGCGCACCGCCCACGCCCGCCACTTCGCCACACGGGAAGCCGACATCATGGCCGCGTGGGATAGCCCTGGCCAGCGGGAGGCGTACGACTGGACCACCGTCGAGCTGGCCAATCTGCGTACCGCGTTCCGGTGGGCTGTCGACCGCGGCGACCTCGACGATGCCGCCACCATCGCCACTTACGCGGCGTTCCTCGGCTTCTGCATCGACAACTACGAGCCAATCGCCTGGGCCGAAGAGTTGATCGAGCCGGCCCGTGCTGTCGACCATCCCAGGCTCGGGTTCCTCTATGTGATCGCGTCGCAGTGCTACACATCCGGACGGGTTGAGGAGGCTGTGCGTTACGGCGACGCATGCATCCCGGTTGTTGAGAGCGGTCGAGGCGAGGTGCCGTTCGGCATCGAAGGCCTCCTGTGCATCGCGTACCTGTACGCAGGCCAGCCCGAACTGGCCGTCGAGTGGTGTCGCAGCCGGGTTCAGAGCGGTCGTGACACGCACACAGTGTTGAGGACCTGCCTCATCTTGTCCCTAACCGTCGCCCAGTCTTATGAGGACGCGATCGCAGCCACCACTGGGCTGATCGAAGCCGCCGAGGCCACCCGTAATCCGTGGGCGCTCTCATTAGCGCTTTTCAGCTTCGGGGCCGCCTTCGAATACGCCGATCCGGTCGGTGCTCTCGCGGCCCTTCGCCGCGGGCTGCAGGTGGCCGAAGACAGCGGCAACCGCGGCAACGGGACATTCCTGGCGATGGTCGTTGCCCGAATCGAGGGCGAATACGGTGACTCGCTTCGCGCTCTCCACTACGTCGCCGCGGCGATCCACAATTACCACGACTCGGGTGCCCCAATGACTATGCGAGCACCGATGGCTATCCTCGCTACGGTTCTTGACCGGATGGGACGCTACGAACCCGCAGCCACCATCGCCGGTTTCGCGTCAACTCCCTTCACCGTGGCGACGCTCCCCGAACTTCTCACCACCACAGCCCACCTACGCACTGCCCTCGGCGACCAGGCCTACGAATCACTTGCCCGCAAGGGCGAGACGATGACCACCGCCGAGATGGCCACCTACGCATACGACCAAATCGACCAGGCCCGAGCAGAACTGAACGCGGTCTCGAAATAGACCACATACAAGACAGTCGTGGGCCGCGCACTTGGCACCCTATTCCGCCTGGTGATGATCTCTCAAAAGTCTGTCTCGGCTCCCCCAGCGCCGGACTGGCGGGAAAAGTCGTTGTGTTGAGTCAGAACTTTTGGTCCACTCGCCGATACCACCTCATCGCGGGGGATTCGCTCACGCGGATACCGGCTGCTGCTGCTTGAGGACTTTCAGCGTCCGGAATAGCGTGCTGCGGCTGATACCGAACAAGGTCGTCAACTCACTGACGGGCTCCCCATGTTGATACAGGCGTAGTAGCCGCTTCTGCTGGGCCGCGTCAAGTTTCATCGGCTTGGTGGCGGCCAGTCCGCGTGCCACCCGCGCCTCACGAGATGCCGCACGGCGCTCCTTACCAAGTTCGAGTTCCAGCTCGGCGATCGTGGCGATGATACTGGTGACGGCGCGCCCTGTCGGGGTGCTGGTGTCCACGCCTTCCCGCAGCGACCGAACGTGGACGCCACGGCTGGTCAGCTCATGCAGAGCCGTGGCGACTTCGCTGACGGAGCGACCCAGCCGGTCTACGACGACGACCACGAGGTGATCGCCTTCGCGGAGGTAACGCATGCACTCCGTCCAGCCGGGTCGGTTGCTACCAGCGCGACCGGACGCGGTGTCGGTGAAGACCCGGTCGGGGGTGATGCCAGCCGCCGCGATGGCGTCGTGCTGCTGATCAATGGACTGCTGCCCGGTGGACACCCTGAGGTACGCACGCGGTGGTCATACTGCTATGGAACCACCGGGGTCCCGCAATTCATCCGGTGTCAGATTCACGGGAACTCGGACTCGAAACCCTGACGGCGCACTTCAACGGCGCGCCACAATCCGCAGTCGGCGGGCGCGTGCTGTGACGGAATGCTACGTCTGCGGATCCGGCGGGACCGCGTGCCGCGGCTGGTACAACAGTGCACGAACCAGCGGGCGCGGTCCGACGGACCGAAGCATCTGGCTGGCCGGGCGGACCCGTACCCGCTTCGGCCACCAGAACCAGCGTCCCATCACCGTCATGATCGACGGCGTGATGAGCGATCGGACGACGAAGGTGTCGAACAGGAGGCCGATGCCGATCGTCGTGCCGAATTGGCCGATCGCCCGGAGATCGCTGGTGATCATCGTGCCCATGGTGACGGCGAACACCACACCGGCGGCAGTCACCACCGGGCCGGTGACACCCATGCCGCGGATGAGTCCCGTTTTCAGGCCGGCTCCGATCTCCTCCTCGATCCGTGACACCAGCATCAGGTTGTAATCGGATCCCACTGCCAAGAGCACAATCAACGCGAATTCGGTTGCCACCCAGTGCAACTGGAAATTACCAAGGTGCTGCCAGATCAGTGTCGAGAACCCGAAGGCGGCCCCCAGCGACATCACGATCGTGCCGACGATGACGCCCGCGGCGACCAAAGCGCGGGTGACGATCACCATGATGATGAAGATGAGCACGATCGAGGCCACCCCGGCGATCATCAGGTCGTACTTGGCGCCGTTGGCGATGTCGTAAAACGTCGCGGCCGTACCGCCGAGGTAGATGTCGGCGTTCTCCAGCGAGGTGAGTTTCAGCGCCTCCTTGGCCGCTTGGCGCTCCTGATCGACGGACGAGATTCCCTTCGTCGTCGCCGGATCCACCGCGTGCGTGATGATGAAGCGAGCGGCTTTGCCGTCCGGCGACACCATCAAGCTCAACCCCAGCTGGAAGTCCGGGTTCTGGAAGATCTCGGGTGGCAGGTAGAACAGGCTCTCCACCTGAGAGTCGTTGAAGGACTTGCCCATCACGGCGTTCGTGTCGGTCAGCCGGTCGAACTGATCGATCAGGCTGTCGAACGTGCTGTAGATGGTCAGCGTCGTATCCCGGATCGCCTTCGAGGTGGCGATATTCTGGGGAATAATCGCCAGCAGTTCGTGCGTGGCTTTAGCCGTGTTGCTGAGGTCATTGGTGAGGTTGTGGAACTGCTCGGCGAGCTGATCGAACCCGTCCAGGGCGTCAAACAGCCCTCGTAGCGACCAGCAGATCGGGATGTCGAAGCAGTGCTTGTCCCAATAGAAGTAACTGCGAATCGGTCTCCAGAAATCGTCGAAATTGGCTATGTTGTCACGAATTTCATCCGTGATGGCCGCGGTGTTCGCCGCGGTTTTCGAGCTGTCGTCCGCGGCGTTCGCGAGGTCCTGAGTCACCTTGTACTGGACCTCTAACAGGGAGATCAGGGTGTCGAGGTTACCAACGATCTTCTTGATGTCGGCGATACGGCCCTTCAGATAACTCAGGTTGTCCCGGATCGGCGCGCTTTGCACACTGAGCTGGAACGGAATGGATCCGTCTTGTATTGGCGGGCCCAGAGGCCTGGTGATGCTCTGCACCCGTTCGATGCCGGGCACCCGGAAGACGGCCCCAGCAATCTTGTCCAGGACCAGCATGTCGGTGGGATTGCGCAGATCGTGGTCCGATTCGATCATCAGAAGGTCCGGGTTCAGACGGGCCTGGGTGAAGTGTTGATCGGCCGCGTTGTACGCCTTCACAGAGGAAGCGCTCTGCGGCAGGTAGTACAGGTCGTTGTAGCGCGGGTTGAAGCCCATCAAGCCCAGGGCGCCGACGATCGCCAGGATTACGGAAGTAGCAAGAATCGGCGCCGGCCACCGCACGATGGCCGTCGCCAGACGGCGCCACCGGGTGTAGTTGAACTCGCGCTTCGGGTCGAACAGACCGAAGCCGCTTGCGAACGCGATCAGGGCCGGTGTCAGGGTCACCCCGGCGGCCACCACTACCAGCAGACCCACTGCGCACGGAAACGCCAGCGAACTGAAGTAGGGCAGCCGAGTGAAATGCAGACAGGCCAGCGCCCCGACGATCGTCAGACCCGAGCCCAGCACCACCTTGCTGACGCCGGCGAAGGTGTCGTAGTAGGCGGCTTCGCCGTCCAACCCCCGTTCGCGGCCCTCCTGATAGCGGCCGACCATGAATATCGCGTAGTCGGTACCCGCGGCGATGGCCAGTGCCGTCAGCAAGTTGACGGCGAAGGTCGACAGCCCCATGATGCCGGTTTCGCCCAGCAGTGCTACCACGCCTCGGCCGGTGGCCAGTCCGACAAACAGGATGACCATCGTCAGCAGCACGGTGCCGATGGACCGATAGACGAACATCAGCATGATCGCGATGATGATGATGGTGATGATCGTCATCTTGGCCAAGCTCGCATCGCCGACAACGATCGTGTCCGCGGTCAGGGCTCCCTGACCGGCGACGAAGGCCTTCACCCCTGGCGGCGGCTTGGAGTCCGCGACGATCTTGCGAACCGCGGCAACCGACTTGTCGCCGACGGCTCCGCCCTGGTCACCGCGCAGGTTGACCTGGACGTAGGCGGCCTTGTGGTCGTAGCTCTCGACACCCGAGGACGTGAATCGCTGCCCCCAGAAATTCAGCGCATGCTCGACGTGTTCGGTGTCCTGCTGCAGCTTCTTGACCAGATCGTCGTAATACCGGTGAGCGTCCTGGCCGAGAGGTTTGTCACCGACCAGGGTCACCAGGACGAGGTTGTCGGAGTCGTACTCCTTGAACTTCTCCCCGATGTGCTTCATCCCGGTCACCGAAGGCGCGTCGGATGGCGAGAGCGGCACCGAGACGTCCTCGGCAACCTTCTCCAACTGTGGGACGAAGACGTTGACGCCGACCGCTATCAGCAGCCAGACCACGACGATCGGCAGCGCCAGGACCCGGATGGTGCGGGCCAGACGCGGTTTGCGCTCAACTTCGGTGCGCTGCGCGATGGGGATTTCGTCCGTGTCGCTGGTGTCGTCGGTCGCGCCGCTGGTGTCGTCGGTCACGCGGATTTGTCCAAGCAGGAAACCTGCGCGTCACGCGTGTTGACCTGTTGTTGATCGACCAATTTGCCGTCGACGGTGATCCGGCAGCCGATGGAGGGGCCGTCACCTTGGGCGATGACGTAGGCGAAGATGCCGGGCATCTCGGCGACTATCGTCTTCGACCACGGCAACGTGGTGAAGTTGGCCTTCTGCGGCAGTGACTCCGCATCCATCCAGTTGACGACGCCGGTCGTCCCGGGTGGCCCCAGGATTTCGTAGATGGCGGTCTTGGCCGCGTACGGCGGGGTCGCATCCCGGGGATCGGGCTTGGGCAAGCCGGGTCCTGGGAAGACGCCGTTGAGTCGGTCCACTGCAACGCCGCCGATGATCAGTGCCACGACCACGACCAGCGGAACCCATGCCCGCTTGAGAAGCGTCAACACCGTGCCCCCCGATTAGGAATGCTCGACGGGCTGATATTAAGGCATCTCGTCGCGTACGCCACCGCCAGCCGAACGCCATAGCTGCCGAGTTAATTCCTGCGGTGCGCCGACGCGTCCGAGCCGCGCCGCCCGCCCGGGCCGCAGCCGCACCGCTCGTTGTGCCCCACCTGATCAGTTTGCTAGGCGACGACGTGACGCCAGGGTGGGCTACTCGCTTGCGGACAGCACAGTGCGGCGCTCAACAGGGGATACGCACGACCGTGTTGTAAGGCGAAAGGCCCTCGGAGACGGTTGTTGAGTCGGAGACATGGAAACGTCATGCACTACAGGCGATTTCGCTGTGAGGCGCTGATTTTCTGCCCGTTGACCTGTTGCCCGTCGATCTCATTGAAATGACCGCGCGGTCGTGTCGACCTGCGGCGATAGCGAGAATCGAAGACGGCTGAGTTAGTTTCAGAAAGTAATTAATTCGCTGGCGCAAACGATGTTACTTTGAATTGCACGCCATCTGTTTCGCGAGGCGTCGATTGTTCGCCGTCGACCTGAAACCAGCAGCGATTTAGGGCAATGGCGCGTATCCTGACCGGCATGGCTACCAAGACCAAGGCCAAGATCAAGACCTGCGTGCATTGCGGCCACACGTTCGATCCGAACGACCGATGGCGTGACCTGTCCGATCCGGAGTGGCTTCCGGCCGCATCAGTTTATTGTTCACACGATTGCAGTGACCGGTACCATTGCGAAATGGGGCATTGCTGCTCGACCCACGTGAAAGAGAAGGCTCGGCGCGAAGCCGCCAAGGCGGCGCGATGATCCGCGCTTCCACCTGATCAACGGACTCGCCACTTTCTGCAACGAATTGGCTATTTGAAGCGTAACTCCACCATGAGGGAGCTTAAGAATATATACGCGAGCGGGATATTCCCGACAATCGAGTCTTCAAGATAAATGTCGGTTTCGTGCGCTCTGACGGCTCGGTGCGGACTGAAGTCCTAGGAATGTCATCGATTTCAATCGCCGACGAGTGCGCCAGGAGATCCACACCTCGTCCGCATGATTGGCCATCCTTCTGGGATTCGGCATGACAATCGGCGTGTCGATGGTGGCGTCGGCTCAGCTGAGCGCGAGGGTTCCTGGCGGATTGCCTCGATGTGGGAGCCGACTACTCATTGGGCGCCTACTTCAGCGTCTTCTTGCCACCATGCAGGACCGTCATCATCAGCGCGACCTTGCCGTCGGTCTTGGCGTCGCGCGCAAATGATGTCAGCTGCATGATCGGCTTGAACCTCTGCCGGGTGATCGCCTTGGCGAAGGTGAACTCTTTGAGACCGTCGGGGCCGTGGATGCGACCGAAGCCAGACTCGCCCACACCGCCGAACGGTAGTGCCGGCACACCGGCGAAGGCCACCACCGAGTTGACCGACGTCATTCCCGAACGCACCCGACGGGCGATGTCGACACCGTTCTTCTTGGCGAACACCGCCCCGGCGAGTCCGTACTTCGTGGCGTTAGTGAGTTTGATGGCTTCATCCATGCTCTCGACCGGGTTGATCGCCAGCGTGGGCCCGAAGGTCTCGTCGGTGATCTCGGTGGAGTCCTCGGGTACATGGGTGAGGATGGTGGGTTGTACGAAGCGCTCGCCGACTGCATCCGCGCCGCCGAGTACGACGGTGGCGCCCCTGGCAACGGCATCGTCGATGTGGCTCTTGATGATGCCGAGCTGTGACGGCATCGTGATCGGGCCGATCTTGCCGTCGGGGGCGGCGTGCAGATCCTTTGCCTGACTGGTGATCTCGTTGATGAAGGCGTCGAAGACCTTCTCGTGCACGTAGACCCGCTCGGTGCCGATGCACGTCTGGCCGGCGTTGGACATACCACACCAAAGCGCGGCCTCGGCGGCCTTGGTCAGGTCGGCGTCCTCGTCGACGATCAGCGAGTCCTTGCCGCCGGCCTCGATCAGCACGGGCGTGAGGTTTTCCGCGCACGCGGCCATGACCTTCTTGCCGGTCGCGCCGGAGCCGGTGAACGCGAGCTTGTCGACGGCCGCGGTGCACAGCGCGTTGCCGGTCTCGCCGAAACCGGTGACGACCTGGAACACCGGACTACCGCCAACAACCTCGGTGAACTTGTCGGCGAGCCATTGCCCGACCCCGGGTGTGTATTCGCTGGGCTTGAACACCACGGCATTACCGGCAGCAAGCGCGTACGCGATGGAGCCGCACGGCGTGAACACCGGGTAGTTCCACGGCCCGATCACACCGATGACGCCGAGCGGCTGGTACTCGACGGTCGAGGCCTGGTTGGCCATCAGCAGACCCGACTTGACCTTGTGGCTGCCGAGCACCTTCTTGGCGTGCTTGGCGGCCCAGGCGATGTGGTCGATGGCGAGCACGATCTCGAGCTGCGCGTCACCGGTGGGCTTGCCGGTCTCGAGGTGCACCAACTCCGAGAGCTGGGCGATGCGACGCGTAATCACACTGCGCCAGGCAAGGAGGTATTCGGCGCGCTCGCCGAACGACAGCGCACCCCACCAGTCGGCGCCTTCGCGAGCGCGCTGCACCGCGGCGTCCACGTCTGCCTTGCTGCAGACGGGGTGCACTCCGACGACATCGCCGTTGGCGGGGTTGAGCGACTCGAAGGTTGCGCCGGACGAGGCTGCCCCGGCCGCCGGTGTTTCGATCGTAGCGGTCATCGGGACTCCTTGATCAGATCGGCGCATTTCTCGCCGACCATAATGGTTGGCGCATTGGTGTTCCCGCGGGGGATGCGGGGCATCACCGAGGCGTCGGCGACCCGCAGGCCCTCAATGCCGTGGACTTTGAGCTCGGGGTCGACGACGCTGCCCTCGACCATGCCCATTGCGCAGGTGGCGACCGGGTGATAGATGGTCTCTCCGCGCCGGGCGATGCTCGACAGGATGTCGTCGGTCGTGGGGTTGCTCGACGCGGGATCCCACGGCTCGGCAATGTGTCTTGCAATCGCCCCCTGGCCGACCACGTCATACACCGTGCGATACCCGGCAAGTATGGCATCGAGGTCGGCGCCGTCGTCGAAGTAACCCGCATCGATCTCCGGGTGCCACGTCGGGTCTGCCGAGCGCAGCTTGACGAAGCCCCTGCTCTCGACGCGTACCAGTGTCAACCCGATGCTAAGCCCCCGCCGTACGGGCTCGTGCAGACCGTGGTCGTAGAAACCGGCCGGCGCCATGTGGAACTGCAGGTCCGGCGCCTTCATATCGGAACGGGACTTGAAGAAGCCACCGGCCTCGGCACCGTTGGAGGTGAGCGGTCCGCGACCGGCCTTCTGGGCCTTGACCACGTTGCCCAGCGACAGGAACTCAAAAAGGTCGGTGGTGTCCTTGGTGTAGAACAGTGCCCACGAGACCGGGTGGTCCTGCAGGTTCTGGCCGACGCCCGCAAGGTCGACCTTGACGTCGATGCCGTGTTCGCGCAGGTGCGCCCCGGGGCCGATGCCCGAGAGCATCAGCAGCTGCGGGCTGGCGACTGCGCCGGCGGACAGCACGATCTCGGCGTTGGCCCGCGTCGTCTGGGTGACGCCACCGCGCCGATAGGTGACTCCGGTTGCGCGGGTGCCCTCCATGTCGATCTTCATCACGAATGCTTCGGTGCGCACGGTGAAGTTGGATCGCATGCTGGCCGGATGGATGTAGGCGTCGGCAACCGACCACCGGCGGCCCTTCTTGCAGGTGACCTGATAGAGGCCGGAACCATCCTGTTCGGCACCGTTGAAATCGTCGTTGCGCTTGAACCCCGCGGCGACGGCGGACTCCACGAACGCGTGGCTCAGCTCGTGGGTGTACCGGCGGTCCTCGACGTGCAGCGGACCGTCGGTGCCGTGGTACGGGTCGCTGAGCCGGGTGTTGCCCTCGGCCTTTTTGAAGTACGGAAGCACGTCGTCGTAGCCCCAGCCGGTCGCGCCATAGGCATCGCGCCACTCGTCATAGTCGGCGCGGTTGCCGCGGATGTAGACCATCGCGTTCATCGACGAACAGCCGCCGAGAGCCTTCATGCGGGGCCAGTCGGCCCGGCGGCCACCGAGATATTTCTGCGGGGTCGTCCGGTAGCCCCAATCCCACTTGGTCCTGAACAGCGTGGCCCATCCGACGGGCAGATGGATCATGTCATCGTCGTCCTTGGGCCCGGCTTCGAGCAGCAGCACCGATACGCTCGGATCCTCGCTCAGTCGCGCGGCGACGACTCCGCCCGCGCTGCCCGATCCGATGACGATGTAGTCGAAACTTTCCTCGGCCATGACTCGCCCTTCACCGCAGGCGCGAATCGCACTGCTCTCGGAGAATCTTCACCCGCACGGCGCGGACGCCTAGAGTAGGCGGCTACCCGATTCCCTTCTCCGCACGACCCCATCGGCTCTCTAGGACGTGTCTGCTAAAGATTTCGTTGTGCGTGCTTGATCGTGGGGAATGACTCCTGCCAGGGGATTGACATCGGCTGCGGGCTTGTCAAATACGCTGGTGTAACTGCCGGAGGTCGATGAGCTTGCCAGTGTTGTCGTAGATGTAGAAGGCGCAGCTGCCTTTCGGACCGGGTATCGCGGAGTACGTGCCGTATGGCATCGAGTTGGGGACGTTGTAGGTGCCGTCGGGTAACACGGCCCGGAGGTGTATTGGGAACCAGCGATGGCCGCCGCGGCAGCAACACGTACTGCGTCGCCGTTGGAGCGGCCGGTGGCCAGGTTCACCCCGCCAGCCGAACCCGGACCGCCGTGCGCGCCGGAAGATCGTCAAACGCCATGTGGCAAGTGCCGAAAGCCGATTACGAGCACCCAGCCAGGTTCGGGCGCGGCTGTTCCCGACAACGACGGTCGCCGCGGAGCCGTTCGACGCCAAGCCTGGCAAGGCTGCGTATGCCGAGGAACGACGGCACACAGCGGGGCTGACAATGATTGGAGGGCCGTCGGTATGAAACGCAGCCTCAGGTCGCGCGCCAGTCACTTGACCCCCAGTCAGGCCCGAGGCGTTTTCCGGTGTCCCACAACAACTCTGAAGTTTGGCTGACGTCAGCGATTATGCGGGACCAGGAGGTCATCGACTCCGAGCGGAGGCTAGTGGCGGCTCTACGCCGCGCGGCTAGCTGTAAGAAAACGTTGGGAAACTAATCGGTACGCGCCGACGTTGTAGGCTGTGACTGGATGTTTTCTACATCCGCTCTATGAGAAAGTTAAGAAATATGGCACAAGGAACCGTCAAATGGTTCAACAGCGATAAGGGCTTTGGCTTTATCACTCCCGACGACGGTGGAAAAGATCTGTTTGTCCACCACTCCGAGATCCTTGCGAGTGGACATCGTTCCCTCCAAGATAATCAGCGCGTCCAATTCGAGGTTGAACAGGCACCCAAAGGTCCTCAGGCGGTCAGAGTCACCGCGATCTAGCGACTCGTCGTTACCGCTGCGCTGGCCACGTCGGGCCCGCGCCCACAAGCCTTTTAGGGTCTGTTAAAGCGGAAAAATCCGCCTCCCAGGCCCCTTTGGAATGTCCCTGGTTGTTACTCTGGTTTGCTTACCGCGTGAATGCAACAAAGATTGCAACAGGGGATCACCCCATCGCAGCTTATCCGTGGAGTTATACCACGGAATCCCCCGCGCCTGAGCCTATCTATCAAACGCGAGGGAAGCTTATTTGTGGGCCAACTATCCCACTGGGCTGGTGCAGTCTGTCTGCTGCGACGGCCGCACCAGCCTGCTAGCAGGATTGTCCACCGAGCCGCTTCTTAGAAAAAGCTCGCCGCTGAGCAGGATTCGTTCGCACTGAGCGCGTACTGCTTCCGGTATGAAAGACATCGCACGTGTCGCAGCATCAACAGTCGTAATGACTGCCGGTTTAGGGCTCGCGGGTTTAGGGACGGCTGCCGTCGCCCAGGCCCAACCCGCGCCGTTCCCGGATTATCACTGGTGCCCCGGCCAGTGGTGGGATCCAGGCTGGGGCAATAACTGGGACGGGGGCCGCTGCCACGACGACCACTGGTACGACGGTGAAGCCCGCGACCATGGCCACTGGCACAATGGCCCCTGGGACCAAAATTGGCACTGAGGTGATGTAAAGCGGGATTCGGTGATCTTGGTGGCGCAGATGCAAGTTCGCCTGCTGCGGGAACGCCCCGAGCTATTCGGCTGAATTGCCGCCCCTGAGAGGCCCGTACAGGCCACGAACAGGTGACTGGCAGGGTAATGGTCTAGGCTGCGGCGGCATGAAGGTGGTCAGCGACCTAGCCGGGAAAGTGGCGAAATATCGACAGCCCGTGTTTATGAGCCTAGAGGGCGAATGGCACCAGGTGTTGAGATACGAGGTCAGCATGCACCGCGGTGGACACGGAAAGGCCGGCGTACGCGGTGTATGGGTGACCTTCCATGACTCACCTGACGCCCGGTTTTTTAACCACACCGAGCTCGTCGAATTCGGAATTAAGGATGGCTGGGGGACCGGGTAACCGCGACCCCCAAGCACCAAGACTCGGGGATTTTGTCCGACCGCTGCTCTCCGCCCAGACGCCCGACCACTGGATTAAACACAGCATCGAAGAAACCGGTCGATCTGAGGAGACATCATCCCCGCGCTTTACGACCATGCCATCGCCGGTGCCTGAACGAGCGCTCGGGAGTGTCGGACTCAATCGCCAGCCTCTTGGGCCAGGACTCGATAGACGGTCGCACGCGAATACTCCGAGCGGGGCGGCAATCGTCGTCGCAGGCTCGTGTTAAGGCTGCCCTGGTGGGCTGACGTTTGACGCGATTTTTGAGAAGCCAAGAACGTTAGCTCTGAGATTGCCTGGGCTTTGGTAAACGAGCGACCGGGGTACTGAACGACCCGCCCGTCATGGCATCGCCTCGGCCCAGGCGATATGCCCTTCGAAGCCACGCGTTTTCGCCATGTCGCGGTAGCGATCCCGGAAGTCCGCGTAGGCCGCGTCATCGCCGCAAGCCGGCATGACCAGAAATGATGGAAGCCCTTGCGTGACGTAGATTGACGGGATCAGCGAGCGGATGCTCACGGCCACTCGAGATCAACGTGGGGTACGCCGACATGCACGCTGGGGTGAATCCGCGGTGGCCAATCCGGTTTTGATCGGCCTGACCCAAGGGTCCGCCCTGACCACTTGTCGCGCCTATTGACCACCTCGATGAAAGCAACGTTCCGGAGATGATTCTCGTGACCGGCTGGCAAGATCGGGTTGGGCGGCGAGCCGGTCGCGGCACATGGCGGCGACTTCACTGGAAGCGGGCTCAGGGCGACGGTCGGGTTAGTGATGGTGACGCCGCTGATAACGGCGCCGATCAAGAACAACACCGCGCTGACCTGCAGCAGGCGGGTGAAGCTGGCATCGTTTAGCGCGCCGGCGGCGATCGGTCCCACGCAGGCCACAGCGATCAGCGCAGAAGTCCGGCCTGTTGCGTTTTGGATCGCTGCAGCGATTCCGCTGTGCACGGGCTCCACGGCGGACAAATTGACCGTGGTCAGCGGTGTGATAGTGAGGACCAGACCGATGGCCAGCACGATCATCCCGGGCAGCAGGTGGGTCACGACGTTGAATCCGTGTCCAGAGGGGCGGATGAGCAGCAGCCCGAACCCGGCCACCACCGGGCCCGTCATCACGAAAATCCGAGGTCCGATCCGTGCGGCCATGGCGCCGACGCGGCGGGCGAACAGAAACGAGATGACGGGGGTGGGCAAGGTGGCCAAACCCGCGACGGTCGCCGAGTAGCCGGCGACCTCCTGGGTGTACAGGGCGATGGCAAACAAGCCCATCGTGACGGCGCCGTAGACGAACGCGGTGGCCAGATTGGCACCGGCGAAGTTGCGGATCCTGAACAGGCCCAGCGGCACCATCGGGGCTGGGGCGGGCCGGTCCGATGCCACGACCGCCTGCAATGCCGCGACGCCCAGGATCATCAATGCGGTCACGAGAGGGTCGCTCCATCCGCGCCGCTGAGACTCGATCAGTGCATACGCCGTGGCGGCCAGCCCGGCCGCTGACAACACGGCGCCGGTGACGTCGACGCGTGCGCGTTCGGCGGGCCTGGGTATCGGGCGCAGCCAAAACGTCAACGCGAAGCCGATGACCATCGGGATCGCCGACAAGACATAGATCCATCGCCAGCTGAGAAAGTCCACGGCCAGTCCCCCCAGCAGCGGACCCAACGCAAAGGCGGTGCCGGTCCACGCAGTCCAGGCACCGATCGCCGCAAGTCGGTCTGCGCGGCCGAACGCGGAATTGATCAGCGCCAACGAGCCGGGCACCAAAAACGCCCCGCCCAACCCCTGGATGACGCGCCCGGTGATCAGGATCGCCGGCGTGGCCGCGGTGGCCGCCAACACCGAGCCCGCACCAAAGGTCGCCAGCCCGAAGCGCATTACCGGCACGCGTCCGAACAGATCGGAGATGGAACCCGCCGGCAGAATCATGGCGGCCAGGGCCAGCAAGTAGCCGTCGACGACCCACTGTTGTAGGGACAGGCCTCCGCCGAGGTCGCGTTGTATGGCCGGCAGGGCCAGGTTCACGACGGTGCTGTCTAGGAAGGCGACCATCGACACCATGATCGCGACCACCAGGACCCGCCTCGTCGGCGCGGCGTCGCGCAATTTCACATGTCATTCCTGCCGGGCGCTGGTAGCGGCGAGTCCAATCCCGGGGGAAAGTTGCGCCCTCGTTATCGAAGCCTCACAGCCCTAAATAACCAGAGCAGAATACGCGAAATTCCGTAAGGGTCGTAGTCCGACGGGCGTAACGGCGGTGGTGTTCATCCACCCGAAATACGCGTTAACCCACGCGAAATACGGTTCACCCGCTCGGATCATCGCTATCGCCGTTGGCCGTTGCCATCCGTCTACCAGTCTTCCGGTGACCGAACGGTAGCTCGCCGCCACATCAACGAGTCGGCAGGCCAGCCCGTCCCAGGCCGCGGCCAGGATCGATCCCAAGCCGGGGCCTGAATACGTCCGCTCGGAGTTGATCTCCGGCGGTAAATCCCCGAAATCCATTGCTATCTCTTCTGAGAATCGGCGAGTCGGTCGGCTTGGTCGGCTACACACAGTGGCGCCACAGTTTCGAACGTTGCATTGCGAGTTGTACTTAAAAACATGGACTTCTCCTTCAAGAGGCGGACGCGGGGAGGAGACCGACGCTGTCCGTTCGTCTTTCGCGACGAAACGGCCGTCCAAAGCAGCCGATGACGCGAGCTAATTCGCACCGCTCAGAGCCTGCAGGATAAATTCCCCAAAACTGACGCGTTCGGCTACGTCGCTCTCGCCTACGGCCGTCTAAACTAACCGCGAACCCAAGGCAGGAGACGGGCATGCCACCGTACGGATTCTTCGTCGAGTTCGAGGCTCGCGCAGGTAAAGAAGACGACGTCGAGCAGTTCCTCCGAGAGGCCAAGCTGTTGGTCGATGGCGAACCAGGGACGTTGGCGTGGTTCGCGTTTCGGCTTGGGCCGTCCTCGTTTCGCATCTTCGACGCGTTCAACTCCGAGGACGATCGGCAGGCGCACTTCCAGGGAAAGGTGCGCGAGGCGATCATCGCCCGAGCCGATGAACTATTTGCCACGCCACCCGTGATCACACCGGTTGACGTGCTGGCAAGTAAGCTTCCCGGAGCCTAAACGGACAGGCGCAGCTAACTTCGATCAAGAGGGACCGAGGCTCCGGCTGAGAGCTGTTCGAGCGCGGTGGTCTCCTTGTTGGCCGCTTCGCCCTTTTCAGCGGACTTGACTAAAGCAATCTTTGTGAAACTCATTCTGGATTTGCTTTGCGAGGCTGTTCGCCGAGTCTTCGTTGATGTCGCCGATGGCGACGACCGCGCCTTCCGCCGCGAAACGATCCGCCATTGGGGCGCCGAGCCCTTGAGCTCCGCCGGTTATGAGAATGGGGGTTGAGACCGAAGGTTATTGTCCGACAACGGGGTTGGTAGTTTCGAAGCTCCGGTGAGAATCGGGCGATTCCAGTCGATTGAGGCGTTGACCTCGGCGCAGCGCTATGCGGAGTGCTGCGACGCCGAGGCGGTCGAGCTCAGGTCGGCGAGCGTGAGTTGGTGCGCGGGCGGGTCCGGCAGCATCTCGCGGTGGGTCACCGTAAGACGGTCGTCGACGTGGACGAGCGCGCCCGGGTCGATGAGCTGCCAACCCGGGTCGTCGTCCATCGGCTCGCTGGCGAACACCACCGACGGATGTAGGTCGAGGTGATCGGATTGCGCATGGATTTGCGGCGTCTGCATGTCGAAGACCGGGCAACTCGACGGTTCTCGCCGCTGCAGGACATACAGCTTGTTCGGCTCGGGGTAGCGCAACGCCCACATGTCGGTCGCCGTGCACAGCAGCAGGTTGACCGCGTAGATCGGCACGTTGTCCGCGAGCCATCGCAACGCGTCCACCAAGCCGGCTCCGACGTCGTGGCCACGGGCCCGGATCGACGCGGTGATCAGCGCGAAGACCCGTTCGCTGTCCGTCTGGCCCAACACCAGATCGGCGACCGATAACTCGGCCAGCCTCGCGTCGAGCACATCGAGGCCACCGACGACACCGTTGTGCGCGAACAGCCGACCGTCCTGCAGGAACGGATGTGTGTTGAGCACGTCAAGTTTGCCCGTCGACGCATAACGCACATGGGCGATGAACGTAGTGCCGCTCAGTTGATGTGCCTCACAAGCGAAGTCGGTATCCTCCCACGCCGCGATCGGCTGCTTGCGCAGCACCGGTTTCCCGTCGCCGTCGAACACCCCGATACCGGTGCCGTCGGGATTCCGCTTACTCTGCGCTGCCAGGCTGTCCGGCGCATCCAACAACCAGAATGTGGCCGTCGCGACGAAGCGGCCTGCGTGCAGGCCGAACAAGCGGCACATGCCGCCGACCCTACCGTTACTGTTCACGTGATGTCCGCGAACGGTCGTCGCCGCCTTCGCCGCCCGTGATAGCAGTAAGGAAAGTCCTCACCAGTTCGCACGGGGACCAGACTGTCCTGTGCCAGGAGAGGCTTGACAGTTCTGTGCCAGTTGATGGTTGACACCGGTCGGTCTTCGGCAACCTGAGTGCGATGTCCCCGTGGGGCCGTCGGGCTTGGGAGGTCGGGATTGGTGTTGGTTGCGTTGTCGTGGTTGAGCAGCGGTTGGACGCGGTGCGTTTGGTGTTGGTGGGTGCGACGGTGACCGAGGTGGCGGCGCGGGTCGGGGTGTCGCGGCAGACGGTTCATTGCTGGTTGAGCAGATATCTGGCCGGGGGTGTGGCCGGCCGGGTTGATCGGTCGCGGCGCCCGCACGGGTGCCTACATCGGTGCAGCGGTGATGTCGAGGTCGTCGTGGTGGAGGTGCGGCGGCGCAAGCACCCGCGCTGGGCCAGCCCCAAGCCGGCGAGACCGACGATCTTCGAAATGCCGCGTCCTTTCGGGTCAGGCGAATGCGTAGTCGCTCAACGGGAATCGCGACGCCTCCCGCACTGCGGGCAGCGTCGGTACCGGCCGCAGCAGCGTTGCCTCGCCGCCGGGGTCGAAGTAGTACGACCGCGATGTCGCGCAGTCGCCGTGGTAGAAAACCGAGACGTCCAGCAGTCCGGTCATCCGGTCGAGGAACTCGGCGTTGGCGTCCTCAGTGACCTCGAACGTGCTCGCATTACGCCGTTGTAGCTCGCCGAACAGTCGGTTCATGTGCCGCATATGGCATTCCATCGTGTTGAAGAAGTTCAGCCCGAGCTGGGCGAAGGGGCTGGCCAAATTCAGGAAGTTCGGAAAATACGGCATCGACAAGCCTTGGTAGGCCTGGAACCTGGTCTCCCGCCACCATTTTCCGAGGTTACGCCCCTTGCGCCCGACGACCTCGATGGCCGGGAAGTTGGCCTCCCACAGGTCGAAGCCAGTGGCCAGCACCAGGGTGTCGATTAGCGCCTTGGTGCCGTCGTTGGCGACGATGCCGTCGGGCTCGATGCGGTCGATGCCGCTGGTCTGCAGGTGTACGTGCGGCTTGGTGAACGTGCGGTAGTACGAGTTGGAGAACGTGGGCCGCTTGCAGCCGAAGTCGTAGTCCGGGGTCAGCCGGCGCCGCAGTTCCTTGTCGCGGATCGACGCGAAGCGGTTCATCTTGGCCACGTCGGCCGCCCCGATGAGGAGTCGTCGGCCCAACAGCTTCCCGTGATGGAGTCCGACGTACGCGAAGAACTCGTAGAACGCGTCTGTTATCCAGCGGATCGCCCGCTGGGTGACCGGCACTCGGGCGAACAACCGCTTTGCGCTGTCAGAGATGTGCACGTCGAGCTTGGGCACCACATGGATCGGGGTGCGCTGGTAGACGGTCAGGTCGGCGGCCTTCTTCGCGAGCTCGGGGATAAGCTGCACCGCGGTGGCCCCGGTGCCGATGATCCCGATCCGGCGGTTGGCTGGGTCGTAGCCGTCGTCCCAGGCCGTGGTGTGGATGATTCGGCCCTTGAAGCTGGTGACGCCTGGGATGTCGGGCGTCTTCGGTTGGGACAGGAAGCCGGTCGCGGTGATCAGGAAGCGGCTGGTCAGCGTCTCGCCGTCGGCCAAGGCCACCTTCCAGACCTGCGCGTCGTCGTCCCAGCGGGCTCCCTCGACCGCCGTGTTGAACCGCATGTAGCGGCGTACGTCGTATTTGTCGGCGACGTGGGCGGCGTAGTTCTTCAGCTCCGCGCCGGGCGCGAACAGCCGCGACCAGTTCGGGTTCGGCTCGAACCAGTAGGAATAGGTCGTCGTGGGAACGTCGACGGCAAGCCCCGGATAGCGGTTTATGTGCCAGGTTCCGCCTAGGTCGTTCTCTCGCTCCAGGATCACGATGTTGTCGTATCCCAGCCACTTGAGCTGGATCGCAGCGCCGATTCCGCCGAAGCCGGCACCGACGATCACCGCGTCGAATTGCTGCTCGGTCATGGGCCGACGGTACCCAAAGTACGTTGAGGGCTCGGCCATACACGATCACCGCCTGGAAACGTGTGTGTGACAACTTGATGCGCCCGCCACGGGCCACGGCCGTCGCGAGCGCCTGGTTCAGAATCTCGGCACGCTCGTCGTCCGAGATTATCCGATTCGCCGGGAGTGCGGCCCGGTGCTCGGTCCAGCCGGTGCCGTCGAAGTATCGCTGACCTGGCGTTCCGCTAGGGCCTGGATACCAACCGGCGGCCGGCGATGATTCAATCATGACTTCTCCTGCCGACCCGCCCCGATGTGAGTGCATCATCTAAACAGTCGGCGCAACACTGCCCGCGCGACGCGCCAGCAAATGCGCCATCGCTACTAAGCCCAGGTGGCGCTTATGCGTCGCAAATGACACGCAACCGACCGGCATCGACCGGCTGCGGCAGGAAGTAATGAGGTAGGCGAAGCATTGCCGCCCAACGGAATAGGGCACACAACCGGACACAGCGGGAAGCGACCAAAACCGCCAGTTGTTAATCAGCGGGTCCGGGGTTCGAATCCCTAGACACGAACGCGCTCCTGGATCTGTGCCGGGTAGGTAAGGGACAGCGCGATCAAACACTTTCGGTCCTTCGCGACAACAGTGACGGTCTCTTCATCCCTTATCAAAGTCGCATACAAATTCAAAGGAATCGTCCAGCAGTTGTAGCGGGGATGGACCGCGTTTACAAAAATCTTTTAAAAGTCTTGCATTCAATCAATCTGTATTAGACCAGATCCGCGATGAGGACTTGAAGTCCGAAATCAACCAGTTTTTGGAGCAAGCAGCGCCTCAGCCTGCTTGAGTCGGCGCCGGGTGCGGGCCAGCTTTCCCGACTTCATCTCCTTGCGCCAGGCCGGGAACTCGTCGCCGGACTGCTGGTGCTCGGCCCCGGCAGACTCGTAGACGACGTAGCCGCCCCTGAGAATGCTGAACGGGGCGTGCAGCTTGTCCAGCTTGTCGTAATGCGCGGTCGCATGATCCGACAGCGGGTCGAACCACGCCGGCGTCACGAAGTTGGACACCGAGACGCCGTTGACCTCATAGGTCGGGGCCTCGACCGGGTCGCACACCTCGAAGCTGTACGCCTTCCCGTGGCCGTCGTTGGCCCACAGGTTGCAGTTGGGGTCGATGAACATCTCGAGCACTTCGTGCGACAGGACGCTGGAAACGCTCCAGTCCCCCGTCGTCGCCTTCCCGCCGTTATCCAGCTCCGGCTTGGTCGCGACCACGCCCCACAGCTTCCCGCCCTGGTCCTCGGTGTGGAAGCCGAGCACGCCCTTGGGCTGGTCCTTGATCGTGTCGACCAGGGCGATGCCGTGCGCCGTCGCGGGCACGTCCTTGGGGTTGGTGTAGAAGATCACCGCCGCGGGAGCCCGGTCCCAGAGCGGGGCAGCATCCAATCGGACCTGCGCAGCGATTGCCTGGGTCATAGTCGCGGCGTCCTCATTGGACACCAAGCTCGACTGGTTGAGAATCGCGATCAGCATACCCACTCCCGTTGTCCTTGATCTGCCCCGCGTTGAGGGGCCAGGCTCGGCTATATCCCTCGAGTATCTGAGGACGACAGCAAAATCGGTTGAGTAGTCCTATACCTGATGATTTGCGGGATGTTGATGCGGACCGATTTCCGGGGTTCTGGCGCCTTTGCCTTGGGCACGGCCGATGACCTGTCCTCGCCGCTAGGGTGGCCCTCGATAGGGATTGGGGGTATATGCGCGAGGTCGTGGCCGAACAGATGCAACCTGCCAGTTTAATCAGCGGGTACTTGCGTTCGGCCCACCGTGCTTCTCGCGAACCCCCGCAGGATAGCGACAGCACGCGCCAAGCCGGCGATCGAGTGGCCGACTACTCACTTCGCTGCAGGAATTCGCTCTTAACCTCTTAGAGTTAGCTGCACCAGCATCGGCACAGTCGAGGGCCGAGGCCGGCTTCGATGCGAAAGGGCTTGGCGACCATGACGATTCAACCAGGCGTGGTGAGCTATCAAGGGTTGTTGTATCTCTTCTGCAAGTCCCGCGCATTCGACGACTCCCTGTGGTATGCGACCTTTAACGGCCAGACCTGGTCGGCGCCGACACCGTTCGACGGTCAGAGCTCGGTCGGACCGGCGGTTGCGGTGTACCGGAACAAGCTGATCCTGGCCTGGAAGGGGCCCGGCCTCGACCAGGCGGTCTACTGGCGGCAGTTCGACGGTCACACCTGGTCAGACCCGTGGCCGGGCAATCCGGCGATCAAGAGCGCTTGGGGGCCAGCGCTGTGCGCTTTTCAGGGGCGCCTGTATGCCGCGTGGCAGGGCCGCTACGGCACATTCCATGATCCTCAGACACTCTTGTACGCCTCAACCGATGGCACAACTTGGACTGAGCCCCAACAGTTCCCGATCTCACCGCTTCCGTGCGCCTTCAGCACACACAGCCCGGCCCTGGCAACCTACAACGGCCAGCTCTACGTCGCGTACAAGAACTCGCATAACGGTCAAGAGCTGTACTTTTCCGGCAGCGCCGATGGAGTGTCGTGGACGGGGCGCCGTCCCCTGCTGGGTGGCCGGAGCACGGTCGGTCCTACCTTGGCGGCTTACGCCGGCCGTCTCTACGCCGCCTGGAAGGCCGGCACCGACATCCCAGACGACCAGCAGCTGTGGTGGTCAGCATTCGACGGTCACAACTGGTCGACCATCGAGGACCTTTCCTTTGGATCCAGCGGTGTTGGGCCGGGCCTGGCGGAGTATCAGGGCACGCTCTACGCGGTCTACAAGGGACAGGGCCTGTATCAGCTGGATCCGGTCCGGGGCCCGATTAGGGACGGCGACTTGATGTCTTACGTGAGTCTGACGTCGCCGTCGACTACTTGGTCGAGCGACAGTTCGTTGCCGGACGCGGCACGCAGCAGCCCTGATCCGCTGCTCACCCCGACATTGGCGTTGCAATCGGAATCCCCACCGGATTCGACGGGCCCGTTTCCCGTGCTGAGCGGCCGTGCGTTCGTTCCCGACAGCACGGTGACCGTCAACTCCCACCGGCATGTTGATGGCAGCCCCGACGACAACGAGACACAGACGGTGTTCACCGACGGTGTCGGCCATTTCCACGTGCGGCTCGCTCCCGCGCACGAGGTATGGCTTGGCGCGGAGCAGATCACCGTGGTCGCGACGGATGACCGCACCGGCACTACGGTGAGCGCGGGCCCGGTTACGCAAGCGGCGGCACCGCCCTGGGTCCCAGCCCCTTACACGGTGATCGACACGGTGACCGTGGCCGACGTCGGCGAAATCGGCGTCAACAAGGACGGCACCCGCGTGTTCGTGGCGAGCAACCCGTTCAGCGGTGAACCCGGTGTGGTGGCAACCATCGACACGACCAGCACGCCGAACGCGGTCACCACGGTTGGCCTGCCGGGCGCCGCGTCGGTAGCGATGACCCCCGACGGCACCCGCTTGTATGTCAACGGCACCACTCCGGATGGCAGCAGCCCGGTGACCCGCGTCATCGATACCACCACTGGAGCGGTGACACCCGCCGTCACGGGCACTCCGTTCAGCTATGCCGCATTCAGTCGCGACGGCACGAAACTTTTCCTGATCACCTTCGGGACGACGGGAGTCCCGAAACTCGTCGTCCTCAACACCGACCCCACCAGCCCGCAGTACCACCAACTCGGATCCCCGATCGACCTGGCCAATGTGTCGCCCGCCGCGATCGCCATCAGCGAATGGTGCGTATACGTCGTCGACACCAATACAGCACTGTCCGGCGGGTTGGTGGTCTACGACGCGTCCACGCTGACACGTTTGACCACGGGCGTTACCCAAGAGGGCCCGTTTGGGGTGGCCGTTGCCGTTCACAGTCCAAATGCGGCGACCGTCTACGTGTCCGCGAACAACGTCGGGCGCATCGACCTCTACGACGAGATCCGAAGCCCGACTGGACAACTCACCGTTACCCCCCATGCCACGAGCCTGGCCACCGGAAATGCACCGCAGCCCGTGGTCGCCAGCGCTGACGGCAACCGCGTCTACATCGGCGACGCCGTCGACAACACGGTGACTGTCGTCGACGCCGATCCCGCCAGCGCCACCCACAACACCGCGGTAGCCACCGTCGCGGTCGGGCTGGCTCCGCTGAACCTGGCCATCAGCGGGGACGGCACCATCGTCTGCTCGGCCAACGCGATCAGCAACACGGTATCGGTGGTCTCGGTGCCCACAGCGTACTGAGCCCGCGCTACGCGGCGACGGCTAAGTCAACGTCGACGACATGGTTACCAGGGCGCCGGCGTCAGCGATTCCTGACCCGGTGCACCACCACCACCACGACGAGGGCCCCAGCACCGACCAGTGAAGCGGTCACCACGGGCCTTTTGACGAACTCAAGCACCCGAGCCCTGAGATCGTCGGCGAGGCGGCGGGGATTAGCCCGCTCAGCAAGTGAGTCGACCGTGGCCGCCAGCTGGTTGCGGGCGACGTCGATGTCCTGCTTGATGGCTTCGGGGTCCCGGTCCGCCACGGCTCTGTCCTCCCAGTCCTCCGCTGTCCGCTTTTTGCAGCTGACGAACTACCCTAGATCAGCTGGCGCCGACCCTGACGCTCCGGTGAACAGAAAGGGACCACGTTGACTGAGACCGCTCGACTGGCGCCCGGCGACAAGGCGCCCGCGTTCACCCTGCCCGATGCCGATGGCAACAAGGTGTCGCTGGCCGACTACAAGGGGCGCCGTGTCGTTGTGTACTTCTACCCGGCAGCTTCGACACCGGGATGCACCAAAGAGGCCTGCGATTTTCGCGACAATCTGCACGACCTGAACGATGCCGGCCTCGACGTGGTCGGGATCTCCCCCGACCCACCGGCAAAGCTTGGCAAGTTCCGTGATGCCGAAGGCTTGACGTTCCCGCTGCTTTCCGACCCCGACCGCAAGGTGCTGACGGCCTATGGCGCCTACGGAGAGAAGCAAATGTACGGCAAGACCGTCCAGGGTGTCATCCGTTCCACCTTCGTCGTCGACGAAAAAGGCAAAATCGCCGTGGCTCAATACAACGTGAAGGCCACCGGCCACGTCGCCAAACTCCGGCGCGATTTGTCGGTCTGAGCCCGCGCTCGAGCTGCCGCGCAGATTTGAGCCGGAGCGGGGAATCGAATCGGACCGCAGTCCGTTTAGCACTACCGAAGGCGTCGGACAAGCCGACACCTGGAAAAAGGACGACGCGAATATGACTGCGACTGAGCGAATTATTGAACTTCTCTATCGAAACCTTCAGGAGGTATTCGGGGAGGGTGATGCGGCCCGCCGGCGCGCCGCCATCGAAGAGTTCTACACAGACGACTGCGTGCTCCACGTTCCGGACGGCGCCCTCGTTGGACACGACGCACTGGACAAATTCGCCGGGGAACTACGTGCGACCCATCCGCATTTCGCCTATACACCGCACGGGCAGGCCCAGGCCCTACACAACGGGGGAATCCTTGCTTGGGGCTCGGGCCCGAAGGGCGAGGCGCCCGAGTACACCGGGCTCGATGTTGTCATTGTTCGTGAGAGCAAGATCGCTGAGCTGTATGTCTTTCTCAATCCGAAATTGTCCGCTGCCTAGTAGAACGTCAAGGCCACCGGCCACGTCGCCAAGCTTCGCCGCGACTTGTCCGTCTAGTCGATCAGGCCAGGTTGGCCAGCAGCAACGCCTCGGCGACGGCCGCGCGTTCCAGCACGCCCAGATGCAGGCTCTCGTTCACGCTGTGCGCCTGTGTTGCGGGGTCTTCCACGCCGGTGACGAGGATCTTCGCCCGCGGGAACGCATTGGCGAACTCGGCGATGAAGGGGATCGACCCGCCCATCCCCATGTCGACCGGCTCGGCGCCCCACGCCTGGCGGAAGGCTGCCCGCGCGGCGTCATAGACTCCGCCGCTGGCCTCGATCGCATAGGGCTCGCCGATCTCGCCGCGCATGACGTCGACCTTTGCGCCCCACGGGGCGTTTTGCTGCAGATGGGCGGTCAGTGCGTCCAGGTGCGCTGCGGCGTCGCCGCCGGGCGCGACCCGCATGCTGATCTTGGCTCGGGCGCGCGGGATGAGTGTGTTCGATGCTGCTGCAGTCGATGTGGTGTCGATGCCGATCACGGTGATCGCCGGTTTGGCCCAGAGTCGCTGCGGCACCGAGCCACAGCCGATTTCGGACACACCGTCCAACAAGCCGGAGTCGGCGCGTACCCGATCCGGCGGATAATTTATGTCCGCGGCGGCACCTTCGTGCAGGCCGGCCACGGCCACGTTGCCGTCGTCGTCGTGCAGGCTGGCCAGCAGCCGAACCAGCACGCTCAGCGCGTCGGGAACCACGCCGCCCCACAGCCCCGAGTGCAGGCCGTGGTCAAGCGTGGCGACCTCGACCACGCAGTCGACCAACCCGCGCAGCGATACCGTCAGCGCGGGGATCTCGGTGCTCCAGTTGTCAGAGTCGGCGATGACGATCACGTCGGCGGCCAAGGCGTCGCGGTGGGCGGCCAGCAACCGACGCAGTGACGGCGACCCGGATTCTTCCTCGCCCTCTACAAAGACCGTCACGCCCACCGGCGGTCGGCCTCCATGCGCTCGGAACGCCGCCAAATGCGTTGCGATACCTGCCTTGTCATCGGCGGCGCCGCGGCCGTAGAGTCGTCCGTCGCGTTCTGTCGGCTCGAAAGGCGGCGACGCCCACTGACCGTGATCGCCCTCGGGCTGCACATCGTGGTGCGCATACAACAGCACGGTGGGCGCGCCCGGTGGCGCCGGATACCGAGCGATGACCGCCGGCGCACCACCCTCGCTGACGATGCGCACATCGTCAAAACTCGCCTGCGACAACAGTTCTAGGACCGAATGCGCGCTGCGGTGTACCTCGTCTCGCCGACCGGGGTCAGCCCACACCGATTCGATCCGCACCAAGTCCTCAAGATCGCGCCGCACCGACGGCAACACGTCGCGGACACGCTCAACCAGATCAGTCATGACCTCGAGGCTAGCGAAAGCGGCCCCCTAAGCTGGGCCTGTGACCCGCGGCCCTGACCGGACCGCGCCGCTCTGGCGGGCGGCGCAGGTGTTCCGGCTGCTGAGCTGCCTCTACGCGCTGGGCTTCCAGGTCGCGGTCAACTCCGACCTGCGGCACCCTACGCTGGGTTGGCTGCTGTTCGCTGTGCTGATCGGGTGGAGCGCAGCCTGTGCGATCGCCTATCTGCGCGGCTTCGGTCGGCGGCCGGCCTGGGTGATCGCCGAAATCCTCGTCGTGGTCCTACTCATGTGGTCCAACCGAATCGTCGCCTCCCCGCACTGGGCGGCCGAAAACCAGACCTGGCCGACAACCCTGTGGGCCAGCAACCCCACCATTTCAGCGGCCCTCCAGTTCGGGCCCGCCGGCGGAGTGTTGACGGGCCTGATAGTGATGGCCACCAACTTCGCCGTCAAGAACTACTTCACCCTCAACCTTGGGCACAACGCCACCATCATCATCGAGCTGTCCATCGGCTTGGCGGTGGGTATGGCCGCCGGTACCGCACGACGCGCTCACGACGAATTGCAACGAGCGGCCCAGTTGTCGGCCGCACTGGAAGAACGGGAGCGGTTGTCTCGACAGGTTCATGACGGTGTCATCCAGGTGCTTGCGCGGGTCGCCAGACGAGGTCACGAAATCGACGGTGCCACATCCGAACTGGCGGAACTCGCCAGCGAACAGGAACGCGCGCTGCGACGATGGTTGTCCTCCGTCGACATTGACCGGGACGGCGATACCCAGGCCATCGACCTGCGCACGCTGCTGCGCGGGCTGGCGCTCACCGCTGCCGCCACCGCGAAGCTGTTCTTGTTCGACCTGGCGACACTGGACGGCATCTCCCGGGTGGCGACAATTATCGTCGTGGGCTTGGTGCTACTGGGCATGGGCGCCGGCTACGCCCGCTGCCTCGCACAGCAGTGCCCGCGGTGAGCAGGCGTCTGCTCGAAGCGGGAGGCGCCCCAGCTCCCGAGGTCTAGCTGGTTTCGAGGATGGCCACCGCGGCGGCGGTATCGCCCTCGTGACACAGCGATACATGGATCGTGACGTCGGCCAGATGCTTGGCGATGTCCCCGGTCAGCCGGACCCGCGGTCGTCCCCACATGTCGGTGACCACCTCGATGTCGCGGTGGATGTCCTCCCGCAGCATGGGCCGCTGAGCGAACCGCGATCCTGACCAGGCCTTGATCACCGCCTCCTTGGCGGCCCAGCGGGCCGCCAGGTGCCGCGCCGCCGACGAACTCTTGTCCGAGGCGTCGCGGCGCTCGCCGGGGGTGAAGGTCTCCGAGAACACCGTTCCCGGTTGGTCGACCTGCTCGGCGAATTCAGGGATTGAGACGAGGTCGATCCCGACTCCGACGATGCCCATGGACCGCAGGTTAACGGATGGCCAAACTCACCCGGCGTACGCCTCGCCGTCACCCAGCCGAGCATCCGGATTCAGCAGCATCGCCGCCTCCTGACGCTTCTCCGGCGTGTCGTGATCGAAGCGACGGTCCGGTGGCCGCTGGTACATCGGCTCACCGCCGGCAATCGCCGACGCAAGCCGACGCTGGCCGGCGAGCAGGCGCGCGTCGGCACGGCGCTGGTAGTCCGCGCGCTCAGCCGGGTCCAGCGAGGCGATGAACGCCTGCGGGTGTACCAGTGCGACCAGGCCAGACACGTGGCCGAACCCGAGACTGGTCAGCATCCCGGCCTTGAGCGGGAACTTTCCGCCCATCCGCAGTGTGTCGCGCACCCATACGAAGTGCGCCGAGCCGGCCAGTTCGTCGTCGACGCAGTCCAGGCTGCGGTTGGGCGGGATCACCCCGTCCCGCAGCATCTGGCACAGACCCATCGTCTGGAAGACCGCCGCGCCGCCCTTGGCGTGACCGGTAAGGCTCTTCTGCGACACGATGAACAGCGGGGCGCCCTCGGACCGGCCCATCGAGTCGGCCAGCCGCTCATGCAATTCGGTCTCATTGGGATCGTTGGCCAGCGTCGAGGTGTCGTGCTTTGAGATCACCGCGACGTCGTCGGCAGTCACGCCCAACTTGGCCAGCGCACGCGCCAGCGGCGAGTCCTTGCCGCCGCGGCCGGCACCCAACGCGCCCAGGCCGGGAGCCGGGATCGAGGTGTGCACGCCGTCGCCGAATGACTGCGCGAACGCCACCACCGCCAGCACCGGCAGCCCCATCTTGAGCGCCAGGTCACCGCGCGCCAGCAGGATGGTGCCGCCGCCTTGAGCCTCGACGAAGCCCAGCCGGCGCCGGTCGTTGGGCCGGGAGAACTTCGAGTCGTGGATGCCCCGGCCGCGCATCATGCCGGTGTCGGCGGTGGCCGCCATGTCACCGAAGCCGATGATGCCCTCCAGCGTCAGGTCGTCGATGCCACCGGCCACCACCATCTCGGCCTTGCCCAGTCGGATCTTGTCGAGGCCCTCCTCGACGGACACCGCGGCCGTGGCGCACGCGGCAACCGGGTGGATCATCGCGCCATAGCTGCCGATGTAGGACTGAACCACGTGCGCGGCAACGATATTCGGCAGCACTTCCTGGAAGATGTCATTGGGCTTGTTACGGCCCAACAGGTTTCCGTGGTACATCGTCTGCATCGAGCTGCCACCACCCATGCCGGTGCCCATAGTGTTGGCCACCAGACTCGGGTGCACGTAGCGCATCACCTCGGCCGGGCTGAATCCGGCGGTCAGGAACGCGTCAACGGTCGCCACGATGTTCCACACCGCGAGCCGGTCAATCGAACTGGCCATGTCCGGGCTGATGCCCCACACCGTCGGGTCGAACCCGGTCGGGACCTGCCCGCCGACGACCCGCGACAGCTTGGTCTTTCGCGGAACGCGGATCTCGGTGCCCGCCTTGCGAATCACCTGCCAGTCGCTCGAGTCGGGCAGCGGCCGGATGACCGTGTGCTCAGGGTCGAAATCGACGAAGGCGCGGGCGTCAGCCTCCGAGGACACCACGAACGCGAAGTCCTTGTCCAGGAACACCGACACCAGCAACGGGGACGAGTGGTCGGGATCGATCGCGCCGTCGTCGACGAACTCGCGAATGCCTGCCCGCTCGACCACGGTGTCGTGGTAACGCTCGACCAGCTCGGCCTCGTCGACCAGATCACCGGACTCGGCGTCGTACCAACCGGGTTGCGGATCGTCTTCCCAGCGGATCAGGCCGGTGGTCCAGGCCAGCTCGAGCACGCCGGCGGCCGACAGCTCGTTGTCGACCTCCATCTCGAACCGGGTGCGCGACGACCCGTACGGGCCGATTTCGGCGCCGCCGACGATCACCACCAGATCGGCCGGGTCGACGTCGAGGTCATCCCAGTGCGGAGGCGGTGCCGGGCTATATCCCCGCGGCGGGGACGGCAGCGCGGCAATGGTGCCCTCGGCCGGGGTGTCGTCGTCTGCGGCGGCCTCGGCCGACGTCTCCTCGCGCGCCTTGGCGGCCAGTTCGGCCATGTCCAAGTCGGCTTCGCCCAGCCCACCGGTCAGGTCAGCCTTGATCGGCGTGCTGGCCGCGGCCACCTTGGATTCCACATCGCACAGGGCCAGCAGCATCGTGGCCATCTCGTCGGTGGAGTACGTGGTGACGCCGGCCTCTTCGACGGCACTCACGATGGCGTCGTTGTGACCCATCAGCCCGGTGCCGCGGGTCCACCCGATCAGCGCGTGCGCCAGGCTGACCCGAGCCGCCCACGAAGACTCGGCGTGCCAGCGGCTCACCAGCGCGTCCAGCGCCGACTTGGCCTCGCCGTAAGCGCCATCACCGCCGAACATTCCGCGGTTGGGCGAACCGGGCAGCACCACGTGTAGCCGCGATGCGATATCGCGCTCGGCGCCGATCTTCGACAGCCCGCCGATCAGCCGCTGCACGGCCCACAGCAGTACCTTCATCTCCATCTCGGACCGCGAACCGGCCTCCGACAGGTCACCGACAACGCGCGGCGCAGCGAACGGGAACAGCAGCGTCGGGGTCTGCGCGTCCTTGATGTGGATCGACTGCGGCCCGAGGCTTTCGCTCTGCTCGTTGCCGACCCAATCGGCCAGTGCGTCGATGTCGGAATAGGACGCCATGTTGGCCGCGACCACCCACAGCGCCGCGCCGTAACGAGCGTGGTCGCGGTACAGATTGCGGTAGAAGGTCAGCCGTTCTTCGTCCAGCTTGGACGTCGTCGCGATGACGGTGGCACCGCCGTCGAGCAGCCGCGCGACCACCGACGCGGCGATCGAACCCTTGGAAGCGCCCGTCACGACGGCGACTTCGCTGCTGTACGGACCGGGATCCGGGTTCTCGGCGCCTGCGGCGATCCGACCGTACAGCGATCCGTGGATCTGACGGCCCGCGGCCAGCGACTTGCCCTGCCACCAGGTGGCCTGGGTAGCCACGACGTGTCCGGCGCCCTCGAAGCGTTCGGACAGTCGCATCCAGTCCGCGTCGATGTCGCCCTCGTCGGTCAGCCACAGCTTGACCAAATCCTCGCGGGCACTGGCCCAGCGGTCGTCGAAGACGACGGCCTTCTTGGCGTCGAACACCGGCGTCACCAAACGTGGCCAGTCCGCGCCCAATTCGGCGGTGACCAGGTCGATGAGCTCGGCGTCGGTGGCCGCCGGCAACGCGCTGACCGGGTTGTCCAGGCCGAGTTGGCCCAGCACCAGGCGGGCCGCCGAGGCGAGCACGCCGTCGCGACCGGTGATCTGGTCGGTGAATTCGCTCAGCGCAGCAGCGTCGACAGTCGCGCCGCCGCCACCGCCCGCCGAGGGCAGCGCCACCGAAATGCCGTGGCGGGCCGCTACCGAGGTAACCGCGGCGTCGATGACTTTGTCGACAGCACCGCTATCGGCCAATGCGCCATCGTGCAGGTGCCCGATGGCACCTCCACGAACGCTGGTGCCCTCGCGGGTACCCAGCGCGACCTCGACCGTGACGTGCTTGACCCAACCGTCGCCGAGCTCCCAGGTCTTCTTGACCCGCTCGGCGATGGCCCCGGGCCGCTTGCCGGAGGGCCCAAGCACCGTGCGCAGCTGATCGTTGATCGCGTCGGAAAGCACTGGGCCGTAGGGCTTGTAGGTGCGCGCCAGCTTGGTGACCTGGGCGCGCAGCCCGGCCAGGTCGGCCTCGGCGGCACCGTCGATGGCGCCCAGGTTCAACTCGGAGCCCAGGTCCACCAGCAGCTGGTTGCGCCGCGACGACGCGCCGTCGGTGATGGACTCGATGGAGTCCAGCTCCTCGATCTGGTCCATGCGCATCTTGGCCGACAACGCGATCAGCGCCAAGGTGGCGTCGGCGGCATCGAACCCGATGTCGTCCGGGCGAGCTGCACCCGACGGCGCGGACGGCGCCGGCGCAGCCTGGACACTGACGGCCTCCGGAGCCGTATCCGACTCGGCGACCGGCTCGGCTACGTCTTCCGGCTCCGGGTCGGTGTCGGTGGCGAACAGCACCGCGGAGTCGCGCTCGGCGTTGAGCACTTCCACTGTGCTGTGGGCATATTCGGGCAGTTTCAGGGTGTTGGTAGCGAGTCCGGCGACGGTCGGCGCCGACTTCACGCCGATCTCGACGAACCGCTCCACACCCAGGCCGCCTGCGGCCTCTTCGATGAACAGCAGATCCTGCGTTTCGATCCAGCGCACCGGACTGGCGAACTGCCAAGCCAACAATTCGATGAAGACCCTGCGCGCCATCTCGTTCCGGCGCTCGCGGTGCCAGGTGTCGTAGTCGGCGAGGATCTCGTCGAGCGGCTCGGCGGGCACCAGATCCCGGATTTCCTGGATGAAGTCACGATCCAATGTGAACGGTCGGGGTACCAGGTTGGGGATATAGCGCCCAATGATCAGGTCGGGATTCTGGTCGCGCGGCATGACCCGGTCCAGCGAGCGGCGGAAATCCGCCACCCCGACCCGCAATACCCGCGAGTGGAAGGGCACGTCGATGCCGGGCACCAGGATGAACGAGCGCCGGCCGCCGCTGAGCTCGCGGCGTCGTTCCACTTCTTCTTCCAGCGCTTCCAGGCCTCGCACGGTGCCGGCGATCGCGTACTGCGAGCCGCGCAGGTTGAAGTTCACGATCTCCAAGAACTCACCGGTGCGCTCTGCGATATCGGCGACGAATACGGGAACCTCGTCATCGGGCAGGTCGATCTGCGAGGGCCGGATCGCCGCCAACCGGTAATTGGAGCGGCCCAGTTCGTCGCGCGGCACGATGTCGTGCATCTTCGAGCCGCGGTGAAACACCATTTCCAGCAAGGCTTCCAGCTCGTAGATGCCCGTCACGCAGGCCAGCGCGGTGTACTCGCCGACCGAGTGGCCGCACGCGATTGCACTTTCGACGAAGGCGCCCTGCTCGCGCATCTCGGCGACCTGCGCGGCGGCCACGGTCGCCATCGCCACCTGGGTAAACTGCGTCAGGTACAGCACGCCCTCTGGGTGGTTGTAGTGCACACCACTGGCGATGATGCTGGTCGGGTTGTCGCGCACCACGTGCAGCACCGAGAAGCCCAGCGTGTCACGGGTGAACTTGTCCGCCGCGTCCCACACTTTGCGGGCCGCCTTGGAACGGGCCCGGACCTCCATACCCATGCCCTTGTGCTGGATGCCCTGGCCGGGGAACGCGTAGACCGTCTTGGGGGCCGCCAATCGCGCGGTCGCCGACATCACCAGATCCGAACCGACGCGCGCGGCTACCTCCAAAACCTCTGCACCCTGGTCGATTCCGACGCGGTCGACCCGGAAGTCGACCTCGTCGCCGGGACGCACCATGCCCAGGAACCGCGCGGTCCATCCGACCAGCCGCGCCGGCGGGCGGGCTTGACCGTCGGTCGCGGTCACCACGTGCTGCGCGGCGGCCGACAACCACATGCCATGCACGATCGGCGATTCCAGGCCCGCCAGCAGCGCGGCGGCCCGATCGGTGTGAATGGGGTTGTGGTCGCCGGACACCATCGCGAACGGGCGCATGTCGACCGGCGCGGCCAGCGTGACGTCGCGGCGGCGGCGGCGCGGCGTGTCAGTCGCGTTCTTCGACACCGCACCACCGGCCCGGACCGGGTCGGTGAGTTCGGCGGTGCCGGTGCGACCGAGGATCGCGAACCGCTCCTCAAGGGTGGCGATTACCGCGCCGTCGGGTCCGGCTGAGTCTCTTACGGTCACCGAAACCGGAACGACGCGGCCCATGTCCGTGTCAGTAGCCTGCGAAGCCGTTGCGGTGACAGTCAATTGGGCCGGGACTGATGGCAATTGGCCGACCACACGGGCGGCGTGGTCCAGGTGCACCAGGCTCAGCAGGCCCTCCACCACCGGGACACCGGCGTCGGTAACGGCCGAGCCGATCGCGGCGAAAACCGCCGGCCAGCAACGACCGACCAATGCGTCCGGCACGGTGGTGAGGCTGGGCGCCAGCGGCTCGCCGAAGGTGGCCGTTACCCCGGTGTGGTCGGCGACCCGCTCGGGATCCCAGTCCGCTGCCAGGATGGCTGTCCCGTCGGTGACCGCAGGCAGCAAGTCCGGCCCGTCGACGCCTGCGGCGATCGCGAGCACCGCGCGCATAGCGGTGGTGGCATCGTCGGTGGAGACAACCGGGGTACCGCCGTCAAGGGTGTTGGGGGGCAACGTGAATGGGATGTCGACCCAGGTACCGGACACCGGCACACTGAGCACGACTTGCTCGTCTGCGTTCACCTGCAGCCGCGCGCCGGTGGACAAGTGTGTGGCACTGCGATTTTCGTTGACTTGCCAGTCTCCCGGACCAGCGATTCGGTGAACCGGGTTGGTGGCGGTGCGGCCGGCCCACTGCACATCGGGTGCGTCGAGCACGACGGCCAGCGGCCCGGCCACGTCCGCGCGGCCCAGCCGGCGCGACGTAACGTCTTTCGGCTCCGCTCCGGCGCCGAGCACCTCGTCGATGGCGGCCTGCTCGAAGCGGTCCAGCAACTCGCCGACGGGTTCGTCCATCCGGGTGATGCCGGCGACCGACGCGGTGCCGGGGATGATGCACACCTGGTCGGCGTCGTAGCGGGCGTCGTGCGCCTGCCATAGCGAGTCACTGCGCCACCAGCGCCTGACGTCCTTGTCGATGACCGGCACGAAGTTGACTGGCTTGCCCAGCGTCTTGCACAGCGTGACAAAGAAGGGCACATCCGCGGGATGCAGTTGCACGGTCTCGGCGTCCGGGTAACTGTCCAGCAGCAGGTCGATCGCCGCCTCGGGGTTCTCCAGCAACGCAGCGTCGTCGAACACTGTCTCGATCGGGCCGAAATCCTTTGGGTGCAAACGAGCTTCGGCGCGCTTCAGCATCTCTTCGAAACGGTCGCGCCAGGTGTCGGCCAGCCAGGGGCTGCCGGGTAAAGCGGTGTCGGCGGTCGAATTCCCTTCGCCGATCGTCAGTTCGACGTAGCGCTGCAGCCACTGCAGGTAGGTCATCTCCCCGACGTCGCCGAAGTAGGGCTTGGCGGTGTTGGCCATCGCCGCGATGATCTCGTCGCGGCGCTCCGCGACGGCCTCGGCGTCGCCGGCGACCTCGTCGAGCAGGCGGCCGCAACGCGAGGCGGTGTTGTCGATCTCATGGATGTCCGCACCCAGCTGGCTGCGGCTGGAAGCCATGCCGCCCTGAGCTTTTCCGGCGCTGATCCAATGGTCGGTGCCTTGGGTATCGACCAGCATGCGCTTGACCGACGGCGACGTGGTGGACTCCTTGGTCGCCATCGCCGCGGTGCCGACCAGGATGCCGTCGATCGGCATCAATGGGAAGCCGTAAGGCGCGGCCCAGCGCCCGGAGAGGTAATCGGCAGCCCGCTCCGGAGTGCCAATGCCGCCGCCGACGCAGACCGTGATGTTGGACCGCGAGCGCAACTCGGAGTAGGTGGCCAACAGCAGGTCGTCGAGGTCTTCCCAGGAATGGTGGCCGCCGGCACGCCCGCCCTCGACGTGCATGATCACCGGCTTTGTGGGCACCTCGGTCGCGATGCGGATCACCGAGCGGATCTGCTCGATGGTGCCGGGCTTGAACACGACGTGGCTGATGCCGATGTCGTTGAGCTCGTTGATCAGCTCGACGGCTTCCTCGAGATCCGGAATCCCCGCGCTGATCACCACACCGTCGATCGCCGCGCCGGACTGGCGGGCCTTCTGGACCAGCCGCTTGCCACCGACCTGCAGCTTCCACAAGTACGGATCGAGGAACAGCGCGTTGAACTGATAGGTGCGGCCGGGCTCGAGCAGTCCGGACAGCTCCTCGATGCGCTTGGCGAAAATCTCTTCAGTGACCTGCCCGCCGCCGGCCAGCTCGGCCCAGTGCCCCGCGTTGGCCGCTGCGGCCACAATCTCGGCGTCGACGGTGGTCGGTGTCATGCCCGCCAGCAGGATCGGCGACCGCCCGGTCAGGCGGCTGAACTTCGTCGAGAGCTTGACCCTGCCGTCGGGGAGGCGAAGCACGGTCGGCGCATAGCTCGACCAGGCCCGGGCCACCTCGGGGGTGGCGCCGACGGTAAAGAGGTTGCGCTGACCGCCGCGGGTTGCCGCGGGCACGATGCCCACACCAAGGCCGCGGACCACCGGCGCGGTCAGCCGGGTCAGGATGTCGCCGGGGCCCAGGTCGAGGATCCAACGCGCCCCGGCCTTGTGAACCCGGGTGATCTCTTCCACCCAGTCGACCCCACTGACCAGGATAGCGTCGGTCAGCTCTCGGGCCGACGCGACATCGAGGCCTATCTTCTCGGCCCAGCCTCCGACGATGTCGATGCCGTCAGCCAGCCTCGGCGTGTGGAAGCCCACCTCCACCCGCACCGGATCGAAGACCGGCGCGAAGACGTCGCCGCCGCGGACCTTGTTCTTGCGGTCGGCCTCTTCCTTCTCGGCGATCTGCCGGCAGTACAGCTCGAATCGCGACAATTGCTCGGGGGTGCCGGTGATGACGACCGAACGCCGGCCGTTGCGGATCGACAGCACCGGAGGCAGCACGGTACGAACATCCTGCGCGAACTCGTCGAGCAGCCGACCAATGCGCTCGGGGTCGGCGTTGGTCACCGACACCATCGGAGGGCGGTCGCCGAGTACCGAGATGCCGCGCCGGCGGGCCACCAGCGTTCCGGCCGCACCTATCAGCTGGGCCAAAGCCAACAGCTCGACATCGCGGCCGCCCGCGGCCTTGAACGCCTCGAGCGCGAGCACACCTTGCGAATGCCCCGCTACGGCCACCGGCGGCGTCGCGACCCAGTCCATGCCCTGGCGCGCCAGGGCACGGGCGGCCGCGATCTGAGTGAGCAGCACACCGGGTATCGACACGGCGGCCGACGTCAGGTGCTTGTCGGACGGGACCGGATCCTCGGCCGCGAGCGCACGCACCCACTGCAACGGCTCGAAGCCGATCGGACGCACCACGACCAGCTCTTTTGCCACCGGCTCGAGCAGCAGCTCCACCTCACCGACCAGCGCCGCCAACTCGGATTCGATCCCGGCCGAGGACACCAGCTCCTCCAGCGTCTCCAGCCAGGCGCTGCCCTGGCCGCCGAACGCCACCGCGTACGGTTCGCCGGCCGTCAGACGATCGACCAGAGCATGGGTGGTCTGCGGGCCAGTCCCGTCGCGGTCAGCGGACACCCGGTCGTGCTCGTGGATCGTCACGTTCTGTATCTCCCTGTATGCGTCTTTACGTATCGGTTCGTTCCGCCGTCTGGGTTTGCCGTGCGGGGCCCCATCTGCTTCGGGGCCGATTCCGCGTTGAATCGAAGCCGAAAATCGCCTGACCGGTGTGTTGTCGGCGGGCCGCCCCGTAGCTCGAGCGACGCGGCGCACTGCATCGGCTGTACTAAGCGTGTCATAAGAATCAGTGCCCCTTTTGGCTGCTGAGTGGTTACTGGTGAGTACTACGCACGGGTAACCGTGTCGTGGGTAACACCCGGCTTAACCACGCGCGCGGGCGTGCGGAACAAACGTCCTGCATGTAGGTGGTTACGGTCGAGTAGCCATAACTGCCCTGATCAAGGCAGTTTTGTTATCAAATCGTTATGTAAGAAATTCACGCCTCGGCGGGCCCGCGACGCTGCCTCGGGAAGCGCTTCCCGCGGCCGCCGGCTTCCACGGCGACGCAAAACCAGCGAACACGTGTTTGCTGGAGCGCTGGGCGCCCGGACCGGAGTAGAACGTTAGGCCCACTGCCCGAATTGGGGCTTGAGGATTTCGTTGACGTCCACACCGACCCCGCCAACGCTGCGTTTGTCGATCTCGACCTGATGCAGATGCGCGGCTGGATGCGCGTAGCCCTTGGGCGAGCCCCAGTTGTGCTGCCAAAAATATGACCCCAAACCGTCATGCAGCGCCCAGTCGATCGTTTTCGAGTTGGCGTAAACGCCCGTGCGCTGGTGTCCGATCACCGACTCCCAGGACCGCAGATACGGAACTATCTGCTGTTTGTACTGGTCATAGGACGGGTCATCGTCGATCGACGCGTAGATGGGGGCGTCGGCGGGGCCGCCGGCGGCGGCATGCAGCTGCATCCCGCGTTGCGCATGATGCAGGCCTGCGCCGGCACCGCCCAGCCAGTCGGAGCTACTGCCCTTGCCGAATTGATAACACGACACGATCTTGAGCCCATTGCTGCTCAGATCACGCGCCTCGCTGACCTGGATCGGCTTGCCCAGCATCCAGTTGCCGCCGGGCCGCCGATCGGAAACGTATCGGATCGCCCCCACGGCGCCGGCGGCTCTGATCTGGCTGGCCGGGATGACTCCGGCCGCGTAGTCCAACAAGGTGCCGAGTGACGCCGATGCCGGCGCGGCGCGCAACGACGCCGCCGCGACGCCCAGCCCTAGCAGGCCCGGGGTCGCGACCGCGAATTTGAGCACGTCACGCCGCGAAACTGGCATATGCCACAGGGTACGACAGAAACACCAGCCGCCACACCGACACCAGCAGTCACATGTGCATCACATTGCCGCAACGCGCGTTGCGCGAACTCTGGCTGCGTCATGCGCTATCGGGCGCGTTGGAAGCGGAGGTCTTGTTGTCCTCGGCAGCTGTGATGAGAACGTGGTGAACGAAGCCGAGCTTGGCCACCACCGGAAGGTTGAGCCTAAAGGGGTAGAGAGCCTCTTTGCCCATCGCGTGGTTCACCCGGTTGAGCACGCCGGAGAGCACCTCCCAGTCGTGCACGAGCGCGTCGAAGTCGCCTTCGCCGTAGTGGACCCGTGGGTCGATGTCGGCGTCGAGGTCGAAGTGCACTCGATCGGCACGCAGTATCAGCCCGGAGTCGGCGGAGGTCGCCAAGGTTCCCGTGATGTGCAGATAGTGGGCGAAGGTCTCCGCCCAGTCCTCCCAGGGGTGGGCGGTGGCGTAGTGCGAGATGTACTCGTGTTCCCAGTGATCCGGGACATGCCCGGCGTAATAGTCCGCCAGCGCGGCCTGGTAGTTGCGGCGCTCGTCGCCGAAGTAGGAGCGGGCCTGGTCGATGAGTGTGCCACCGGTGATCAAGATCATTTCGTAGTAGTGGCCGACCTCATGGCGCATGTGACCGAGCATGGTGCGGTAGGGCTCTTTGAGGATGATGCGCAGCCGTTCTCGGTACAGCTCAAGCGATTCGGCCAGATCGATGGTGATGACGCCGTCGGCGTGTCCCATGGTCACCGGATGCCCCACGGACTTGCTGGAAATCAAATCGAATGCCAGGCCCTTCGCGTCCTCGTGAAAGGGCGTGATCGGCAAACCTTGATCGAGCAGTTGGAAGACTAGCCGCCGCAGGGCTTTCAGGGTGCTGGCCAGTTCGCTCTGCGCCTCGGTGTCACCGGGATCCGGTCCGGTCCGTACAAAGCCGTCGGCGAAGCAGACACCGGTCGGGGAGTCCGCCTCGACCAGCCAGTTGCAGCCTCGATCCCAGTGGGCGCACCGCACCCATGCTGTGTCGTCGATCATGGTGGACGTCCCGGTCGCCGGGGCGAGCGCTATCGACATCCAGGGCTTGTGGAACGCCACGTCAGTCGCGCAGGCCGAACAGCACTGTTCTTCGAAGGCCACTGCGAAGCCACAGTTCGGGCAGCGGAACGCGCGCATTGAGGCTATCCCTCGTTGGGTGTGCTGGTGAAATACGTCCAGGGCTGTGGCGGGCGGCTCTTCAAGTACCCCTTCTGCCAGTTCCACTGCGGGTGCCGGCGCAGGAATTCGTCGGCGTCGAACGGTGCACCGTCGGCCCGCCCATACCGCCCCCACAGGCTCAAGCCGGCGATGTCGGCGGTGCAGGCGACCTTTGCATCGACGGATCCGAACGGAGTAAACGGCGTCAAATCGCTGTTCTCGCAGGGATCTTCGTCGGAATGCGCGCAGATCGTGCGCGCCGACGGGCGCATGTAGTTGAGGTACGGATCGAAGGTGTCACCGATCATGCGTTTGCCGACCTCGACGTCGATCCGTCCGTCGGCCTCCCCGAGCAGCTGCTGCCAGCGCACCTGGCGGGCGCCGTTGGGTGTGCGGATATCGCTGAACCCCGTCCCAAAGCATTCCAGGTTGCGGATCCGCGGATCGGTCGGTGCATTGTCACCCCAGAAGTAGCCGTCGGTCTTGCGCGCCAGGCTCTGGTACAGCAGGCCCTCTTCGTAGCGCGCGATCTCACCGGTCTTGATGTCGCCGATCAACCACGAGTTGGCGTACCCGCCGTTGTTCTCGGCGTTCATGAGACTGATCCAGTGGTCGATGTCGTTGGCGTACTGAGTTGCGACGCGGGCCCGACAGAACTCCGGCGTCCGTGTCTCGTCGTACCCTTTGAAACCCTCGTATCCGCCGATGGTGGTTTCGGTGATCGCCAGACCCGACGACGACAGCCAGAAGTCGGTCATGCTCGCGACCCACCCCGGCGCGGTCTGCATGACCATTCGGTTGCCGTCCGCGGGAGTCAGATCGAGGATCACGTTCTCGAACTGACCCTGCCAGAAGTCGGTGAAGCTGGTGTGGCCCACCACGATTGAGCCATCGGCGGTCGAACTACCGGTCGCGATGAACGCGCTGCAATGGTTGCCCTCGCCGCCGGTCGGGGCAAGCGCGGTATAGCGGCCAGAGTTCTTCGGCCACCAGTAACCGGTCAACTCCATCCAGTCGTTTACCCCCAGCACGTCGCCGAACGTCGAAGGAACTCCCGCAGCGGTCAAACCGGCTGCCACACCTTCGATTTCGCTACGCAATTCGGCTGGCACCTTGGCCGCGTGCAGTTCGACGGCCTTACCGACGAAAAAGTCGTAGGTCATACCGATGTCCTGATAGGTCATCTCCCGGTAGACCCGGATCGACTCGGCATATTCATCGGCGACGAGATAGCCGTACTGGAATCCACGTTCAAACGGTGCTCCACCGATCGAGATGTGCACCCATCCGTCGGCGTCGCGCCGCGCCGCCTTCGCAAGCCAACCCCTCTGCTCGTCTGTCAGCTCGGCGGGCGCGGTACGGGCGGGTGCGGCGCTGGGGGCCACAGGCGGCTGCACATTGTGCGGAGG
>Ga0210389_10000370_pt1 | contig 43529 bp, 37 predicted proteins | sample IncBWH28OmetaG_FD_160127 | JGI IMG/M metagenome (GOLD analysis project Ga0210389, IMG submission 160127) | Forest soil microbial communities from Barre Woods Harvard Forest LTER site, Petersham, Massachusetts, United States - Inc-BW-H-28-O ... | reverse complement strand
GAGAGCATGAAACGCGCGACCCGGGTGCCCGCATCGACGGTGGTCAGGATGAACAGCGCCTCGAACATGATCGCGAAGTGGTACCAGAACGCCTTGAGGCCCTCGCCGCCGAACACCCGGTGCAGCACGTCGGACATGCCGAACGCCAGCGTCGGTGCTCCGCCGGTGCGCGACACGATCGAGTGCTCACCGACACTGCTGGCCGCCTCGTTGATTTGCGCGGCGGTCGCTGGGGCGCCTGACAGCCCGAGTTTGTTGACATACTCCGCGGCGGTGGCCGCGGTGCCGCCGGTCTGCGCGGCCGGCGCGTTGAGGGTGAAGTACAGATGCTGATTGATGATCGACGCGGTAATCAGCGCCATGATCGCGACGAACGACTCGGTGATCATGCCGCCGTAGCCGATCACCCGCATCTGGCTTTCCTTCTCCAGCAGCTTCGGCGTCGTCCCCGATGAGATCAGCGAGTGGAATCCGGATAGCGCGCCGCACGCGATGGTGATGAACAGGAACGGGAACAGCGAGCCGGCGAACACGGGTCCATCGCCTCGGGTGGCGAAATGCGAGATCGCGGGCGCCTGCAAGATCGGGTGCGCAATGCAGATACCGATCGCGAGCAGGACGATGGTACCGACCTTCATGAACGTCGACAGGTAGTCGCGGGGCGCGAGCAGCAACCACACCGGCAGCACCGACGCCGCGAACCCATAGATGATGATCAACCACGACACCGTTCCTGCGGACAAGTTCAACCAGGATGCGCCCCATGACGTTTGGGCGACCCAATTGCCGGAGGCGACGCAGAGCAGTAGCAGCCCGGCGCCGATCACCGATACTTCCCCGACCCGCCCGGGGCGCAGGAACCGCAGGTAGCAGCCCATGAAGAGGGCGATGGGGATGGTCATGGCAATCGAGAACACGCCCCACGGGCTTTGGGCCAGTGCCTTCACCACGATCAGTGCCAGCACCGCGATCAGGATCACCATGATGACGAGGACCCCGACGAGGGCCACCGCCCCGGCCGTGACGCCGAGTTCTTCGCGGACCATCTGGCCAAGGGAACGGCCCCGTCGCCGGGTGGAAATCCACAACACCAGGTAGTCCTGCACACAACCACCGAACACGGCTCCGATGACGATCCAGATGCTGCAGGGCAGATAGCCCATCTGGGCGGCCAGCACCGGTCCGACGAGTGGCCCTGCTCCGGCGATGGCGGCGAAATGGTGGCCGAACAGCACCCGCCGGTCGGTGGGGACGTAGTCTGTGCCGTTGTCGAAGATCTCCGCCGGTGTGGCGTGGTCGTCACGCGGGCGCACGATCTTCATTTCGACCAGCCGCGCATAGAACCGGAATCCGATGATGTACGTGCAGATCGCCGCGACCACCAACCACACCGCGTTCACCGTCTCGCCCCGGGCGAACGCGATGATCGCCCAAGCCACGGCACCGATCACGGCGATGATCCCAAAGACGATTCTGTGTCGGACGGTGATAGGTGAGCGGTCGACGATCGCGACGGGTGGCAAGTCGTCGTCGGTGCGGATAAAGCTGACTTCGCTGTCGTGTTCCGCGATGTGCTTCGTCACGCTCAAACCCTACGACGGCTGTGCAGCCCCCGCCGAGTGTCTTTAATACAGCGCGCGCACGGCGTCGATGGTGTCGGCTTCGGCCGGGCTCTTGTCATCGCGGTAACGCACCACCCGGGCGAACCGCAACGCCAGGCCGCCGGGGTAGCGCGATGAGGCTTGTACGCCGTCCAGCGCGATCTCGACCACCTGCTCGGGTCGCAATTGCACGACGTAACCGTCCGTCCCGCCGTCCGCCAGTTCGCTGAACCGGACGGTCTGCCAGTCCAGCATGGCGTCGGTCATGCCCTTGAATGTCTTGCCCACCATGATGAATTCGCCGGTGGCCGGATCACGCGCGCCGAGGTGGATATTGGAGAGTTTGCCGCGGCGGCGGCCCGAACCCCACTCCACTGCGAGTACCACCAGGTCGAGGGTGTGCACCGGCTTTACCTTCAGCCAGCCGGCTCCGCGGCGGCCCGCCTGATACGGCGCGTCTGGTGACTTGGCCATCACCCCTTCGTGGCCGGCGGCCAGCGTCGCCCGCAGGAAGTCGGCGGCCTCCCAAGGGTCGGACGTGGCCAGCCGGTCCACCCGGTGCTGCGGCGGCACCAACCCGTCAAGGGCGGCCAGCCGCTCGCTGGTCGGCGCATCGAGAAGGTCGGCGCCGTCGCGGTGCAGGATGTCGAAGAAGAACACCGAAAGTGGTTGTGCCGCACGGGCTGCGGCCACATCAACCGATCGGCCGAAGCGTGACGCGGTGACCTGGAAGCGGTGCGGCCGGTCGTCGGGCCGCAGCGCGATCGCCTCACCATCGGCAATGAGGTCGTGCACCGGCAGTGCCAGCGTCGCCTCCACCACCTCGGGTAGCCGGGCGGTCACGTCGTCAAGGCTGCGGGTGTAGACGGTGACCTCGTCGCCGGCGCGGTGGATCTGCACTCGCGCGCCGTCCAGCTTTGCCTCGAAAATCGCGGTGCCGCCATGCCGTTCGAGCGCGTCGCCCACGCCCGTGGCGGTCTGCGCCAGCATCGGGCCCACCGGCCGGCCCACCCGCAGAGTGAACGCGCCCAGCGCCGCAGCCCCGCCGGAAAGACCGGCGGCGGCCACCGCCGGCAGATCGCCGCCCAGCATCGCGGCGCGCTGCACCGCGGCGGCGGGGATGCCGGCGGCCTTGGCGACGGCGTCGGCCATGATCCCGGCCAGCGCGCCCTGGCGCAGTTCGCCGCTGAGCAGCCGCAGCAGGAAGGTCTGCTCGGTCTCGGTCGCGGCACCGAACAAACCCGCGACGAGTTCGGCCCGGCGGGCCTGCGAACCCTTGCCCGATACCGCGCCGATCTCGGAGAAGGTGGAGTCGACGGCGGAGACCGTCAACGTCGAATCCGGCGCCGGGGGCGGCCGCGACCGCAGCGATGCCCAACCCACGCCGATCTGCCGCTGCGGCAGCTCGCCGGAGAGCCACGACACGACGATCGCGACCAGTTTGGGCTCGGCCGCCGCACGGCGGAGCAGGTCGGCGATGTGCGCGACTTTGCTCAGCCGCGACGAGGTGCCGCCCACGTCCAGCGATGTGGTGGCGACGTCGAGAAGGAGCACGTTTGCGAGCTTGGCACGGCTCGCCGACAACCCTGCGGAGCGGACACGCTAGCGTGCCTAGATAACGTTACAAATTGCAGTGAATCTGACAAGTCTCGTAAGGAGGGTCCGGATGGAGATCAACGGGAAGAAGGTCGTCGTCATCGGCGGCGCGTCGGGAATGGGTCGGGCGAGCGCCGAGCTGCTGGCCGAACGCGGCGCGCAGGTCGCGATCCTCGACCGTGAGGGATCCGACGGCAAAGAGGTGGCCGAGGGCCTCAATGGGGGGCCCGGCAAGTTCTATCCCGTCGACGTCACCGACTTCACCGGCACCGAGGAGCAGCTGGAGATGGCGGTCCACAACCTCGGCGGCCTGCACGTCGTGGTGACCACCGCCGGTGGGGGCATCGCCAAGCGGACGATGACGAAGTCCGGTCCCCACGACCTCGAATCTTTCCGCGCGGTGGTCGATCTCAACCTCATCGCGACCTTCAACATCAGCCGGCTGGCGGCCGCGCACATGAGCCAGAACGAGCCCGAAGACGACGAGCGCGGCGTCATCATCAACACCGCATCGATCGCCGCGTTCGAAGGCCAGATCGGGCAGGTGGCCTACACCGCCGCCAAGGCGGGGATCGCGGGCATGTGCCTGACGATGGCGCGCGACCTGGGGTCGATGGGGATCCGGGTGCTGGCAATCGCCCCGAGCCTGTTTCTGACCGGGTTGACCTCGATGGTTCCCGACGAGATGGCGGCCGCGCTGACCCGCGACGCGGCCTTCCCCAAGCGGATGGGCCGGCCCATCGAGTACGCCAAGCTGGTGGCGGCGATCGTGGACAACCCGATGCTCAACGGCCAATGCCTGCGACTGGACGCCGGACAGCGGTTCGCCCCCAAGTAGGGATTAAGTACACTCTTTAGGCGGTGCCCCGCGGTGTCGCGGGGGCGCTGTCTCGCCCCGAGGAGGGCCCTGATGGGTATCGCACTGACCGACGACCACCGCGAACTCGCCGACGTCGCGCGCGCGTTCTTGACCTCGCAGAAGGCGCGTTGGGCGGCCCGGTCGCTGCTGGACGCGCCCGACGAATCCCGGCCGCCCTTCTGGCATGACCTGGTCGAGCTCGGCTGGCTCGGCCTGCACATCGACGAGGAGTACGGCGGATCCGGCTACGGGTTGCCCGAACTCGTGGTGGTGATCGACGAGCTCGGGCGCGCGGTGGCGCCCGGACCGTTCGTGCCGACCGTGATCGCGTCGGCGGTGATCGCCAAGGACGGTACCGCGGACCAAAGGGCGCGGCTGCTGCCGGGCCTGATCGACGGAACCGTCACCGCCGGAATCGGTCTGGACAGTCAGGTGCAGGTCAAGGACGGGCCAAAAAATGGGATAGCCAGCGGCGAGGCCGGGATTGTGCTGGGTGCCGGGCTCGCCGAGCTGCTACTGATCGCCGCCGGCGACGACATGCTGGTCTTGGAACGTGACCGTGCAGGCGTCTCGGTCGAGGTGCCCGACAACCTCGATCCCACCCGGCGCTCAGGACGCGTCCGCTTGGACAGCGTGAGCGTCACCGCCGACGACACCTTGCCGGGAGCGCGGGAATCGGCATTGGCCCGCGCGCGCACGCTGCTGGCCGCCGAGGCGGTCGGCGGCGCGGCCGACTGCGTCGACTCCGCCGTCGAGTATGCCAAGGTTCGCCAGCAATTCGGCCGCACCATCGCCACATTCCAGGCGGTCAAGCATCACTGCGCCAACATGCTGGTGGCCGCCGAGTCGGCGATCGCCGCGGTGTGGGACGCGTCGCGGGCGGCAGCAGAGGACTCGTCAGAAGACGAAGCGCAGTTCCGCCTGATCGCCGCAGCCGCGGCGGCGCTGGCGTTCCCCGCCTACGCGCGCAACGCCGAACTCAATATTCAGGTGCACGGCGGCATCGGCTTCACCTGGGAGCACGACGCGCATCTGCATCTGCGCCGGGCGCTGGTGACCGCGGCGCTGCTCGGCGGTGACGCACCCGCCCGGGACGTCTTTGATCGCACCGCATCCGGCGCCGTCCGGGCGAACAGCCTGGACCTGCCGCCCGAGGCCGAGGAACTGCGCACCCGGGTCCGCGCCGACGCCGCCGAGATCGCCGCCCTGGACAATAATGCGCAGCGCGACACGCTGATCGCGACCGGGTATGTGATGCCGCACTGGCCCAAACCGTGGGGCCGCGCCGCCGATGCGGTGGAGCAGCTGGTGACCGAGGAGGAGTTCCGCGCTGCCGGCATCAGGCGCCCGCAGTACTCCATCACCGCTTGGGTGATCCTGACCCTCATCCAGCACGGAACTCCTTGGCAGATCGAGAGATTCGTCGAGAAGGCGCTGCGCCACGAAGAGGTGTGGTGCCAGCTGTTCTCCGAGCCCGACGCCGGGTCGGATGCGGCGTCGGTCAAGACCCGCGCCACCCGAGTGGAGGGCGGCTGGAAGATCAACGGGCAAAAGGTGTGGACCAGCGAGGCGCAGCAAGCCCGCCGCGGCCTGGCTACGGTGCGCACCGACCCTGATGCCCCGAAGCACTTGGGCATCACGACGGTGATCATCGACATGAAGGCACCGGAAGTCGAGGTGCGGCCGCTGCGGCAGATCACCGGCAGCTCGGAATTCAACGAGGTGTTCTTCAACGACGTGTTCGTCCCCGATGAGGATGTCGTCGGGACGCCCAACTCCGGCTGGACGGTCGCGCGGGCGACGTTGGGCAACGAGCGGGTCAGTATCGGGGGTGCTGGGTCGTCCTACGGGGGTCTGACAGCCAGGCTGGTGGAGCTGACCCAGCAGCGCCCAGATCGGTTGGCTGGCGCCGAAGTTCGCATCGGCACCTTCCTGGCCGAGGAGCACGCGCTGCGGCTGCTGAACCTGCGTCGTGCCGTGCGGAGCATCGAGGGGGCGGGCCCGGGTCCGGAGGGCAACGTGACCAAACTCAAGCTGGCGGAGCACATGATTGAAGGCGCCGCCATCTTCGCGGGCCTGTTGGGGCCGGAGGTTGCGCTGACTGACGGGCCGGGCGCACTGGTCGGCCGGATGATCATGAGCGCCCGCAGCATGGCCATTGCCGGTGGCACCTCGGAGGTCACCCGCAACCAGATCGCCGAGCGGATTCTGGGCATGCCGCGCGACCCACTGATCAAATAGCGCTCGCGCCTATCAGGCGGGGCGAGGAACCGCGGCCATCCGTGACTGGCCGAGCCAACTGGGCACCGCGCGGCGAGCATCGGCGGCGCCCTGGATTGCCACAGCCCCGTTGAGCGTTGCGCGGGACCACGACAGGTCCCCGCGCCAGAGCTCGGTTAGCGTGCGCAGACTGGTCTCGACTGTCGCGGCCACCTCGTAGCCCGGGTCGAAATCGCAGACGTCGGCGGCTCCCTCGGACACCATCAGCCACCAGCGGGCAGCCTTGGGTGCCACGCCGGTCAACTGGAACGCCACCACCGTGCGAGCCCGTGGCCAGCTATCGACGGAAACTGTGCGACGCATATCCCACATCAGCAGGTGCGGATCCAGGTCCTCATCGCCGAACTCGGGGATCCAGCGAACTCCCCACTCGCCCAGCGCATCCACCACTGGCGCGAGTTCCTGACCGCAGGGGGTCAGCGAATACGAGGTGCGACCGTCGACGTCGACGCGCTCGACAACTCCGGCCCGGGTCAACGACTTCAACCGCTTGGACAACAGCGCCGGCGACATCTTCGGCACCCCGCGCCGCAGGTCGTTGAAATGCTGGCTGCCCCGCAGCAACTCACGCACGACGAGAAGCGTCCACCGCTCATCGAGCAACTCCATCGCCTTGGCCACCGGACAAAACTGGCCATACGTCGACATTGCAGCACCCCTCACTTCGACTGTGTCCAGTAGACGCTGCGCCAGCGGAATTGACTAGTACAGATCCTGTACTTCCGCTGATTCATATCTGGCACTGGAATTGGTTCATCGGCAGGACCGACGATTGTGGGTAATGACCGGCGGGGACCAGAAGGGGTAACTGACAATGACCACAGCAACCGAATCCGATCGCGGCTACGAGAGTAAGCATCGCGCCCTGTGGGCGCTGGGCGACTACACGAGTGTGGCGACCGAAGTGGTGGCGCGGCTGGGTCCGGTGCTGGTGCAGGCGAGCCGTATCGGCGCGGGTGATCGTGTGCTCGACGTGGCGGCAGGGGCCGGCAATGTGGCGATACCCGCCGCGCTCACCGGCGCCGACGTGGTGGCCAGCGACCTGTGCCCGGAGCTGCTGGACCGGGGCCGAGCCATCGCCCGCACCCGCGGCGTCACTCTGAGTTGGCTCGAGGCCAACGCCGAAGCGCTGCCGTGTGACAGCGATGAGTTCGACGCGGTGCTCTCCTGCATTGGCGTGATGTTTGCCCCGCACCACCAGCTCGCGGCCGACGAGCTGGTTCGGGTCTGCCGGCCCAGTGGCGTGATCGGCCTGATCAGCTGGACGCCGGAAGGCTTCATCGGCCAGATGTTCGCCACGATGAAGCCGTACGCGGCGGCGCCCCCACCCGGCGCACAACCGGCGCCGATGTGGGGCAACCCCGATCACGTCCGTGGACTGCTTTCCGATCGAATCACCGATTTCACCGCGCAACGCCGCGTGCTGCGGGTGGACCGGTTCGGCGACGGAGCAGCCTTCCGCGACTACTTCAAGGTCAATTACGGTCCGACAATCGCGACGTACCGGGGTATCGCAGACCAGCCGGACCGGGTTGAGGCGCTGGACGCCCAGTTGGCCGAGCTCGGCGACCGACACTTGGCCGGGTCGTCGGCAATGGAGTGGGAGTACCTGCTGGTAACCGCGCGCAAGCGCTGATCAGCTCGCAGCCGGTGCGAACAGCGGCGCACCGCCGGTGCTGCGCTGCCCGGGACGGAGGTCGACGGGCATCCCGCACGCCACTGAATCCGGTTCGCAGTCAATGATATTCGCGGCCACCCGCAGCCCGCTCTGTTCGGCCAGCTCAACGATGGCGATCACGTACGGTGTCGGGACATCCGGGTTATACGGGTGGTAATTGACGGTGTAGGTGAACACCGTGCCGTGTCCGGATACTGGCCGTGCGACCAGGGTGGCGCCACAGTCACGGCAGTCGCCGGCGGAAGGATGCACCCAGCGCGCGCAATCGTCGCAGTGCTCGATGAGCAGCTGGGACGCCAGCTCGTCTGACACGACCAATACAGTACACTCTATTGGTTCTCGGTCGATTAACGGGCGGTGCAGATGACGTATTTCGAGAAAGACGCGATTTTGTCCGGCATCGGCATCTCACGGATCGGCCGTCGCACCGGCATTCCGGGATTCGAGCTGACGATGGAGGCGGTGCGGGCCGCCATCGAGGATGCCGGCCTGGTCGCCGCGGACATCGACGGCATCGCGACCCTGGGCGACACGCCGGCCGAAGAGGTCAACGCCGCGCTCCAGATCGAAGCGGCGGACTGCGGAACCGGGTTCGGCACCGGGGGCCTGCTGAGTCCGGTGATGTCGGCGTGCCGCGCGGTCGCCGAGCGGCGCGCCCACCATGTGGTCGTGTACCGGACGATACAAATGCTCGGTGGCACGGTCCCGGTAAAACCGCAAGAAGAGAATGCACCGGCCCCGCCACTGGCGCGCATGCTGGATCGACCCGAGGGCGCCCCGCGTCCCGCCGTCGGGCCGATGGACGATGTCGTCGATCTGGTTGCGGCCCACGCGTACTCAGCCGCGAACTGGCTGGCGCTGAACTGCCGTCTCCACATGGAGCTGTATGGAACCACCAAAGAGCAGCTGGGCTGGCTGGCCCTCAATGGCAGGCGCAACGCGGCGTTGAATCCCCTTGCGGTCTACCGCGAACCGATGACGATGGCCGACTATCTGGGCGCGCGGTTGGTGTCGACACCGTTTGGCCTGCTGGACTGCGATGTCCCCATCGACGGCTCGATCGCGGTGGTGGTGTCGCACGTGGAGTACGCCGGCGACTGCCCGCACCGAGCGGTCGCGGTGCAGGCGATCGGCGGATCCGACGGCGCCGGTGGCTGGTTCCACCGCGACGATTACCCGAAGATGGCGATGTCGGATGCGGCGGCGCAGATGTGGTCGCGCACGGAACTCAAGCCCGCTGATCTCGAGCTCGCCGAGTTGTACGACGGCTTCACGTTTCTCACCATGGCGTGGCTGGAAGCCCTTGGGATATGCGGGGACGGTGAGGCCGGCCCGTTCGTCGAGGGCGGCGCGCGGATCGCCCGCGACGGCGAGTTGCCGTTGAACACGTATGGCGGCCAACTCTCGGCCGGGCGCATGCACGGCTACTGGGCGCTGCACGAGGGGTGCTTGCAGTTACGCGGCGAGGCGGGGGAGCGGCAGGTGTCGCGGCGCCCGGAAGTCGCCGTGGTCTCCGTCGGCGGTGGTCCCGTCGCGGGATGCATGTTGCTCACATGCTGAGAGAGGACAAACGAGCATCGAAGATCGCCCGCCAGATCGAGGCGGACATCGTTCGCCGCGGCTGGACCATCGGAGAGTCGCTGGGTTCCGAACACGCCCTGCAGCAACGCTATGAGGTGAGCCGATCGGTGCTGCGGGAGGCCGTTCGCCTCGTTGAGCACCACCAGGTTGCCCGGATGCGCCGCGGACCCAACGGCGGGCTGCTGATCTGCGAGCCCGATGCGGGCCCCGCGACCCGCGCGGTCGTCATCTATCTCGAGTACCTGGGCACGACGCTTCCTGACTTGCTCAACGCGCGCCTGGTGCTCGAGCCGTTGGCAGCCTCGCTGGCCGCGGAACGGATCGACGAAGCCGGGATCGACAGGCTGCGGGCGGTTTTGCGCGCAGAGGAACAGTGGAAACCCGGCATGCCGGTGCCGCGCGATGAATTCCACATCGCGCTCGCGCAGCAATCGAAAAACCCTGCTCTACAGCTCTTCATCGATGTGTTGATGCGCCTGACCGCGCGATACGCCCTGAAGTCTCGGGCAGACTCCGCCGGCGAAGCCGTCGAGGCGGTCGACCAGATGCACAACGACCATTCCGAAATCGTTGCCGCGGTCACTGCGGGCGATTCGGCGCGGGCCAGGACGCTCAGCGAGCGACATGTGGAAGCGGTGACCGCTTGGTTGCAGGAGCATCAGTGCCGCGACGATGCGCCCCGAGTCGGTGTCATAAGAAGCGCACGCGGGCTGTCCCGGCTCAACGTTGAAGCGCCCCTCGGCAAGCTGGGTGAGGTGGTGGCGGCCACCATTGCAGACGATATCGCCGCCAGCGGCTGGCGGGTCGGTTCGGTCTTCGGCACCGAGACAGAGTTGCTGGAACGCTACCGGGTGAGCCGCGCGGTGCTGCGGGAAGCGGTGCGGCTGCTCGAATATCACGCGATCGCGCATATGCGCCGGGGACCCGGCGGAGGGCTGGTCGTCACAAAACCGGAGGCGCAGGCCAGCATCGACACCATCGCGCTCTACCTGCAGTACCGCCAGCCGAGTCGCGAAGACTTCCGCTGCGTCCGGGATGCCATCGAGATCGACAACGTCGCCAAAGTCGTCAAGCGGCGCAGCGAATCCGAGGTGACGGCCTTCTTGAACACCCACGGGGCGCCTCATCCAGCCACCCATCGGTCCGAGCTGGACAAAGACTGTCACGAAACTGGCCACGATGTGCGCAAGGCGGCTGTCGAGGAGTTCCGATTCCATGTCGGACTGGCGCAACTCGCCGGCAATGCACTGCTGGACCTGTTCCTTCGGATAATCGTCGAGCTGTTCCGCCGGCACTGGTCCAGCACCGGCCAGGGCCTGCCGACCTGGAGCGACGTCGTCGCCGTTGAGCGCGCCCACCAGCGGATTCTCGAGGCAATCAGGGACGGCGATGACAGCTTGGCCCGCTACCGGATCCGCCGTCATCTGGACGCTGCCGCCTCGTGGTGGCTTTGACAGCACCCGAGTTTGTTTTTGTCGGCGTGTCGTCAGCCCATACACGCATAGCGAAGGCCCGTCTGGGGTATGGGAATAGTGATTGACGGCCGGTCCAGCAGGGGGTTGGCACAGTGACACAAAAAAGCGGGAGCGCTTACATGACCACGGCCACGGATGCTGAGCAACGAGGCTTCGTTCACTCCGCGCTGCTTTACCACTCGCAAGGCGAGTACATGGACTTCGTGCGGCGCTTCGTGGTCGACGGTTTGGCGGCCAAAGAGCCGGTGCTGGTCGCGGCACCGGGCGACAACCTGGCGCTGCTGCGTAACGCGCTATGCCGCGAATGCGACGGAATACCGGCCGAATTGCATTTGGCCGACATCAGTAAGGCCGCCCGCAACCCGAGCCGCTTTCTGGCCATGGAGAGCTTCTTCGTCGAGCAACACCCCGATCGACGGGTGCGGATTGTCAGCCAACTCGTCTGGCCGGGCCGCACCGATGATGAACTCCTCGCCTGCGCACAGCATGAGGCGCTGGTCAACGGAGCGCTCGCAGGCCACCAGGTGACGGGATTGTGCCTCTACGAGGCAAGTCGGCTGGATGATGACGTGCTGGCGGGTGCCCGTGCGACCCACCCCCTGCTGTGGAGATGCGGATCGCTGCACCGCAGCGCAGAATATGCGCCGGATGACGCGCTGGCACGTTGCAACCAACCGCTGTGCGCTAATCCGGGGGCCGTCACGTACACGGTCAGCAAGACCGCGGATCTGCGTCCGGCGCGGTCGTTCGCTGTCGACTATGCCAGCTGGGTTGGACTGTCCAAGGACGGTACCGAGGATCTGCAACTGATCGCCACCGAGCTGGCCACCAACAGCTTGATGTACACAAGCGGAGCTTGTCGACTGGCGTTCTGGCGGGACAACCAGCACCTGGTCTGTGAGGCGCGCGACACTGGACGGCTCGACGACCCGCTAGCCGGACGCCGGCACCCGGGCGCCAGCGGCGCCGCCAGCCGCGGACTGTTCCTGGTCAATGCCATGGCCGACCTGGTGCGTACTCATACGACGACAAACGGCACGACGATCCAGGCATACCTCCGGTTGGACCCCTCGCCGGGGCCGACCGGGTGACTGGCGAAATGAACTTGCACCGCCAGCGCTAGGCGTCTAACGTCAGCGCTCGTGCGTCTTCTTGAGCGTGCCGTAGTAGCCAGCACCCGCAGCGGGGTCTGATCCAGACCGACCCCCCGCTGTGGGTCGGAAGCTACTACCGTCGGTCGCTCCTGCTGACCCGAGAAGACCGGCCCCATGACAACTCTTTCCAGGGATCGCTTCGGCGACCATTTCGGTGCCGCGTTGCCGCGCGGTCTACGCGAGCAGGCCGACGCGATGTCCTGGGACAGCTTCGTCGCGACCTATGGTCACACCGCCGGACCGCTGCGACTGGGGCACTGGGCGTGCACCGACGCCGAGCGGCCCGCCGCGCGGCTGGGACCGCAGGCCCGCAACTTCCGCGCCACGATCGCCGTCGGCGACCGCATCAGCACCTCGACGGCCGCCGCGAGCGGGCCGATCGCCGCTCTCACCGCGATGCTGCACGACCGCGGGATCGCCATCGAGACACTGAAGTTCCATCAGATGCGATCGGGCGGGTGTACCGCCACCTTCATTTGCGGCAGCAATGGGATCCGCGCCGAGTGGGCGATGGGTTGGGCGGAAGATCCGACACAGTCCGCGCTGCGCGCGGTGATCGCGTGCGCTAACCGGCTGATCGCCTGATCTGCTCGAGGGGTTACAGCGGGCGCAGCACGATCGGCATGCCGTCCATCGGTATCGGAATCGTGCGATAGTCCCACTTCGCCTCGTACCCCGGCCGCGGCAGCTCGAGTCGGTAGCGCCGCAGCAGCCGGTGCAGGATCGTCTTAATCTCCAGCTGCCCGAACGTCATGCCGATGCATTTGTGCGCGCCGCCGCCGAACGGCGTGAACGCGTAGCGGTGCCGCTTTTGCTCGGTGCGCGGCTCGGTGAACCGCTCCGGGTCGAACTTCAGCGGGTCCGTCCAGAGTTCGGGCAGACGATGATTCAATCCGGGAAACGCGGTGACGTTCGTGCCCGCGGGTAGGTAGTGGCCGAGCAGTTCGGTGTCGCGCACCGTCCGCCGCATCGCCCATTGCACCGGCGACACCAGCCGGATCGCCTCGTTCATCACCAGGTCGAGCGACTCCAGTTTCTCCAGCGACTCGATGTCGAGCGGCCCGTCGCCGAGGCGATCGGACTCGTCGCGACACCGCTGTTGCCAGTGCGGGTTCGCGGCCAGCTGGTAGGCCATGTGCGTCGCCGTCGTGGTGGACGTGTCGTGAGCGGCCATCATCAAGAAGATCATGTGGCTGACGATGTCCTCGTCAGAGAACCGGTTGCCGTCCTCGTCCTCTGTCTGGCACAACACCGTCAGCAGGTCGTTGCCGTCCTTGCCGCGTCGCTCCTTGACCCGCTCCGCGAAGTAGTCCTCCAGCAGCTTGCGGGCCTTGAGGCCACGCCACCAGGTGAGCGGGGGCACGGGGTTGCGGATGATCGCATTGCCGGCGCGCACGGTCATGGTGAAGGCGCCGTTCACCTTGGTCACCAACGCCCGGTCGGTGCCGGGCTCGTGGCCCATGAACACCATCGATGCGATGTCGAGGGTGAGCTCCTTCATCGCCGGATAGAGGAGGAAGCGCGCGTCGTTGACCACCCAGTCGTTGGCGATCACTTGCGAGACCACCTTGTCCATCTGCTCGACGTAGCCGACCAGCCGGGAGCGGACGAATGCCTCCTGCATGATCCGGCGGTGGAACATGTGCTCCTCGAAGTCGAGCAGCATCAGCCCGCGATGGAAGAACGGCCCGATGACCGGCGTCCAGCCCTGCTGCGAGTAGTCCTTGTTGCGGTTGGAGTAGATGACCTGTGCGGCGTCCGGGCCCAGCGCCACGACGAACGGCAGGACTGGCGAGTCCCCGTAGAAGAGCGGTCCCTTGTTCTCGTAGAGGAACATCAGATAGTCCGGTCCGCCGCGCAACATCTCGATGATGTGCCCGAAGATAGGCATCCCAGCGTCGCCGAGAACCGGCTTGAGCTCACTGCCCGGTGGCGGATCGGCGAGCTTCTTCTCCGGGAACCGGGTGTTCCGCAGTCGCTCTTCCAGCAGGCCCATTCCGGGGAAGTTGTTGACCGACGGGGTGAGCCGGCGCCGCGCCTGGTCAAGCACGTAGTGCCGCGTGCTAACGGTGGCGGCCATAGACGCTCCTTTGCGGGGCCGGCGACGCGTGACAGCTGTCACTTAACAACTATCCTTCGGGACAAACTTGACGGCTGTCAAGTTTGCTTTTCGAGCGGCGTGGTGCAAGGTCGAGGGGGTGAGCACCCACGCCGCCGATCCCGAGCCGGGCGAACCGGCCGTGCGCCGGCGTGGCGACAAGCACCGGCAAGCGATCCTGCAGGCGGTGCGTGAACTGCTGCAGGAGCGACCCTTCGCGGAGCTGTCGGTCAGCACCATCAGCCTCAGAGCCGGGGTTGCCCGATCCGGTTTCTACTTCTACTTCGACTCCAAGTACTCGGTGCTCGCCCAGATCCTGGCCGAGGCCGCCGAAGAACTCGAAGAACTCACGCAGTATTTCGCCCCCCGTCAGCCCGGCGAGTCACCAGAGCAGTTCGCTAAGCGGATGGTGGGCAGCGCCGCCGCTGTCTGCGCGCACAACGACCCGGTGATGACGGCCTGTAATGCCGCCCGCCACACCGATATTGAGATTCGCGACATTCTCCAGCAGCAGTTCGAGGTGGTGCTGCGCCAGATCGTTGGCGTCGTCGAGGCCGAGATGAAGGCCGGCACCGCGCACCCGATTAGCGACGACATCCCGACACTGGTCCGCACCCTGGCGGGCACCACCGAGTTGATGCTGACCGGCGACCCGATCCTGGTCGGCCGAGACGGTGACGTGGATCGCCGCGTGCGGGTGCTCGAACAGTTGTGGCTCCACGCGCTTTGGGGTGGTGCGCAGCAGTAGCGGGGCTGGGTCGGATTGCCCGGCTCGTTACCGGCGGTATCGTCACGGCCATGGCGCAGACGGCATCCGGGCGGTACTTCGCGGGAAAACGGTGTTTTGTCACCGGTGCGGCCAGCGGCATCGGCCGCGCCACCGCATTGCAGCTGGCCGCGCAGGGTGCCGAGCTATTCCTGACGGATCGCGACGCCGACGGTTTGGCGCAGACCGCGGCCGATGCGCGCGCGCTGGGTGCGCAGGTGCCCGAGCATCGGGCTCTGGATGTGTCCGACTACGACGAGGTGGCCGCGTTCGCGGCTGACATCCACGCCAGGCATCCCAGCATGGACGTCGTGCTGAACATCGCCGGCGTCGCGGCGTGGGGCACCGTCGACCAGCTCACCCACGCGCAGTGGAGCAAGATGGTTGCGATCAACCTGATGGGTCCGATCCACGTCATCGAGACATTCGTCCCGCCGATGGTGGCGGCCGGTCGGGGTGGGCGTTTGGTCAACGTATCCTCCGCGGCCGGGTTGGTTGCGCTGCCCTGGCACGCTGCCTACAGCGCCAGCAAGTTCGGACTGCGCGGACTTTCCGAGGTGCTGCGCTTCGACCTGGCGCGGCACCGCATCGGGGTGTCGGTCGTGGTGCCGGGCGCGGTGCGGACCCCGCTGGTCAACACGGTGGAAATCGCCGGTGTCGACCGCGAGGACCCCAGGGTCAGCCGCTGGGTCGACCGCTTCAGTGGCCATGCCGTGTCGCCGGAAAGAGCGGCCGAGAAGATCCTGGCCGGGGTCGCCAAGAACAGATACTTGATCTACACGTCGCCCGACATCTGGGCGCTGTACGCGTTCAAACGGTTTGCGTGGTGGCCCTACAGCCTGGCGATGCGCCAGGTCAACGTGTTCTTCACGCGGGCCCTGAGGTCCGGCCGGTGACGCACCGAAGCTAGCTGGGCATCTCGAGTTCCAGCCGCACCCCGAGTAACCGGACCGGCCGGTCCAACTCGAACAGGTCCAGGACGCGCAGGGCGGCAGCGGTGATGACGTCGCGTTCGGTTGTGGGTGTCGGCAGCTTGCGGATCTTGGTGCGGGTATAAAACGTCGCGGTCCGCACGGTCACCGCGACCCGGGTGACGACCCGCGCCGACACCAGCACGTCGTCCAGCGCACGTTGCGCCAATTCCGTTACCGCCAAGTCCATTTCGGCGCGGTCGGTGAGGTCGCGGGGAAAGGTGACTACGTGGCTGCGGGAGCGCGGAACCCACGGCTCGGCGCTGACTTCGGTGTCACCGCCACCCTTGGCGAGCAGCAACAGCCACAGACCGGTTCGCGGACCGAATGTGGACGTCAGCAGCTCGGCATCGCCGTGCGCAAGCTGCCACACCGTCGTTATATCAAGGGCTGCAAGCTTTTTCGCGGTCTTGGGACCCACGCCCCACAGTGCGTCGACCGGACGGTCGGCCATCACGGTCATCCAGTTCGCGTCGGTGAGTGCAAAGATGCCGGCTGGTTTCGCGAAGCCGGTGGCGACCTTGGCGCGCTGTTTGTTGTCGCTGATGCCGACAGAGCAGGACAACCCGGTTTCCGACTGGATGACGGTGCGGATCTGTTCGGCGACTTCGGCGGGATCGTTGTTGTCAGTGGCGGCCACCCCGACATACGCCTCGTCCCAGCCCCACACCTCGACCGGGTGCCCCAGGTCGCGCAACAGTCCCATCACCTCGTCGGACGCCGCGTCGTAGGCGGCTGGATCCGACGGCAGGAACGTGGCGTCCGGGCAGCGGCGTGCGGCGGTGCGCAGTGGCATGCCCGCGTGCACCCCGAACTCTCGGGCCTCATACGAGGCGCAGGTGACGACCTTGCGCGGTTCGGTCGGATCGCCGCTGCCGCCGACGATGACGGGCAGCCCCACCAGTTCGGGGTGGCGGCGCAGTTCGACCGATGCCAGAAACTGATCGAGGTCGACATGCAGGACCCAGCGCGGTGTTGGCTCGACCATTGCGGGGTTGATCACCGCCCGCACAGCTTGCGCGCCAGACTCTCCCATGCATCGCCCAAGGTTTCTAGGGTGTGGCCGCCGTAGTTGAGTTGATGCTCCACATAATCTGCGTCGAGCAGGGCCAGCAGGGCGTCGGTCTGGACATCGAGGTCGCCGGTGGTGTGCGCCGACTGTAAGAGCACCCGCACATGGATGCGCTGCACCGCAGCCGCCCCAACGTGGCGGGTCTGCGGATCACGGTTGGCCGCCGACAGCAGCGCGTGGTGGGTATGGACGAAGCGGATCCGCGCCCGACCGAATGCGATCAGTCGACCCATCGGCGGCGCATCGGGTCCCAGCGGCGGTGGGCCGAACAGAAACGCCTGCTGGTTGGCCCGTTCGTCCTCGTCGAGCAGCACCATCATCAGACCGGCCCGGCTGCCGAACCGGCGGAACAGCGTCCCCTTGCCGACGCCGGCGGCCGCGGCGACGTCGTCCATGGTGACGGCGTCCGCGCCGCGTTGGGCGACCAGGCGGCGGGCGGCCTCCAGTAACAGCGCGCGGTTGCGGGCCGCATCACCTCGTTCGTTGGGAGGCTCCCGTGGAGCGGATACGGGCAACTCACCCAACCGCTCGAGACCGCTCATACCTGCACCTTAACGCGACCGGAATAAAACGGACTATAGTCCGGTTGGCTCGTGCAAGGATGTGGGTGAACAACTGAAGGGAACGGGAACAGTGTCAGGGAACTCCAACATCGAAATCTTGGCGTTAGTGGGCAGCCTGCGCGCGGCGTCGATCAATCGACAGATCGCCGAGCTGGCGGCACAGGTCGCTCCGGACGGAGTCACCGTCACCGTGTTTGAGGGGTTGGGGGAGCTGCCGTTCTACAACGAGGAGATCGACGATGCGGTCAACGACGCCGTGGAGCATGCGCCCGCCCCGGTGGCGGCGCTACGGGCCGCGGCGGCCGATGCCGATGCCGCGCTGGTGGTCACGCCGGAGTACAACGGCAGCATTCCCGCGGTCGTCAAGAACGCAATCGACTGGTTATCCCGCCCCTTCGGGAACGGCGCGTTGAAGGACAAGCCATTGGCCGTTATCGGTGGGTCCTTCGGTCAGTACGGGGGAGTGTGGGCTCACGACGAGACCCGCAAGTCGTTCGGCATTGCCGGCGCGCGCGTGATCGACGCGATCAAACTCTCGGTGCCGTTCAAAACGCTGGAGGGCAAGGCTCCCGCGGAGAACGCCGAGCTATCGGCGAATGTGCGTGACGTCGTCGGCAAGCTCGCCGCCGAGGTCGGCTGACCGAACGCAGCCACTCTATTAATTAGTGAGCAGTAGGAGCCGCCAGGGGCACCTGGCGGCTTTGCTGGCTTGGGACCGGTGGAGCAAGTGGCGCCGGTGATGTCGGTGGCCGGTGATATACCAGTGAGTGGCGGTGCCCCCGGCAGGATTTGTGATCTGCGACACGCCGGGCGCCGTCGCACGACAGGGCGCACGACCAGGGAATTTCAGAAATGTTATTCAGAACATCTTGTATCTAGAGAACTTGTCACCCACTAGGTGTAGTGTTTCGGGAGCCGGCAGATCCCAGGATCACCAAGCCAGCCGGGCCTGGTGAACCTCCCGAAATCGGCTTGAAGGTTGGAAGCCAGGGCATTCGACCTGGCAGCCGTACGACGGGAATCCGGGGGCTTGGCGGACCGCTGAACATAGTGCAGAAGCAGTATCCAAGTAGTTGCCAGTCCGTGATCAAGTTCCCCACCTTCCGCAAAGGAGCGGTATCTCAGATGAGCATCACCGTCTACACCAAGCCCGCATGCGTGCAGTGCACCGCCACCTACAAGGCGCTGGACAAGCAGGGCATCGCGTACCAGAAGGTCGACATCACCCTGGATTCCGAGGCGCGGGACTACGTGATGGCGTTGGGCTATCTGCAGGCCCCCGTGGTGGTGGCAGAACACGACCACTGGTCGGGCTTCCGGCCCGATCGCATCAAGGCGCTCGCCGGGGCCGCGCTGACGGCGTAGCGGGCGAACGATAGGTAAGGAGGTTGCGGTGCAGTCGCGCAACCTGGTGTATTTCTCCAGCGTGTCGGAGAACACCCACCGTTTCGTGCAGAAGCTGGGTGTTCCCGCCACGCGGATACCGCTGCATGGCCGCATCGAGGTGGACGAGCCGTATGTGCTGGTGCTGCCCACCTACGGGGGCGGCCGGGCGACCCCGGACATCAATGATGGTGGCTATGTTCCCAAGCAGGTCATCGCCTTCTTGAACAACGAGCACAACCGGTCGCTGATCCGCGGCGTCATCGCCGCGGGCAACAACAACTTCGGTGCCGAATTCGCCTATGCGGGCAACGTGGTCTCCCGCAAGTGCGGCGTTCCGTACCTGTACCGATTCGAACTGATGGGCACCCCGGACGACGTGGACGCCGTTCGCGCGGGCCTGGCTGAATTCTGGAAGGAACAGACGTGCCACCAACCGTCACTGCAGAGCCTGTAACCGCCGGCGCGCACCCCTCCCTTCCGGCGAGCCCGCCGGAAACGGACTACCACGCGCTGAACGCGATGCTGAATCTGTACGACGAGGACGGCAAGATCCAGTTCGACAAGGACCGGGAAGCCGCCCACCAGTACTTCCTGCAGCACGTCAACCAAAACACGGTTTTCTTCCACAACCAGGACGAGAAGCTCGACTACCTGATCCGCGAGAACTACTACGAGCGTGAGGTCCTCGACCAGTACTCACGTAACTTCGTCAAGACGCTGCTGGACCGCGCCTACGCCAAGAAGTTCCGATTCCCGACGTTTCTCGGCGCATTCAAGTACTACACCTCCTACACGCTCAAGACGTTCGACGGCAAGCGCTATCTAGAGCGCTTCGAGGACCGGGTCTGCACGGTTGCGCTCACGTTGGCGGCCGGCGACACCGCACTGGCCGAGAAGCTGGTCGATGAGATCATCGACGGCCGGTTCCAACCGGCCACCCCGACGTTTTTGAACTCGGGCAAAAAGCAACGCGGCGAACCGGTGAGCTGCTTTTTGCTGCGCATCGAGGACAACATGGAGTCGATCGGGCGATCGATCAACTCCGCGCTGCAGCTATCCAAGCGCGGCGGGGGAGTTGCGTTGCTGATGAGCAACATTCGCGAGCACGGTGCGCCGATCAAGAACATCGAGAACCAGTCTTCCGGTGTCATCCCGATCATGAAGCTGCTGGAGGACTCGTTCTCCTACGCCAACCAGCTCGGTGCGCGCCAGGGCGCCGGCGCGGTCTACCTAAACGCCCATCACCCCGACATCTACCGCTTCCTGGACACCAAGCGGGAAAACGCCGATGAGAAGATCCGGATCAAGACCCTGAGCCTGGGGGTGGTGATCCCCGACATCACCTTCGAGCTGGCCAAGCGCAACGACGACATGTACCTGTTCTCGCCCTATGACGTTGAACGGGTCTACGGGCTGCCGTTCGCTGACATCTCGGTGACCGAGAAGTACTACGAGATGGTCGACGACGCGCGCATCCGCAAGACCAAGATCAAGGCGCGCGAATTCTTCCAGACGCTGGCCGAGCTGCAGTTCGAATCTGGCTATCCGTACATCATGTTCGAGGACACGGTGAACCGGGCCAATCCCATCGAAGGCAAGATCACGCACTCGAACTTGTGCTCGGAGATCCTGCAGGTGTCCACACCGTCGGTGTTCAATGAGGACTTGTCGTATGCCAGAGTGGGCAAAGACATTTCGTGCAACCTGGGGTCACTGAACATCGCCAAGACGATGGACTCGCCGGACTTCGCCCAGACGATTGAGGTGGCAATCCGTGCGCTGACAGCGGTGAGCGACCAGACGCACATCTGGTCGGTGCCATCGATTGAGCAGGGCAACAACGATTCCCACGCGATAGGGCTGGGACAGATGAACCTGCACGGCTATCTGGCTCGTGAGGGCGTCTTCTACGGTTCCGACGAAGGCATCGACTTCACCAACATCTACTTCTATGCCGTGCTGTACCACGCACTGCGGGCCTCGAACCGCATCGCGATCGAACGCGGCACCCACTTCAAGGGTTTCGAGCGGTCCAAGTACGCGTCCGGGGAGTTCTTCGACAAGTACACCGACCAGGTATGGGAGCCGAAGACAGAGAAGGTCCGTCAGCTTTTCGCCGACGCAGACATCCGCATCCCGAACCAGGACGATTGGCGACGGCTCAAGGAGTCGGTGCAGGCGCACGGCATCTACAACCAGAACCTGCAGGCGGTGCCGCCGACCGGGTCGATCTCCTATATCAACCATTCGACGTCGTCGATCCACCCGATCGTGTCGAAGGTCGAGATCCGCAAGGAAGGCAAGATCGGACGCGTCTACTACCCGGCGCCCTACATGACCAACGACAACCTGGAGTACTACCAGGACGCCTACGAGATCGGTTACGAGAAGATCATCGACACCTACGCTGCGGCCACTCAGCATGTGGATCAAGGACTTTCGCTGACGTTGTTCTTCAAGGACACCGCCACCACCCGCGACGTGAACAAGGCACAGATCTACGCCTGGCGCAAGGGAATCAAGACCCTGTACTACATCCGGCTACGGCAGATGGCGCTCGAAGGCACCGAGGTCGAGGGCTGCGTGTCCTGCATGCTGTAGGACCGCTGCCGAGTGTGAATCTGACGACGGCGTTACGGCGTGTCGCGTCGTGTGATTCACACTCGGCGTGCCCCGAATACAAAGGCGCGCGGCAGCTGAGCTGACCGCGTTTTGCGGCCATCGCCCGCGCTATGCGGGTAGACCGTTGCCGGGAATATCCCTATCTTTGCAACAGACAGCGGCCAGATCGGCCGCGACTTGTTCAGGCGCCGTTGACGATTACCCAAAGGTTCCGCGCCTGAAAGCGTCGAACCACGAAGGGTCACAGCCATGCGTGTTTCCACGAGTCGTCGACTGGTCAGCAGGCTCTGGCTGCCCACGCTTGTGGCCATCGTGGTCGTCATGGCGGTATTCATCATCGATGCCGCTCACGGCGCCTTCGGCTCCGACGACCGAACTCTGGGCTCTGGCAACAGATTCGCGATAGCGCAGTTCAATCCCAAGCGCATCCAATACGAAATCTTCGGCGATCTGAACGGATGGGGGAGGGTCAGCTATTGGGACGTCAACTCCAGGCCCATAGCGGTCGACCTGGCGACGTTGCCCTGGACGCATACCGAAACGACCGTGTTGACCACGGCTACCGCCGATATCACCGCGCAGGTGGCCGGACCAAATATCGGCTGCCGCATCACTGTTGACGGCCAGGTGCGATCCGAACACACGGCAACCGGCGAGCACGCGGGCGTTTGGTGCCAAGTGCTGTCCGCATGAACCGCCGCGTCGGCAGTACCGATGTGCACAGACCATTCGTCGCGCGGACCATCCGCAAGTATTCGATGTTGGTGGTGCTCGCGTGGATCGCGCTGGTGATTGCGGTCAACGTGCTCGTTCCGCAGCTCGAGCCTGTCACCGAAGCAAACCGAGGCCCACTGGTCCCTCTCGACGCGCCGTCGTCGCAAGCACTCATTCATATCGGCGAAGTGTTCAAAGAATCCGATAGCAACAGCCTGGTGATGGTCGTCCTCGAGGGCTCCCACAAACTGGACGAAAACGACCACTCGTTCTACGACCAGATGGTCGCAAAACTGCAGCACGACAAGCACGTTCAATATGTCATGAACCTGTGGGGCCAAGGTACGACCGCTGCAGGAGTGCAGAGTAATGACGGGCTGGCGTCGTACACGCTGGTGCGGGTGGCCGGCGATCTAGGTTCGTCGCTGTCGGACGAGTCGATCAAGTCGGTGCGGGACTTGGTCTCGCAGACCAAAACCCCACCGGGGCTGAAGGTCTACGTCTCGGGTGCGGCGCCGTTGTCGGCGGACATGCTCGAAGTTGGCAACAAGAGCCTGATCACGATCATGTTCGTGACGATCATCCTCATCATCGTGATGCTGCTGGTCGTCTATCGCTCCATCACGACTGCGCTGCTCATCCTGTTGATGGTGATGATGGAACTGAGCTGCGGGCGTGGCTTCGTCTCCTTCCTCGCCTTCCATAAGTTCATCCAAATATCCGAATTCGCGTCGAACATTCTTGTTTCCCTGATCCTCGGTGCGGGTACCGATTACGCGATCTTCTTGATCGGCCGCTACCACGAAGCACGCCATGCCGGCGAAGACCGGGAAACCGCTTACTATTCCGCGGTGAACGGCGTATCCCACGTCATTCTCGGATCTGGTCTCGCGGTGGCCGGCGCAACGTTCTGCCTCAGATTCACCAGGCTCAATTACTTCAATACTTGCGGGATCCCCTGCGCTGTGGCCATGCTCAGTGCAGTCGCGGCTGCGCTGACCTTCGGTCCGGCGCTGCTGGCACTGGGCAGCCGCTTCGGCATCTTTGAACCGAAACGTCCTGCAGGAGCCGGAATTTGGCGTAAAGTCGGCGCCCTAGTCGTGCGCTGGCCGGGACGGCTCTTGCTGGCCAGTGGCGTGGTGGTGCTGGTGGGGTCGGTCACGCTGCCCACCTACCGCCCCAACTACGACGACCGGCTCTACGTCGCCGATGACGTCCCGTCGAAACAGGGATATGCCGCCAGCGACAGGCACTTCCCGGTCAGTAAGCTGAACAGCGACATGCTCGCGCTCGAATCCGATCACGACATGCGCAACAGCACGGACATGATTGCGCTGGATCGAGTGGCACGCAACGTTTTTCACACTCCGGGCGTGGGAATGACCCAGAGCACCACCAGACCTCTGGGCACGCCGCTGGAGCATTCGTCGTTCACCTACTCCATCGGCACGATGGGGACGAAGATCAAAGAACTGTTGCCGTTCCTCACCGACCTCAATAACCGTCTGACGGATATGGCGACTATCACCGACCGCATGACAGGCCTCTTACGTCACCAACAGGAGTTGACGCGACAACAGGCGGGAGCGGCGCATATCGCTGCCGACGCCGCCCAAGGCATGAAAGACGTCACGGATTCGATGCGGGACAATCTCGCCGACTTCGACGACTTCTGGCGCCCGATCCGGAGCTATTTCTACTGGGAGAAACACTGTTTCGACATCCCGATCTGCTGGTCACTGCGATCGCTGTTCGACGTGACCGACAAGATCGACCAGTCGACGGACCAGACGGACAAGAATCTGAAGGCTGCGCTGATCCAGGATGTTGTGACGCCACAACTCGTCGAACTCATCGGCCAGAACGTTGACCAACTTGACCAACTGCACCGGATCATCCTGACCGAGCACAGCACGATAGATCCTCAGTTGACTCAACTGGATGAGCTGAGCCGCCAGATGATGGACCTGGGCTACGCCTTCGACAGTTCGAAGAACGACGAATTCTTCTATCTGCCGCCAGATGCGTTCAGTAACCCCTCTTTTCAGATCGACCTGAGATTCTTCATGTCCCCGGACGGCAAAGCCGCGCGATACATGGTCTATCACGACGGTGAAGCACTTACCCCCGAAGGGATCAAGCATGACCAGACCTATTTGCCCGCCGCCAAGGAAGCGTTGAAGGGCACCACGCTCGCCGGAGCGCGCGTCTATCTCGGCGGCGCCGCAGCGACGTACTGGGATATCCAGGATGCGGCGAGAACAGACCTGATCATCGCGGCCGCAGCAGCTTTCGCGTTGATCTTCGTGGTGATGCTGCTCATTACCAGGAGCATGATCGCTGCATTGGTCATCATCGGAACCGTGGCGTTCTCCTATTCCGGAGCGTTCGGTCTGTCGGTGCTGGTCTGGCAGCACTTAATCGGCATTCCACTGAGCTGGCTGAACCTGCCCCTCACCTTCATCATCTTGGTGGCGGTCGGTTCGGACTACAACTTGTTGCTGATCGCCCGATATCTCGAAGAGAGCAAAGCGGGGCTGAACACCGGTCTGATCAGAGCGGTCGCCAATTCCGGCAAGGTGGTCACCACCGCGGGGCTCGTCTTCGCCGTCACCATGATGGCGATGGTCTCCAGCGACTTGATCAACATCGGCCAGATGGGATCCACCATCGGCCTTGGTCTCCTGCTGGACACGCTCATCGTGCGTTCGTTCATCACACCCGCGATTGCCCGCCTGCTCGGGCCATTCTTCTGGTGGCCCCGAGTGATCCCCTCCAGGCCGGCGCGTACGACCACCAGACGGCACGCTGCCCCAGTCGGCACGACTGTCGATTGGTGACTGTCGTGCCCATGCAGACGGCGCCCTACAGAGTCGAGGGCGTCCGGGACTCGTTCAGTCGTCTCCGCCCCGGTCTATCGCGCTATCGAAATGAGGATGTACGCCGTGAATTTGAATGATTCGCCTCTGCCGCCCGTGCGGCCGGAGGATACCGCAGCCCTCGTGACGGCGGTGGCAGGTTCGGTTCTGCTGCCGGGTGACGCGGGATATGACGACGAACGCGCCGTTTTTAACCTGAATCACGAGCTCATGCCCGCTGTGATTGTGGTGGCGCAGAGTGCAATCGATGTCCAGGCGGCCGTTGCTTTCGCGGCGGGACAGCACCGGCCGGTCCTGGTGAAGGCCACCGGCCATCAGGTCGTCGGCACGGCACAGGGCGCCGTCCTGATCACAACCCACCGGATGAATGACGTCGACATCGACGCGGTCGGCCGCACGGCCAGTGTTGGCGCCGGAACGATATGGGCCGAGGTTGTCCAGAAGGCAGCCGAGGCGGGGCTGGCACCCTTGAACGGGTCGAACCCCACCGTGGGAGTCGCCGGTTACACCCTGGGTGGCGGTCTCAGCCCGACGCTCGGCCGCTCCCACGGTTACGCCGCCGACCACGTGCGCTCGCTCGACGTGGTGACCGCGGACAGCGAATTGCGGCATGTCGACGCGGAATCCGACCCCGAACTGTTCTGGGCGCTGCGCGGCGGCAAGGGCAACTTCGGGGTGGTCACGGCGCTGGAATTCGATTTGTTCCCGGTTTCCCGCCTCTACGGCGGCGGCATCTACTTCCCCGGGAAGCGGATGGACGACGTGCTACGCGCCTGGACCGCGTGGCACCCGGACACGCCGGAGACCATGATCTCCTCATTCGCCGCGCTGCGGCTGCCGCCGCTGCCACAAGTGCCCGAACCGCTTCGCGGCGTGTTTGCAGTGTCTCTGCGGATCGCCTACGCTGGCACCGCCCAGGACGGCGAACGGATGATAGCGCCGCTGCGGGCAATAGCTCCGGCAATCCTGGACACGGCGGCGGACATGCCGTACACCGCGGTCGCATCGATCCACAACGAGCCGACCGAACCATTGCCCTACTACGAACGCAGCATCATGCTGCGGGAGTTCCCCGTGGCGGCGCAGGACAGGCTGGTCGAACTCGTCGGCCCGGACTCCGCCACCACCATGTGGATTGCCGAACTGCGTGCCCTTGGCGGAGCTTGGGACACAGAGCCGGCGGCGCCCAACGCCGTGGCGACCAGGGGCCTGCCGTATGTCCTGTTGGGCGTCGAGGTCGGTCCGCTGTCAGCGGAACAGCGGCTCAAGGAGTCGATCGCTGCGCTGCTCGACGGCATGGCGCCATGGCAGGGCGACCGGCGGCTGGTGAATAACCTCGCCCCGGAAGAAGCGACCGACGCCGTCGCGATTTATGGCCCGGAGTGCTACGAGCGCCTGGCGGGTGTCAAGAAGACGTACGACCCGACCAACATGTTCCGCCTCAACCACAACGTGGTGCCGGCCGTTTGAGCCCGTCGATGACGGCGCCCACCAAACTGGGCGAAAGTAACGAAAGTCACTGCGTGTGCCGTCCTTCCGGCGCATTGCCGTCCCGACAAAAATATAGGATTCGTCTATCTATACGACGAGGCTGGACGCGGCCCGCGGTAGTGACATGAACGGGAGCAGATGATGATCGACGGTCTCCGTATCCGGACGGACACCTCTGATCCCGACGAGGCGCGAACTCAGCTCACGTCTGCCTACTGTCCCCACCGCCTCACTGTCCGCGGCAGCTCGTCGGCGTTCCGTGCGCGGCACGCGCAGGGCGGCACCACTGCGCTCAGCGTTAACTCCATGTCCTTCGGGTCCTGTACTGCGTTGGTGGATCCACTGACGTTCGACGACTTTGTCCTTGTGTCCCAACAGATCAGCGGGCGATTCGCGGTCCGTGCCGAGAGTGAGGAACGGTTCGTATCGCCCGGCGAGCATGTGGTCCTGGACGCGCACACGGTGTATCGGCTGCGCTGGGACGAGAACTGCACCCTGTTCAATGTGCGGGTTCCCCGTACGGAATTCGAGGCGGCGGTTGCCGAGCTCACCGGGGTGGGTGAGCCGGGCGCGATCAGATTCCCCTTGAGCTGGCATCCGTCAAAGCCGGGAGCGATGGCCGTTCAGAAGGTGACGCATTTTCTGTTCCGGAATGGCGGACCAAGCGGGCTCCTGACGTCCGGGGCGTTGCTGCGCAGCCAGCTGATTCGGATGTTGGTAGCGAGCATCATCGAGGCCTATGGCGGTGCTCTGCGAACCGCCGATGCATGTTCGAGCGGTGACGTCAGACCGCCGGCCGTGCGTCGTGCGATCGCGTACCTCGAGGCTGCCGCAGCCGAGGACGTCCGGGTCAGCGAGGTCGCGGCCGCGGCACGGCTGAGTACCCGTGCACTGCAGGATGCGTTTCGCACATACCTGGACACGACTCCCATGTCATACCTGAAGTCGATCCGTCTCGCGCGGGCTCACGCCGACCTGCGGCGGGCATCCCTCGAGGGAGGGACGACCGTCGCGGACGTCGCATGCCGGTGGGGGTTCGGGAATCTCGGCCGGTTTGCCGCCGACTATCGGCGGGAATTCGGCCGCTCTCCCAGCGAGGTGCTGCGCGCGGCGCACTGAGACCACTCGCGCTGAGTGTGAATCTCGCGACGGCGCCACCGCGGGTCGCGTCGCGACCTTCACACTCGCCAAGCGCGGTCTGCGCAGGTCAGCGACCGCGACGCGGTAAGGTGCTTGACGTGGTGAGAATTCCTCGACCCCACCCCAGCGTGAAGCCAGGGGTGAAAGTCGATGCGCGCAGCGAACGCTGGCGCGAGCACCGCAAGAAGGTGCGCGGCGAAATAGTCGAGGCGGCGTTCCGCGCTATCGATCGCCTGGGGCCCGAGCTGAGTGTGCGGGAAATCGCCGAAGAGGCCGGCACCGCCAAGCCGAAGATCTACCGGCATTTCCACGACAAGTCCGATCTGTTCCAGGCGATCGGGGAGCGTCTGCGCGACATGCTGTGGGCGGGGATCTTCCCGTCGATCAACTTGGCTACCGACTCGGCCCGCGAGGTGATCCGGCGCAGCGTCGAGGAGTACGTGACGCTCGTCGACAAGCATCCCAACGTGCTGCGGGTTTTCATTCAGGCGCGGCCCGGTTCGACCTCCGAAGCGACGCTGCGGACACTCAACGAAGGCCGCGAGATCACGTTGACCATGGCCGACATGTTCGACAACGAGCTGCGGGAGATGGAGCTGGACCACGCGGCGGTCGAACTGGCCGCGCACGCGGCCTTCGGATCGGCAGCGTCGGCCACCGAGTGGTGGTTGGGCCCCGACCCTGAGAGCCCGCGGCGCATGCCGCGTGACCAATTCGAAGCTCACCTGACGACCATCATGATGGGGGTCATCGTCGGCACCGCCGAGGCGCTCGGCATCGCGGTGGATCCTGACCAGCCGATCCACAATGCGGTGAAAAGCAACCCTGCCGCCAGCTGAGCAGCGGCGACGTTGACATCGCTGTGGCCATCGATAACACTCGTCCTATCCGATACCCTGGGTACTGGGTATTTGCGTCGGTTGGGCGCCGACGACCAAAAATGCGCCAGCCAACGCCCGAGCTGATGCAGGCCTCAAAAGGAAGACTGATCCACCGTGACCGATGCCATGACGCAAGCCGAGCCGACCACCGAGCCCCCGGAGCCGGTGCACACCCGCGCCGTCATCATCGGCACCGGATTCTCCGGTTTGGGCATGGCCATCGCGCTGCAAAAGCAGGGCGTGGACTTCGTCATCCTGGAGAAGGCCGACGATATCGGCGGCACCTGGCGGGACAACAGCTACCCCGGCTGCGCGTGCGACATCCCGTCGCACCTCTACTCGTTCTCATTCGAGCCGAAGCCGGACTGGAAGAATCCGTTCTCCTATCAGCCCGAGATCTGGGACTACCTGCAAGGGGTCACCGACAAATACGGGCTGCGCCGCAACATCGAGTTCAATTCCCTGGTCGATCGCGGCTACTGGGACGACGACGAATACCGCTGGCATGTGTTCACCGTCGACGGGCGCGAATATGTCGCCCAGTTTCTGATCTCGGGGGCCGGCGCGCTGCATGTCCCGTCCTTCCCCGAGATCGAGGGTCGTGACGAATTCGCCGGTCCCGCTTTCCATTCCGCCGAGTGGGACCACAGCGTCGACCTCACCGGCAAGCGGGTGGCGATCATCGGGACCGGCGCCAGCGCGATCCAGATCGTGCCCGAGATCGTCGGCCAGGTCGCCGAACTTCAGCTCTACCAGCGCACTCCGCCGTGGGTGGTGCCGCGCTCCAACCCCGAGATCCCGTCGGCGCTGCGTCGGGCCATGGAGAACGTCCCAGGGCTACGCGCGCTGGTGCGCCTCGGGATCTACTGGGCGCAGGAGGCGCTGGCGATCGGCATGACCAAGCGGCCCAACGCGCTGAAGTTCATCGAGGCGTACTGCAAATACAACATTCGCCGCTCGGTGAAGGACCGCGAGCTGCGTCGCAAGCTGACCCCGCACTACCGCATCGGCTGCAAGCGAATCCTGAATTCCTCCACCTATTACGGCGCGGTCGCGGACCCGAAGACCCGACTGATCACCGACCACATCGCCCGGATCACGCCCAACGGCATCGTCACCGCCGACGGCACCGAACACCCAGTGGACGTGATCGTCTACGCCACCGGCTTCCACGTCACCGACTCCTACACCTACGTCCAGATCAAGGGACGCGGCGGCGAGGACCTGGTCGACCGGTGGAACCGCGAGGGCATCGGGGCGCACCGCGGGATCACCGTCGCCGACATGCCCAATCTGTTCTTCCTGCTGGGGCCGAACACCGGGCTGGGGCACAACTCGGTGGTGTTCATGATCGAATCTGAGATCCACTACGTGGCCGACGCGATCGCGAAGTGCGACCGGTTGGGCGCGCAGGCGCTGGCGCCGACCCGCGCCGCGCAGGACCGGTTCAACGACGACCTGCAACGCAGGCTGGCCGACTCGGTGTGGAACAGCGGCGGCTGCAGCAGCTGGTATCTCGACGAGCACGGCAAGAACACGGTGCTCTGGGGCGGCTACACCTGGGAGTACTGGCTGGCGACGCGTTCGGTCAAGCCCGAGGAGTACCAGTTCTTGGGGGTGGGCACGGGCTCACGCGCCAACCGTCGGGCATTGACCGCCTAGCAGGCTGGCGAAAGCATTCGCGGCCGCATCCACGCCCGCATCATCGTCGGTGGCAACAAGATCCAGCAGTAGACCACGGACGACGGCCAGCCCGAGCCGCACCATCGCAGGGTCGACCGGGCCGTCGGCGAGGGTCTCGACTTCGGCCAGCCAGCCGTTGACAGCGTCGGGAACCATACGGGCGAACGGCTTCTCGCCCTGTGCGGCGCGGGAGTAGCACTCGAAGAAGAGACGTTCCAACTGGCGTAGCTCGGGTCGACGAACGTCGGCCCACATGGCTGCAAAGCTTCCGGCCGGATTCGTGGGCAACTCGGGCAGGAGCGTCATCTGGCGGCGCTCGACCTGCTCGACGATCGCCACGAGCAGATCCTCTCGAGACCCGAAGTGGTGCAGCAGCATTCGATGGCTGGTGCCGACCGCTTCGGCCACCTCGCGCAGCGAGCGGTCGCCGATGCCGCCCGCGGCGAACTCCTCGATCAGTGCGTCGAGCAGTTGCCGACGCCGTGCCAGGTCAGGTGTGCGGACCATCGGCGCGGCTGAGCTGCTCAGACCGGGCCTTGAGGCCTTGCGCCTCCAGTTCGAGGAAGCGCTTGGTCTTCTTGACCATCAGCCGCCCGACAAGCGCACCGAGGACACCGCGCTGGTCGAGTTGCTGGCGCACCAGGGTACGGCTGCCGGATTGGGCGGTGACATCGTGGCGAGCGGTAACCAGCACGCCGGGAGAGCGTTGCACCCATGTCCAGGACGAACCGGAGTCGATCTCGGTGACCTTCCAGACCAGCTTTTGCATGCCAGGCTGCTTGATCGCGAACCGTCTGCCGACCGCGAGGGCGGGTCCGTCCAGCCCAACCAGGGATGTCACCGAGGCGGTCCACTCGGGCCAGCGCTCGACATCGCTGAAGACATCCCATACGAGCTGCGGTGGCGCGTCTATCTCGACGCTGTCTTGGTTAAACATGTACCAAATGGTACATGTTGTGTTGGGTTTTGCCTACGCCCTTACGAGACGCGCGCATTGAGATGCTTGAGGGCCACCTCGGCGCCGTTCCACCCGGGGATGCCGGTCACCCCCGGGCCGGGATGGGTGCACTGGCCGCACAGGTACAGGCCGTCGACCGGGGTGGCGAACTTGTCGGCTCCCTCGACGACGCGGCCGGTCCACAACTGGTTGGGCTGCAGCAGCCCATGTGAGTAGTCGCCGGCGTGCGCGCTGAAGGTGCTGCCGAAGTAGCGGTTGGAGAACACCACCCGGTTGGTGACGGAGTCGGCGAATCCGGGCGCGTACCTGTCGAAGATCTGCACACAGGTGTCGGCGTATTGCTCTTTCCAGCTCCGGTTTTCGTCGGCGTCCAGTCCGGTCGGGAAGTACGGCGTGAAAATGGTTGCGCTGTGCTTGCCTTCCGGCGCCAGGGACGAGTCGACCATGCTGGGTATGTACAGATACGTGGGCGGGGCGTCGGGAAGCCGGCCCTTGCGGTATTGCTCCCACGCGTCGCTGATGTATTCCGGCGACGGCGCGTAGGCGACCGTCGGACACCACTGCCCGTTGTCGTGCATGTAGGGCTGCAGCCGCTCGATCCATTGCGGAGCCTGGTCGATGGTCAGGTGCGCCTGGATGTATCCCAGGTTGAAGTTGATCTCCTTGATCTTGCGGATGTAGTCGGGCGGAAAGTTCTGCGGGCCGGCCAGATTCACGAACGTGGTGTACGGGTCGAGCGACGAGAGCACGGCTTCGGCCGAAATCGTTGTGCCGTCGCGTAGTTGGACTCCGGTGGCGCGTCCGTCGGTGACCAGGATCTGCTTGACGTGCGCCTTCATCTGCACCTGGGCGCCCAACGATTTGGCGCGGCGGCACAGCGCCGTGCTCAGCGAGCCGATGCCCCCGCGCGGCATGATGTATTCGACGTTGCCGCCGCCGATCAGGTAGTGGTAGAGCGTCGACGCGTTCGAGCCCGGGGTCCAGGGGCCGCCGTCGAAAGCATCGATGGACATCGCTGCGAGCGAGCCCTGGATGCAACGGCCCTGGTCGGGCGGCAGGAAACGGCGGACCGTGTCCATCGTGCTGCCGTACCACATCTGCGCGAAGTCGTGGCGGTCCGCAGGCGTGGGCTGCGCGGCGATGACCTCGATGATGTCCAGCGGGGGACCGAACGCCGAGTCGACGAAATACGGCGCGAACCGGCCGATGTGTGCGAACAATCCGCCCAGGGCTGCCGCGACGTCGGGTCCGTGATCCTCGATGAGGTGACGGCCCATGCGTTCGAGGTTGTTGTACATGACGAACGGGGTGTCCTCGGGAGCGCCGAACGTGCAGGTGGACGTCCACTGGTCCATCAGTTCGAAACCCCACTTGGTCAGCTCCAGGCGGTCGGTCATCTCTTGTCGCCAGATCAGCACCGCCCAAGCACCGACGCTGTGCTTGTATCCATCAAAGAGTTCCCGGGTCGCGGCCATCCCCCCGAGGAAGTGCGCCCGTTCTAGGACAAGGACTTTCGCGCCACCCTTCGCCAGCACATTGGCGGCGACCAGACCGTTGTGGCCCGCCCCGATGATGATCGCGTCGTAGTCCGCCATGCTGACCTGCCTCCTGATCCGGTGCTGATCCTTCGCCTCGACCGCACAATGTCACACCTGACATATTTGCGTCAATGGTGACATTTGGTGTGTGCTGACACCGTGGAATCTCGTAGGCAGCGCACGCGTCGGGCGCTGCAGCAGGCGGCGATGAAGCGCTTTGTGGCCGACGGTGTGCATCAGACCAGCGTCGCCGATATCGTCGCCGATGTCGGGGTCACCGAGCGAACCTTTTACCGGCACTTCCCGTCCAAACACGCGGTGATTTTCGCCGATTACGACATCGGCTTCGAGTGGTTCGCTCGCGCGCTGGCGCTTCGGCCGCATGGCGAACCCATCGCCGCGTCGGTGCGCAAGGCCATGGACGCGTTCCCCTTCGATTTCCGCATGGTCCGTGAGGCCGCGACCATCCGGTCGCGCGACCTCGACCAGGGCATCATCACCAACCACATTCGACGGATGCGCGATCAGGTCGCCGACGAGATCCAGCGCTTCATCCACGAACGATCGGCGCCCACAGCCGACGGGGCCATGATCGCCGACGTCGCGGCGCACAGCCTGGCCACCGCGGTGTTCGCCGCGCTGGAGACGTGGATGAGCAAGGGCGGCGAGGACCCGGACGACGTGGACGAGCTGAGCCGCCTCACCGACATCGCGCTGAGCGCCCTCGAGGACGGCCTGACGCATACGCTGCGGGACGCCGGATTGGACTGAGGCTTGCTACTTCTCGGTTGGAAGCAGGGCGATCATCGAGTCGATGAGTTGCTCGGCGCTGGTCTGCCACTTGTCCCAGACGAGGTGGCCGCTCGACTCCAGACCCGACATGCCGTGGGCGCAGGCCAGCAGTAGAGCCCCGTAGTGCCGCGCCCGTTCACGGCCGACGATGCGGCCCACCATGTCGAGGAACAGATCGTGCGTGTGCTCTGCCGCGCGCACCGCCGCCGCAGCCGCGGCCGGATCGCCCGTCGGCGTGGTGAACATGAGTCGATACAGATGGGGCCTGGTCCGCCCGACGGCGACCAGCGAAAGCAACGCTGCGCGCAGGGACAGCGCCGGCGAGTCCTCGCCGGCGGCCAAGCGTTCGAGCTCGTCGCCCAGTTCGCTCAATGCGCTTGTGGCGAGGACCGTTAGAAGAGTCTCTTTGTTGGCGAAGTGGCGATACGGCGCGGAACGCGAAACGCCGGTCCGGGCGCCCACCTCACGCAGCGTCACCGCTTCGGGTCCGCCGGCGTCGAGCAGCGCCCGGGCGGCTTCGAGCAACGACCGGCGGGTCATCGCGGCAGTCTCTAATCGCGTCGCCACCGCCAGCAGCATAGGCGGCACAATCTGAGTTGACAACGTCAACTGAGCTGGAATAGTTTCAGATGACATTGTCAACTCAACGGGAGACGTCATGACTGCATCAAATCCCACTGGTCGCCATGAGTTGGTCGTCGTGACCGGCGCCTCGACCGGCATGGGGGCGGCCACCGCGCGGGAGCTGGCGCGCAGGGGCCTTCACGTGTTGGCGGGAGTCCGCCGCGACATCGACGCCGATGCTCTACGGGGCGAAGGGATCGAGCCGCACATCCTCGACATCACGGTCGACTCGCATGTAGCCGCGATCGCCGACCGCGTCGCCCACGACCCGCTGGGTCGGCCCCTGCGCGCGCTGATCAACAACGCCGGGATCTCCGTCAATGCGCCGGTCGAAGCGCTGCCGATTGCCGACTGGCGCCGGCAGTTCGAAGTCAATCTGTTCGGTCACATCGCGATGACCCGGGCGCTCCTACCGGCCCTGCTACGCAGCTCGGGCACCGTGGTCAACATCAGTTCGGTCGGAGGGAAGGTGGCGTTGCCGACCTATGGGGCTTACGCGGGTTCCAAGTTCGCCCTCGAAGCCGCCAGCGATTCCCTGCGCCGCGAGGTCGCCGATCTCGGGGTCAGGGTCGTCGTCGTCGAACCCGGTGCGGTCAAGACCGAGATGTTGGAACGTGGGGTGGCCAACGCCGATCGGTTGAAGGCCGACATGACCATCGATCAACTCGAGCGTTATGGCGACCTCGTGGCGGCCGTCTCGGAGCAGGCCCGTTCGTTCGGTAAGTACGGTGTTCCCGCCGAACGCGCCGCGCAAATCATCGCGAAGGTGGCGACCGCGCCGCGTCCGCGAACGCGCTACACCGTTGGCCGTGATGCCGCGGCCCTCGTGCGGTTGTCCCGGTTGCTGTCCGATCGCTTCCTCGACCGCATCCTGCGCCTGAATCTTCGGGCCTACCGCGACGCGAATGCGTAAGCTCGATATGGAGCCCGCGGCACTGTGAGCAGCGCCAGAACCGGCCGGCCGATGGAAATTGTTCGCGACACGCAAACACAACTTGTGGTGTTCCACTAGCTTGTCGGATACCAGGGGTAGTGTCTGGAGCCTGTAGTTCCGCAGGCACACCGGCAGGTGAGTGGGGTTCTGGTGACCGAAAAGATGAAGCTGATTGACCGCGTTTCGGCGATCAACTGGAACCGGCTGCAAGACGACAAGGACGCCGAGGTCTGGGACCGGCTGACGGGAAATTTCTGGCTGCCCGAGAAGGTGCCGGTATCCAACGACCTCCCGTCGTGGGGAACGCTGACCGCCGGCGAGAAGCAGCTGACGATGCGGGTGTTCACCGGACTGACTTTGCTGGACACCATTCAGGGCACGGTCGGGGCGGTGAGCCTGATTCCCGATGCGCTGACCCCGCACGAGGAAGCCGTGTACACCAACATCGCGTTCATGGAGTCGGTGCACGCCAAGAGCTACAGCTCGATCTTCTCCACGCTGTGCTCGACAGCCGAGATCGACGACGCCTTTCGCTGGTCGGAGGAGAACGTCAACCTGCAGCGCAAAGCTGAGATCGTGATGCAGTACTACCGGGGCGACGAACCGCTCAAGCGCAAAGTGGCCTCCACGCTGCTGGAAAGCTTCCTCTTCTACTCCGGGTTCTATCTGCCGATGTACTGGTCGAGCCGGGCCAAGCTGACCAACACCGCTGACATGATCCGGCTGATCATCCGCGACGAAGCCGTGCACGGTTACTACATCGGCTACAAATACCAGCGCGGCCTGGCGCTGGTCGATGACGTCAAGCGTGCCGAGCTCAAGGACTACACCTACGAACTGCTCTTCGAGCTCTACGACAACGAGGTGGAGTACACCCAGGACCTCTACGACGAAGTCGGGCTGACCGAAGACGTCAAGAAGTTCTTGCGCTACAACGCGAATAAGGCGTTGATGAACCTCGGCTACGAGGCACTGTTCCCGCGCGACGAGACCGATGTGAACCCGGCGATCCTGTCCGCGTTGTCGCCCAACGCCGACGAGAACCATGACTTCTTCTCCGGTTCCGGGTCGTCGTACGTGATCGGCAAGGCCGTCGTCACCGAGGACGAGGACTGGGACTTCTAAAGCTGCAGGTCAGCGCCCTGACCGTCGCGTCAGAATGACCGTTGACGCCCGAAGTTCCCGATCCCGGCGAAGGCGCAACAGGTCAACATTCCGGCGTTCACGTCTGGCTCGTCGGTGGCGGTTGACTCCACACAGAATCAGGCCCTTTCCGAGGGCGACCCGGTTGACACGGTGATCTCCTGCGACGTAACAACGATCGCCACGTCTGCCGCCATGCCGCCAAGATGTCCGGCGTTGCGATCACATACGACATCGTTGCCTCCGACCCGAGTCATCGATCCATTAGCGAAAAAAGCGGGTCGGGTTGCCCGCCCGACATTTCGAATGCGATGAAGGTCCCGTGGGCCGCGGCTCGCTGGTGTTGGGCTCATCTTTTTTCATCGATGCCCCATGCCAAAATGGCGGGATGAAGCCCGGAAGCGCCGCACTATAAACCAAAGCGAGGCGCAAAAGCCTACGCCGAAGGAAAGAGATTATGGAGAACGATGACCCTGTTGACAGGAACCTCCAAGGTCCGGAATAGGTAGGGCGACTAGCCTCAGTCAAGCCCAGTGTCGACGAATTGACCAACCAGTTAATTAATTGCCCGAATTGGCCGCCGCGTTAATTAATTGCGACGATATTTCCCTTTGTGTTTGGGCTTGGTGGCCCTACTATTACTTGCGTCACCGATCCGACCACCGAAAGCATGCTTCTACTGCGCAGATCTGTCCGGGGAGAAGCGCGCTGGAAGAGATTGTGACTCGGTAGCAACTACGGCAACTAACGCCTGGGCGCACGCTGGTCATGTGCCGCCCGAATTGGGCTGTTGCTAAGCCTGAGGACTCTTACAGATAGCGCGATCCAGGAGAAATGAAATGACCGAAGCCGTCCACCAGGCCCGAGCTGCCAACGCCCACTTCTTGCGAGCGCGAAGTTCGATCTCCGACGCCGCTCTAATGGATGTGGTTGCCGGTTTTGCTGTACTCGCCAACGCGGTAGAGGCCCTAGCGGTCCAACTAGCCGACATGAAGAAAGGGTTTCTGTTCATCGAAAAACTCACATAAAAAGCACCCTCTTGATTGCCGTCAACAGATCATCTGGTGGACGGGCCGCTGGACGAACGCGGTGAACTGACCGCAAGCTGACCGCTAGCCCGTTTTGCCGACCAGGTTTTGTCGACCACCACGGCGCCACGCGCGTTGGTCTGCACCGACTTGATGCCGTTCTCGCCGCAGCCGCCGAGCGCTCGTCCAGCAGCTCGTCTATCCGCGCGGTGCTCGGCGGCCGGCCTTCTTCCTCACGGACCATCTGGCGAATCGCGAGCAGTAGCCAGAGTTCGGAGTCGATCACCTCGAGGTCGCGCATGTTGGGGGACGTACGTTTCACTCATCGACTCAGCCCACATGTCCGCCGACCTCCCGTCGAAAATAGAGATAGTGGGTGACGGTGCTAGATGGACCGCAGTATGCCGTGACCAGCTCCCACCCTTGGGCGATCCATTCCTCGAGGGTTGAGTTAATCTTCTCGGTCTCAACCCACGTGCATTTGTGCTCGTGTCCGTGTGCCATGAACCGCGACACTAGGCGAAGATTCTTAACGCAAGAGGATGGCCGCCAGAATTGCTCCTGACGGCCGTTCTCGTGGGGTGGTGGTATTACTGATTACTCGGGGGCCTCGAGGTCGCGCGTACGCGGAGCCTAGCTCCGTGCGGCGGGGGTGGCACTTCAACCTTCTAACCATTTGGGTAAAAAGGCAACGGCGGGCTGTGCCAACGCTGCCATCGGGGTAACCCGCCGCGGTCCTTCCTGATCCAGCTGGGGCGGGTTCACCACCAGCCGAGTGGAACGCACCGTCCGCACCGGTGCTGCAACTCCACCAGGCGCAAGGTTCAATCTGAACCTTTCCTCGTCCGATCACGTGGGTGAAGTGTGAACGACGGCGTGCGGACCGAAGCTCCGCGGATGTGCAACATCGAGACCATCGACGCCGAACTTCGGCTGCTGTGGCGCGCGTGGCGGGTAGCTCGCGAGATGGGCAGCGCGCCGAACACTGCGTTCATAGACGCCCTGCTCGACGAGCGAGCGAGCCGCCTGGCAATCCCCGACCGGGGATGCCGATCGGCCAGCAAAGCATCTGGCAGTGACGGGCACAACGGAGCTTTGTGGCCCCACAACATCAAGACCTCTACTGAATGCCGGTTGGGCGGCGAACCATCAAAAGCATGAACGCTGCAACGATATGGACGTTGTTCTCTATCTTCGTCATCGCTCCCCTCGGTGCTCTTGCCTTTGACAGGCCCTGCTTCGGCAACTGGATCTGGCACATCGACCTTGAGAAGGCGAGGGAACTATGAGTGAGCATTCCCGCGTCATCGGCAAGACCCCACAACAGGTAGCTCGGGCCGATTCGCTGCGCGAGATCACCGACGCCGAGATGGCGCGCGGAGGGATCAACGATCTGTGCGCGTACCTTCAGGACTTCTGGAAGAACGAAATATAGGACCACCCCCGAGGAGAGCGGGAGCGGCCCGATCAACTACCAGACGCGTACTAGGCCGATCTGGTTCCCGGGCGATCCGGGATCATAGATAACCGTGCTGACATGGAAAACGGTCGACCGTAAAGCGATCTACCCGCTCGAGCGCTACCACGCGGTCAGCGGCAGCCATGAATATCGCATCTTTTACGGCGTCCAGGCAGCAAGCCAAGACCGCCCGTGGGTCCTGGTGATCCGGGAGGTCGGGACGGCGTGCACACGCATGTGCACCATCCACCACACGGCCGACGAGGCGAAGAAAGCCGCCGAGCAATGGGAAGGCCCGCCCCCGCAGTGACAGACCACCCCGAGGAGAGCAGGGCGGCCCGATCAACTATTCAGACGTGGATTTGCGCGACGTGGTTTCCCGTAGGGACGTGGTTTCCCGTAGGGTTGTAGCCCACTCGGTCAGCGTGCTCGCAAACGCTCGTCGAGGAGCGCATCCACCACGTCTATCAACGAAAGCGGCCCACCCCGCTCCCGAGCCGCACGGCGAACAGCAGCCACCGATCGCAGCTCACGGTCGATAGTCTCGATGTCACGCATGCGGGCTTGGGCGGCCTGGCATCTGCCCACGGAGAGATCTTGGCGTCCCACTGCATCGGTTTACCCGGCAACTGCGGGTGTTAAGCGTGGGTCTTATGTCGATGGCGGCGGCCTGCCCCCTCCCGAGCCGCACGGCGAAGCTGCCCCATCAGACGAAGCTCGGAATCGATGGTCTCGATGTCACGCATGCGCGGAGCATATGTACGCGCGCCGCCGGCAACACTTCGCCAGTGCAAGGATGTAACGAACTGCGTCGTCGCGCCGACGCCAAGCCGGGGCCAGAACCTACGGGGGTGAGTTGAGATAGATCAGAAGCAACCGTTGCTCACAAAGTTGCGAACGCCATACCCCGAATACCGGTTGCGCTGTCCGAGCTTGCGCTAGGGTCGGCCCGCCACCGCGAAGGATGACGGGCCGACGCCGGCGCCCGGTGTTCTAGGCCATGACACCGTGGTCCTGTTCGTAGCCGGCCATCTCCTCCGCTTCGTCGGCGGCCTCAGTCAGCGCGGCCGCGAGCCGCCAATCTAGACTGGCAATTCGCCCACGTGGCTGGTATAGACCGTTACGCCATTTCCATCAGGATCGACCAACTGGAAGTAGTAGTGACCAAACAATTGGTCTTGAGCGATTGCATCCACAGACAATCCCTTTTCCATTAGAGTCGTCCTATACACTTCCAGCTCGTTCTTAGATTTGCCATCAATCATCAAGTCGAGTCGTTCACTAAAAAAAGCGCTGCGCTGTCCAAGGTGGCTGGAAGTTAATGAAAATGGCAATTCACCATTTTTATTGAAAAATAACATATGCGATCCACCTCGCAATTCGATGATCGCCATATCAGGAAATATCCCGCGTGGACGCAAGCCCATATCTGTATAAAATTGATAACTGATATTAATGTCACTAACCTTCATGATGAAATGTCCGAAGGCCGCTGCTGGCAAATTGTTGTCCATATTTCTGTTAGTCCTCACGGAGAATAGTGAGTTTTCTCGATTGGCTCATGCGGCAGTCGTAGCACGGGCCTCCTGACAGGATAGTGACGTGCACTAGCGGCAGCATGAGCGACACGTGTCCGCCGTCGCGCTGGCGCCACTGCTGGCGCCGGCCTGCAACCGGTTGGTTCCCGGGTTCGCCGGCGTGGACCTCGTTGCCCGACACCGACCCCACGAAGTTGCGCGCGTGCCTGGCCGCGGCGCTGTGGTGGGCGTTGGACGCCGAGCACCGGCAAGCCGGCGAAGTTGAGGCTTCGCACGCCGTATCCGCACCGGTGACTGGGGAGGCCCGTTGGACTTTTACCGCTGGTGTCAGTACCGGGCGAACGATCACGACGAGCGCGAGACCGCCGATCTGGTCGAGGCGGGCATGGCGCGCAGATCGCCGCGTACCAGGCGCGGGCGAACCTCTGACAGCCGCTAATTGTAAGCGCGCTAGCAATTGCGCTGTGCGGGTTGGTATTTCACTCCTACAGGTATCGGATCACTCATCGCCTGCGCCGGGGGTCGCGGTCACCCTTTGGGCCATGCGATGCGACGCCCTTGCGCGTCGCGGCCATAAGACCAGCGTGGCCTCGTCAATGGCAGCCTCGGCGTTCTCCGGTGTCTGGCAGTCCGGGCACAGATACCCGACGACGACGCCCTGTCTCAAGGTGGCGTTCCATTCGTCGGTGACAAAGGCGGCGGGGTTTCGGCACCGACGCCCACAACGGTCACACCGAATCACTATCGCTGTCATGCGTCGGCCTGCTCGGCGGCGGCCTTCATTGCTCCGTTTGGCCGGTGTGGGTCCGCGCCGGTGAGCCCCTACGCAGGGCCACGCTTTCACAATCCCTATACCCCGAGTTGAGCATTCGTTCATTCAGCAAGCTGGATCAAACGGACCACATTGGGCGATGGGACGGAGCAGAATCCGAATGCGTAGGGCCCCCCAAACTTGGAGTACATGAATCGGATGAAAAGAATGAAGAAGATCATAACTTGCGCTTCAATGGTATCTTTCGGCTTCTGTGCGTCAATATTTCTCCCGGCTGGATCGGCTCACGCCGACCTCTGCCCGTACCCCGGCATTGGGTCCGGTGGCGGCGCTTTGTTCGCGCAAGGTGGCTTCTGCGACTACCCGACCGAGATCAACGGCTCGCATATGCATTGCGAGGCAGGTGGTTTCGGCGCCAACGGCATTATCGGCCAAGCCACTAACGGCGGCGGTAGCTTCGCATTCGGTGGCGCCGGTATCGGCGCTCTTAGTTGTACGTGGCGCTGTCCAGACGGCGCGATGGCACCCGCACCTAACCCGCCAGGGTTGTGGAGGGAATACATGGTGGTGATGAACTCTACGAATTTCTGCAAAGACCACATGGCACCGGACGGTTTTTGGAGCGCACCGGTTTTACCGACGGAGGGAGTCCCGGCAGATGAGCGACCAACGGAAGCGCCGGAAATACCGGGACGACGGATCCCCGCACCGGCACCACCAGCACCCGCGTTGCAAGTAACACCGGGGATACCGGGAGCACTAACACCAGGGATACCGAATCCGTAATGGACCGGCAAGCTGCGTGGATTGTTGTGTATGAACTGCGTGCCGGTTTATTCCCGCGCTGATCCTGGCCACCCCGTGCCCCGACTGCGGCGCGGCTATCGGGCAACCCTGCCGGGTCGCCAATCCCGCCCCGATACCGCCCGGCGTGGACCCCGGCAGTGTGCGCGAGTGCTGCGCGGGCCGCCCCCCAGGAGAGCAGGGGCGGCCCGACCAACTATTCAGACGTGGACTGGGGCGATCCGGTTCCCGCTAGTAGCCCTCACTCGCTGGCCACCGCGTGCCCACAATCTGCCCACAGTTACAGATAAATACGGTGAACTACCGTGACGTGTTTTTGCAGTTAGACCGCAAACCTGTTGCCTGAACAGGGGTTTGAGACGAACGATGACTTGTTCTCCGGCTCGGGATCGTCCTACGTCATCGGCAAGGCCGTCGTCACCGAGGACGAAGACTGGGACTTCTAAAGCCGCTCCGCCTTGACGTTGGCCCCGGCGATCTAGATCGCGCACCCGTAAACCGAGGCCGGTGCGCCTCGTGACTACTCGACTTGATGCGTCTTGCCGCTGGCCTGCGATTTCGCCGACAACAGCCTCGTTCAAATCGACTGTCGTCGATTCTCGTTGGGGCAGAGGGGCCCTCACGAGAGGAAGCCGCGCGGGGTTGTTGGTGTCACACCGCCGCCGACGCAGGTACCCGGGCGGTACCTCAGTGTCTCGGGTAGCGGATCCAGGAGAATCGAGTAGTCACCTACTCTCGTGCGCGGCTGCTCTCGCGATGAACATAGTTCCATGTCCCGAGTGTTCTTGACCCATGGTGCCGCGCCGACCCACGGACTGCGGGGCACCGAAGATGAGCGATAACGTTCGGCAGCTCGCCTTACGCGCATTTCCACAGCGACTGGCCGCAGCAGCCGTTTTGCGACCAAGCACGTTGCGCCGCAGCGTGTCTCACATCGATTCCCATGAGACCGATTGCGGTCCTTCAGCGACCTCGTCAGGTTTCCCCAATCCATCCTGCGTGATCGACGCGCTTCTTGGTCCGCTGAGACTGGCGTCGCTGCTCCCGTCGTTCGCGCTGCCCGATGTCGCCCCCGTTGGCCGCGTTCCGCGCGGCCGCATGGTAGAGCTTTCCAATCGCGGCAGCACTTATGTTGTGGATTCCGGCCCAACTGTCGGTGGTCCGACGTTTGTATTGCTCCATTCGCTGGCGTGCACAGGGCTGTTGACGTGGTATCCGTCATTGGAGATGATGCGTCGCTTCGGGCGTGTGGTGGTGTTCGACCAGCGCTGCCACGGCTCGGGTATCGCGTCGCCGCGTTTCCAGCTGGAGGACTGCGCCGACGACGTCGCCGCATTGGCCGACGAACTGGGCATAGAAACATTCATACCGGTGGGCTTTTCGATGGGATCATTGGTGGCGCAGCATGTGTGGCGGCGCCACCGAGACAGGGTCGATGCATTGGTGCTC
>Ga0210389_10000369_pt1 | contig 43564 bp, 38 predicted proteins | sample IncBWH28OmetaG_FD_160127 | JGI IMG/M metagenome (GOLD analysis project Ga0210389, IMG submission 160127) | Forest soil microbial communities from Barre Woods Harvard Forest LTER site, Petersham, Massachusetts, United States - Inc-BW-H-28-O ... | reverse complement strand
CAATAATCAGTACTTTTTTACTCATGGCATTGGAAAGGTTATGGTAAATAATGTCCCCTGGTTAACCTCGCTTTTAAATTCAACTTTTCCGTTCATCAGGTTGGTATAGCGGGCCACAATGTTTAAGCCCAGCCCGGTTCCGGGAATGGCGCCCGTATTATGCGCCCGGAAAAAGGCTTCGAACAAATGACGCTGATCCGCTTCGGGGATACCTATACCATTATCACTTACGGTAATGATGCATTCGCGACCGTTGATCTCGGTGGTAAACCCGATAAAAGTGTTTTCGCCCGAGTATTTTATTGCATTATTGACCAGATTAACGATACAATTTTTTAACAGGTTTTTATCCAGTGTTACCATGCTTTTAACGCCGGTATGCTGGTAAATAATATTTTGATTTTGCTTGGCGAGCACCTGCATTTCTTCGGTGATATCTTCAGCGAACTTAACAAGGTCAAAATCATGAAATGCCGGCTCCTGTTTCCCCGCTTCCAGCTTTTCCAACGAAAGAAAATCGTCCAGTATCGATGTTAAATTACCTACCGCGTGTTTTATTTTACCCACGTGCTTAATAATGTTAGGGTTATTAAAGGGTTCTGCATATTTTTCAATTAAGGATACTGAAAGCTGCACAGAAGTTAAAGGTGTTCGAAATTCATGTGACGCGATGGATACAAAGCGGCTTTTTAATAAGCCCAATTCTTTTTCCTTTTCCAGCGATAAACTTACTTCCTCTTTAGCTGACAGTAATGCCTCTACGGTAGCATTAAGTGACCGTGTTCTTTCTGCAACCAATTCTTCCAATTGGGCAGCATGTTCTTTAAGTTGCTTTTCCGCTTCTTTTTCCCGGCTCAGGTCATGAATAAAACCGGTATATATCTTTCGCCCGGAATATTGCACCTGGCTTATCCCGAGGCGGAAAGGAAATATCGAACCATCTTTTTTTAAGCCCTTTACCTCGCGGCCAATACCTATGATATGCGCATGGCCTGTTTGCTGATAACGGCTTAAATATTCATCATGCCGCTCCTTGTCGGGCGGGGGCATTAGTATGGATACGTTTTTACCGATTACTTCCTGCGGAGAATATTCAAATAATTTGCAGGCTGCCGGATTGATAGATTCAATGCTGCCGCGCTCATCAATGGTGATTATGCCATCAATGGCATTTTCAATAATAGCAACTAGCAGGGCGGCATTTTCCATAGATCAAAGATGATCCTTTTAACACTGCACGAAGTGATGTATTTCATGCGAAAAAGTGACGGTCATCACTTTTTTGTAAAACCCGGTGATTGCAAAAAGAAGAAAATAGCCGGGCCCGGAGGAAACTGCGAATTAATGGATTAACCAGGAATATATGCTTTCAATCATTTGTAGTAGTGATGCTGGTCATAAGTTAGGACAATGCACAGGGGTAGATTTGCTCCGAACCATTTATTAAATAAAACTATGAAAGCATTAGTGTATTACGCCCCCGGAAAGAAATCATGGGAAGAACAACCCAAACCGGTGATCAAAGAACCAACAGACGCCCTTGTAAAAATATTGAAAACCACGATATGCGGCACAGACCTGCATATTATGAAGGGCGATATGCCCGAAGTTGCCGCCGGCAGGATATTGGGCCATGAAGGCGTGGGTGTTGTTGAGGAAACAGGAAGCGCCGTGAGCAATTTCAAAAAAGGCGACCACGTGATCATCTCCTGCGTAACCTCCTGCGGTAAATGCGACTATTGCAAAAAAGGCATGTACTCGCATTGTGAAAAAGGAGGCTGGATACTGGGTTATATGATTGACGGCACCCAGGCGGAATATGTAAGGATACCTTATGCGGATAACAGCCTTTATCCTATCCCTGCCGGTTCTGATGAAGAAGCCCTGGTGATGCTAAGCGATATTTTACCCACCGGTTTTGAATGCGGCGTTTTGAACGGGCAAGTAAAACCAGGCGATACTATTGCTATCGTTGGCGCCGGCCCCGTCGGAATGGCTGCATTGCTTACTGCTCAATTTTATACACCGGCAGAAATTATTGTGATTGACCAGGATGATAACCGCCTGGAGGTAGCCAAAACCTTCGGAGCAACGCACACCATTAACAGTGCCAGCGAAAATGCCAGCGAAAAGGTAATGGCAATTACCGGCGGTAAAGGCGTTGATACCGCGATTGAAGCAGTGGGCATACCGCCAACATTTGAACTATGCGAGGAAATTATTGCGGCAGGCGGCCACATAGCCAATATCGGCGTACATGGCAAAAGCGTAAGCCTTCATCTCGAAAAGCTTTGGGACCGCAACATATCTATTACCACCCGGTTGGTGGATACCGTCAGCACGCCAATGTTATTTAAAACGGTTCAATCCAAAAAGATACAACCCAAAAAACTGATCACCCATCGTTTTAAGCTGGACCAGATGATCAAGGCCTACGACACCTTTGAGCATGCCTCCAGGGAAAAGGCTTTAAAAGTATTAATCGAAAATTAGGAACAGGCTGCAATTCATTGGCTTTTGCATGGCGATGGGCCTAAAACCCATCGCTTTAATGGTCTCAATTTAAAAAAAAATGAAAAAGATTCTCGTGTCAGGATTAATAGCCGGATGTATTTTGTTTATACTTAGCTACGGTGGACTATACCTCGCTGTCAGGTTTTTTCCCTCGCTGTTTTCCGAATACAATAACCCGCTATTTAATTCTGACGGCAGCAGGGATATCCTGTTCTACCTGCATGCCTTTATCTTCAGCTTTGCGCTTTCCTGGTTTTGGGACAGGTTTAAAGCATTGTTTAAAGGCGCATTTATTGTAAGGGGATTGGAATTTGGACTTGTGTATTCGGTTATCGCCTTATTACCGGTGATGTGGATATCGTTCAGCGCTTTAGACATCACCGTAATTATGGTGTTCAGCTGGTTTGCCTACGGGTTATTGCAAGCCATCATTGCCGGGGTTGTATTTGCAAAAATTAATCCTTAGCGAAGATGTCGTACAAATCTTTTTTATTGATATGCCTTGCGTTGCTTCCACTCACAAGTTTTGTTAGCAGGGCGCCAGGCGGGAGGAAATGGGTGATTTGTGAAAACAGCAGTCTTACAGTTAATGGAACGACCAACATCAATACGTTTTCATGCGGGATCCCATCGTGCGATCAAACGGATACCCTTAGCATAAGCAAAGGCGAAAACAATATTGTTTTATCCGGCGGGATGCGGCTGAATATTCAAAGCTTTGATTGCCATAACGCCATGATGACCCGCGACCTGCGGAAAACACTGAAGGAAAAACAATTCCCAACGCTGCACATCAGCTTTTTATCGTTAAGCAAACTCCCGCAGCTAACCGCGCGACCGGCATTTATTACAGGTATGGTAGATATTGAAATTGCCGGGGTTAGCAAACGTTTCGAAGTGAACTACCAAATCACGGAGGATGCTCAAAAAGTCATCCATTTAGGAGGGTCCCGTGATATTAACTTTTCTGATTTTGACCTCATACCCCCCCGGAAATTAGGCGGGATGATCAAAACCCGAGATAAGCTTAGCGTCGGGTTTCAATTGAATATGAAAGCGATGGACTAAATCAAATTTAAATCAATAACACTATTTAACCATGGAAGCAATAATAAACGACCCGCAGCTTGACTTTGAATTACAGGAGCTTTACCTGGAAAGTAAACACTGGTTATCGGATATCCGTTTTGCAGAGGATGAGATCAGGTTCTTGAAAAAAGTGATCAATAATTATTTGATCCCGGGCGTAAAAAATAACCAGCTAATTGAAATAGACAATTTTAACCGCGAACTGGATCAGCAGGATGCAAACATACTCCCCCTGAAAAATAAAATTACTGAACTTTTAAAGCTGATCGGCATCCTTGTTAATGAAACGGATAAAGAGATCGGGATCGGCCTGGTGGAACAATTCGCGGGCCTGGAGGCAGAAATGAAAACGCTGTTCGAAGCGGTTAAGCACATTAAGCGGTTATTATTTCTTTTTACAGAAGGAGTAATGAAAGCGGGGTGTGAAATTATTGAATGATGAGCGATACAACTTACATAACAGCCGATGAAGCTGTAAAGCATATAAAACCCGGCAACCGTGTTTTTATCCACGGCAGCGCCGCTACGCCGGTACACCTGGTTGAAGCCTTACAAAAACGGCACCACGAGCTCTATAATATCGAGTTGGTAAGTATCACCACTTTGGGCGATGTTAACTTTGACCGGCCGGAACACCGGAAATCCTTTTATTTCAATTCGCTTTTTGTTTCGGCGGCTACAAGGTCGGTTGCAAATAGCGAAGACGGTGATTATGTGCCGATATTTTTAAGCCAGATCCCGCAACTCTTCCGCAAAAATATATTACCTATCGATGTGGCATTGATACAGGTTTCACCACCGGATGATCATGGTTTTTGTTCGCTGGGTACATCGGTTGATATTGCAAGAGCGGCGGTTGAAACAGCGAAGCATGTAATTGCACAGGTAAATCCCCTAATGCCCCGGACTCACGGAGACGGGTTCATACATGTTAAAAAAATTGACGCCATGGTTTGGCATGTGGCCGCGCTTCCGGAGCTTGATTATTCTTTTGAAGTAAACGATGTTACAAAAAAAATCGGTTACAATGTGGCATCACTGGTAGAAGACGGCGCCACGCTGCAATTGGGAATCGGCAGCATACCCGACCAGGTATTAAAAAACCTTTCCACTCATAAAAACCTGGGTATTCATTCTGAAATGATCTCCGACGGAATAATTTCCCTTATTGAGAGTGGGGTGATTAATAATAGCCAAAAGAAATTGAACACACGCCATACCGTAACCGCATTTATAGCCGGTACGCGCAAATTATATGACTTTGTGAATGATAACCCGGCCGTAAGAGTAATGGAGATCAGCTATGTGAACGACACCAGCATTATCAGGCAAAATCCCAAAGTCACAGCTATAAACAGTGCGATTGAAATTGACCTTACCGGCCAGGTATGCGCCGACTCCATTGGCACTTATCAATATTCGGGAATTGGCGGGCAGATGGATTTTATCCACGGCGCCTCGTTATCCGAGGGAGGAAAGCCGATCATTGCTTTACCATCTCAAACAAATAAAGGCATCAGCCGCATAGTGCCGTTTTTAAAAGAAGGGGCCGGCGTTGTCACTACCCGCGGACATGTGCATTGGATAGTTACCGAATATGGCATGGTTGACCTTTTTGGGAAAAGCCTTAAGCAACGGGCTAAGGCGCTTATTGAAATTGCACACCCTGATCACCGGCAAACACTTGAAAACGCATTTTATAAACGGTTTGAAAAAAGAGCTAAAATAGGGTCTCGATAATGACTAAAGCTTTAACCACTCCCTTTTGCCTTTAACTGATTACGATCGAACTTTTAACATTATTTGAGAACTAAATTATTGAGACAATGAAAACCATATTAGTATTAACCGATTTTTCCGTGGGGGCAGATCATGCCGCACATTATGCACTAAAACTTGCACAAAAGATTAAGGCTAATTTGCTACTGTGCCATATAATTGAGCAGGGCGGAGCCAATCCAAACACCGCCCTTGCCGCATGGCCAATAGTAAATTATTCAAGCTTTGAAACGGAAAGCATGATCGATCTGGCCGATTTAGCCGGGCGTTTAAAAAAACAGGTGAATAAGAATGTTCATCCCGGTGATTTTGAACCGCTGATTGAACAATACTGCAAACCAGGGTCAATTACGGATACAATTGATGAAATTGCAAAAAGCCGGCACTTATTGATGGCCGTAATCAGTATGCACAATGACGAGGGGTTAAGCGCCCTTTTATTTAACAATCACGCGAGTGAAATTATTGAAGGAGCCAATTGCCCGGTTTTGGTTGTGCCGTACCAGGCGCAATTTGCGGGCTTCAGAAAAATTTCTTTCGCAACCGATCTTACGCATAGCGGCACGGAAGTTTTGCATAGCTTATATGGCTTAACTAAATATTTTGATTCGGATATTTTAATTACACATGTGGCTGATGAAGAGCCGGAAGAACCTGAAGAACAAAGTGTGATCGATCGTTTTTTTAATAACGAAACGGCCGTGAAAAATTATCCCCGGGTATCTTACCAGGCTATAAAAAGTAAGAGCGTTACAGCCGGCCTTGATTGGCTGGCGGAGCATACGGATATTGACCTGTTGGTATTGGTACACCGCAAACGTAACTTTTTTCAAAAGATATTCGCCGGCAGTATAACACAAAAAATGGCTGGTCATCTTATCAAGCCCATGCTGGTTTTTCCCGGGTCGGCTGTGCCTGAAACACTTCCCGTATTTTGACGCGGCATTGTTATAAGGTTTTAAAAAGAAACAGTACGCCCGCCTTTGGTTAATAAAGGCGGGCGTATTGTTTTTATGTTATTAGCATGAGCGGGATTTTAATATTGTTCCTAACTTCCTGATATGCTTTTAGTTAAATTAATGTGCTTCACATTATTCCGGGTAATTTATCGCCGGCCCGTTCAGCTGATGCAATAAGTTTTGGCGTATACTTCAATGTCCCGGTTTTGGCATACTCCCTGGTTTTTATCGCTGTTAAAAACCCAACATGCATTCCCAATAAATGATGTTCATCAGTAATATACCCGATATACATCACCTATAAACCTCACGCCCGTCACTCTTTACCCAAACATTAAGCGCCACATTTGACCATACAATTAAAACACATGAAAATGAAAAACTTAAGCAAGCAGATTGCAGCCATTACACTTACCATGGCTGCAGTTATTTTTTTATCAATACCCCAGCGCTTAATGGCACAGGCAAACTATAAGCTAGTGCAGGGCAAGGATGCAGTTGTTACTGTACAGGGTTCATCCAACGTACATGACTGGACCGAAACGGCCACGAGTATTGAAAGCCAGGGCGATTTTAAGATGGAAGGCGACCAGCTCCGGTCACTCCGTTCGTTCAGCTTCTCAGCGACCGCCAAAGGTTTAAAAAGCGATCATTCATCCATGGATAACCGGACGTACAGCACCATTAAGGCTGATAAATTTCCGATGATCACCTATAAGCTGAATTCAGCCGTGGTTACCTTGATTCAAAAAAACAAATACGCCATTAAAGCTACCGGCGACCTCACCATTGCCGGAGCCACCCAAACTATCGTATTAAATGTAGATGCGGTTGTTAATGCAGACAATACCATCAGCTGCAGAGGGTCGCAAAAAATACAATTAACTGACTACAAAATTGACCCTCCGAGCTTTTTGCTGGGAGCCATGAAGGTTAAAAATGACCTTACCATACAATTTAACCTGGTATACAAAAACAACCAGCTTTTAAGTAAAACAAATTAATCAGCACATCATGAAAAATAAAATATTTACCCTGGCAGTCTTGTTTATTGTAGCCGGGCTTAGCCTTATGCCAATCCTGGCCAGGGCACAGGAAATCATACAATATTATCGTCCGAACGACCAGCGCGGAATTAATGTTTTTGAAACCAGTAAACTGGATACCGTTAAGTTTACCGGACTGAAAGTGAAAGTGGGCGGTAACTTTGAGCTAACTTTTCAGGCTTTAGGGGAATCTAATACCGCCATTGCCGTAACAAAAGCCGGTTTTACGGGCAACGTTAACAGCCTGATACCGCTTACCCACGCCTTTCAGCTGCCGATGGCAAATCTCAACGTCGATGTTCAGCTGGCAGACGGTATCCGTATGGACCTTACGGAATACCTTGCATCGCGGCATCATGAGGATACCTGGGTAAAAGGAGGCTATATCCAATTTGACAAGCTTTTATTTCTGCATAGCGATGTAGTTAATAACATCATGAAAAGTGTGACTATCAGGATCGGACAGAATGATGTTGACTATGGAGATCAGCACTACAGGAGGAGCGATGGCGGCAACACTATTTACAATCCGTTTATAGAGAACTATGTGATGGATGAATTTTCAACAGAACTTGGCGCTCAGTTTTATTACTTCAATAAATCGGGTTTTTTCCTGATGGGCGGCCTTACCGATGGGTTACTTAGCGAAACCGTAGTTGCATCGGCCAAAGTTGACGCTATTACCGGCCAGCCACTTAAATATGATCCTGCTATTGTTGGAAAATTAGGTTTCGATAAACAAGTTAATACCGATTTCAGATTCAGGTTAAGCGGGTCAGTTTACACCGTTAACAGCGACTACAGCAACACGCTGTTAGGTGGTGACCGTACAGGTTCGCATTATTATAATGTATTGGAAAACCAGGCCGTTGCAAACGCCACTACGTTAAGCGATGCGATTGATTACAGTCCATTTTCGGGTAGGTTTAACCCTGGCTTTAGTAATGAGATACATGCCTTTATGGGTAACTTGTTCTTAAAATACAAAGGCCTGGAATTTTTTGGAACTGCTGAAAATATAACAGGCAGGGGCGCTGCCGAAACCAGCAATCGTTGGGCTACGCAGTTTGCAGGCGATGTAATTTACAGGTTCCCTGAAAATACTCAAAACTTTTGGATAGGCGTTCGCTACAACACCGTAAAAGCGGATGTTTTGAACACAGGCGATGTCACCGTCAATCGTGAAGCAGGTTCATTAGGATGGTTTATGACAAAAAACATCATGATGAAAGCGGAATATGTAAACCAGGAATATTTGAACTATCCAACCGATAATATCCTCAATGGGGGTAAATTTCACGGGGTAATGCTGGAAGCTTCGATCGGTTTTTAATCATTTGAATAAATAGTGCGGCAGCCTTCGGGTGTTGTATTACAAGCTGCAGCCCATAAAAAAGCCGCTCTGCTTTCGCAGAGCGGCTTTGTAGCGGAGACAATCAATATTTAGAACACTTATTGGCCTTATTGGGGGTTTTAGAGCCGATTTTGGAAAACGATAATAAATGTCTATGATTACAAATACTTAAATTTCATGGGGAATGTTTTAATTAAATTATTTTTTTCTTTTCTGAAGTATTTTCTGTTTTTTCCATTTTTAGTTTATTTTAATTGTTTTTAGGTTCGTAATGAAGAAGAACAATACCGCAGTCATACGACTTAGATTTTACCAAAGTCAAATTTTGTTTGCTGTGAAGTTCCTTGAAAATAGGCAGTCCGCTACCAATAGCAACAGGATTTACAAGTAAATGAAATTCGTCAACAAGTCGGTGTTTGACTAGCGTAGATGCAAATCTCGCACCCCCATAAACCATAATGTCATTTCCTTTCTGCTTTTTTAATTTAGTTATTTCTTCAACAATGTCTCCATTAATCATTTTTGTGTTTGCCCATTCTGAATTTGTAATTGTCCTTGAAAAAACAATTTTAGGCGTATCGGTTATTCCTTTTCCCAAAGCAAAAAAAGGGTCGGATTTATTTTCAGCTACTGATGCCCAATAAGGAATGAAGTTCATTTTAGAGTTATGCCCAAGTGTTAATAATATACAGTCAACTTGGTCAAGGTTTTTCAAAGAGTAATTCTTTAAATTATCGTCCCAATTGAAAGTTACCCAATCCATTTCGCCATTTTGTCTGCCAACGAAACCGTCAATGGTAATGTGCATTTGTAGTTTTAATTTTCTCATTTTGTTTGTTTTTTTTAATTGTGATTTAATTTTTTTTTTCTAATAACTCCTCAAGGTTTCCAAGTGCCATTGTAAACCCTGTTTCAAAGCCCATTTCAATTAATTTTTCAATATCTCCTTCGTTTATAAACTAACATTGAAAAGCCATACAATGATTTAAACAAACCATTTGATATCAATAACTGATGATATGGCGATGAAGCTGTATATGGAAGGAACAGGCGCCGTCACAAACCTATCAACCGTACATAAAATCGATTTCAGGATTTCGTAATCGGTTTTGAGCCATAAATATCCCCGCTCTTTTACCCATATCTGCAGAATCAAAAAATGTCGTGACCTTCGATGTCTCCATATGGTTCGTCGCACGCCTAATCGGGACAGGTTCGCGGTCAGATCGGGCCAGTTCAGTCTGTGACTGAGATGCGGTAGTGAGGATAGTGGCAAGCATATCTGCCGGAAGAGCAATGTTAATTGGGCAGCGGCTGTCGATCCGGCCGACGTCCCAATGATCAGATAGGCTTGGGTTACATCTAACCCGGCATCGAACAGGCCGGTAATGACGCCAATCAAACAGGCATTGTCTGTCGCTCCGCCACCACCAATTACCAACGCTCTCTTGCTCAAAAGAAATAAATGGATTAGCGTCTGCCTGATTGAACCAAAGGAATGGAGTTACTTTTTTCTGGTTTACATTTGTCTTAATTTTATTTAAAGATGCTTTCCATTTTATCAAGGCTTTGTTCCAAACCGATTTGCGCAAAATTGCTTATCGAACCAAATTCTGCATATTCAGTAACGGTCATCTCTGTCTTGTTTTTTTCAAGTACTTTAAAAATTACTACTGTTCTAATATCGCGTGGAAAATCAGGCGGCATACCTACGTCCGTTGGATTAATTTTACTACCATTTTCGTCAGATAAGCTTTGAATAAACTCGATTGTTTGAAGCGGAACTATTTCTACATAAGCCCAAACCGAATAAAATTCTTGCCCACCCATATCTTTTTGGGCTCTCATACTGACTAATGATCTGCCGCCCTCCCGGAAATCTATTTTTGCAATAGGCGATTTGAAGTTTTTTGGCCCCCACCAGCGCTTAACCAGCTCGGGGTCTACCCAAACCTGCCAAATCATTTCAACCGGGGCATTAAATATTTTCGTGACTTCTATTTGCTTTGCCATACTTGTTTGATTATAGTAATTTAAATTGTTGCAGAATTTGGTTGTTTATTTATTCTTTTATGCCAAAATAGATAGGAGATTACTAAAAGTATAAACCAAAAAATAACATTGAGGATATATCCGATAGTGTCGCCACTGTTGACATGAGCAACCAAACCCGATATTAAAGTAATTCCGAAAGCTACATAAGCCCACTCTTTAAACCTTGACGGTACCTCGGGAATAAGTAAAATTAAAACGCCGAAAACTTTTGCGATGGCAAGTTCCACACGGAAATACTGAGGAAACCCTAAATGTTTAAATATATTCACAAAATTGGGGTCGGTGAGGTATGAAATGCTGGTCAGCAATAGGAAAGCACAGAATAAACCCGTGCTCACCCAGTAAATGATTTTGTTCCTTTTCATGATCTTAAGCATTTTTTAGAGCTTCGATATTGAATTTCTTCATTTTCATAAATGCCTGTAATACACGTTGGCCCTTTTCAGGATCTGCCATCAACTCCTCTAGAATGGCCGGAATCACCTGCCAGGACAATCCATATTTATCTTTGCACCAGCCGCATTGACTTTCCTGGCCTCCGTCGGCTATGAGTTTGTACCAATAGTGATTGATTTCTTCCTGATCTTTACAGGGAATCACAAAAGAAACGGCTTCGTTAAATTTAAACATATCGCCCCCGTTTAAGCCCCTAAAGAATTGTCCATTAAGTTCAAAATTAACCACCATTCCGGAATCGTTAACTATTTTTGAATGGGGAAAGATAGTGCAGTAAAAATCTGCTGCCGCCCTGGCTTGACCGTCAAACCATAAGCATGGATACATTTGTTTATTCATCTAATCTTGATTTTAATTGTTATCTAACTGTTTTCTTCGTCGTTTTTTTTGGCTTGCATCTCGTTCAGTAAGTCATCGATTGCATCGAACCTGCTCTCCCACATTTTGCGGTAAGGCTCTAGCCATTCTGCTATTTCTTTCATTTTGTCTGGATTGAAGTGGTAAAAAATTTCTCTGCCGGATTGTACTTGATTCAACAATTCACATTCAGTCAGTATTTGAATGTGCTTTGATATCGTTTGTCTTGACGAGTCAAAATTTTCGGCAATTGTGCCAGGTGTCATTGCTTGTAAAAGCAGCAAGCCCAATATTGCCCTGCGGGTTGGGTCAGCTATGGCTTGAAATACGTCTCTGCGGGTTTCCATTATTTTATGCAGTTAAATGACTGCAAATATAATGCAGTTATTTAACTGCGCAAATTTTTTTTGCTTTTTTTAATTAAAATCTGGAAAACTGTGAGAATGGTGGAATATCGATCCTGTTCAATGTTTCATCGTCTATTATTTTATATTTACTGCTCACATTTGTCTTAATAAACGAAATGAGGAGTTGAGTGTCTGTGATCACCAGGTCATCCGATTTATGCTTTTTTTTGATGAAAGCGGTCAGGTGAAGCAAACAGGTACGGTAACCTTTTAATGTATTTTCCTCAAACTCTTTTCCGATCAACTCCTCCATTTGTCTATTGTGTAACCGGAATATTTCCAGCAGCTGCCGGATTTTTTGCGGGATGTTCCTTCCGAGAAATTTGTCCCGCAAGCCCATAGCTGTGATCGGATTGTCCTCCCGGACCATTTGAGCATGAGTGCTATGCACCTTTTGTTGCAGGTCATCGAGATGAAAATTTAGAGATTTGGATGATTCAGTCTTTCCGTTTTCACGACCGGTTTTCGAGCACCACTTTTCAGGGTCGGCGGTCCGGGTTGTTGCGCATTCTCTGGGTATGCCATCTACCGTAAAGCGCATGTAGACAGGGGTTTCCCCCGATGTGTAGTTCTTTGGCTTCTTCAAATAGAAGAGCAGGCTATAATTTAACTCCATAAAACAAGCTTAAAATGTGAAACAAATTAAGTTTGCAGTTACCTCAGTTACAAGATGTATTTTAATCGAACATCTTGTAATACAATAAGTTGCGTGATTTACAGTGAGTCATTTTGCTGACTTTCCCGACTCACTGAATTACTCACTTGAATTATACGATTTAGTGAATAAAATAGGGTTTAGTCGAAAAAAAGAAAGCTGTAAATCAATGATTTACAGCTTTCTGAATGATTTGACATCGATTTTAGTAGCCCGTAGGGGAATCGAACACGATTAAAATCCCTTTGACTTACAATACTTTATATGGTTGTCGATGTACTACGCACCGAATTACTAACCAATTTTTTGATGCAGATTAATTACAAATCTTACGATATAAAAATACAAAATCGTCTAGACTATTCCAACTCTAATGGGGAAATTATTGGAAGGAAATACAAGTATGTAACGCGAGATTTTTAAAGTAAAGAAATCTAACCTCCGCCGATATTTTGTTCAGCTTTTTTTCTTAGCATTATTATAGCGGTGTTTTACTGAAATGAAATAACCGATTCTATTTCAGGCTGCGGATGCGCTGTTCCGCTACTTCAAGAATTTTATCCAACCTGTTTAACGCGTCAGTAAACGCAGCAAATTCTTTTGGAAGCGTATCGATGAATTGTTCATAAAACCTCTTTTGTACCTGATCGTTCCAGCTTTCAGTGGTCGCGCCGGTTCGTTGTTTTAAACCAATAAACGCACTTTCGAGTTGGGATATATCTGCTTGAAAACTCATAATTATTCTTTTTCTAAAATTTCAGCAGTTAATATTATTTTTCGCCCCGTAAGTAAAAAATATAACTGCGCGGCAGCTACCCGGTGCCTGCCATTACTGTCGATTTGGTAATAGTCTCCCAATTTCAAAAGCCGTACAGGATCGGTACCATTGAATACATCCCAGGCGTTCGCCACCCACATATCTTCCGCCCGAATTTGATTAAGCGTTTTTCCATTTCCCAGCTCTCTGCTGCAACGGTCATATTTTTCGATCAGGTCAATGTATCGTGACTGGCTCTCGCCGTGCTGGTGCCAGAATGCCTCCTTATCCATACCCTCTGGTGACATGATCTGCAAGGGATCAACCTGCATCCTTCCCGCATTTTTTGTTTTTAAGAAATCAGCGACCGGCGTTTTTTCAAACGCGGCACGCGCACGTTCTTGTGTACCGTAGAACCCGGTTTCTAGCGATTTAAACATTTCCGCGCCGGCACCAGTGATTTCATGCCTGGCCTGAAATCCCAGCCCCTTGTAAAAAGCGACATTATTCGAATTGGCCCATACCGAAATTTCCCGGCAGTCATTTGCCCTGCATACTGCTTCCATATTCGCAATCAGAAACCGGCCATTTTTTCCGGCCCGCAGAGAAGGCGGTATGTCTACTTTCAAAATAGCCCCCGATTTGCATTCTTTCCCGGTTTCGATTTTCAACTGTGAGCACACATAGTACGCTTCGTGTTCAGTGATTGCCGAAGTTATTATGCCGTTTTCCTGTGCATTGGTGATGCTAAATAGCAACCCGCCCAGGCTGACAAAAGACAAAACCGTCATCAGCATGAGCTCCCCGGCACCCAAGATTGTAGGCAGGATCATCGTTGGGTCGATTTCAGCTGCGAGCGCCGCTAATCCTAAGTCACCGGCAGGCCCATTTGTTACAGGAGTGTTGATGGAAAGATAGTCCTCGGCCCCCGTGATCAATTGCCGCAGGCTGCCACAGGCACCTTCCTTTTCATATTGAAGAATAGTTTTGAATCGGTATTTGGGTTTTTGATAAGTCTCCATCGCGGCCGTGACGTTCCTGATCTCCTTTAGAAAAGTATTATAATTGTGTTCAGCATGTTCCAAAGCCCGCCGGCACCTGTCGACCTGATCTTCTTCTGCATCGCAATCCGGTGTTTGCTGTTCGCCATCCTCATCTTCTTCATACTGTGACCTGCAGTAATGGAGGTCGCTTTTTGCAATACGCAAATCATCTTTTGCGGATTCGACCTCATTCTGGAAATCTTTTTTGAGTGCATTCAACTGTTCAAACCTGGTCTGTAGTTTCAGGTCAATGGATTGCAGCTGACTTTCACACTGTTCACAAAACTGTGCGATGCTGACACGCAGTTGTTCCAGCGACTCAATTTTCCCGATATGAACTGCATTGTTCAACGGCTGAACCTTGTATTTTTAACCTCATCGAGCTTTGACGCCTTTTTTTTCAAAAACGTGCTGTACCGCTCGGCTGTATCGATCAGTTTTTCGAGCGGTTTGATATCTTGCTCGAATTGCTGGACAAATTCGCTGTTTTCCCGGTCGCGCCATGATTGGCTGAGCTGATTCATTTTTGCCCTGGTCGAGTCTTTAAGCCCTCTGAAGTCCATGGCTAATTTGTTTAGATGATAAGCGAACTGGCGCATTTCATCCGGGTTACCGATAACGTCTGACATATGATTCCGTTAATTTTATGAAAGTGGTGGCTGTGGATTTTTAATTTCGCTGATCCAGCCAAAGGCTGGCAGTTCGTATGGTTTAAATTTGATCATAGTATTTTCGTTATCATCGTAATACCATGCCCTGTTCGTCTTTAGATTGGACGCTTTTTGGTTTCCGATGATTCTTACCGAGTTCTCCGGGTTCATTTGCGAAGCTACGCGTTGCGAAAACTCCCTCAACAAGTCTTCATCCAGGTTCTTTGCAAAAGCATCCATGGTGTCCACCTGGATCAACGAAAACACGCCGGTGTCAGCGCCCTCCTTTAAAATATAAGCCAGCAGTTCACCCTCTTCACTCATCGAATACCCATCCTTTCTTAAAGCCCTGGCCCTTTGCAAGGAAAAGATGCAGAGATAGATATTGGGTTCGTCTGCGGCGCCTTTGGCAATCCTGCGCTCAATTTCATACCTGAGGGTTTGCAGCGTTTCCTTTGTTTGCCTAGCAATGACTTTTACACATTTCTGGTCGATATGATTGAATAGCCCGTCGGGGACGTTTGCCAGCTCATCATCGACATTATAAAAGTTAAAATAATAAAAAGTACTGTTGCCGGGCCGTGTTTGCGCTGCGATTGATATGATCGCGCTACTCATTACCCGGACGCCGATGTCCTCGTTATGCCCCGTCACCAGCAAATTTGCGCCGCTTTGTTTCCTTAAAACAGCCGTTACATCATCAGCAATGGCTACCGGCTCTCCAAGCCAGAGCCGGAGCGCTTTTGGACGATCTGTGGCCTTTATTTTTCTCAGGGGGTGGTCAGTCTTACTTTCGAGTATTGCTTTCTCCGACCCCCTGAAAATGATCTGCTTGTACCCGCCCTGCCCATTTTTACCGGCAAAATCTACAACTGAGTTTATCGTCGCGTTCAGTTCTTTCTTATCGATAAAAAACGCCTGGAAGCGCCTGTTTCCCTCTGCTTTTCCGCCCATATCATTGTAAATCCCATCGCCCGGCCTCGTCAAGTCCTTTGCGGCAGGGTTCCGTTCATCCAGAATTTTAATCGCATCGTCGTCTGAGCACATCAGCGCGATCCGAATATCGATCAACCCCACTGTTGCCGGCTTTATGGCTCGCATAGACAGCGTCTGGCTGGAAAACAACGTGTTGATACCGAAGGCGCGGCCTTTTTGCACAATAGTGGCGAACATAGACTGAACATGGTCCGCCAATGCATCGTCCTCTGCGAAGAAGACGTGAAATTCGTCTACGATCAACAGGATACGAGCCATTGCTTTCTCCGGCGTTCCGTCATTGAAGCACTTTTCGTTATAACTGAATATACTATCAACGCCGCCGCCGGTATCCTCGATCAATTTTTCCCGTTCCAGGAGTAAACTATGGATCCTCATCAGCACACTTTCGCCAAATTCCCTTTCCGATTCAATGGCAAGCGCCCGGATATGCGGTATATTTTTATTGGCATAAATCGTAAATTCCACCCCGCCTTTAAAATCAATCAGATAAATTTCAATTTGTTCTGGCGAGTATTTCCAAAGGGCGTTTGCAATAATAACATGGAGCAAATTACTTTTCCCGGAACCTGGCTTGCCGATCAATAGCGCCTGGTTATCATCATCATTATCAAATTTAAGGTTCTGGATCTCTAAGGCATGCCTGCCGATCGGAACGGAAAAACTTTTATGTGCTTTTGCCTGCCACCAAGCGGCCTGCGGGTCAACATATTTGGTGAAAGGGACTTTTACTGAACTGGTATTAGGAAGTTCCTTATTGATAAACTCCACAATTTCCCCGTAAGGCAAGTCCGGGTCAAACACAAACGCCCGTTTGGGATCATCCGGAACGGTCACCGTAATAGAGGTGATGTTGTTACTTTCAAAGGCCTCCCAGTCCATGCCGTAAGGCAATTTGGAATTTCTGTCATTGATGAGTAGTGTATGTATGCCTGCTTTAGGCCCGCTCTTTAAAATATTCAGCAATTTGCCAGCTGTCGCATCATTAAAGCCATGCGGGAAGTTGTAGACAATCAGTACACGGTAAGGTTCCGGGACCTCTTTGGTTTTGAAGTTATACTCAGCTATATCTGTAAACTTATCCTGAAGGTAGCGTTGTATGATATTTTCGATGGCCCTTGTCAGAATCGAAAGCTGGTTTTCGATGTCCTGCTGCTGGGTGAAAACCATACCGCCGTATATTTCCCTTAGCAGTGGAGTAAACGGCCCAGCGTTGGCCCCAAGCTCCAGTGGGTCGATAAACGTTAGTTTGGTCTTGCTGGCTGGTAAGGACAGAAGCGTCCGGGCGATAATGTTATGGGATATAGCGATCGCTTGTTTTATTTCCACTGCATTTTTGCAATGAAAGGCGATGTTTGAGTGATGTAAGAACGGTACCAGGAAGGGCATGTCGACAGTTACTTTTTCAATAACATTTTTGTACTGGGCTAAGCAGTCCTCCAAATAAGACCGCTGAGCCCCGTATTTGTCCCGGATATGTGCTATCTTTTCGTCGTACCCCATTGTTGTTTCTTCAACGTTCTCCGGTTCATCGATATCCCCGTATGGGTTTTTAAACTTATCGAATGCCAAAGTCTTCCCGATCGTCAGCCTGGTATGTCCGACCCGTACAAACGACGATACCGCGTCGCATCCCTTTAGTATGCCTTCGTCCTGCCAGGCGGCGACAGCATGGTCAAAGGTCCCCGGAAGTTGACCGAGTAATTCTGTAAGAGTGTTCAAATCCGTCCGGATCTGCTCAATTTCACCCATCGATTTCGTTTTTAATCCTGTAAGCACGCGCTCCCTTTTATCTGCCAGGGATTTTAATTTGCCGTCCCTTTCTCCAGTATCGCGGTCTTCGCGCTGTCTGTATTCACCTGCCAGCTTATTTTTTACCGCCGCTATGCCGGCGGCGGTCCTTTCACTTTCCGCGTCCAGCGCTGCTTTTAGGTCGCCTGAAATGTATTTCAGCGCATTCCGCTCACTCTCATCAAACGTATTTTTGCCTCCAGACAAAACCCGTTCAGCACTTGACCTTTTTTCCGCGTTGCTATCTGCGATGGCGTTTAATATGAAAAAGCCTGCCGCACCAACCAAAATACCGACAAGCCATTGTACAGAGAACATCAGGACAACTCCGAGGAGGACCATCAGGAATTTGAAAATGTTGAGACCTGTTTCATTGCTCTTCCATTCTTCTATGGACTTCGATACAATTGCCCTGACGTAAGTCCCGCTTTGCCAATCATTCTCAAGTGACTGGATTTGCTGCTGGTGCTGGCTTTTTAACGCTGCTAACGGCTCTGCACAATTGCTCTCGATCGCTTTTTTCTCCAGGTCCAACTCTGCGACGGTCGTATCAAAATGTTTCTCTATAGCAAAAAGGTCTTCACTTAATTTACTCAGGGTGCCGGGAGCACCTTGAATTGCTTCAATAATTTCAAAACAGTTAGTTGTTTCCATCGGAAAACGTGATAAAGGTTGATATGATGAACGAAAAGGCAATAAACAACTAAATATCAGTAATTTATTATTTGAAATGCAACTATTTCAAAAGAAATTATTTTCGTTACCCAAAAGATCTGCCACCTCAAGCCCTAACTGCGGCGCGTCGAAGTCGCCCTGCACCCGACCTTTGAAGGAAAAGTAAAAGAAGCACTGGAAATCGTTTAATGCCGTCCGAAAACGTCAGGGCAACGTCGCTGCACTTAAAAACTGATTTTAATTATATTCGAAATCAACAAAAAATGCATAATTCATGCTTTTGATCGCGATATCGTTTTACCTGTAATTAGGCCGCAGCAAACGCAGTTAGGTGTTTTACCCCTTTTCGCGTATTGGCTTCGTAACTTTCCCTAACAGCCCCTTCACGCGCGAATTGTGCTCATGGAACAGAATTAAGATTGGAGATAAAAAGGATCACGACCATACTGGATGTCCAAGATAATAATACTACAATAGTGTTTCGCTACCTTGAGTTAACTAACCAAAAACAAAAAAGACTCGCAAGCGCGTAAAAGAATCGGTTATAAACCCGATGATTTTTAGCCTTGCACAAAGCCTGGCATTGCACTGCGTAAACAACCGGCAGCAGTAAGCAGAAAAACTGTCAAGGGTGGGCTACAAAAAATAAACAACTGCCCATTTACATGCCCTTGACAGTTTTTCTGCGGTGCTAATTTTGTGGCAGCGGTGGAATGCCTGCCATTCCCCAAATTGACTTTTGGGATAATCCGGAAAAGCGTTATAGGATAGCAGCGGCATCCCGCGAAGCGGATACAGCGGATAGCCTGGTCCCGGAGATAGCCGGGAAACGCCCGAAATAATTATGTAATTTTAACTCCACATAATTTTCTAACCTTACTCAACATGGATAGCCTCATTATTAATGATCCGGACAGTGAATATTATCTGAATGATCAAAAACTTTATTTTCTCGAAAACACAAAGAAGGTCAATTTATTTATAGGCGCTAACAACACCAGAAAAAGCCGGTTTTCTCGAAAGATTATCCAGGCCGAATCAAGAGTAATTGTTTCATCCGTCAGTTCTTTAAATAAAAGATTTATAGATAGTTTAAATCTGGTCAAGGAAATAGAAAGTGATTTCAAAGATTCCCTCACATCAGAGTTAATGGTTGTAGTGAGCACTAAACACGCCCCTACACCAGGGATGAGATTTTATGACGTCGATACTTACTTTAAAGATAAGGCTGATAGAGGAATTAATTTAAAAGTTTTTGTTGATCACATTAACAATATTAATGGAACTTTAACAAGAGTCCTTGACGACGATATTGCACATACTCTACAAACAGACATTAAGAATATTTTTTCAGTACTCGATATGCTGGTTTATTTATATCGGTTGAGGGAAAACATGGCAGAATTATCAAATTATCAATCTCACAGTAATACATGGCCAGAAAAAAACCTTAATTCTTATGCATTCACATTTGTAGACGGGAGAATTGATGGAATAATGGATGATAAAATTGTTGTTCTGAAAAAGATAAAAGAGCATTTTGAGTTTCTATCGACTGTTGATCTGACTGTAGGAAGTAATGATTTAGTATATGTTCCGGTATTAAGGTCAGCAAGAACTTTGTTGATGAAAAACAATAATATGGTATATGATGATGTGTTTCAGAACACACTTCATCAGCAACATTTTAACGGCAAGTTGCCGAATAATGGAGAGCAAATCTATACGGCACAACAATTTTACGATGCGATAAAAACTCAAAAAGGCGGGTACAGCCCAAGCCGAAGTAATTTCGAGGAATTTGAGAAATTTATAGGTAGGAGCTTCTTTCAGTCCGAAGATTTTGAAATTACGGCATATCTGGACAAGACAGGAGGGAGAAAAGATATTATCGTTGACATACCGGGTGAACGGAAAGATGTAGCCATACAAGACTTAGGGGATGGTGTTCAGGCAATAATAAATTTATTGTTTCCCATTTTTATTGCTAAAGAGAATTCATGGATTTTCGTCGATGAGCCGGAGCTAAACCTGCACCCGGGGTTTCAAAATTTATTCATCAGGACAATACTAGAAAATGAGTTTTTAAGAACAAAGAATCTACGCTACTTCATAAATTCTCACTCTAACCATATACTTTCTGAGCTGCTATTAAGTGGTTCTGACAACGCTGAAATTTTTGTCTTTAGTAGAAAGGATAAAGATTCGACCATTATTACTCCTTTTAAAGGCTACGAGGCTGCTACGCTCGAACTTCTTGGGGTTTTAAATACATTAACAAGCAATTGTTCGGTTTGGGTAGAGGGTATCACAGACAGACTTTATTTGCGGGCTTATTTAAAAGCCTATTTAAAAACTATCAAAGCTTTTACGCCTATAGAAGGACTAAATTATACATTTATAGAATACGGTGGTAATAATCTAGTCCACTACCTATTCGAGGACACCACTGACCCGGTTGCAATGAATGACGGAATTAAAGCCTATTTCATTAATAGCCGGATTTTCTTGCTTTCCGACAAGGATTTCAACAAAGACAGAAAGCATCAATTATATGAAAAGCTAGCAAATAAGAATTTTCAATACATGCAAACTAAGCACATCGAAATTGAAAACTTACTCCCGCCGACTATTCTGAAAAACTTTTTAACCAGCAAATTGAATATCTCAACACAGACAGCCGACCAAATAACCCAATATTCTTACAAATCAATTCGGCTTGGAAAGTTTTTAACTGAACATTTTAGTAAACATCAAATCGCGAGAAAAGTAGCCGCACCATCCGGGACATTGACACCAGCCTATAAGGCAATGTTGGCGGAGTTTGTGGTGAATGGAGTCCAGGAAGGTACCATAACCTGGGCCGATCTACAAGCTAATTCAATTATAGAAGAAATAACGACGAACTTGTATAAGTTTATACATACACATAATAAATAACAGGAAGAAAAACGCCCTTTCGACAAGTGTTCATTTTGTCTGTATCGTCGGTCGATATGAAAATGCTTATCCTGATATTTTGGAACAAGTTAGAAACAGGCGACCATTGGTCGGAAAACAAGCAGAGTTATTTATTTATGCTTTGGTTTCCATGAAGCTAAGGAATAAATATATTCTGAACGCAGAGAGACAAAAGGACTTGTTAAAAAAAGTCATCTCTAATGATAAGGAAGACATTATAAAGCAATCTATGACACTTTTTCCGCACTTGAGCAAGGAGGAAAAATTAAAGACGATCAAGTCTGTCGAAGAAAAAATCATTGGGAATGAAGATTTTATCAAGGGTGCAAATTTATTAGCTCTCATAAAAAGGGAAACAAATACTGACGGCGTTATTTTTGACATTGCAATCAAGCTTTTCAACTATGAGTGGAAAATCGTAGAATCCGATTATAAAGCAATGTTTATCACTACTGATAACCCTGGGTTTTGTATTGACAGTCACTTTAATTCATTTAATACAAAGTTTGCTGATTGTACTTTCATATTTCCATTGACACCTGCATTTTGTCTAATAATAAGTGATAAAAAACGCGATTTGGAAGTTCGGAATGATATGTTATTTAAATCCATCCACTATGAAACAGCTGATAGCGGGATGATACGTAAGATCAATAGCAATTCGGCCATCTTTAGCAATCGGTATCTTGTGGCACAAACAAAACAAACTTTACAATCATTCCAACATTGACGGCCCAGTATACTCTATCGTAAAAATACAAATTTTGGGAAAAGGCAAATCTGTTTGAGGTACGAAAACAGTTTTGCCGTGCGGCGGCGAGGCTGGCCGCGAATGGAATATAGCGGATATCGCGTGATGCAATGAGCGGCCTGCCTCGCTGCAACGGCATCGCTTTATCCAATCAGCGGGTGCGTTACGGAGTTTCGCTCCTGCATTTTGGGCTTGAGGCTGGCGGCGTAAGAATGGAGCCGCCTGCCGCAAAGCCCACGCTGTCAACGAAGTGCGGGTATTATTGTTTTTCGATGAAATTAGAGTAAATGGTTTCTGCTAAATCGCAAAACCGTCCGACTCTCCCTGCTAATATTTCAGTCGATCCTGCGTCCGGGTCGAATGTGCTGTTATACCTTGATTGCGAATATGCGTTTTGCAAAAAAGCAAATATTTGCGCTCCATCTGTAGTATCTAATTCAAAAACATTTTTTAGTTCATCGGTAAAAAGGAGTGATAACCTTAGCAGCCTTGATAAATTATGTATTTGCACCCTATAGCCTATAATTGCCTGAATAATTGCCTTCAAGGTGCTTTCGACCGCCTGATGCAACATAAAGGCGGCAAGTCGAAAGTTACCTTCTGCTCTGTAAAATTCCGCGCCTTTTAAAAACGCTTTGCCCTGACCCCCCCATCTTCCCCAATTGAATTTTGCTCTTTCTAAAACTACCTCTTTGGTGATTGGCTCAAGTGTTGGTAAAATCAAATCAGGCGTCTGGTAGACGACAATACCTTTTTCCATGGCGGTCGCCCAAAAACGCCTGCCCATATTAAGCCCTTCCTTTGCACTGTTAGCCTTATGAACGATTGCGTGTACCTTTCCCAGGTATTGGCAATGATCTTCGATCTTATTGCTGACCTCATGTTCCGGCGTTTTTTCCTGATCGTCGATTAGGATAAGGAGAAAAAAAGTAAAGGGAACAGGATGTGTGCCCAAATGAACGATCATCTGTACACAAGGAAACCGTTTTAAGATAAGTGTTTTTATTTCTTCAAGTCCGAGTTTCTCGGCAGGCGAGGGATCAGGGCTGATCTCCTTCAGTTCAATTGATAGTTTAGTTTGATTTGTTACTTCATTTTCTTGTGGGTTTCTTTTAAACCGCGGGTTTTCGCCGTCCCTTTGATTGATAACCCAGGCGGCTGAATATAATTTCATCAGGCTTTCGTAAACGCTGACAACATCATTGGCGTTTAACCCTTCGAAATCCGGTTTACGATATAAGGCTGAATGCAGCCATTCATGCAGGCAGTCCCTGTATTGCTGGGGGCTGAATTTTTTAAATATTTTCTTTACTGCCTTGTAAGGTTCTATTAGTTCTTTGTGGCTTAGCTTTCCTGGGAAATAGGCCCATCTTTCTCTTTCATTATGCAATTGCTCATCTGAGGGCCTTTTCCTTCGATAAGCATAGTTTTGGTAATCGCAGTATAACAGGTATACTGCTTCCAGCAATTTTAAGTTGATGTCGTAGGTAAAGAGTAAAGGTCCGGGACCCCAGCGTTCATCATTGTAATACAAATAGTTAATTGTGTAATGGCGCCATTCTTTAAGCCGTTTTCCGTGTCCTTTTACCGAATCACTGCTGAAGAAATCTTCCACTACCGATAAAGGGTCCATCATTTCGGCATGGGTCAATGTTTTTGGGTAATGTTCCCAGGGTGCATATTTTCGGTAATCCATAAATTTGAAATTATACCGGCCTGCGTTAACCGGCATAACAAAGGAAATTCACTAAATTGCAGTACCGAACCATACGCGGTTGTACTTTACTATAATGCGTTTGTTTTGTACATTCACACTTTAATCATACATTTGACTTATGGCAGAGACCTTACACATCGGAAGAAAAATTAGCAAGATTCGCGAGTTACGAGGTATAAAACAAGAAGCGCTGGCGTCCGAACTCGGCATTAGCCAACAAGCGGTGTCTAAAATCGAACAAAGCGCGGATGTCGATGAAGAAGCACTCGTTAAAATTGCGAAAGTGCTGGGTGTAACTTCTGAGGCCATTAAAAATTTTAGCGACGAAGCCGCCCTGAACTATTTCAATACATTCAATGACCATAGTACAGGTGCATTTAACAATTTTCATTGCACGTTTAATCCATTGGATAAAGTATTGGAATTGTTTGAAGAGAACAAAAAGCTCTACGAACAGCTACTGGCTAGTGAACGTGAGAAAGTGCAAATATTAAAAAAACAGAGCTGACGAAATCATGTCAAGAGAGTATTACAGCAAGCAGGACATCGTAGATTATTTTTTGTCATACGAAGACAAGTTTGAGCTATCGCTTTTTTGTGTAAAACCAAATGTCCCACATTTATTCGATGCGAAATATCTAGGCTATGATGTTGAAACAAATGAAATTCATTATCAAGTGCAAGGACACTCTGCCACTTCAGTCAACCTTGATAATGTTATAAAAATCGGCCGTGACCACCAGTATAATACACCCTTTTAATTAAGAAGTTAATTCGTCTCAAAGGCCGTATTGCAAAGAAGTATTTGGTTATAGTTTGTTAGAAGAAGAAAGGCGTCTGTCTGCCTCTCCATCGAGTCGAGTATGGAACCTTGCCAGAGACTTAACAAAAGTCTTCAAATAAAATCATCATTCATCTGCGGTCTTATCATAGGCGTCATCCATCGCACTCAACGTTTTTTTCTTTGCACTTTGCTGTAAGTAATGCCACGCCCTTGCGTAATGTTCTGATTTCTTGACATCTTGGTTATATCTGTATATCTCTAATGCTCTATATCCCGTTATAAAGATATACGTTGCTATCATAAAACCCATCCCCCAAGGAATAAGCCTGCCAAATACAATTTTATAATATTGACCTTGATTCGTTTCAGGGAACAGCAAAAATCGAAATTGCCGGTTAACGGATTTTGGTAGGTTGTCCAATTTACCACTTATTGCATTGAGCAAATTAAGTTGCTGTTCTTGCAGATTACCCGGTTTGATTCGCGCTAATTCTGCGATAATAGTTTCCAGTGCAGCAGAATAATCCGGGATATTAATTTCCTCTGTTTTTAAAATCCGTTTTTCTAATTCGGTAGACTTTTTTATGAGATTGTCTATTATCTCATCGTTCGAATCCATTCGTTCACTTAGTTCATTTATATTTTTCATCTTGATATTCCCCTGTTTTGTTCGTATTTCTTTCGTCTTTTTCTTTCTGGTGTATCATCGTCATCCGACATATTCTGAAGCAGCTCAACAAACAAATCGGTGCCGACTGTCAAAATTTGCTTTAAGGAATGTGCTTCCTGTTCCGGATTAACGAAAACGATCTGATCAGATTTTTGCAGAAAACCGATCTCCTGCTCGCGATTTTTAACCGCCGCCCTAATTTGATCGGCCAAACTCTTTTCAGGTCTGATTAGCTGCCCCTCTATTGTCTTGTTAAGTTTAGCAAAGCTTAGACTTCGGTCTATTTCCGACCCTTTAAATTTGTACTCGCCTTTGCTAAAGCTAATTCCTTGTATTTCCGTAGTACCGCTTTTATATTTGAAGTGGGTACCAATACCCTGGTTAGCCAATACTTCTTTTAACTCATGGATGTCTTTTACAATTTTGCTTGCCGACCTGATTGCATCAAATAACTCATATTTGGTCTTATCTTCTCCTTTTAACTGCTTTCTGTTTACATGGTCTTTTCCCGGTGAAATATAAAAGCCATATTTTAAAGTCAATTCCTTACACGCTTTTATGTTTCGATCCTTTTGGAAATTATCAGCAATGGTTTTACCGTCGTTATTTACACGGTTGTAAACAATATGTACGTGCGGATGCTGTTTGTCCTGATGTCTAACGATCAAATATTGTGTGTCCATGATTTTCATTTTTTGCAAGTATTCCTTAGCGATTTGTACCATTATTTCATCATTTAGCTTTGACAAATCCTCGATACTCCAGTTTAGTGCAATGTGGCCAACTGCCTTTCCTAAATCCGGGTTGTACTTTCTTTGCAGGTTAAAATCATCGATTATTTGATTTGCCTGCCCGATCCTTACTCCCGCTGCATCGAGTATTACCGCGGCCTGCTTTTGCACGACATATCGGATACAGCCGCCAAAACTTTTACCCGTTATCACTTTCCCGATCATTTCGATTAAGGTGTTTTAAGGTTTTGTCGATCTCGTTGATGACCTGCTGACAGTGTTGAACTACGGTTGACAATCCAAGCTGATGCGCCAGTTTTGTTAATTGGTTGAGATTGTTCGCGAGTTCAGCGAGCATCCAAAGGATGCGCCGCTCGTCGGCGGTTAGCCTGGGAACGATCATTGCGTTTTTAGCGGCTGCCCTTATCCATGTGCTTGATCGCATGCCGGCAGCCTTTGCTTTATTGTCGATCTGAAAGCGTTCAGTGGCGCTCATCCTTATTCTGATTATTAACTCACGCTTTACCCCTTTTTTCGGTGCACCACCCTTATTCCTCGAATGAGATATAAATACCTCATCAGTTGACTCTATAATTTTTACCATCGCTTGAATCATTTTTTTTGTTCTTCTAACCCCTTTTGCAACCAACGAGCGCAAAAGGCAAGTTTGCCCGAAGCCGTAGGCATCGGGAGGTTTTTGTGGCAACAAAAACACAAACTTGCTCCTTACTGCGGGATAGAAATATCCCGATATCGTTTATTGCGATACGGTGTATCGCAAATGGTTTTAAGGTGATTATTCTACATACCTGCTTTGTCCATAACTAAGGTGACTCGGCTTGCGATGTGCTTATCAAAAGAAGGCTCATAAATGATGTACTTGCAGCCGATCAATTCCTTTAGACACTTATGATAAGTGGCCGATGAGCGGATGCCGGACGTTGCCATCAGCCTGCTCCGCGTTACCCTGAAAGGTGTGTCGTACTGCTGTTCTTGCCATAAGGAAAGCATGGCGGCATATAAGCTGATATGAAAAGGGCCAAGTCCTTTGTGTTTTTGGATTGCCTTTAGCAAGGCCAGTTCGGGAGGTGTCTTTTTCATTTGGAATCTCCTTTTTCCAACAGTTTCATGATGTCCTGGTAACGATAATACATCATCCCACCTATTTTTGAATAGGTGATTGTGCCGTTGATACGCAGGTTTTGCAGGGTGCCGGGAGATATGCCCAACAGTTTTCTAACCTCGTTGCTTTTCAGCCATTCTTTGCTTTGTGGTTTTGCATTTCCGCCGAATGCGTCTTTCAGTTCCTGTACGAGTTCTGCCTTGAACTGTTTTAGGTCTTCTTTAGTTAAAATCTCTACTTGCATATGTACTCCGTTTTTTGGTTAACGGGACGAAAGTATAGGGCCAAGAAACTGATTTAATGACCGTCGGATTCTGATGGTCATGTATAACAAGCGAACAAGATGGTGGGAATTAAATTTAAATAATTTAAAGAGTTCGAGTTATTACATCGAAGAGCTGGTAATGTGAAACAGGTAAACAGCAACAAAGGAAGCGCTTTTAGGCTTTATTGCTTTTCTTCACTGCTTTTTTTGGAGGGTCCAGCATTATTTTAAACAGCTTGTTTTCGTCTGGGACCAACGTACCTTTTACGCCTACATCGTTGTGTTTGTCAGAAAAGTAGTTCTTGGCGGTTTCTATAGGGATGTCTTTGCCATCGATTGAAAAGTATTTACTGATCATTTTATAATAGGGTGTTTTGTGGTCACAGCGGAGCAGTTTCCGCTCCGACGGTAACTGCAGGTCGCGTAGCTGCTGGATCAAATCAATTACTGTTGGCAGGTGGTTTTCTTCTATCCTGATCTTCTGTACTACATCATATTCCTTCATTTGGCTGACCTGGTTCTCCAATGTTGATATTTGGTTTTGCAGCCTGGCGATAGTCGCGTCTTTTTCGGTATAGACCTCAAGTTGGGGACGAACGGCCCACTGATCGATAGAGTTCAAATAATCAGCAAATGTCCGTAACCGTGACTTTTGAATATTTGTCCGCTCGTGCTTGGATTTAGAGTTCGGATTATCTTCTTTGATCAAGGAGGCGATGCCGTCTTGAATAAGGTCCCGTAAGTGCTTATAAAATTCTACCTCTTGTGAACCAGTATTTGCCTTTAAAAAATAATCCAGGTGGTACCTGTAAAAGGCTTCAAATTCATTTTCCTGGCGTTCATATAAGTTATTCAGGAAATGGCGGTCATAATGGCCCCGCCACCATGACAGCGGCATACCTATGTCAAACGGATGTTCGCGTTTTTTGAAACGGGCAAGGGGTTTGAAGTATTCTTTCATATAGATACCTAATTGACCAATATGAACAAAGATGATAAAATTTAGATTATGCCCTTATCCTTTATTAAGGCAACCGCGATTCCCATTGCTAGACGCCTCGAGATTTATAGAGAACAGCAGTACATTCTTTACCTTAAAGCCGAGATTTATAATTTCTTCTGAATGGTTATTTAAGCGTTAAAGCTCGTTACACAGGGCTGTTTTGTTCAAAGATCATTAATTTCAAAATCAGTAAATAGCGTTTTACCGAAGAAGATGGCGGCAAATGAAACTGCCTGTAAAATACCATTCCTTTTTAATTCAACAGCGTAATGATTATTTCGGACCTGTTCTAACGCTTCGTAAGCTTGTTTTTTCATCGAGGTTAAATTTGCAGTTGCCGAGCGCTTAACTTCGAAGATAAGCCCGCGTTTTGCTTTATCGACCGGAGTAAGTAACAAGTCAAATCGCCCCAGGCCTGCCTCCAGATTGGATTTCAAATCGAAAACACCAGTGAAGGAATTAAAAACGCCCAAAAGGAAAATGTGATAAACTCGCTCAGGTTCCTTGTCTGTAATATCGTGATAACTAAAGAGCCGCATAACCATCTCTTCCAACGACTTTTGGAATAAGGGATAATGCTCTGCAACCAGCGCCTTCAATAGTTTGTCATTGGAGATTTTGGCTTCCTGTTCTTTGAAAAAGCTGTCCACAAGGTTACCTAATCCTTGGTTTCCCATTATGGTACTTTGCGTTTTGGTGAGTACCTCCAGCTCAATATCAATCAGTTTCAGAATAGAACGGAATGAATTTTCGCTGAATTGCTCTTCCTGTTTAAGCATGTCTCCCCGCCATTTGATAAGGAATTTATATTTATCGTCAGCAGTTACTTGTTTTTTTAACAGGTCAGCAATATGTCCTTTGATCACCTCGGTTATTAACTCCTGGGTTGTCGTCAACATCATTTTAAGCTGGGCATCGAATACACCTGAAGCTATTAATTTGAAATGATGGATCTTCGCGGCGTTTGCTTGTTGTTCATCAGCCGGTTGCAAAACGATTTCATTCGCGGCCTCCCAATATTCCCGAAAACCGGCTAATGCGAGTTCAATTCCCTGGCCGCGTACGGTTAGAAAAGTGTCATCTACTTTAAAACCCGAAAAGAAATTTGCCTGATAGATGGTGCGTTCGACTATAGTACGGTTGAAGCGCTTGTACATCTCCGGAACGTCCATCGCTGCTTCAAAAGGACCGATACGGTGGATTCCGCCATCGATATTAAAGATTGGATGATCGAATATTCTGTAATTCAAATTTAGGATCTCTGCAAGCTGACGCAGTCCTCTTGGCGCAGGCTCATCAAAGCTGCCAACTTTTAAGATAAAGGGTATTATCGTGTAGTCAATCTTCATCTTAGCATTACATTGACAACAGCCGGTCCTGAAGTTCGATCCCGGTTGGATTTTGGACTGATACCAGATGGATTAGGATTTCTTTATAAGCAGCAAATACCTCTGCGCTTGCCATCAGTTCGGTTTTCTTATTTTCCCAGATGTGGCTGCACATTTTACCTACTTCGTTATAGTATTTGAAAGCGACCCGTACTAAACCTTTGGGAACCTCAACATCGTCTAATGCAACCTGGTATTTAAGATGGGCATTTACGAATCTAATGCCCGGATTTAGGAAAAGATCACAGCATGGGGTCATCAGCAATAAACAAAGTTTTTGGATCTCATCAGCGTTGGCCACTTGTTTTCCAAACCATTTGATCAACTGCTCCTTTACAGGTATTATCATCGCTACATAGCCTCCCCGCCAAATCTCTATACCTACGTTAGACAGGCCCAGTAAATTATCCCAAAGGCTGGCCCCATTGTGGAAACGGCGGTCACTACCCCAGGTTTTCGTTTTAAAGGCGTAGTTAATCATCGCATTCCAATGTTCACCTAGCATTGCGGTTTCGCTGGTTCCCAAATTAGCGTAAAGCAATTGCGTGAAAAGATCCTCTAACCATTTATGGTTTAAATTTCCATAAGCCAGTAATGGCTCCCACAGGCTTTTCGCCTTTTCAACGTCGGGAACTGCTGTGAACACTTTGGCCAACCGGTTTGTAAACCAATGATCAAATTGGGTCGGGTATTCGTCGTGGGGTAGGCTTTCGTCCGAAATATCCCCCCATGTATAAATGAGCAAATCAATTAACGACTTGTAGAGGTTGGAAATGTATTCTTCCGTCTTATTATCTCCCGTTGTCCCCAATAGCGGCAATTGCCCGTATGCATGATAAAGCGAATACAAGTTTAGTCCCGGATCAAGCTGGCTTGCATAATATTTACCGTGTCGCCTTGATTGCCGCTGGCTTGTTTGGGTTGGTTCTGCCGGCCTGTATTTCACAAAGTCGACCGGATCGCTGCTAATTTCGCCAGAAATAAATTGATGTAAAGCGGGGTTTAACAAGCCCTCGAAATCAACCTCCGAAGCGTTCCATCTGGAAACTTCCAGGTGATAGATGAGGTGACATCTTTCAATGTATAGATTTTGAACCTGTATAAATTCTTTATCATACCATTTGAGTTGCCCGGCCATACTGCCAAAAAATAAGCTAATCGTTTCATGATCGGCTATCAATGTAAATCCCCCAAAGATACGTCGAACTCTCTCATCTTGCGGAGCGCGGGCGTAAATCAACGGAATAATTTTAGCGCAAAAACTTTCGGGGCTTTGCGATAACGGCAGTATACTTTCATTGCCATAATCGTAATTTGCTATGGAAATATATTGATCAACATGGCTAATACACCATTCTATCCATTCAGGATGATCGCTTTCGATGTGTTCCCAATTCGTCAATAATACCGCTATCCCTGCAAATACATTGGCTGCCGGAGAATTTAAATTCAGAAAATTCGGTTCATCGGGCAAGGCATTGAAATGTCGTACTTTGTTCCAGGTATGCTCCAGGTCGGAAAGCGTATAGCTTTTGTTCTTTTCAATATCCTGAGATGTTTTAAAGACAAAGAGATCGTCATCTGCGTTTGGACTATTGCTTTCCCGGACATCTTTAAGGCGTTCTGTGACCGATTCTGGTTCCTGGTAAATTAACGCCAGCTGACCTTCATAATCGGCCTCAACATAGTTATCCCGGTTAAACTGCCCGATCATATTATTGAGGTAAGGATCGTTGAACCCATCTTTCTCAAAGCCATCCCGCAGCTTTATCCATGACGGCAAAACAATTTCTTTATAAAATCGCTGCACAACAACATTATTTATCAGCAACAACCTCGCGACGGATTGCAAAGAACGCTTACGGTGAGGCATATTATGCCATTCATAAGCCTGTTTTGCGCCTTCTGCGCCCAGCAGATCCGAACCAATTAATTGGTGGCCTTCCACACGCGAACTAATGGTAACAGACATTTCCCAATGCAAAAAGTTAATTTCCGAAAGTAATGGTAACAGAACACCGGCGAATAATTCCGGGGAATGTTTGCCTAGGGAGATTATCAGGCCTATTGTGGCGACTGAATTACTTTCGGCCAAAATGGTTTGCAAAAAAGTGGTGATATCTTCGTTGGCTGCAATTTTTCCGAACAAAAATTTCTCTAAAGCCATCAAGGCCGACACCAGTGAATGGGGTGCGCTTCCTAAATCCCTGAACCAAAAATACAGCTCATGGTCGGCGATATACGTTTTTACTTCTCCATCAGGGAATGTTATATTAATAATGGAGGAGGTATCAGGTTCATTTCGTTCCAGTTTCCAATTCAGCGCAGCAATATTAGCCAGTTCAATAACTAAACGGATACCGGCCAATTCATCAGCCATTAAAAAAGTTGCGAATGGCCCTCGCGTATAAAAGGGCGGAAACCAACCATGTATATCTTTTAGCCCAAACGACCTGGAAGTGGAAGAATCAGCATTTGCGTTTTTTTCTTTAAGTAATAGTGCGAGCGTGAGTTTCGTAACTAATTCTGCATTAAGCCGCATCATCGGATTAAGTGCATATTCGTTTAGACAGGCATTTCGAAAGCCATCATCAACCCTTTCAAATGGTGTGAACGATGTGGGAACGTGATTTGCTTTTTGGCTGAAAAAAGGTAATAAACGGTCTTTCTCTCGTTTCTTTTGCTCGGCAGGTGGACGAAACTCTTTAAGGCGGGCCAATTTTAATGATAAGTCTTCAACCGCATCAGGAAACTCACTATAAGCATGCAGCATGGTGCCATAAATTTCCTCCCCGACTTTGCCCATGATGATTACCTCGTTTTCCTTTTGATCAAATAACCATTGCGCCATCTCGACAGCTATTTTCGCCATATCGGTTCGATGGGTACTGCCTTTTGGTACATTTTTTAGCCACATAGCCACGATCTTCCGACAATTGCCCCTGGCGATTTCCATGATATCCGCTGCGTGTACGTTGATAAAAGCCAACACCTCGAACCAATAATTAAATATTGGAATGCGGTATTCAGCTGCCACTTGGGAGACGCTGAGGCCTGGTAACACCGATACCAATCGCAGTATCTCCGTGTCAGGCGCGGTGCCTCTGATCAAAAACTGTTCAAAGAATTGATTTAATAATGCGCCATCAGATTTTTTAAACTCCTTCCATAAGTCTTCGAGGTATTTAAAGGTATCGTTTGAAAAAATTATGGCCTCTAACAGTAGCGTGCGAATTAGTTTGTGTTTGGGATCAGAAGTGGAAAGGCTGCTAAAAAACACCTGCCATCCTTTGGTGTCTTGTTCCTTTTCTAAAAGATGTATACCGAACAATCTGATTGCCTTGCTCCAAAGTGGCGAGGCCAGATCGAGCGTTAATAAAAAATCCTTAGCCTGATCGCCTTTGGAGCGTATCGTTTTATACCGCGCCCAATCACCTATCAGGTCATGTACAAAGTACAGCCGGTCATTTGTTTCCGCGATCAATTTCAATCTTTTGAGTTCTGAAACAGGCGCAGATTCGGGAATGCTAAAATCCGTAACCGGCGTATAAATGGTTAATTGATCGGCTTGTTTACCCGCTAATTCTTGTAGAAATCTTGAATTAACCGAACCATTATCGCCGTTGTCGCTGATCTCCTGCCGCCATATCCAATCGATCAATGCTGATTCCGAAAAATCCCGCCCTAAATTATCGAAGCTGGACGAGCCGACGTGAAAGGCCAGCAGATCAAGGTATTTTAGATTCTGCATTAACTTGACCAGGTGATCGTGTTTCAGTAAGCCGGTAAGTTGCGGTATCTCTATGCAGGTTTTAATCAAATCATTCTTTCCAACGGCCTCAAGTGCAAATATTTGACCATCCAGGGCGGGCAGGTTATGCCTGTATAAAGCTTTCAGCAATGCCTCATAGTCTTCAGTTTGACAAGTCAGGACCATCCTCCAGGATGTTGCATTTAAAGTTGATAACGTCCTGATTAGAGGTGTCAAATGGGCGATGAGGTTTTCCTTGAATAAACGATCTGCGCCGTCTACGATTACGAGATTGTTTAAGCTGTTTACATTACTTGCTAATTGTTCAAACGTATGGCTCAGTCTAATCGCCTGTTCCAAAGTGTCGGTTTGCAATGTTTCGGCATCAATCCAAATCACCTTGCTTTTGGCAGCTAGTGTGTCGTTAGCGATTTGCTTGGCGACAACAGTCTTTCCAAACCCTGAGTTTCCGATTAGAAACAGGAACTGGTTTTCTGCTAACATGTCTGTTACCTTTTTCTTTTGCAACGACCGGTCAATGCTGAACCGCCCTCCGATTTTATCCGGAAGATTCGCCAGTTTAACGCCTGTCAATTGATCGATCTTTACCCAATCCGGTTCAAATTGGGGTTGATCTGCTAATTCGAAATCTTTGACGATCATCCCAATCAAACCGGCACGGTCAACCGCGCCGCCGTGTGGGGCAAGGTCCGGCCTGATCCCGTTCAGCCGCTTATATAATCTTTGCGCGTCCAACTGTGACTTGGAGCGAAGCGCGCCTTGCAACTCGGCAATCATGGCAAGTTCATCCTTTGAAACAGTGTTTTGAAAATCGAACTCTAATACAATTAACCGGCTTAAGAGCCGGCAGGTATCTTCGTCAGTTAGTTTTATTGACGAGATCCACGGTTCAGGACAGGTAAAACTGTCAAAAAGATCCTGTTGGGGTTTGGAAAATGCAGCTGTCCTTATCCGTTTCGCCAATGTTGCCGGGTCAACAGCCTGTGCGCTCTGTATCAGTTTGGTGAGATTTTCAGCTACAGACCTCGCGATAGGTGATACGATAAAAAGCAGATAATCAAGAGCCGGGTCAAAAAGATCGTGATCTATGTTTAAAAACTGATTCCAAATGTCTTTAACAATATCAGCTGGCAGACCGCCCCCAGTGATCTGCCGGTTACTTTTCGCGGATACTGCCACTTTATGAGTTGCTTTACCGTCATTTAGAAACAGTAACAGATCGTCCAGCAACCAACCATCAGGCCGCACCTGAAACGCAATCTTTTCCAAATTGCCAAGCAATGGATCGAGCGCAAGGTTTCCGGTCAGCATCTTCGAAAGAAAATACGAGGTTACTTTATCTTCAAAATTAAATCCACCTCCGCCAGTTTGCTTCGATGTTGCTATTTTCGCCATTTCAGTTGAGTTTGCTTTGCAAAAATACGAAACCTAAGAACCTTATTTTGCGGTCAATACCCCCAGGATTTTAAGAGCCTGTTCATATCCCAGTCGTCAAGAGAAACCATGTTCGTTAACTTATTATGCAATCGAAAATACACTGGTGTAGCATAAGCCACCGCATCTGTAACGAGTAATTCGCTTACTGAAATATGCGGATCGGTACAGCGCTCATTGAACAATTGATAGCTTTTCATTTGGCTGATGATATGCTCCTTTTTTGCCAGCGGATATTTGTTTGACTGCATCATCATTTCTGCAAGCGTATCCAACTGGGCCTCGTGTAAGCCATTGAGGTACGACATGGGTGGCCCGGTTTCAGTTTTTTGATTTTCCTTACGGCTAAGCAAACCCGGAATACTCAATTCTCCCTCGAATTCAAACTCCTTTTCCATTTGCGCCTTGATAGTTAAAAGCTTGTCGAGATCAAATTCGTCGTTCAATTTATACCGATTACGCGCAACATAGATTAAATCAATCTGGTACAGCAAAGTGAAATAAGCATCATTGTACAGGTTGTTATTTAAGAACGTGTTGAAGGCGCTTCCGGCCAGTCCGATCTTATGCAGAATTTTTGGTTCCCGGTCGTCTCCAACCGGTAGCTCGTGCGAAATTTGGTCGATCTCGAAACTCAATTCAAACCTGATGAGCAGCTTGATCGTGTGTGCTTGCAGTAAATAATTCTCGGTTGCCTTTGCTCTCTTGTCAATCTCATTTAGAAATAGATAAAACATACTATGGACCTTAATTAAAAGCTGCGCTTTTTCTAGCCGTTCTTCCATCGAGAATGGTTTGCCCATCGTCTCTCTCAACTGCATCTCGGCAAATCCTTCGCTGCGGAAATGACTGATCCAGATCATCATATTTTCCGCGTTCCATAACTTTAAATATTGCTTCTGCACAACATCGGTTACCGTATCTTCTATTTCGAAAAACAATTTCTGCACATCGTCGCCTAAATGAAGTGGCATCGGTTCAAGCACTCTAAGCTGTGAAAGTTCAAAAAAGAGGATGTTTATTTTTAGGACAAAAAGGTTTATACCCGTTTGTCCCGGTAGCATCGCTTTTGCTCTTTCTAAATATTCTGCGGGCCCGATCTGACCAAGACTCAATTGGTTTTTCAATTCCATGAAATCCACCGCATGTTTTTCCCATTCATCCAGTTGAAATCGTTTTCTGATCCGTTCCGTGTAGTAAACTGAATCAACAAACTTTCCGGCTTCTGCAAACGCGATAACTGCAACAAGGCACAACTCTTTGTCAGCGAGAATTTGTACCATTGGGACTTGTAATAGAAGTGAGTACACAATCTGCAATTCGAATTGCAGCAGCAAAGACATGCCTTTTTCTTTGAGTGCTCTTTTTACATCATCCAGGTTATTAAAATCGTAACCGGCTTTAGGTTCCAGGTTGACAACGGGTAATCCATAATTGCGCCCGTGCGCAGACTGCATTAATGCAGCTTGTGCAAATCTCCAGGAGAATTTTTGATGCAGTTCTGCGGCACGTTGCTCATTTAAAATATTCGTCAAAGGGATTAAAATATTTACATAATCATTTGCGTGCCAATCGTCCGAATTACGTTCTTCAGTCAAACGCAGATACACTTCGTCAGCATATTCAAAGTAGAAAATCTTGGTAGCCACATCGTATAGGATGATCAAACCCGAAGCTGGCTGTCTCCTCAACAAATAGCCTAACCGAGAGGTCTTGAAGGAATAGGATATGTATTTGCCATCCTGAATTATTGTGATTTGCTCCACACTTTTTAGCTGGATTGGAAATCGCCAACTGGAGACGTTGGTTTGCTCCCTGATTATTTCAACATCAAAATCACATCCGAAATCCGGCACGTCTGGCCTCATTACAAAACCCGTTGAATGGTTTAAAATCAACTGTAATCTGATGGCAGATTGGTCACTATTAATTGAGGCCTGGATAATTTGAGGGAAGTCATTTAATGCCATCTTATGAATTGGTCTAATCGGGATATGAAATATTACATAAATGTACTTTAATTATTAATCATCCCATATTATTAATCATAAGCCCTTTTTATATGGAGTTCAATTACATCATGCTATCAAGACTGCTATTAAGACTCATCAAATCTGGGGATTTATAAATGATTGTAGCGGGCAGCAAACCAGAAAAGCTTTACTGATTTAGGTTAAAAAGTTTAGTGATCATCTGAGGGGAATAGGTAGTAACTCACATTATACACTGGGTCGTCAAAAATCAGCAGTTTATTGAACCATTCATATTGACGTATAGGCGCGAAGCCCGGCTCTTAGATCGACAGTTTTACGAGTCATGATGCGATATTCAGTGACGCGTTCGCAGGTCGAGAAGCCCCTAAAAGTTACTCATACCGGCCGTAAAGATAACAGCGCTTGTTGGGTCAGCGTTTGTAAGTGATCAAGGGTAATCAGCTGCCATGTCAATATCGTGATTTAGTCTATATAATAGATAACTGATAACTATTTATTATATGTGAAATTTCAGAGGCGATTTTTGCAAATATTAATTGAAATTCTTATCTTTAAATAGTAGCATAATTAGAGTTAGAGTGATAATGGTGAGCACCCAGTGAGCAGGGTAAAACCCCCAATATTGATATTGATGGCGAACCTGTTACGTGATTTTTCACGTTCCCTCCGGATCCTTAAATCTAGGCATGAGAGAAGAATTTGATGATGTGATTAAGGTTTTCAATTCCTAGAAATCACAACCGAATTTGAAATATTTAGATAGAGATTACAGTTAAACAATTAAAGCAAATCAGATTATTCTACAAACAGCTGAATATAGCTTCAACTTTAGCCACGTAATCCTCAGCTGTACTTTTATCGATAACATCGTTGGTACAAATAGTGTCATTGTAGGTATGTCCGGCACAGTTTCTTAAATCTAATATGTATCGGCAGGTGTTAAACAATCTCTCAGCAGAATGATAATCTCTCCAAATACTTTTCAGATAATCTGCAAAAGCTACCATTAAAGGAACAGAGTTGTAATTGTAAGTGGCGTTCCTTGCTGGAGAGATAAAGTAATATAATTCAAAGATTTGAGTCAGATTTCCAAATTTATACGTTGTTTCACTGTTGTTCGTAAAGGTCTTTAAATGGTAAAAATCGATTTTCTTTTCATTGATTCTCCCAATATCAAAGCCTATGGTAGTAGGGCTAGGCATAGCTATTCCCAAATTGTTAAAAATATTAATTAATTTGTCTTTATAATTTGCTTCAGTACTCAAGATATTTTTGTCTCCTGGGCTTAAGGAAATTTTGAAATCATTCACCCATTTAATCATCTGAAATTCCAACGCCCGGCCATATTGTATAACAACTGGGGCGAAATCAGCTGCACTACCCAATGTCTTCAGTAGAAATTTACCGGTCGATAGATATCGAAGCGTTTTTGAACTGTCTATTTTAGTTGGATCAATAATACTTTGAATTTCCGTCACATAATTGGAATAGTCCGCTTTTGCCGTGTATTCATCGATTTTACGTTCTTGCTCATCTATAAGTGTTTGGAGCTCTGATTCTTTTTGGTCTTTCTGACTTTTTAATCCAAGGAGCTGTTTCTCCAACTCATCTTTTCCAGAAGTTGTTGTTGATAATTTAAGATTCAGTTCATTAATTTTATCATCATACTCTTTAAGTGTTTCGCCGGACGTTATTAGCTTCTCTTTTATTGACTCATATTCTTCCACAAAACGGTCTCTCTGAATATTCAGTAAACTAAGTTTCAAGTTAGTCTGTTCGTCAAAGAAACCTTCACCAAAATATTTGTCATATTCGATGCTACCATCTTCATCTATCTTCACTTCATTAACGTATTTTTCTTTCAACCCTTCTTTAACATCATTGGGATGATTGAAATAATACATTTTAATATCATCGGGAGAAATTATTTTCCTACCAATATATTCTTGAAATTTGTAGATCAGATATTCACTATGGGTTTCTAAAAGAAACTGAATGTTAAATCTTGAGGCAGCATCGATTAACAACTCGGCGATTTTTGACTGTAAGGACGGATGAAGATTGGCTTCCGGTTCCTCTATTAATAGGGTCGAAGGGCTAAAATATGTTGCAGTTTCGTAATAACCCTCTGGGTCATTATGATTATACTCATGCAGGCGCTGCTGCTTATGAGCAACAATTGAAATTTTCATTATAATCGGGAGTAATTGCGATACTCCATACCCCAGATCAACAAGTGGTGTTTTCGACCCGTCAAAATTAACTAGGAAAATTTTAGTTAAACCGATCGTCTCATCTCTAAAAACTGAAAGTTCCTTTCCAATTTTGAAACCTTTTTGTTTCTTATTTCCGTATTGATCCAATTCGTCGATCTCGCCTCTTCCTATCCAGAAGTTTACAAAATTTTGAATTTGCTTATGTTGCTTAAGGTAAATGGCAGAAAAGTCCCTGGCGATCTGAATGTCCTCACTATTCTGTTCATCTATAAACCATTCTCTGTTTCTGCCTCTAGCAGTTGGTAAAAAATAGATTTTTTTCAAACTTTCAAAGGTCTTTCCGACAGCGTTAAAAAAATCTTTTTCAATAGCTCCTAATAGTGTTGTGAAAATTTGGCTGTTAGGTGTTGTTTGGAGCTTAAAACCTTTGAAAGCATCTATGTTCACTTCTTTATTTGGATCTGATTCTTTAGCAGATGACTTCTCTCGTAATTCGGCAGTAACGATATCTCTGTCCATTCCCCCAAAAATGCTACAGAAATTATTTTTGAAACTCTCCAAAACTTCGCTATGACTATTACTTTTTCCAAGCAGTAATTCGTTAGTAACGCGTTCTTGTATAGCCGAAAGCTTTGATTTTTCCTCGTCCTCTAGTTCTGAATAGTCAGAGAATAAATATTTTCCTTCGCTTAGTTTCTCGATAAATTCTTTGTAAGAGTCTGTTTTATTATTGAAAAATTGTAAGTCAAACCAGATCTTTCCATACTTTTTAATCCTGGCAAAAAGGTCAAGAGTGAGAAATTTTTCGAAATTTTGATTAGGTTCATATTCCTTTTCATTCTTTACAAAAGGTGCCTCTAAGAGAAGTTGGATAATGTTCTGCAGATCAATGCTTGTTTGCAAATCCCAATAAGGTCCGTCCTCATCACTCTGCGCATAGCCTATTAGATTAGACCAATGCAGATATTTACCATCTTTTACAACAGCAATACTTTTGATATCGTGAGAGATCCTTTTTTCAACTGGTGTGGTATTGCTAATGATACGATTAAGGTCATATCTTATCTCAAAGGACGCAGCGATTTTTCGACCACTTCCTAAGGTTATTGGAAAAGCAAAAACTAAATCTTCGTCATCTTCAAAAATTGGCAATTTACTTGAATCACCGCCGGCTTCATTACGAAAATCAGCAAGCCGGGAATACATTGAATGGTGTTTTGGAGTTTCTGGATTTTTGAACGTTGACATTACACCACGGTTGAAAATCCGTTCAAGATTTCCAAGCTCATGCCTCATGCTCTTAAAATCCAAGGTTTCCGACACGATCCCATTTTCGTAATTATGAACTAAGAACTGTATTGCTTTGAAAACAGAGCTTTTCCCTGCATTATTGGTTCCTGTGATCAAAGTAATAGGTGCAAATTTTAGATCCTCCTTTGTACTGAAAGTTCTAAAGTTCTGTAACCCCAATCCTTTTAAATTTGGCATTTTGTAGTTTATTATATTTACGTTTAATATAAACAATTATTTATGGATGAAGACCATCTGTCAGAAAAAATAGCTAAGAATAACTCGCAGACGAAAAGGAAATGTCCGCCACCGAGAAAGACAGTTACTTAGCTCATCTTGGTATGTATGCAAATAACTATAATACAATCTGGGGACAGTATGACCACTTGGTAGATTTTATTTTCGATTCCTACCCAAAGACCAAACAACGGTTTGACGTGATAGCCGCCCCGCTGCTGCACACAATGGCACATGTTATCGAATTAGGTTTGAAAGAGAACATTGCCTTTTTTCGGGAGTACCATGATATCCAACATCTGAAAAATTTCGAAAACTTGGCAACTGTTAGAAAAAGTCATGACTTGCACAAACTCGCCGAAGAGTTCAAAATCGGTTATTATCGGCTAGTCGATCAATTGAAACTTGGCCGGGAAGAACGAGAATTTTTCATTGGATACTATATGACACTAGCAGATAGCTTTGATGTCGCAAATTGCGACATCAAACGTTAAAGTGAGAAGTTATCTAATTATTCCCTTCGTGCTACTGGGTTGAACTATGCTCGAGTATTGAATTAGCTATAAATTATCAGGTTTATAGCCGATTCGTTTTCGTTCTTGCGGTTCTTCCTTTTTGTCAATCAGTTCATCCAGGTACTGGAATACTATTTCCATATTTTTATCCTGATCATTGATCTTGAATTTAATTTTTTCGATTTCGAGCCTCAATTCCGTATTGTCGAAAAGCATTTGACGAATCTTTGTGAATATCCTCATTACTTGAATATTTACTTCGATCGCTCTGTCGCTGTTTAGAATACTTGAAAGCATAAGAACACCGTGTTCAGTGAACACAAAAGGTAATACCCTTCGCCCTCCACGCCCTTTCTTTGACATCACAATTTGTGATGTCAAAGATGAGTATTCATTTTCCGAAAGCTGAAACATGAAGTCTTCGGGGAATCGTTTTAAATTTCTACTAACTGATTGATTTAAAACCCGTGTTTCTATATTATATAATTCCGCTAAGTCGCTAGCCAGCATTACTTTTTGGCCACGGATATAATAGATTTTATTCATGATGATTTCATCAGGTACTAGTTGATTTTCCATTTTTTGTTTTTTTAATATTTCGCTTGGCCTTTACCGCAAATTTTGCGATCTGAAGGGCAATTAAATTAATTAGCAACATACTTCTGTTTAAGAGCGGCCATATCATGGCTAACCTTTAAATCCAATATTTTAGCGTAGTGCTGTGTTGTCTTAATATTGGTATGGCCTAACATTTTGCTGACCGTTTCAATCGGTACATTATTGGATAGAGTTACTGTTGTAGCGAAAGTGTGTCTTGCCAAATGAAATGTTAAATGCTTTACTACATCGGATAAGTCCGCTATTTCTTTTAAGTAGGCATTCATTTTTTGATTACTCAATACTGGCAGTAACAAGCCCTTATTTTCACATTGCGGGTGATCCTGATAGCGGTTTAATATGGTTAAGGCTACCGGTAAAAGTGGTATCCTTGAAGATGTATCTGTTTTTTGCCTACTTGTGAATATCCACTTATCACCGTCCATGCCAATACCTATCTCGTTTCTCCTTAGTTTTTTAACATCGGCATAAGATAATCCGGTATAGCAACAAAAGACAAAAACATCCCGCACCTGTACTAAACGTTCAACAACAAATTTCTTATTGGTGATAGCGTCCAGTTCTTGTTGTGTTAAATAAGTACGTTCTTTTGCTTTTGCAGAAGATTTGAAATTGATAAAAGGGTTCTGCTTTAGCCAATTATTGGCAATACAGTGATTAACAATTTTTTTCAGGTGCTTAATGTATTTGGCTGCCGATACTCCGCTAATTTTACACTCTGCTTTCAGGTCAAATTCAAAGCCAGTGATAAAAGCATGGTTCAATTGGCTAATTTCAATATCGGTTTTGCCGTATTCATTTTGCAAATAACCTTTAAGGTGTTTTTCAGAAGTGTTGTACCCCTTTAATGTATTCGCCTCAAATCCATTGCCGATCAATGCCTTTACTTTTGCATTATGCTCGGTAAATAGTTGCATAAGGTAACGGCTCCTTTGGGTTTTACCTGTAAATTGGTTCAGCAAACTTTCGGTTGTTATGGTTTGGTTTGCATCAATCAACGCCTGGTGCGCGTCCCTTACTTTACTTTGCAGGCTGTCCAAATAATTGTTAAGGGACTTGATTTCTTCTTTTGTACCAATGGCACGCCCTGCATGTCTGTTCCATTTGACGGGTTCGCATTCACGCCCGGCAGACATATCCGCACGTTTGCCGTTAACAGTAATACGCATGTAGATAGGCATTGCACCGCCTTTGTAGTTTTTTTGCTTTCTGATGTAAAAAAGCAGATGGAAATTACTTTTCATAATTACAAGCTTAAAAGTGAAACAAAAGTAAGTTTGTAACCTGCTTTTATCAAGATGTTCACTCGCTGAACAGGTTGATAATCAATTAATTAAAAGCAATTCGGTGCGTAGTATTTTGCCATTTGGTACGCACCGAATTACGCTCATTTTTGTGGATCAAGTTGAATAGTTGGGGGATAAAATTTCTAAGCATAGATTTTAGCTAAGCGGAATAAAAAGAAAGCTGTATCCCTAACGCCTCGTGAAGCAGCCCTGAAAGCCTTTATTT
>Ga0210389_10000368_pt1 | contig 43580 bp, 30 predicted proteins | sample IncBWH28OmetaG_FD_160127 | JGI IMG/M metagenome (GOLD analysis project Ga0210389, IMG submission 160127) | Forest soil microbial communities from Barre Woods Harvard Forest LTER site, Petersham, Massachusetts, United States - Inc-BW-H-28-O ... | reverse complement strand
GGGCTGATCAGCCGTCGTTATTGGTCGAATCTGCCGGCGGGGGAAGTTTTCACCACGCCTGGCACAGTGGATGGCAGATTTGTGTGCGACGCTACCGCCGGTGATTATTTCAACGGGAAATATGGCGACCTGCAGGCGACGCCGCTGGTGCTGGAAATTATTGGTGGACGACTGGTGCATGCGGAATGCGCGCGCAAAGACCTGGAAGACGAATTCTGGCGTTATTGCCACACCGATGAGAACAGCGACCGCGTCGGCGAACTCGCGTTCGGAACCAATCTTGGCCTGACGCGCATGATTGGCATCCTGCTACAGGATGAGAAATTCCCCGGCGTCCACATTGCCTTCGGAGATCCCTACGGCAGCCAGACCCACGCCGACTGGAAATCGCGCACTCACGTCGACGTCCTCACACGGAATTGCGACGTCTGGATCGATCAGGATCAGGTGATCGATAAAGGCCACTACCAGATGGACCATCTCGGCCTGGCCTGAACAATTTCTTAATACAATTTGTTGATGTACGTGCCCATCTGGTGCTTCCAGTAGGGCCAATCGTGGCCGCCTTCGGGGCCCCAGTTGTCGACGGAGTGGCGGATGCCTTTGCTGGCGAGGACTTCGGAGAGGCGGTACGTCGGGCCGCTGTGTTCCCACTGGCCAGTACCTGTGATGAGGTGGATGTCGCAGGAAGCGAGCTGCTCGTAGTGCCAGGGGTCGGAGAGATTCGTGAGATAATCGACGGGATTATTGAAATAAAAATTGTCGTCGTACATTCCGTCCATGAAATTCCGCAGGTCGTAAACTCCGGACATGGCGAAGCAGCGCTTGAAAACGTCGGGGTGCTTGAACAGTGCGTTGGCCGCGTGGTACGCGCCGAAGGAGGCGCCCATCGTGGCGATCGCCACCCGCGACTGGCAGTTGTCCCAGATGAACGGAACGACTTCTTCGCGCAGGTAGGAATCGAAAACGGACTGCACGTAGCTCCGGTGAAACGGATGCGCTGCCTTGTTGTAAAAACTCAAACCGTTGATCGAATTCACGGTGAAGAACTTGATTCGCCCGGCGTCGATGAATTCCGCCAGCGCGCCCACCATGCTCTGCCCTTCCAGTTCCAACTCGTCGCCCGCACTGGTGGGAAAACCCATCAGCGGCGGCCCCCAGTGACCGTAGACCACGACGCCGAGTTCAATGCCCAGACGCGGGGAATGCCAGCGGTGATATTCGCGTTTCATAGTGCGGTGCTCTCTCCGTGCTGCGGGAAACGAGTATGCCAGCGCAAAGCAAACGGGGCAATCGAATTGCGTACTCCCCATCGGACGTGCAGAGAGAATTATCCAGACTTGCATGCCCATACAATGAAGGTAGGATAGAGAACGGAAGTAGACGGATTTTGGGTGATTTTCGTCGGCGAAAGCGCCGGTTCAGGTGAGGACATGATCCAAATAGAAAATGTCAGCCGTCGCGGTTTCTTGAAAGGGATTGCGGGCGCGGGGGCGTTCGTGCTTAGCGCGCGATACCTCCCGGAAAGTTTGTTGGCGGCCGTCGAACCCTCGGCTGCCGAGTCGATGGTAGCGGCGGCGCTGCAACCCAACGTGTACCTGGCGATCGCAACGGACGGGACGGTTTTTATCGTTGCTCACCGCGCGGAAATGGGCAGCGGCGACCGCACGGGATTGCCGATGATCGTGGCGGATGAGCTGGACGCCGACTGGAACCGCGTGAAGGTGGTGCAGGGCGGCGGCGACGCGAAATATGGAGACCAGGACACGGACGGATCGCACTCCGTAAGAAGTTTCTTCGACACGCTGCGCGAATCCGGTGCCAGCGGGCGGCTGATGCTGGTGCGCGCCGCGGCACAGAAGTGGGGCGTGCCCGAAAAGGAATGCAGCACGGAACCCGGCATGGTGGTGCACAAAGCGAGCGGCAAGAAGCTCAGCTATGGAGAATTGGCTTCCGCTGCGGCAAAGTTGCCGGTGCCGAAAAAAGAAGAGTTGCAACTGAAGGCGCGCGGAGACTGGCGCTACATCGGCAAGCCTAAAAAGGCTTACGACCTGAAGAACATGATTTCAGGCCAGGCGATGTACGGACAAGACGCGCGGATGGATGGAATGTTGTATGCATCGGTGATGCACCCGCCGGTGTATGGGAGTTCGCCACAAAGTGTGGATGACTCTGCCACTCTGAAAGTCGCCGGCGTCAAGCAGGCCGCAACAATTGATGCGTTCAAACCACCTGTCGGCTACCAGGCTTTGGGCGGCGTGGCCGTGATCGCCGAAAACTCCTGGGCAGCTTTCCAAGGCAAGAAAAAACTGAAGGTTGACTGGACGAAGAGCGACCACAGCGGGTGGAATTCGGCTGCGTTTCGCAAGGAGATGGAAGCGACTTCGCTGAAGCCGTGCAAAGTGGTGCGGGAAAACGGCAACGTTGACGCGGAATTCAAGAAAGGCGGCAAGGTGGTTGAGGCGCAATACTACGCGCCGATGCTGGCGCACGCCTCGATGGAGCCGCCCGCCGCGCTGGCCGTTTTCAAGGATGGGAAGGTAGAAGCCTGGGCGCCGTCGCAAAATCCGCAGGGCGCGCAGGATGCGATTGCGTCCGCGGTTGGAATCAAGAAGGAAGACGTCACGGTGAATGTGACGCTGCTCGGTGGAGGGTTCGGCCGCAAGTCGTTCCCGGATTTCATCGTGGAAGCGGCCGTGCTTTCGAAAAAGACCGGCAAGCCCATCAAAGTTGTCTGGAGCCGGGAAGACGACATCAAGTTCGATTCGTTTCACTCGGTGGCCGCAATGTATTTCAAGGCCACACTCGGTGCCGACGGAAAACCAACCGCGTGGTTGCAGCGCAGCGTGTTTCCGCCGATTGCTTCAACGTTTGAGGCAACGGAGTATGCCGACGCTGGAGAAATCGGGCTCGGCTTCAGCGATGTGCCCTTTGCGCTGGCGAACCATCGCGCGGAAAATGGCCCTGCGCCGGCGCATACCCGTATCGGGTGGCTGCGCTCGGTCGCCAACATTTATCACGCGTTCGGTGTACATTCTTTTGTTGGCGAACTGGCCAGCGCCGCGGGCAAAGATCAAGTGGACTATGTCCTGGCGCTCCTTGGCCCCGACCGCATCATCCCAAAGAGCGAGTTGCCCAAGGATTACACCAACTACGATGGCGAATACGAGCAGTATCCGATCGACGTTGCCAGACTGCGCCGCGTAGTGCAGCTGGCGGCCGAAAAATCCGGCTGGGGCAAGCAAAAGCTCGGAAACGGATTGGGCATGGGAATCGCCGTTCACCGAAGCTTCCTGACGTACGTCGCAACAGTCGTGCAGGCCGAGGTGAAAGACGGCCAGGTGAAGATCCATCGGGTGGATTCCGCGCTGGATGCCGGGACGATCGTAAATCCGACTACCATCCGCCAGCAGTTTGAAGGTGCGGCTACCATGGGCACAAGCATCGCGTTGTACGGTGAAATCACCGCCACCAACGGCGTGATCAACCAGTCCAATTTCGACACTTACCAGGTGGCGCGCATGAACGTGGCGCCGCGCGAAACCAATGTCCACATTGTCGCCAGCGACGCTCCTCCGGCGGGAATTGGCGAGCCTGGCTTGCCTCCGTTTGCACCGGCTCTTTACAACGCGATCTTCACGGCGACCGGGAAACGGTTGAGAGAGATGCCGCTGTCGAAGCTCGGGTTGGCGTGAGCGAGAACAGTTAGTTTTTAATCTGTGAGATCTTCGGCAAAGAGGGCGCGGCGAGGCTGCGCCCTCTTTCATTTTGACGTACTATGCCGTCCGGGAGGATTGCGTTGACACGAATCCTGAAATTCGAGTGCCTGCTCTTCGCTTTGTTTGCGATTCCTGGCTTTGCACAGCGCCGCCCGGTGCTGCCGCAGATCGATGAGCCGCATCCTTATTACTACCGCGAACTGTACCTGCCGCAGTTGACGAGCGGCCCCAGCAGCCTGACGTGGGGGCCAGACTCGAACGAGCTGATTTACTCGATGGCGGGATCGCTTTGGCGGCAGAAACTCGATTCCGAAACGGCCACGCAACTTACGGATGGCCCCGGGTATGACTATCAGCCGGATTGGTCGCCGGACGGGAAAAGCGTGGTCTATGTTTCCTATAAGAAAGACGCGATCGAGCTCTGGCTGTTGGATTTGACGACGGGAAAATCCACGCAACTGACTACCGGAGGTGCGGTCAATCTGGAGCCGAGGTGGTCGCCCAATGGGAAAAAGATCGTTTGGGTTTCCACGCAGTACAACCGCCGGTTTCACGTTTTCGTTGGCGATGTGAAAAACGGAACGCTGGAAAATGTGGCGCGACTCACGGGCGAAACGAAGAGTTCCCTGCCCCGCTACTACTACAGCGCCTATGACATGGAAATCAATCCGGTGTGGACGCGCGACGGAAAGGAGATCCTTTTCGTTTCCAATCGCGGCCACATTCACGGCACCGGCGGCTTCTGGCGGATGAAAGCGGAGCCCGGCGCCGAAGCGCGCGAAATTCATTACGAAGAAACCAACTGGAAAGCCCGCCCCGATTTTTCGCCGGACGGCTCTCGCATGATCTACAGCTCCTATCTCGGCCGCCAATGGCACAACTTGTGGCTGATGCCAGCCATGGGCGGCGACGCGTTTCCCATTTCTTACGGCGATTGGGACGAGACGAATGCGCGATGGTCACCGGATGGAAAATCAATCGCCTTCGTCAGTAACCGCAACGGCTCGACCTCCATTGGATGGAAGGGTCTGGACGGCCAAACAGGAGGAGGGCTCGCACCGTCTTTCCTGACTCACCTTAACTATCTTCATCTGCGCGGCCTCTTATGGATCCAGATGGAGGAGAATCTGGATGTTTCCACAGCGCGAATTTCGGTTACAGATGCCACCGGCCGCTTCTTCTCTCCACCCGAAAGCTGGATTTTCGCTGACGATGGGTTCGACAGGAAAGACCTCCCCTTCGAACGGCATTACTTCTATTTACATGAAGGTCGAATGAGCCAACTGGCGGTGCCGTATGGAAAGGTGACGGTGGAAGTGAGCCAGGGACTGGAAAAGAAATTATTTCGCCAAACCGTTGACATTGTGGAGCGAAGACCCGTGGGTGTATCGGTCAAACTGGAGCCGATCGGATTTAACCCCGATCGTGGAGACCGCTGGATTGCATCTGACCTACACGTTCACATGAATTATGGAGGGACCTATCGAAATGACCGGGAAAGACTGGCGAGAATGGCCGAGGCGGAGGGGATCGAATTTATTCACGAGTTGACTGTGAATAAGGAGCAGCGGTTTCCCGACATTAGTTTATGGAAAGACATGCCTGGCTCCGATTGGGCTTACGTCAATGCCGATGCCCACATCGTGATGGGGCAGGAGTTTCACACCAGCTATTGGGGCCATCGCGGGATTCTGCGTTTGAAGAATTATTTGTTGTTGCCGGGCTATGCGGGATATCCCAATACGGCGGCGGCGAGTTTGTATCCGATGAATGCGGATGTGTACGACATGGCGCATGCGCAAGGCGCGTTGGTCGGCGCGGTTCATCCGTTTGACGCGGTGCCTGACCCGTTTGTAAAGCCCGCCGAGCGAATCACCGACGAATTGCCGGTGGATGTTGCGATGGGAAAGCTCGACTACATGGAGATTGTTGGATTCAGCGATCCCAAATCGACGGCAGAGGTTTGGTACAAGCTGCTGAATCTCGGTTTCAAATTGCCGGCTGGCGGCGGAACCGATGCGACCACGAATTACGCCGCTCCGATCCGCGGACAAGTGGGATTCGATCGCGTTTATGTGTGGAATCCCGGCTCGACAACAACGATCGATCTCTTCATGGACGAACTACGGCAAGGGCGCACGTTTGCGACCAACGGGCCGCTGATTGAATTCAAGTTGGGCGGGGAGATGGTGGGAAGTGAAATAAAATTCGGGACTCCGCAGACGTCGGTTCCCTTCAGCGTGAAATTGCGCTCGATCGTACCCATGGATCATCTGGAAATTGTCTGCAACGGAAAGGTGGTGAAAACGCTGCCAACTGACGCGGTGAAAGAATCGGCGGACATCACGGGCACTTTGCCGCTGCAGGAAAGCGGCTGGTGCGTGCTGCGGGCCTGGAGTGAAAGAGCGGAGTACCCGGTGATGGACAACTACAGCTACGCTACAACCAGCCCCGTGTACGTCACCATCGGCGGAAAGCGCGCGTACTCCAGAAAAGATGCGGAATATTTTGTGGCGTGGATTGACCGGACGATCGAAATCACTTCGCAATATCCGGACTGGAATTCCCCCGCGGAAAAAGAGTACGTCCTGAAAAGGCTGCGCGAGGCACGATCGGTTTACGAACAACTGCGCTGACCGGGAATTCGTCATTACAGGTTGAATTGTGGGCACAATTGTTCACTGGCCGATTTGCCGCCTTGTCGTTGGTGTGACATTAGAGATAGAATTCCCCTGTTCCCATGATGCGGCGAGTTTCGAGTGGGTCTTGTCGAATATTTGATGGCAGCCTTTCCCAGAACCGGGGCACTCGCTCCGCCCCCGATTCCGCAATAACATTAATCAGCAGGCGAAGCTGCAATTTACAGCCGGAGAGAAGAGTGCGAATGCGCGGCGAACCAACGACGAAATCCGGAACCGATAGCCGATTCTCTGCATCTAGTTTGAAGGCCTTCTGGAAGGAGGGCGCATGATCCTTGGAATAGTCCGGGAGATTTATCCGAAAGAACGGCGCGTCGCGCTGGTGCCGGCAGTAATTGCCAATCTGAAAAAAGCGGGCCTTGAGGTGACCGTGGAGGCCGGGGCCGGCCACGCCGCAGGCTATCCCGACAAGGAGTACGTCGAAAAAGGCGCGAAACTGGCGGCCGATCGCGCGGAAGTCTTTCGCACGGCGGATATCATCGCCCAGTTCCTGTGCCACGGCGCGAACGACAAGAACGGAGCGGAAGATCTTCCGATGCTTCGCAAGGGCCAGGTGCTGATGGGTTTTTTGCGCCCGCTGGGAACAGAAAAAACGTTGCAGGAAATTGCCGATCGCGGCGTGACGTCGTTTGCCGTGGAGCTTATGCCTCGGATCACGCGGGCGCAAAGCATGGACGTGCTCTCTTCGATGGCGACGATCTGCGGGTACAAGGCGGTGCTGCTTGCCGCGGACACGCTTCCGCGGATGTGCCCGATGCTGACGACTGCCGCGGGGACGATCGCTCCGGCGCGTGTGCTGATTATCGGAGCGGGTGTTGCTGGACTGCAGGCCATTGCGACCGCTCGTCGCCTCGGTGCGGTTGCTTCTGCCTATGACATGCGACCCGCCTCCAAAGAGCAGGTGCAGAGTCTTGGCGGGCGTTTCGTGGAACTCGCGGTCGAAGCCAAAGATGCGCAGGACGCCAGCGGCTACGCCAAAGCGCAAGACGAAAGCTTCTATCAGAAGCAGCGCGAACTGCTCGGCAACGTTATCGCCGAAAGCGACGTGGTGATTACGGCGGCGGTAATCCCCGGCAAGAAATCGCCCGTGCTCGTCACGAAAGAAATGGTGGCGCGGATGTCGCCGGGCTCCGTGATTGTGGATCTGGCCGCGGAGCGTGGAGGCAACTGCGAACTCACCCGGCCGGATGAAATCATCGTGGCGCACGACGTCACCATCATCGGGGAATACAACCTGGCCGGAACCGTGCCTTATCACGCCAGCCAAATGTTCGCTCGCAACATCACTTCGTTCCTGCTGCACATGGTGAAAGACGGCAAGCTGCAGCTGAACCTGCAGGACGAAATCATGCGCGAAACCCTGGTGACCCGGGACGGCGAAATCGTGAACGCCCGCGTGCGGGAATTTTTCTCTATGCCGGCGCTGCAGGCCGCTCCGGCCGGAGGAGGGGCCTGATGCAACTGGACCTGGTTACAAGTCTCTACGTATTCCTGTTGGCCGCATTTATCGGGTTTGAAGTCATCCGCCGCGTTTCGCCGCTGTTGCACACGCCACTGATGAGCCTGACCAACGCACTAGATGCCATCGCGGTTGTCGGCGCCATCATCCTGGCCGGCGAAGGCAAAAGTGAGTTGGCGAAAATTCTGGGCACAATCGCCATTATCGCCGCAACCAGCAATATCGTCGGCGGCTTCATGATCACCGACCGCATGCTGAAAATGTTCAAAGCCAGCGGCCCGAGGAAACCGTAACCATCATGTTCGCGAGCGAAAACATTCTGGAAATCACCTACCTGATTGCCACCGCCCTTTTCGTCCTCTCTCTAAAATGGCTGAGTTCCCCCGTCACCGCGCGCCGCGGGGTGTGGGCCGGCGAAGTAGGCATGCTGCTGGCCATTGCGGGAACGCTGCTGCACAAGGGTATTGTCGACTACCGATGGATCGCCATCGGCCTGGTGCTTGGCACAATCATCGGGGTTCCGCTGGGTCGCGTCGCGATGACTGCCGTTCCGCAGCGGACGGCGCTCAGCCACGCGGCCGGCGCACTGTGCGTCACACTGGTGGGCACGGCGGAATTTTATTTGCGCGCGCCCAACGTTCCCCAATTCATGATGGGCGTGCTTTCCCTGGAAGTGATTTTGGGAGCGCTGACGTTCACCGGCAGCCTGATGGCGGCGGGGAAGCTGCAGGAAGTGCTGCAGATCGGCGGGCTGAAAATAAAATTCACGCAGCGGCCGATTACTTACACAGGGCAGAACTTTGTCAATTTAGGATTGCTGGCGATCGCCGTGGGGATCGCGGCGATGCTGGTTCTGCACCCTGACAAAACTTTTCTCTTTCCGTTGATCATCGGGATTCCGCTGGCGTTCGGCGTGATGATGATTATCCCCATCGGCGGCGCGGACATGCCGACGGTGATATCACTCTTGAACTCGTACGCGGGACTTTCGGCCGCGGCGATGGGATTCGTGCTCGGCAGCAAGCTCCTGATTGTGGCGGGCGCGTTGGATGGCGCTTCGGGGTTTATCCTTTCCGTGAACATGTCCAAGGCGATGAACCGGTCGTTCACGAACGTGTTGTTCGGAGCATTTGGCCAGGAGCAGGTTGCCGTTGCGGGAGAAAAAGAAACCCGGCCGGTTCGCAGCGCTTCGCCGGAAGAGGCCGCCGGAATTCTCGCCGCCGCCAGCAAGGTAGTGATCGTTCCGGGATACGGAATGGCGGTGGCGCAAGCGCAGCACAAAGTTCGTGAACTTTACGATGCACTGACCAAACGCGGGGTCGACGTGAAGTTCGGAATTCACCCCGTGGCCGGAAGAATGCCGGGCCACATGAACGTGCTGCTCGCCGAAGCCGACATTCCATACGACAAGCTGTTGGAGATGGACGACATCAACGGTGATTTCCCGCAGACGGACGTCGCGCTGATCATCGGCGCAAACGATGTAACGAATCCCGCCGCACGCGAAGATCAGAGCAGCCCGATTTTCGGAATGCCGATTCTGGACGTGGACAAAGCCCGCACCGTCATGGTGATCAAGCGCAGTATGGGAGCGGGTTTCGCCGGCATCGAAAATCCCTTGTACTACATGGACCGCACCTTGATGCTTTTCGGCGATGCGAAGAATTTCGTGGGCTCGATTGTGCGGGAACTCTCCGGCGGACACAGCTAAGAATCGTCTCGTCGCGCTACTCTCCAATGGGCATTGTAAGTGACTGGGGACTACCTTCATTGGTTACCAAGCTGAGCGCTGTCGCCGACTTTCCCTGCTCAGAAACTCTGCCTCGTTATATACTTACGCCGTTGGACCCAGGCAGCCGATGCCAAGCTGGCGATATGGGTGTGCTTGGGTCCTAAACGTCTCATGGATGAACAGAAGCCCAAGCCTGGTCGAGGTCAGGACGCCGGCGGCGGATTGCGCGCGCCAGCCAAAGGCGAAAGCTCGTCCAGCGAAGTGCCTTTGAGCAATGACGGGGCTACCTTTATTGAGCCACCTCCGCGACGCCCGCCCGTAGACCCGGGCGCCACCGTAATTCATCCGGATGCTTCGCTGGAGGGCGGCACATCGGTGCGCAATCCCAGCGGCCCGCGCTCGTTTGTAACTTCTTATCAAAATGTCGTTCTGCAGGAAGGCGATCTCCTCGGCAACCGCTACGAAATCCTCAAGCTTCTGGGTGAAGGCGGAATGGGCGCGGTCTATAAGGCCAAAGATCGCGAAGTGGAGCGAGTGGTCGCGCTGAAACTGATCCGCCCGGAGATGGCGAGCAATCCATCCATTCTTGCGAGATTCAAGCAAGAATTGATGACTGCGCACCAGGTCACCCACAAAAACGTCATCCGTATTTACGATCTTTCCGAAGCCGACGGCGTCAAGTTCATCACCATGGAATTTGTCGAGGGCAGCGACCTTCGGCAGTTGTACCGAGAAGTGGGAAAGCTTCCGCCCGACGAGGCGGTGGACATTATTCGCCAGGTCTGCATGGCGCTGGACGCGGCGCACACCGCGGGCATCATCCATCGCGACTTGAAGCCGCAAAACATCATGCGGGACAAAACGGGACGAATCCTGGTGATGGATTTCGGCCTGGCGCGATCCGTCCAGTCGGAGGGCATGACGCAAACCGGCGCGCTGCTGGGGACGATCGAATACATGTCGCCCGAGCAGGCCATGGGAAAAACTCTGGACCAGCGTTCCGACCTGTTTGCTGTCGGCCTGATTTTCTACGAGCTCCTAAGCGGCAAAATGCCGTTCAAGGCCGAAACGGCGATGGCCAGCCTGCTGATGCGCAATCAGGAGCGCGCGGTGCCTCTTGCGGACATTGACGCGACAGTGCCCGCGGGGCTCAGCGACATCGTCAGCCGCTGCCTGGAGCGCGATCTGGAGCGCCGCTACGCAAACGCCGCGGAAATCATCGCGGATCTCGACGCCTGGCAGGGCAAGCGGCCGGTGATGGCCTCCATCGTCATGCAGGCGCCCAGGCAACCGCGCGTGATCCCCTGGAATTGGATTGTTCCGGCGGTGACGGTGCTGGCGCTGAGCGGCCTGCTGGTCGCAATCCCCAAGACACGCCATTTGCTGTTCCCCGCCGCGGTTACGGGCGGCAGGGCCGGTGTCGTGAACACCAGCCTCCCGGCGCTATCGCAAGGGAAATTTGTGGCTGTGATGCCATTTCGCGTGATCGGGGATCAGACTTCGCTGGGCTACGTAGCCGAAGGCTTGGGAGAAGCGGTCTCCACCAAACTGTTTGAGGTGAAGGATGTGCGTCTGACCTCGCCCACGGAATCCGCGAAAATCGATCCAAAGGCGCCGCTGCCCCAAGTCGCCAAGGACTTGGGCGTGAATCTGATCGTGCACGGCACGGTGCAAGGTTCCAGCGACAATCTGCGCATCACGGTCAATCTGGAAAATTTGGCCGAGGACCGCCACTGGAGCCAGGAATTTACCGGCGTCGCGGGAGACCTGCTGACGCTGGAAGATCAGATCTTCGCCAAGCTTGTGGACGCAATGGAAGCCAAGCCCACCGACAAAGAAATGGCCGCAGTCACGGCGCATCCCACGGAAAATATCGAAGCGTACAACCTATATTTGAAGGGCCGCAACGCGCTGGCAGGGACGCCGGATCAAAAAACCCTGCAGGCCGGGATGAACTTTTTCGAAGGCGCACTGCAGAAGGATCCGAGTTTTGCGCTGGCGTACGCCGGCCTGGCGGATGCCAATCTGTTGATGTACACCCAGAAGAAAGACAAATACTGGTCGGAACGCGCGGTAGACGCAGCGAAAAAGGCCGCCCAGCTGAACGACAAACTGCCTGAGGTGCATTTCGCCCTTGGCAGTGCGTATGCCGTAACCGGGCAAACGGTGCAAGCCATCGCGGAGGACAAACGCGCGCTGGAACTGGCGCCCAATTCGGATGAAGCCTATCGCCGCCTGGGAAACGCCTACATCGCCAACGGGCAAAAAGACGAGGCCATGCGCTCGCTCGAAAAGGCCGTCGAGTTGAATCCGTATTACTGGTACAACGTCTCCGCCCTCGGGAACGCCTATTTCCGTTTCGGGGAGATGGACAAGGCAGTGAAGGCGTACCAGCAGGTCATCCAGATCGAGCCGGAGAATCCAGGCGGCTACAGCAACCTGGGCGCGGCGTACTTCAGCATGGGCAAATATGACGACGGGATCACGACATTTCAGAAGTCGCTTCAGATCAAGCCCACGGCGGACATCTACACGAATCTCGGCACGGGCTATTTCTACCTGAAACGCTACCCCGAAGCGCTCGCCATGTTCGAAAAGTCCGTCGAGATGAACCCTGAAGACGAGACCACCATGGGCAATCTGGCGGACGGATACCGCATCGCCGGGAATCCCGCCAAAGCCCAGGAAACCTACGACAAGGCCATTGGCCTGGGCTTTAAGGAGCTCCGCGTCAATCCCAGGGACGCCGACGTTGCCGGCAGGCTAGCCCTCTATTATGCGAAGAAGGGCGACACCCAGCAGGCCGACGTGTTCATAAAGAGGGCGCGGGCGATCAATCCCGCCGACGCTAGCCTTATCTACAATTCTGCTGTTGTGAAGACGTTGGGAAATCAACCGGCGGACGCCGTGAAGGAGCTCGGGGTGGCGCTTCAGAAGGGCTATCCCGTCAAGGATGCCTCGGAAGACTCCGAATTTGCGCCGTTGCATTCCCGCCCCGACTACCAGGCCCTGATGAAGCGCTACGAGAGCAAGAAGAAGTAGACCTCCCTAAAATCATCGTGCTTAATTTATCCGCTCCAAGCCAAACGGCCGGGCTTCGCCTTTCCCAATGGAAGGAGCGACAGTGCTATTTCAAGGGCAGATCTGTGATGTCCCTGGCGGGATAAACTGCCAGCGCGGAGCTGGAGACCAGCATTGAATGTGGCTTATTGCACGAGCGGTGGGCCGGGGGGAGAGTGTTGTTACAGGGTTCGGGACAGCCAGCAAACGCCAATTCGTCGGGGAGAAATGGCGAAAAAAAATGGCCTGCCTTTGGGAAGGCAGGCCGGAGAACTGGAAGGTTGTCGTTGAGCTTAGGCGGCAAGTCCGGACCGCTTCAAAGCAAGGAATCCCAAGCCGGCTGCAAAAACCAGGACGAGGGTCCCGGGCTCGGCGGCTGGAACAAGGGCACCATCGACACTGAAGGGAGTGGTGATTGCGCCCTTTACCCCCAAATCGATGGTGATGTCGAAATCCGACGCTGACCCGTTGTCCGCCGTGCAATTGGTGTCATCGGAATCGTCGTCAGGGCCATCGGCGTCGTCTTCGTCACCACACGTGACTGATCCGGCCGAGAGAATGCCCGGGTGGGTGGCGTCTATGCCGAAGAAGCTGATCGTGGTGGGGCCCGGTGTTGCCGTCTGCGGCGAGCAATTATTGAAATACGGGTCCGTCGAGGGATCGCAGGAGAAGGTAAACCCGGCCGGCGCGTTCAAATTCAACTGCGTGACAGGTGCTCCAGTAAAGTTGATGAAGTCCAGGCTGACGCAAACGTCTGCTCCGCATGTAAACTCCTGCCCCGGATCCACCGTAAAGGTGAACGTATCCGATGTCAGTACATTGGAACTGCCGCCACCGCTCAACTTGAATACCGGATCCGTGCCGTCGGCCATCGCGACGGAACACGTAAGTGCAACTAGTGCAACCAAAACCAATAAACGAGTCATTTTCACGAGCTACCCCCGATTCATTTTTCAGATTCCCACAGTAATCAGTGAGAAGAATGCAATTTCATCTCCAATTGCCCACGCCGGTCCTGCTTGCAAACCCATGTAATCAATAAACTTAACCCCTGTGCAAAATTCTGGTGAGACCCCGGTATGCAAACTTTTTCTCAAATTTGCGGCCAACCGGCTCTAACTTAACAATCCTGACTTGCAAGGGGTTACAACTATGAAAAAGCCCGAGCGGGATTCTGGGGCCATGCCTTGGACTCTGTCACCCATAAACTCGATTCGGACCGACCGGACTACATTCTTCGACATGCTCATTTCGTTCCGGAACTTCTAGAACTTGCTCCTCCGATGCCTACGCTGCCGAGTGCGCGGCCCTCGAGGTTCGGCGCAAGCAGCTCCAACGTGATCTGCGCGGCGGGAATCAGGTAGAGGATGGTCACGCAAGTCCACATTAGTGCCCCGGCGCACTCCTGGTCTTCCAAGGCAGACAACCCGAACAAGTGCGGAGCGCTGAGATAGGAGGGATACACGACACGGTCACAAAAGGTGAGATAGGCCGAAAGAATGTCGCAGGGCAAAGTGGCCGCAAATAGGTAGAGGAGGATGGACCACCTTGGCCATATTGGAACACTGGGCCAGGGCTGGATGACTGGCCACCAGAAGAGAAAGCCCGCCGCGAGAAACGCGGCGTGTTCAAGGACGTGCAAGACCTCTGATTGCAAGGCCAGGTTGAACACCGCCGGAATGTGCCATCCCACAAGAGCAGCGGCGGAGGCCAGCCAGCAAACCAAGGGCTGAGAAAGCACCCGCCCAACAGCCTGCAGGGCCGGCCAGCGCAAGAATGGCCCGACAACGGATTGCACAAAATTCTGCGGCAGGCCGTGTAGCAGCGGCAGCAGCGGCGCCCCCATCCAGATCAGAGGCGGCGCGATGATCATCAGCAGGAGATGTTGCATCATGTGCGCGGTGAGCAACTGCTCGTCCAGGAGAGCGAGAGGAGAGCCGATCGCCAGCCACACGAGGAACACTCCCGCAATAAAACTGGCGGCTCGCCAAGCGGGGATTACTTCTGTTGCGCTGGAGCGAAGACGACGCCATCCCCGGAGATAGAAAATGGCGCAGGCAATTACGGTCAGTGTGAGCGGAACCGGGGCCGTCCATAAAGTAAAGGCGTTTTGAACGGCGTCTGGCATCGCGTTTTATCTCTGCGGTGAAGCCGCCGGAGTCTTGATTTCTTTCAGCGCCGCATTGCGCGCCGGCAATTGTCCCGGTGGGTGGAGCGTAACGAGGAATGCCACCAGTGCCGTCGTTTCCGCGGGACTCAGACTTTTCCCATACGCCGGCATGTTGCCTCCGCCCTGAATCACCTGGCGAATCAACTGATCCGGCGTAAGCCGCACGGCCACGCTATCCAAGATTGGCCCGCGCTGCCCGCCCAGTTCGCCGAGCGAATGGCAGTTGCGGCATTGCTTTACTTGAAAGACCAGCGCGCCCTGGCGTTCCAGCGCGGTCGTGCCCTTCAAGAAACGATCGGGCACGGGGTCGCCGCTCCAGGCGTTCATGTGGGGACTCCACGGCGCGAATCCGGCAAGATGCGTGAATGTTCCCAACGTCACCGCGATCAGCAGAATGCTCAGCACCGCAATCGGCCGGCGGCGCCAGCTTTTTTCCCCTTCACCGAATACAAACGGCATGAGAATCAACGCGAAAATCACGACCACCGGCCCGATCAGTAGAGCGGGGGTCTCCAGTGACGGCGGAAGCAAGGAGAGCAACGCGTACAGCCACAAAAAGAAATAATCGGGGCGGGGCGCGGTCTGGATGATGGTGGGATCGGGGCGTCCGCTCGGCCCGAATGGCCCGAAATAGATGGCACAAGCCGCTACGGCCGCCAAAACGAAGGCGGCGAAGAACAGATCTTTCCATATCGCGTAGGGAACAAAAGGCTCGCCGTCTTTTTTCACCAGCTCTTCATACTCGGCGGTGTAGGTCGCGCGTTTTACGAGGCGTCCGGGCATGGGCCAGTCGTTGATGCCCAGCTTCAGCACCATCAAGAGATGCAAGCCCACGAGCGCAATCAGCAGCCCGGGAATCACGAAAACGTGCAGTGCGAAGAAACGCGTAAGCGTGGCGCCGGCAATAATCGGGCCGCCAAGCATCAGCTTTACCGTCGCCGGGCCCATGATCGGCACGCGACTGGCGATCGAAGCGCCGATTCCCAGCCCCCAGTACGCATCCTGGTCGAATCGCAACACCTGGCCGCTGAACGCCATGCCCAAAGTCATCAGGAGCAGAAAAACCCCGACCATCCATGTCAGCTCGCGGGGAAATTTGTAAGCGCCGAACAAGAAAACCTGCACCATGTGGATCAGCACGATCGCCACCATGAAATTCGATCCCCAACCGTGCAGGGCGCGGACAAACCAGCCCAGCGTAATATCGTGATTCAGAACCTGCAGGCTGTTCCACGCCTCTGCGGCGGAGGGAACGTAAATAATGGCCAGCAAGATTCCGGTCACCAATTGCATCATGAAAACGGCCAGCGCCGCGCTGCCAAAAACGTAAAACCAACTGGCGGTATTTCGCGGGACGCGATGTCCCGCGGTTTCGCGAATCGCCGCCGCCAATTGCAGGCGCCGCTCGAACCATTCGCCGACTTGCGAAATCACACGCATGGAGGCCGCTCCGTATCAAGCGCCGCGTTTGGCGAGCCCGGCGTGGGGAGTTCGCCGGCCTGAATGGTGATGAGCCCGTCTTTGACTTTGTAGGGGTACTGGAAAAGCCCGCGCTCCGGAGGTCCCGAGGCCCGCGAGCCGTCGCGATAATATGCGCCGCCGTGGCATGGGCACATGAACAATCCCGATTGCTGGAACCATCTTACCGGGCAGCCCAGGTGCGCGCAGTTGATCGCAAAAACCTGGAATTGTTCGCCCTCGATGCGGCGCACCCAGCAGGCCGTATCCACGGTTTTTCCGTCCGCGGGCATCACATTCGGATTGCGAAAAGTCGCCAACCGCGTTTCGCCCTCTGGAAATTCACTTACGGGCCCGAGCGGTACCCACTCGAAATACGCATTTGCGCGGCCGCGCGTGATTGAGGAGAGCACATAGCGCAGAATCGGCACGGCCAGCGCCGTGGCCACCAGGCCGTTGAATAAGATTCCCAGCTTCATGAACAGCCCGCGACGGCTAAGCATGTTTTCGTTCGGCATCAATTCGCTCCTGGTGTGGGCGTGGCCTGCGCCGTTGGATACGGCTGGCCGGGATTCTGCACCCGCTTTGACGCCAGCCACGCGACCACATCGGTGATTTCCTGCTCTGACATCGGCTTCCCGGGAACGTTTCCCCGCCAGTCCGGAGCGTTCAATTCGGGCCGCCCGGTGATTACAATCGTGCGCAATCCTTGATTGCTCACGAGCGCAAGATAAGAGCTGTCTGTAATCGAGCTGGCTTTTTTCCCGCCTCGCCCATCTGGGCCATGGCAGGATTCGCAATACGTTTTGTAAACGAGTTCGCCGTGCGCGGGCTCGCCGGGCGATTTCGCCAGATTCAAATGGGAAGGTGCTTGAACTCCATTCAATATCCCCGGTTTGCCCCAACGCGCCCGGATTTGCGTTGCAATCACGTCAATCTGCTTGTCGGTCAGCATGCCGCCCGCGCTCCGCGCAAACGCCGGCATGGAGGTGCCGGTAACACCCTCCGCAATCATCTTTCGCATCGCCGCGTCATCAGCAATCGCCACGTAAACTGGATCGGCGAGCGCGATGGCTGCTCCGCCCCGCCCATCTGTTCCGTGGCAGCCGGCACAATTCTCCGCATACAAAATTTTGAAATCCAAAATCTCATCCGGCGCCAGCGTCCCCGAATCTTTCCCGGGCCGGCCGGGTGAGGATTCGCAGCCGCAGAGCAGCAAGGCTCCCAGCGCCAGGTAACAACCGAAATGCACCAATGCTCTCAAGGACGCTTCTCTCCGTTTTCCTTCTGCCGCATCATTCCCGGGGCTTCGATTCCGGCGCGCACGGCGAACGGCAAATTCTCGCGTGTCGGGACTCGCGACTGGCGAATGACTACCAACCCCGCAACAACGCCGAACCCGATCTGCGAAGCCATGAACCAGAACCAGTTGATGTGGCTTTCCAGCACCGGATTCAGCAGGCCAAGGATCGAATACAACAGCCCCGACCACAGCACCGGCGCGATCAGCCCGCCCAGTAAAATCGGACGGCGCGGGAACATCGGCAACATCGCGCCATAGAGCAGGCCTACCAGAGTCGACACAATCCCGTGCAGAATCACCGCCGCCACGAATGGCCCGGCGTGAAAGGCACTCAACTGCGCGGGTTCCAGGCTTAACGATTGCGAGTAAATCCCGGCGGCAAGCAGATTGATTGGATACCAGATACTTCCCGCCTTCACCAGGCCGTAAATGCAGGCCAGAACCGCCATCGCCACGCTTCCGGCCCAGCCGCCCTTTACGCCTGCAGAAATCGGATACGTTTCGAGAGGCAGCCACGCGCGCACAATGGCTTCGTCGACATGAATCCGCTCTACTCGCTGGCGTTCCGTGGCAATCTCGTCATCCTCGGACACAATTTCCACCCGCTCTTCCCGCTCGTGCGGAAACACCTCGCGGAACCACCCGACGGAACCTGCGAGCGAAAGGATGGCGCCCAGAACACTCACCGATACGTTGGTCAGGAGCCCCGCAAACAGCAGCGTGCACCCGAAAGCCAGCACAATCGGCCACGCTGTCGGCGCCGGCAGTTCAATCGCCGCCGGATTTCCCGCGCGGTGCCCGAATTTGTCCGCGGTAACTTGCGAAGCCATCGCGCCTCCTCAGCGCCCCAAAATATAAACCACCGTAAATACCACAACCCACACGGCATCCACGAAATGCCAGTACATCGAAAGCACTCCCACGCGCGCGGATTGTTCCGAGCCAACGCGCCCGGCAAGGCCAAACAGAAAAACGATGCTCAGCATAATCAGGCCAACGGTGACGTGAAACGCATGCAGCCCCACCAGCGAATAGTAGGTGGTCCCGAACAGATTCGTGGAAATTGTGAGCCCGTGCTCGTAAATCAGCCGGTGCCATTCCTCCCCGGTGCCAAACAGAAATAATCCACCCAGCAAAATCGTCAGGAACCAGAATCCGAGAAAGGCGCCGCGTCCTCCGCGCACCAGGAACTTTTCCGCGAAGTGGATGGTCAGGCTGCTCGACAGCAGGCAAATCGTGAAGAAAATCGGCGTCTCCAGCACTTCGCGGGGTGTGGGCCCGGAGAGACTCCTCCCTGCATAGTAGAGATACGCCACCACAAAAATTGTAAAGATGGCCGACTCCGCAATGATGAGGCACGCCATCCCGACCTTGCCGCGGTAGGGGAGGCGCCAGGACTCAGGCGTCTGCCTTATGGGTGTGCTAATTGCGCTCATCGCTGAGTCCCCTTATTCATAGCGGCTATCCGGATCTTCGGGATGCTTCTGATCCCAGAGCGGCCGGCGGCTTTCGACCGTTGGAATCACGGCAAAGTTGTAGGCGGGCGGCGGCGAACTCACCGCCCACTCGAGCGTCCACGCATCCCAGGGATCGTTCCCCGCCTTGAGTCCACTGAAATAAGATAGGATAAGGTTTGCTACGAATACCAACGTGGCGATGCCCTGAATAACTGTGCCGATCGTAACAATCACGTTCCAGATATCCCACCCGCGCCCCGGCTCGTAGGTGTAAATCCGCCGTGGCATCCCCAGCAGGCCGGGGATGTGCATAAAGTCAAACGTCAGGTGGAATCCGATCACAAACAGCCAGAAATGCAGCTTGCCTAATCCTTCATTCAGCATTTTTCCAGTGGCTTTGGGAAACCAATAATAAAACCCCCCGAAAATGCAGAACAGGATCGCTCCAACAATCACATAGTGGAAATGCGCGACCACGAAATACGATCCGCTAAGCTGCCAATTGAATGGCGCCGCCGCCAGCATGATGCCCGTGAGGCCTGCGACCAGGAATTGAAACAGGAATGCGATGCAGAACAACATCGGTGTCTTGAATTGGATCTTTCCGCCCCACATCGTGCCCAGCCAGTTGAAAATCTTGATGCCAGTCGGGACGGAGATGGCCATGGTCGTCATCACGAAAAAAGTGTTTGCCGTGGAGTTCATACCGATCGTGAACATGTGATGGGCCCAAACGCTCATGCTGATGAACCCGATGCCGACGGTTGCCGCCACCATTACCGGGTAGCCGAAAATCGGTTTGCGCGAAAATACCGGAATGATCTCCGACGCAATCCCAAAGGCGGGAAGCACCAGGACGTAGACCTCCGGATGCCCGAAGATCCAGAAAAAATGCATCCACAGCGCCGCGGACCCGCCCGCCTGCGTATCGAAGAAGTGGCCGCCCAAATAACGGTCGACGAGCAGCATGATCTGCGCCGCCGTAAGCGGGCTAATCGTAATAAGCACCAGGCCCGCCATGACCAGCGACAGCCACCCCATCAACGGCATGCGGCCGAGCGTCATTCCTGGACACCGCATCGAGAAGATCGTGGCAATGATATTGGTGGCCGTGCCAATGCTGCCGAAGCCGGAGACCAGCACCGCGACGGTCCAGTAGTCGGAACTGTGCCCGGGCGAAAATGCGTGCGAAGTCAGGGGAGCATACGCCCACCAACCCACATCCGGGGCATTACCTGCGCCATAGAGGCCGCTTCCGCCCAGGAAGCTGAAGTAAAGAAGGATTCCAGAGAGGGCCGTCAGCCAGAAACTGAAAGCGTTGAGGCGTGGAAACGCCATGTCCCGCGCGCCGACCATCAACGGCACCAGGTAGTTCGCAAAGCCGAACACGATGGGCATGGCCACGAAGAAAATCATGGTGGTGCCGTGCATGGTGAACATGCGGTTGAAAACCTGCGGCGAAACGAAATCAGCATGCGGCCGGATCAGCTGGATTCGCATGATCGTCGCTTCAATACCGCCAATGACCAGAAAAACCAGGGCGTAGACGATATAGAGGATTCCCAACCGCTTATGATCGACGGTGGTCACCCATTCGTGCAGCGTCTCCAGCCAGTGGCTGCCCGTGGCTTCTGCGGTTCGAATCGCCATTGCATCCGATGACATGCCCGCTCTCCCTCAAATACTTCGTTACCGAAGCGTCCCCAGGTAGCGCACCAGCGCATCCAGATCGGCATCGCTTAATTTCATCGCCGGCATCAACGAACCGGGCTTGATCATGTCTGGATCCTGAATCCACATGCCCAGGTTCTCCGGCGTATTTTCGGCCGCGCCCGCGGCGATGGTGCGCCGGCTCATCATGTGAGTGAGGTCGGGACCAAAGCGGCCCGTCGCCGCCGTACCGGCCACGGCGTGGCAATTGATGCAAGCGGTCGTTTCAAACACCTTGCGTCCAGCGCTTACCGAATCGTCCAGCCTTGCCGGCTGCTTTTGCGCGTTGACCCAATTCTTGAAATCTTCGGGGCTGTCTACCGATACCTGCAAAAGCATCTTGGCGTGCTGCGTGCCGCAATACTGGGCGCACTGCCCGAGGAAGACCCCTGTGCGGTGCGGATCCATCCACATCTCATTCACGCGATTGGGAATCAGGTCGGTCTTCCCGGCAAGTTGGGGCACCCAAAAGCTGTGATCGGTGTCCGCGGAAAGCAGTTTCAGAAACGTGGGCGACGGGTTCGCCGGATCGCTGACTGGAATGTGTAATTCATTCGCGGTGACGACGCCCAGCGCCGGGTAACGGAACTCCCACCAGAACTGGTGGCCAATGGCAATCACCTCCACCACGTTCGGAGGCTTTTTGGCATCCTGCACGGCGTGGATCACGCGCGTGGTTGCCAGCACCAGCACCACCACGATGAGAATGGGTATCACCGTCCAAGCCAGCTCAATCTGAGTGCTGCCGTAAACCTGGGGGGGCTCGTGCGTGGAATCTGTTGCCCTAGCGCGGAATTTCACCACCGCGTAGACCAGGAGCGTGCCCACAACCACGAAAATCAGGCCGCAGATGACGAGAACGAACATGGACAGATGGAAGAGCGAATCCGCCGGAGTGGACTGCGGGTCGAAGATATTGGGGATCGGGTTGTCGCTTGGTGCGCTTGCGGTGCACAATCCCGCCGCAAGCAGCAGCCCCAGAACAAGCAACAGTATTCCTGCCGCTCGTCCAGCGACAACACTGGCCTCCGTTCCAGGCGAGTTTTTTCTCATACTGCTTCGTTTCCTCTTGAATCGACCAAACTCAGAAAATTCCCGGAATTCGCCCTGCACTTACTATTGAGGAGACCGGATGACCCTCACCTCGGACCGCCAGGTCAGTTCTCGATGAGATGCTTACCACACCTAATCGGCCAATGAAATAATTTTAAAATCGGGGGACGGCTTGGAATTTCCAGCCCCCTGACTCCGCTCACCCTTCCCAATAGGCGATTCAAAGACTGAAAAGAAGGGATATGGAGAGGGGGAAATACGGATAGGCCTCCTGAGCCTTAAATCTCGCAGAACCTTGGAAGAACCGAGGCACAATATGCAAGTGGCAGACCACGAATCCGCATCGGGTATTTCTGGTCTTAAGTTTGTATTTTTCAATGAGATCCCTCAGTCCACAGCGAACAGAACCAGCACCGGGGAGTGTCACTTATGGCAAATTTGCTGAACGGTTGACAGCCCAAGACCGTGCGGGAACCGCAAGGTGCGCCCGAGACAGCCTATGACCTTGGTCCAACCCAGTCTGGGTCCTTCAGGTTCCAGCCGCCGCCGAGAGCTTTATAGAGCTGAACCATCACTATTCGACGATTAAGTTCCGTCACCGCCAGTGAGATCTCAGCGGGGAAGAGTTGCTGTTGCGCCTCGAGAACTTCGTAGTAGCTGGCCTTACCAGCGGTGTACCGCTGCAGCGAAACTTGCACTGAGTCCTGGTAAAATTGCACAGCCTGTATCTGTTGTATTCGAATCGCCTCATATTTCTGCCGTGAGATGAGCGCGTTTGACACATCCGAAAAAGCGTTCAGCGACGTCTGCTCGTATTGCAGCTTTGCTTGTTCCCAGAAAGCAACCGATTGACGCTTCTGAGCAGTGAGGGCGCCACCTTGAAAAATAGGGCCAGTGACGTTGCCGGCAAGACTCCACACATTTGATTGGCCTAACGATAAAGCGGACAACGGTGAGCTTGCCCGCCCTAGAAGCGCCGTGAGGCCAATTTGAGGGAAAAAATTGGCTGTTGCAACCCCCACCTGGGCGTTCGCAGATCTCATCAGTTGCTCGGCTTCGAGGACATCGGGCCGACGCTCCAGAAGTGCGGAGGGCAAACCGGCCGGGATCTCCGGCGGCACGATTTCGTCGAGCAGTTTCGCGGTGTGCTTGATGTCGGAAGGGTTGCTACCCAGTAGCACGCTGATTTGGTTTTCCGTCAGCGCAATCTGTCGCTCCAGCTCGGGAATGTTCGCGGCAGTTGTGGCCACCGCTGCGGCTGCTCGGGAGGTTTCCAGCTTTGAAGCCACCCCGCCTTCGAGTCGTTGATTGAAAAAGTTCAGCGTTTCTCCGAATGAACCCGTTGTTCGTTTGGCGATGTCGAGTTGGAGTTCCAAACCAAGAAGTTGAAAGTAAGCTTGCGAGACGTCACTGACGAGAGAGAGCATGACTCCGCGGCGCGCTTGTTCTGTCGCCAGATACTGAGCGCGCGCAGACTCGTTCAGGCGGCGCAGCCGCCCCCAAACGTCCGCTTCCCAGGCGACGCTTGCCACTCCCAGAAAAGATCCTTGCACATTGCCGCCGGTGGGGCTGACGGCGCCCACGAATTCATTTTTCCCATCGCTGGCACTTACCGAATAATTAACGAACGGAAAGTATTGCGCCCGGGCTTGAGCAGCAATTTGTCTGGATTGCTCAATGCGGGTCACCGCAACGCGCAAATCGTAATTATTGGCTAGCGCGGTCTGGACCAATTCCTTGAGACGTTCGTCCTTGAAAGCTTCCCACCACGGCAGATCGGCAAACGACGCCTGTTGCGCTGCACCTTCGACTCCTCTGAAATCAGCTGGAGCATTCACCTTGGGGCGCACGTAGTTTGGCCCAACTGCACACCCGGAGAAGCAGAGGAAAGGTGCCAGAATCACAACAAGCAGCCATGCCGGCAGTCCGGCCTGGCCTCTTCCGTTTTTGGGGTGCCAGGTCACGAGAGTTTTCTCATTGTTTTCTCGGCAGTCGTTACTGGTTGGAGTTTTTCTGCTCATTGGCACCTGGATATGTCCCAGTTCTGGTTGATGATTTGGATTTGAGGCGCTAGTCTCCTGGCTCCGGGGCCGGTGTTGCGAATGGCGCCTTCACTTGCTCATGCTTCGCTCCGCCAAGACGCTCGATCATGTAGAACAGCGCTGGAATGATGAAGATGGCGATAAAGCTGGCCGCCAACATGCCCCCAATAACCGCCGTCCCCATGACTTGCCGCGAGGCCGCGCCAGCACCTGTCGCTCTCCACAAGGGCACACAGCCCAAGATAAAGGCAAACGACGTCATTAGAATCGGTCGCAGACGGAGCTTGGCGCCTTCCAAGGCGGCATCCGTAAGTGATTTCCCTTTTTCGTATTCCAGCTTCGCAAATTCCACGATGAGGATGGCGTTTTTGGCGGCCAGACCAATCAGCATAATCAGTCCGATTTGTGCGTAGACGTTGTCCTCCAACGCCAGGCTTGTGTAATCCTTGAACACCAGGAGGCCGATGATCCGGCGGAAGAAGAGAGCGGCGAATGCGCCAAAAACAGCAACTGGCGTGCTCAGCAGAACGCTGAAAGGCAAGGACCAACTTTCGTACATGGCTGCCAGGATGAGAAATACGAACAGGATGGAAAATCCAAAGATCACTGAGGGTGGCACGCCTTTCTGTGCCTTCTGTTCCTGAAATGACATGCCCATGTAGTCAAAGCCCATCCCCGGCGGCATTGTTTTAGCAAAGACTTCTTCGAGCGCCTTCATGGCCTGTTCGGAACTAAATCCAGGCTTGGTGATGCCGTTAATTTGTACGCATGGGTACATGTTGTAATGCATGGTGAACTCAGGGCCGAGACGCGGTTCGATCGAGGTAACCGCGGAGAGCGGGACCATTTGCCCGGCATTGTTACGCACGTAGAAGCGGCCCACGTTTTCGGCCCGTGTCCTAAAGTCACCTTCGGCCTGCACGTAAATCTGCCAAACGCGTCCGAAGCGGTTGAAGAAGTTGACGAATGCGCCCCCCATAAAGGTTTGCAAGGTCTGATAGACATCACTGAGGGAAACGCCTTGCTTCAGGACTTTATCGCGATCCACCTTCACTGAGATTTGTGGAACAGTGGGCAATGCGGTGGTAAATATGGCAGCAAACTCCGGGCGCTTCTGCGCCGCAGCCATAAACTTTTCCTGGTTCTCCCGGAGAAAGTCGACTCCCCTTGCCGATCGATCTTCGAGGACGAAGGTGGCCCCGCCAGATGCTCCCACACCAGGGATGGATGGCGGCGGGAAGGTGATGGTGGTGCCCTGGGCAATTTCGCGCAGGGCGACGTTCAGGTGAATTTTGATAGCCCAGTATTGGTCTTCGGCGGCTTTGCGTTCCTTCCACTCCTTAAGAGTCACCCAAAAGAATGCGCTGTAAGTATTCTGCACACCACTCAACATGTTGTAACCGATGACGGTGGTCACATGATCCACGCCAGGGGTCTTCATAATTATGTCTTCCACTTTTGTGGCGGCGGCGCTGGTCCGCTGCAAGGAAGAGGCGTCGGGCAGTTGCAAGGCGACAAAAACGTAGCCCTGATCTTCCTCGGGAAGGAAGCTACGAGGGAGTTTGCCGCCAAGGAAACCCGCCAAAACAGCAAACACCAAGAGAATGACGATGGTGACACCCACCTTGCGAATGAGCACGCCACACCAGCCGACATAGCCGGCTGTTGCCCTGTTAAAAACACGGTTGAACCAAGCGAAGAATTTTCCGAGGATGCCCCGAGATTCTTTCTTGGGGCGGAGCAGCAAAGCACCGAGTGCCGGGCTGAGCGTGAGGGCATTGAACGCAGAGATGATGACGGAGAGTGCGATCGTCACGGCGAACTGTTGATAGAGGCGTCCGGTAATACCCGGGATGAAGGCCGTTGGTATGAAAACCGCGGACAGAACGATTGCGATGCCGACTACCGGACCGGACACTTCCTCCATGGCTTTGAAAGCAGCGTCTTTTGGTGATAGCCCATGTTCGATGTGGTGCTCGATTGCCTCCACCACCACGATGGCATCGTCCACTACCAGACCAATGGCCAGCACCAAGCCGAAAAGCGAAAGTGTGTTGACTGAAAAACCGAGCAACGGAAAGAGCATGAACGTGCCGACCAGTGAGACAGGAACGGCAAGAAGCGGGATCAGCGTGGCACGCCATCCTTGCAGAAAGATGTAGACCACCAGAATAACCAGGACAAGCGCTTCAACCAGCGTATGGCCAATCTCATTGATCCCTTCCGTGACAGGAAGCGTTGTGTCAAGTGCGATGGCGTAGCTAAGTCCAGGAGGAAAACTCTTCTTCGCCTCGGTCATGAGATTCTTGGCGCCTTGGGCAGCCTGAATCGCGTTGGATCCTGGAAGTTGGTAGATTGCAATTACGGCGGCAGGCTTGCTGTCGAGCCTGCCCCTCAGGTTGTAAACCTGGGTGCCGAGTTCGATGCGAGACACATCCTTCAGCCGCACGATGGAGCCATCGGAGTTCGCTCGAACAACGACTTGACCAAATTGCTCTTCCGAAATCAGCCGGCTCTGTGCGATCACGGCATAGGTAAAATCCTGCCCGTCCGGAACGGGTTCGCCGCCAATTTGCCCCGCCGGATTCACGGTATTCTGGGCCTTAACGGCGTTGATAATTTCCGGCACGGTGATTTGCAGCTTGGCGAGTTGATTCGGGTCCAACCAAAAACGCATGGCGTACTGACCGGCGCCAAAAATCGTGACACTGGCAATCCCGTAGGAGCGAGTGAGTGGGCTAAGAAGATTGATATACGCGTAGTTAGCCAGGAACTGGGCGTCGTATCTGCCATCCGGGGAGTAAAGGTCGAACAGCATAAGCGGGGCGGAAGTGGACTTCTGCACCGTAACTCCCTGTGCGTTCACCTCCGACGGGAGTTGTGAAGCCGCTTGCGATTGCCGCATCTGGGCAAGAATCAAGTCGGTGTTGGGATCGGTCTGTATGTTGAAGTCTACCGTCAGCTTCATCTGCCCGTTGTTGGCGTTCAGCGAATACATGTACTCCATGTTGTCCACGCCGCTCATCTGTTGCTCGATGGGAGTGGCTACGGACTGGTCGAGCGTGATTGCATCGGCGCCCGGGTAGGTGGCCGTTATTTGAATTTGAGGGTCGGCGATGTTTGGGAACTGCGCCGTGGGCAGGCTCAACATGGCGACTACGCCAACGATTACCATGACGATGGAAATCACCATGGACATTACGGGGTGGTTGATGAAGAATTTGGCCATGGTTGTAGGTTACGGCTTGGCGCTATCCGCTTTTCCCTGCCCTAGGGAACTCGCCTGGTAAAGCTTAGGTTTTACTTCCAATCCCTCTTGCACGTGTTGCACGCCTTCCGCAACAACTCGTTCGCCAGGCTTGAGGCCTTCGTCGACAATCCACGATGTACCAATCTTGGTGCCCATTTTGACCGGTCGAATGCTGGCCTTGTTGTCGGCACCTATCACAGCAACGAGGTAGCCGCCCTGCAATTCACTCACGGCGCGTTGGGGCACGATTACAGCGTTTTTCTGGATTCTTGCCACCGTGCTGATGCTTCCGAAACCACCGGGGCGAAGAACATTGCCCGGATTCGGGAACACGACTTGCACGAGGATCGTTCCCGTCTTCACATCCACCTGGCGATCCAGAGCGTGGAACTGCCCTTTTTGCGGATAGGTCGTGCCGTCAGTAAGCCGCAGTTGCCAGACGAGTCTTCGCAGAGCCTGATCCTCTTTTTCGCCCTGCTTCGTTATCTCTCGCAGTGCTGCCAGGTATTCCTGTTCGCTGACGGTGAAATTCGCCAGGATGGGGTTCATCGTAGAAACAGTCGTTAACGCAGCGCCCGAAGGGCCTACCAAATCGCCCACTTGGGCACCGGCGATAGATGCTACTCCGTCAACCGGGGAGACAACGCTTGTGAAACCAAGATTCAATTGAGCTTTTTCAACAGCAGCTTGAGCGCCCGCGATGCCCGCTTGAGCTCCCTCAACCTGCGCTTTGGCCCCGAGATTGGCCTGCACGGCGTCATCGAGTTCCTGCTGGCTAATGGCATTCTGTTTTGCGAGAGGCGTGTACCGCGTCACATCTATTTGCGTCTTGCCCAATTTCGCTTTTGCCTGATCCAGATTCGCAGTGGCCTCTCGAAGATTTCCTTTGGCTTGGTCGAGCGCGGCCTGAAAGGGTCTAGGGTCTATCTCGAAGAGTGGAGCCCCCTTCCTGACAAAAGCACCGTTGGGATAACTCTGTTTAAGCAAAAGGCCAGCGACCTGGGCGCGAATCTGAGCGTTTACAAGGCCATCCAGTGTGGCGACCCATTCCCTTGTGATTGGCACATCTTGCTGCACTACTTCGACGACTTCGACATCGGGAGGGCCAGCGGGCGGGAGTCCCATCTTTCCACACCCGGAGGACAGCATCGCGCCGACGAGGAGAACGGTCGCTGCAGATTTCATTTGCTTCCTTCGCATCACCCACGCCCGGGGCACGCCATGTTCGAGGGGAGGTCTTACTTTCCCAAAAACTTCCTCCATGCGAACACGCGGTCTGGCAAATTTGCGCATCTGGTTGAGTGCGCTAGCGGCTTGAGACTAGGGATTCAATCAAGGTCGGGCAATTGTCAAAAGTAACAGGGCTACCAGCACCATTGAATCAGCTTGTCCGCAACTAAGAGCACCCCAGTGGGAAATGAGGAAAGAAGGGGTTTCGCGAGCAGATGCAGGCTTGGGGCAAGCTTGGTGGCGGACCACCGAAGAAGGGCGAATCAAGTGACCGTCCACGGACCGAAGTGCACCGTGAACGGGGAGAAAAAAGTCTCAGAAATTTGGTGGTAAGTTCACGTTCGCCGGGCAGGTGAATCGTCGAAGAGCAGCAGTAAGACAGTCGCCCAGGACGCCGAGCGTTCTCGCCGTCGTGAGATGGAGTTGGCCATCAATCGCATCCCAAAGTGGTTTTGGCGGTGCGGGCAAAGAAATGGGCAAAGTGGCAAACAGGGAGATGATGCGGTTGGTCCTAACCTACAGAAAACCAGTGGTGGGCCCGCCAGGATTTGAACCTGGGACCAACGGATTATGAGTCCGCTGCTCTAACCGCTGAGCTACGAGCCCCTTGTTTCATTCTAGTTCACAAATGGCGTTCGCGCAGCCCGGTTTTAGGCCTGGCAGGAATGGCTTCAGCAACAGCGGGTTCGCTGTGCGCGGCGGAGTATTGCCCGTTTTGCGCCGGCCCGGTTGTCGACGTCCCCCGTTTCCCGTTACCATCAGGGTGCTGCGGGAGCCGCTTGTACCGCCAAGCGCCGCATTGGGATCCCCTTGGTCCCGTTCTTCCGGCCAACGCTCTCTGCCGCACACTCAGGAGGGAGCTTCAAATGTCTACTATCTCTTCGGGCAGGCTGACCACTCCGTTGATTCGCGAATCGCAGGGCCACCGCCCGGCAAGCTGGGAAGAAGCCCTGGATTTCGTCGCGGGCAAGTTGCGCCGCCAAATCGAAACGCGCGGGCCGCGCAGCTTCGGCATGTTCAGCTGTTCGAAAACGACCAACGAGTTGAACTATATCGCGCAGAAATTCGTGCGCTCGGTCATCGGCTGCAACAATATTGACAGCTGCAACCGCACTTGACATGCCCCGAGCGTCGCCGGTCTGGCGGCGGTTTTTGGCGCGGGCGGCGCCACCAGTTCCTATCAGGAGATGGCGGAGTCCGATTTCATTTTTCTTTGGGGCTCTAACGCGCGAGAGACGCATCCGATTCTCTTTCATCACTTGTTGAAAGCCACGAAGCGGGGCGCGAAGCTGGTTGTCGTCGATCCCCGCCGCACTTCATCGGCGCAGTTTGCTGACACCTGGCTGGGCCTCGATGTTGGTTCAGATATTTCGCTGGCCAACGCAATGGCGCGAGAAATCATCCATTCCGGCTTAGCCAATGAGAAATTTATCCAGCATGCCACCAGCGGATTCGAAGCGTATCGAGCCACGGTGGAGAAATACACTCTGGAGCGCGCCGAACGCGAAACCCGCGTGCCCGCGGCCCTGATACGTGAAACCGCGCATTCCTACGCGAAAGCGCCTCGAGCGCAGATGTGCTGGACGCTGGGCATCACCGAACACCACAACGCGGTGGACAACGTTCTCGCGCTCATCAACCTGGCTCTTCTCACCGGCCACGTCGGCTGCTACGGCAGCGGCATTAATCCCCTGCGCGGCCAGAATAATGTTCAGGGCGGCGGCGACATGGGCGCGATTCCGGACCGCTTCCCCGGTTTTCAGCACGTCGAAAATGTGGAACTTCGCGCGAAATTCGAGAAAGCCTGGGGCGTGAAAGTGGATCCCAAAGCCGGCTTGCACGTTACGGGAATGTTCGAAGCGATGGAGCATGGCAAGTTCACAACGCTTTATGTCCTCGGGGAAAACCCAATCACTTCGGAAGCGGACGGGCAGCGCGCGCGCAAACTGATGGGCGATCTGGAATTTCTGGTGGTGCAGGATCTTTTCTACACGGAAACCGCGCAAATTGCCGATGTTGTTCTGCCGGGCGCCGCCGGCTGGTGCGAAAGCGAAGGCACGGTCACCAACAGCGAGCGCCGCGTGCAACGCGTGCGGGCCGCCGTTCCCCCACCGAAAGGCGTGATGGACGACACCGCAATCCTGTTCGAACTGGCTCACCGGCTCGGCCACGACTGGGGCGAACCGAACGCGAAGATGATCTGGGACGAACTGCGCAGTCTGAGCCCGATGCATGCGGGCATGAGCTACAGGCGCCTTGACGAACTCGGCGGCATCCAGTGGCCGTGTTTCGACGAATCGCATCCCGGCGAACAATATCTTCACAGCCGGCTGTGGCAGGAACCTCTGCTTGGCCCGCGGGCACCATTTTCCTGCGTCGAGTTTGAGCCGCCTGTCGACACTTTGACCCCGGAGTTTCCGATCCGGCTCACCACGGGGCGCCGCCTCGACTCTTACAACACTGGTGTGCAAACCGGGAAATACTCTTCACCCTTGCGCCGGCCGGAAACGCTCGATCTTTCGCCGGAAGATGGGCAACGCTACTTCTTGCATGAAGGCGAGCGCGTGCGCATCCGTTCCCGCCGCGGTGCCGTCGAAGCGCCCGTGCACTTCGACGATGGCCTTCGCCCGGGCCTCGCGTTCATGACCCTGCACTTCCCCGACCAGGTGCGCACGAACGATCTGACGATCGAAGCTCCTGATCCGAAATCCGGCACCTCTGAATTCAAGGCTTCCGCCGTTTCCATCGAAAAAATTGAGGTGAAGTGAGTGGAACTCCATCTCACTCGCGACGTAGCGGCAGAGGACGAAAAGATTGCGGTGGATCTTATTCTGGGAGCGCCGAATTCACAGTGGGCCGGTTTGACGCGCGACGCCGCGCGCGACGAGCAGTCTTCTTCCGCTTTGCCCAATCGCCGGGACTTGCTTCTGCCAGTGCTTCATTCGGTGCAATCGAGCATTGGCTGGCTGAGTCCCGGTGCGCTCAACTATGTCGCGGTTCGGCTGGATGTGCCGCCTGCGGAAGTTTACTCCGCGGCTTCGTTTTACGATCTCTTTCGGCTACAGCCAACTCCGCCCATCACGCTGCACGTCTGCGACGACATTGCCTGCCGGACGAAAGGTGCGGAATCTCTGTGCGCTGGCCTTGATAAATCACTCGGGAGTGAGGGCTTGCCATGCCTCGACGGCAAAGCTGCGTGGTTTCGTAGCCCGTGCCTCGGTCTGTGCGATCATGCGCCAGTTGCGCTCATGAAATCAGCCGGGAAATCCGCGAAGGAATGGGTGATCGCGCGGGCCACATCGGCGTCGATCCAAAACAATTTACAAGACTCCGCCAAAGGCGGCGATGGGCTGACAGAATCGCGGCCGCTGTTGCACGAATTTATCCCTCAGTTTGGCAATCCTAAACTGCGCCTGCTGCGCCGAGTGGGGCACGTGGATCCCGCAGATCTCGAGGAATACGTCCGGACAGAGGGATACGAGGCGTTACGCCGCGCGATGCAGATTGGGCCGGAAGCCGTGGTGCGGGAAGTGACCGAGTCGCGATTGCTGGGCCGTGGCGGCGCTGCCTTTCCCACCGGCAAAAAGTGGGAGGCGGTTTTTCGCCAACGAAAGCCCGGTGCGGTTCACTATGTCATTTGCAACGCCGACGAATCGGAGCCCGGCACGTTCAAGGATCGCGTGCTGATGAAGGGCGATCCGTTCGCTCTGATCGAGGGTCTGACAATCGCTGCATTCGCGGTTGGGGCGGAAAAAGGATTCGTCTATATCCGCGGCGAATATCCTGAATCGTTTGCCATTCTCTCGCAGGCCGTGCAGGCTGCTCGCGAAAATCAATTCTTGGGCAACAACATTTTGGGCGGTTCATTTTCCTTCGACATCGAACTGCGCCGCGGCGCCGGCGCATACATCTGCGGCGAAGAGACCGCGCTATTCAATTCCATCGAAGGTTTTCGCGGAGAGCCGCGCAACAAACCTCCGTTTCCGACGCAGTCCGGATTATTCCGACGGCCCACCATCGTGAACAACGTCGAAACGCTGATCAATATTCCCGAAGTCATCCTGAAAGGCGGCGCGGCGTACGCGCGCATCGGCACGCAGCAATCCACCGGCTACCGGCTGTTTTGTCTCTCGGGCCATGTGGCACGGCCGGGAACGTACGAAGTCGCTTTCGGTGTGACCCTGCGTCAGTTGATTGAAATGGCGGGCGGAGTGGCAGGCACCGGAAAGCTTCAGGCCGTCCTGCTCGGCGGGGCCGCGGGAAGTTTTGTCTCTCCACAGGAGTTGGATACGCCGCTTACCTTCGAAGGAGTGCGCACGATCGGCGCCAGCCTCGGCTCCGGCGTGGTTATGCTGTTTGACGATTCCGTGGACTTGAAGGATATTCTGGCGCGTATCGCGAAATTCTTTCGCCACGAATCGTGCGGCCAGTGCGTACCGTGCCGCGTCGGAACGATCCGCCAGGAAGAAATCCTGCGCCGGCTGACGGCTCGCACGCCAAATGGTTCCGTCCAAAGCGAAATTGCGTTGCTGAAAGAGGCGGCGCAGGCCATGCGCGACGCCTCGATTTGTGGACTGGGCCAGACTGCGCCTGCCGCGATTCTCTCGGCCATCGAACGCTGGAGCCTCTTTTCATGAGCGAGCCCTTGAACGCCCCTGTTTCAGCGATCCCTGTGCCGAGAGGCCCGCTGCCCAGCGCGCCCGCCCCGGAGCCGGTGCGGATGGTGGAAATTAAAATCGATGGGAGGCCGCTCTTTGTCAGCGAGGGCGCAACGATTCTTGAAGCAGCGCGCCAACTGGGCATCGAAACGCCGACACTCTGTTATCTCGAAAATCTGACGCCGGTAAATGTGTGCCGGCTTTGCGTTGTGGAACTTGAAGGATCGCGCGTGTTGGTGCCCGCCTGCTCTCGCAAAGTGGAAACCGGGATGGTGATTCACACCGATTCCGAACGCGTGCGCCTGAGCCGCAAATTAGTTTTGGAGTTTCTCGGCTCGTCTGTGGATCTTTCCACCTGGCCAGCGTTCCCTGAGTACAGCCAGCGTTATGGCGCAAATCCTGCGCGCTTCGGTGAAAATGCCGCCAACCATGCGCAACCAGTAAAAATAGACAATGAACTTTACGTCCGCGACTACGCCAAATGCGTGCTCTGCTACAAATGCGTGCAGGCCTGCGGCGTCGAGGCGCAATACACTTTTGCGATCGCGGTTGCCGGACGCGGCCACGGCGCGCACATCTCCACCGAATTCGAAATTGCCTTGCCTGAATCCGCCTGCGTGTATTGTGGGAATTGCATCGGCGTCTGCCCCACGGGCGCGCTCATGTTCAAATCCGAATACGACATGCGCCGTGAGAAGACTTGGGATGAATCTAGGCAGACAAAGACGGATACGATCTGCCCTTATTGCGGGGTCGGCTGCGACCTTACGGTTCACGCGCAGGATGGCCAGATCGTGAAGGTAAGTTCTCCGCTCGATCACTCCGTAACCAACGGCCACCTCTGCATCAAAGGCCGTTTCGGCTGGCAATTTGTGCAGATTCAGCCGGCGCGAGGCCTGTAGCTCAGGCCTTCAGGCCTGAGGGGTTTCGCGACGATGGCGCGATTGTTCCCGCGCTGGAAAAGCTTTCGATCGTGGCGCTTGATTGTGCTCGTGGTGCGGAAAACCTCACCCCTGAAGGGGTGAGCTACAGAGCTGCCCGCTTCGTTTCCTGCAGAATATTGCCGCCGTCCACCACTAGAATCTGCCCGGTGATATAGGACGCCTCTTTCGAAGCCAGAAATACCACCGCTGCCGCTACCTCTTCGGGCTTGCCCGCACGGCCCAGCGGCGTGTAGCTGGCAGATTGCAGCTCTTCCGGGAGCGAAGATCCGGTGTGAACCCAGCCCGGGGCCACGCCATTGATCGTGATGCCGTCCATCCCGTGCTCGATCGCGATGGCGCGCATCAATCCGTCCATCGCGCCTTTGGCGGCTCCATAGGCGCCTGAACCCACGTTGCTCACCAGCGGCCCCGTCACCGACGTCACATTCACAATTCGGCCGTACTTCTGTTTCTTCATGATCGGCAACACGGCCCGGGTCATCAGGAATGCCGTGTCGAGCGTCATCCCCAACTGCCGCTGCCAATCTGCATAGCTGATTTTTTCGACCGTGGTGTTTCCCGGTTGGCGGCCGTTTTGCGCCATGCCCGCGTTGTTTACCAGAATGTCGATCCGGCTGGTGCGCCGCTCGACGGTCCCAACAACTTCATGCACGCGCTGTTCATCCGTCAAATCCGCAACAAAGGGGAACACGCGCTCCCCCGACGGATCGATTTGATTTGCGGCTTCATGGATGCGTTCGGTCGTGGCACCTATGGCTACAAATGCGCCCTCCCGGAAGAGTTGCCGGGCGATGGCGAATCCAATGCCCGTGGGACTGCCCGCCCCGGTCACAATTGCAGTTTGGCCTTGAAAGGAGAGGTTCATTCCTGGTGTGAACCTAGGCGTTCACTCCGCCGATGCAGAGATACTTGATCTCCAAGAATTCTTCGATGCCGTATTTCGAACCTTCGCGACCGAGGCCAGATTCCTTCACCCCGCCGAACGGCGCAACTTCGGTGGAAATAATTCCAGTGTTGATGCCGACAATTCCGTATTCCAGCGCCTCGGCTACGCGCCATACGCGCGCAAGATCGCGACCGTAAAAATAGGCGGCCAGCCCAAATTCCGTGTCGTTCGCCAGGGCGATCGCCTCCGCCTCCGTCTTGAAGCGGAAGAGCGGGGCGACTGGCCCAAACGTCTCCTCACGCGCTACCGCCATTTGCGTCGTGGCATTCACCAGGATCGTCGGTTCAAAAAAACGCCCGCCCAGCGCGTGGCGCTGGCCGCCGGCAATCACTTTCGCTCCCTTTGACACCGCATCCTTGATATGACTTTCCACTTTCTCAACGGCCGCGTTGTCGATCAGCGGTCCCTGTGAAGCACCCGCTTCCAGGCCCGGCGCCGGCTTCAGCTTTTTCACCGCCGCTACCAATTTTTCCGCGAACGCATCGTAGACCGAATCCTGGACCAGCACGCGGTTCGTGCAGACGCAGGTTTGCCCCGTGTTGCGATATTTCGAGGCGATCGCGCCTTCGACCGCCGCATCCAGATCCGCGTCTTCAAAAACAATGAACGGCGCGTTCCCGCCCAACTCCAGGGAAAGCTTCTTGATCGTTGACGCGCACTGCGCCATCAGCACTTTTCCGACTTCGGTCGAACCCGTGAATGAAAGCTTACGCACAATCGGATTGGACGTCAGCTCCGCTCCGATTTCCTTTGCGGAGCCCGTGATGACGTTCAAAACGCCCTTGGGCACTCCCGCGCGCTCGGCAAGTTCCGCCAGCGCGAGCGCCGAAAACGGAGTCTGCGCCGCTGGCTTGATCACCACCGTGCAACCCGCCGCGAGGGCCGGCCCCGCTTTGCGGGTAATCATCGCCAGCGGAAAATTCCAGGGGGTGATGCACGCAACGACACCGATGGGCTGCTTCAAAACAACTATGCGTTTGTCCGCCTGGTGGCCGGGAATTGTGTCGCCATAAACGCGCTTCGCCTCTTCGCCAAACCATTCGAGGAACGCCGCTGCGTACGCCACTTCCCCGCGGGATTCCGTCAACGGCTTTCCCTGCTCGAGCGTCATCAGACGCGCCAGGTCCTCCTGATTCTCCATCATCAAGTCGAACCATTTGCGCAGAACAATCGCCCGTTCTTTCGCGGTCCGCGCGCTCCAGGATTTGAAGGCTGCGTTTGCCGCTTCGATCGCGTGCCGCGTCTCCGCGCCGCTCAACTTCGGAACTTTGCCGATGATTTCGCCGGTGGCGGGATTGTCCACCGCGACCGTTCCGCCGCCCGCCGCTTGCACCCACTTCCCATCCACATAGCAGGCTTCGCGAAACAACCGCATGTCTTTCAGATCAACGGCGGCCGCCGCCGCGTTCGTGGCCGTGCTGGACATAAAACACCTCGTTCATTGTCTTGGTGCGCGAAAACTCAACCAGCTGTGAAAAAGCCGCCAGGCCTCGCGCGAAAACGTTTATGCGTGGGAAAGGGCAACCTGCTTTTGTTCGGAGACGAGCGCCAGCCCCGCTTCCAGCACGTCGAGCCCTTCGTCCAACTGCTCGTCCGTAACCACCAGAGGCACGAGGATGCGCACGACGTTCCCGTAAGTGCCTGCGGTAATGGTGATCAAGCCATGTTCGTACGCATACTTCGAAAGCTCTTTCGTCTGCGTACCGGCAGGTTCTCGCGTCTCGCGGTTGCTCACCAGTTCAATCGCGCACATGCCACCGAGGCCGCGCACGTTGCCGACAATCGGCCACTTCTGTTGCCACGCCTTCGCACGCTCTTCAAAGCGCTTCCCGATCGCCGTCGATCGCGCCAGCAATCCATCCTTCTCAATGGTTTCGATGGCGGCAAGGCCCGCCACGCAAGAAGTCGGATTCCCGGCAAACGTACTGCCAAGTCCGCCGGGAATCGGCGAATCCATGATTTCCGCGCGGCCCGTGACCGCGGCAATCGGCAGGCCGCCGCCCAAAGATTTCGCAGTGATCAGCAGGTCCGGTTCGACGCCGTAATGCTCGATCGCAAACATTTTTCCGGTGCGCCCAATGCCGCTCTGCACTTCGTCCGCAATAAAGAGAATTCCGTGCTTGTCGCAAATCTCGCGGATCACCGGAAAGAATTCTTTCGGCGGCACCACAAATCCGCCTTCACCGAGCACCGGCTCAGCAATAATCGCCGCCACCTGATCCGCCGCAACGACACGCTTGAATGTATCTTCCAGGTGATGCGCGCAAGTCATCTTGCAAGACGGATACGTCAGGCCATACGAGCAGTGATAGCAGTTGGCGTAGGGAATCCGGTAAATTTCCGGAGCGAACGGGCCGAACCCCACTTTGTAAGGATTCGTCTTGCTCGTCAGTGACATGGTCAGCAGAGTGCGCCCGTGAAACGCATCTTCGAAACAAATCACCGCCGGCCGCTTGGTGTGCGCACGGGCAATCTTCACCGCGTTTTCCACCGCTTCCGCGCCCGTGTTCACAAAAAAGGTTTTCTTCGCTCCCTTCATCGGAGCCAGTGAATTCAATTTCTCCGCTAGAGCGATATAGGACTCATACGGCGTGACGCCGAAGCACGTGTGTAGAAACTTTTCCAGTTGCGCCTTCACGGCGTTTTCCACCCGCGGCGCGCGGTGCCCGATGTTCAGGCAGCCGATCCCACCGGCGAAATCGAGATAGCGGTTGCCGTCCACGTCCTCAATCCACGCGCCCTCGGCCTTCGCCGTGAAAATCGGCGTAACCAGCTGCGGCCCGCGCGGAATCGCGGCTTCGCGGCGCGCCACCAGCGCTTTGGATTTCGGCCCGGGAACTTCCGTGCGCAATTGAATCGTCTTCATGGCTCTCACTTCCCTTTTTTGAATTCAGAAACTTTACGTTTCTCAGTACCAGCCGATCGGAGTTTCGTCCAGGTTCACGTACACCTGCTTGGTTTCCAGGTATTCTTCCAGTCCCCAGGGTCCCAACTCCCGCCCGAAACCCGACTGCTTGTAGCCGCCCCACGGCGCCTCGACGTAAGTCGGCTGCATATGATTCACCCAGATAATTCCCGCGCGCATCGATTTCACGATGCGGAACGCCTTATAAATGTCACGAGTCCACACGGCGCCGGCCAAGCCGTACGGCGTGTCGTTGGCAATCTTGATTGCGTCGGCTTCGTTTTCGAACGGAATCACCGACGCTACCGGCCCAAAAATTTCTTCGCGGGCAATCCGCGCAGAATTGTCCACATCATAGAAGATCGTCGGCTCGACGTAGAATCCCTTGCCGAACGTTTTCGCGCGCCCACCACCAATCGCGGTCTTCGCTTCTTTCTTCCCGATTTCCATGTACGAGGTCACGCGGTCGTACTGCTCTTTGCTGACCAGCGGGCCCATCTTGGTCTCGCGGTCGAGTGGAGCGCCCAGCTTGATGCGCTTTGCTTTTTCCGTCATGGCCTCGACAAACTTCGAGTAAATCTTTTTCTCCACCAGAATGCGGCTGCCCGCCGAACAAACTTCGCCCTGATTGATAAACACGCCAAACAGGGCGCCGTCCACAGCCGCTTCCCAATCCGCATCCGCAAAAAAGACGTTGGGCGATTTTCCACCAAGCTCCAGGGTCACGCGTTTGAGCGTGTCGGCCGCGCTCTTCACGATAATCTTGCCCACCGCGGCGCTGCCGGTAAACGCGATCTTGTCCACGCCGGGATGCGCCACCAGCGCCGCCCCGGCGACTTCGCCCATTCCGTTCACCACGTTCACGACGCCCGGCGGCAAGCCAACTTCTTCCAGCCAGTGCGCAAATTCCAGCGCGGTCAGCGGCGTCTGCTCCGCCGGTTTCAGCACGCAGGTGCAACCCGCCGCCAGAGCCGGCGCCAACTTCCACGCCGCCATCAGAAGCGGATAGTTCCACGGAATAATCTGACCCGCCACGCCCATTGGCTCGCGCAGCGTAAAACTCAACGCGTTCGCGGGCACGGGCATCACGCTGCCGTTCACCTTGTTCGCCAGGCCGCCGTAGTATTCGAAACACGTCGCCACGTCGCCGATGTCGTATTCCGCTTCCACAATCGGCTTGCCGGTGTTGCGCGATTCCAACTCCGCCAGCATCGGCTGATTCTGCCGAATCTTTTCCGCCAACTTGAACAGGATGCGCCCGCGATCCTGCGCCGTCGTCGCAGGCCAGGGTCCGGAATCGAACGCCGCGCGCGCGGCCTTCACCGCCATGTCCACGTCGCTCGCGCTAGCCTCGGCAACCTGCGCGATAACTTCTTCGGTCGAAGGATCGAAGACAGGAAATGTCTTACCCGTGGAACTCGACACCCACTGGCCGTTCACGTAGTTCTGATAGGTTTTCACCGCAGGTTTTGCTGGACTGGACATCGCTTTCCTCCAACTCCTAATTTCACGCCGGCGTCGAGCCCTCCGCCAGTTTTCGCGCCGCTTTCCGGCTACCATAGATAAAAAAGAAAAACGCGGCCAAGCCGATAAAGCCCAGCGTGCCGCCGAACATCCAAATCTCGTAAGACAGCAGCGAAGTAATCTGTTGCGCCGGGAAAAATGCGAGCGCGATGCCCAAAATCGTCGTGAGCATTCCGGAAATGCCCGCAAACACCAGCATTCCACGCCCATAATGCCCGCGCACGAATTTCTCGTCGAACGCGATCTTCAGCAGCGCGCCGAACATGTACAGGAACGGGACAAGCTGCAGAACAACGGCGAGCGAAAGCAGCTTCTGAAAAGTCTCCTGTACGCCAGAACCCGTCAGCGTAAAATTCAGGACCACCAGGATCAGCGAAACGCCGGCGTGCACCAGCAGCGCCGGATACGGTGTGGCGTACTTCGGATGAATCTTGCCCAGCCACGACGGCAGGTACGAATCGAGGCCAGCAACAAACGGAATACGCGCCGAACCCCCGAGCCACGCCGAGCCAATGCCCGCAATCGACAAGCTGAGCATCAACGCAAACGGCGCCACAATCCACGACACGCCCACCTGCGCCGCCATGTGGCTGACCGCCTGCACAATTCCCTGTAGGACGCTGATGCTGTCTTTGCTCACGGCAATCAGCAAGGTCAACGTCGCACCCACGTAAAGAAATCCAGAAAAGAGCCCGCCCCAGGCCACGGCCCCGGGCAAAGTCTTCTGCGGATTTTCAATTTCGTCGCCCATGATGGAGGCAAGTTCCAGCCCCACAAGGCCGAAACAGATCACGCCAAACGAATTCAACACAAACCGCGGATTCGCCGGCACCCGAAAATCCGACCAGTGGATCGATGTGCCAAACCGCATGCACACCACTACACCCAGGCCCATCAGAAGAAACGCCGCGACAAACGTGCCGATGCCGCCAAGATTGTTGATCCACTTTCCCACGCCAAGCCCCATGATATTCAAAATCACCAGCACGCTCAGCAGCACCACGCTCGCCGCCAGCGCAAACGGCTTGTTATCGCCGAGGGACGCATGGCCCGGCCCCAGCACAAAAACGGAAACGCCGACGAAGTACAGCATGATCGTCGGCACGTACATCATATTGTTGGTCCAATAACACCAACCGGAAAGAAACCCGTGGAAGTCGCCGAACACTTCCTTGGCCCACAAATAGACGCCGCCCTCACCGGGGTACCGGTGCGCCAACTCGATCACCGCGATTCCCTGCGGCCAGAAAAACAGAATCAGCGAAATGATCCACAGCCAGATGGTGACGCCGCCGTTCGCGGCAATCGAGGGCAAAACGTTCAGGTTGAAAACGGCGACGACAAACAGGAGCACGAGGTCGCGCTTGCCGAGTACCCGCTTCAGGTGCGTGGTTGCGGTTGCGGCAGGTGAAACGTCTGCCTCCACGGGCGCGGCCTCGTGACTCAAACGGTGCTCTCCTTAATGTCCGGCGGCGCCAACGAACTGCGCGCCGCGTTCCTGCTGGGCTTTTGCGAGGCCGGGTGCGACCTCTTCAAACGCCGCCAGGTGCTTGTCGATGTCCGCTTCCGTGTGTTGCACGGAAATGGTCCACTGCTCGTCCCACCAGTAGGGCATCGCCAGCACGCCGCGGTTCACCATGCCGAACCAGAACTGGCGCCAGATGTCGACGTCAATGTTCAGCCAGTCGCGGTAGTTGCGAATTTCCTGCGGATAGAACATCAAGGCGCCGTTCACGCCCGCGCTGACGACGTAGGCCTGCACGCCGTTTTTCTTGACGATGGCGCGATACCCGTCGGCCAGCTTTTTGCCGAGTTTGTCTACGTGCGCGTAATTCTCGCGTGTCAACACTTCGCGGAACACCGCAAGCCCCGCAGCCATGGCAAAGCGGTTCGTGTTGTACGTGCCGCCGTGGAAAACTTTGTGCTGGACGATCAGGTCCATCACTTCGCGGCTGGCGCCGAATGCCGCCAGCGGCACTCCGCCGCCGATGGATTTGGCCAGCGTGATCATGTCCGGCTTCACGCCGAAGTATTCGCTAGCGCCGCCCCAGCCGAGCTTCGCGCCGGTTTTCACTTCGTCGAAGATCAGCAGCGCTCCGTTCTTGGTGCAGATCGCGCGCAGGCCTTCCAGAAAGCCTGGTTGCGGCATGCACAGGCCGACGTTCATCATGATGGGTTCCAGGATAATTGCGGCAATCTGTCCCGGAAATTGTTTGAAGCGGTTTTCGACGCTGCCGAGGTCGTTGAAGGTGGCTACGGTGACGTTGTCGAGCACGGCCTTGATAACGCCCAGACCGCCCGGCACCGAATTCGGGGCGTGGATATCGCCCGCATCCTCAATCTTCGGCTTCACGCTGACCAGCGCCGTGTCGTGCAGTCCGTGGTACGCACCTTCGAAGCGCAGGATCTTGTCGCGGCCCGTGGCGGCGCGCGCGATTCGGCAGGCGTGCATTGTGGCTTCCGTGCCGCTGTTGCCGAACCGCACCATCTCTACCGGATACCGTGCGCAGATCTCTTCCGCCAGTTCCAGCTCCATGCCGTGCGGCATGCCGAACGTGGTGCCGCTGTCGGCCATCAGTTTCACGGCTTTGGCCACCGCGGGATGCCCGTGGCCGGCCATCAGCGTGCCGAAGCAGAGGTTGTGATCGATGTATTCGTTGCCGTCGATATCTTTGATTTTGCTGCCGTGCCCCTCCGCCACGAAAATCGGATAGGGATCATACGCGCGGTAATTGCTGGCGACGCCGAGCGGAATTCGTTTCTGCGCCTTCTTGTGCGCTTCCGCGGATTTCGGTGTGCGCTTTTCGTACAAGGCGATTTCTTTTTGTAGTGTGTCGTGCATTGCTGCTCCATCCAGGTAGGCCTTCCTATGTGGTCACCTGTGGCAGGTCTATTCCCTGCGGTCAGTGTTGGGGCGGCTGTTTCCCGCCTCTGTGTAGGGGCGGCTTTAGGCCGCCTCTGTCAACGAGGCAAACGGCGCGGTTCCTGCGGAGAACTACGCTTCCTAGTTTACGCCTCTTTCACAACTTTCTGCAGCCGGGTGGGAGGTCTCCGCGGCCGGTCTTGGACTCTTCGCGCGGAAACGCCCCGGCCTGGATCGGGCGCTTCCGCGGAAAAGTCAGCTCTTCCCGACGTCAGAAGAGAATCTTCAAAGCAAACTGTACCAGGCGCGGATCGCGCAACTTTTGTGGCTGGCCAAACGTTGTATTGGAAGTTCCGCCGTCCACGCCGTAGAACTGCGCGTGATTGAAGATGTTGAATACTTCGGTGCGGAACGACACGCGAACCCTTTCGTTGATAGCGGTGGTCTTGAATACGCCGAAGTCCCAGTTGTTGATCGGAGAGTTGCAGCACAGGGTGCGCGGCGAATTCCCGATTTGTCCCAGCGCGCTGTCGGTAAACAATGTAGGGTCTTTAAAAATATTCCCGTTGATTCGGGGGTTTTGTGTGCCTATCTTTCCCAGGAGGTCCGGCTTGCCGGGGCATTCGAAGCCGAGCGTGCTGCCTTGCAGCTCCTGGTCGTCGCAGTTGTTGATGAGAATCGGGAATCCGGTCTGATACGTGTAAATCCCGGATACTTCCCACCCGTTTACGAACTTCCCGGCCATGCCTTCTTTCTTCGGAATCGGCAGCTCCCAAACGTAGTTGAAAACGAAGCGGTGCCGGGAATCGAAGAGCGACGGGCCGTAGGTGCTGTTGAAGTTGAGCGGGTTAAGGATTTCCTCGAAGCTGGAGGCATTGTCTAGGGATTTGCTGTAGGTATACGAAGCCTGGAACTGCAAGCCGTGCGAGAAGCGCTTCTCAAACAACGCCTGCAACGAATTGTAGTTCGAACGAGCAACCGTATCTTCAGAGAAGATACTGTTGAATACTTCGGTGCCGTCCGCTGGGCACCCAATGCCACTAAGGGGGTCGCAATTGGGCGACGCATAAGGACGCAGGCCAACCAGATTGATCGGTGTACCACCCGCCGCGCCGGTGATGGTGCAGCCGGCAGGAGTCTTGCCCACGATCGGGCAGGCGACGTTCGGTCCGCCTGGAGTTGATCCGCCGATGTATGGCAGATGAAGTACCTGGTTTGCAGGAAGGACGAATTGAAACTGATTATCCTCGCTAAAAGGCCCGCAGCTTTGCCCCGGGATATTGTTGATATCCAGGCAAGTCTGCGCGTTGGCCGCGTTCTCGTCATGGATCGCCAGCAAACGGTGGCCCTGCGAGCCGACGTAGCCGGCCTGCACAAGAATGTCACCGGGCAATTCCC
>Ga0210389_10000367_pt1 | contig 43643 bp, 34 predicted proteins | sample IncBWH28OmetaG_FD_160127 | JGI IMG/M metagenome (GOLD analysis project Ga0210389, IMG submission 160127) | Forest soil microbial communities from Barre Woods Harvard Forest LTER site, Petersham, Massachusetts, United States - Inc-BW-H-28-O ... | reverse complement strand
TTCACAAATCTCACCCAGGACCACCTCGATTTTCACCGAGGGATGAAGGAGTACTTCCAAGCCAAGGAAAAGCTATTCGAAAAGATCAGTGATGAGGCGTCGAAGTCCAGTATCGGGATAATCAACCTCGATGATCCTTACGGCCAACAACTGGTGGCTCGTTTCTCCGACCGGTTAAATGTGGTGACCTACGGGATGGGCGCTCGAGCTGACTTCAGGGCAAGTAACTACCGAGTTGAATCCACCGGCACCTCTTATCAACTGGATGTAAAAGGCAAGAGCTATCTGGTCCGGGTCCCTTTAATCGGCCGATTCAATATTTATAACTCCCTGGCCGCCCTGGCTACCGTGGCCGCGCTGGGTATCGATATTCGGTCCTCTGTCTTAGCGCTGGCTCGCGCCCCTCAAATTCCGGGGCGCCTGGAAGCGGTTCCCGCCAAGCGCCAGTTCCAGGTCTTTGTCGACTATGCGCACACGGACGATGCCCTGTTGAATGTGATCAAGACGTGTCGCGACCTTAACCCTGCCCGGCTGATCGTGGTGTTTGGCTGTGGAGGAGATCGGGATCGGGCTAAAAGGCCTTTAATGGGGGCAGTAGCCGACCAGTTTGCCGATTACTCCATCGTTACGTCAGACAACCCACGTAAGGAAGGGCCCGAGGCGATCATTCGTGATGTGGCGGCGGGTTTCAAAGGACGAAATTTTGAAACGGTTGTCGACCGGCGCGAAGCCATCGACCGCGCCATCACTTTAGCGCGTCCTCGGGATATTGTGCTGATCGCCGGCAAAGGTCACGAGAAGTACCAGGAGTTCCGGGATCATACGGTTCCGTTCGATGACATCGAGGTAGCCCTCAGGGCGTTGGAAGACCACCCAGTTAAATTAGGAGAGTATGGAACCTAGTACCGTTGCCGAAGTCGCCACTCAGGCTTCTGGGACGTTATTTGGTTCCGGCTCAGCAGTGGTTACCGCTGTTTCCACTGATACCCGGTCGATCCAACCTGGCCAACTGTTTGTCGCTCTGCGAGGTGAACGGTTTGATGCTCACGACTTCTTGGCGACCGCGTTCGAACAGGGCGCGACTGCGGCCCTGGTGGAAAGGGTGAATCAAGAGTTGCCCGGCTTGCCGCAAATTCAGGTGCGGGATTCTCTGGCTGGTCTGCAAGCCTTGGCGAGAAACTATCGTCGGAAGTTCCAGATGCCGATCGTCGGCATTACCGGAAGCAACGGGAAAACGAGCACCAAAGAAATGGTGGCCGCGGTTTTAAATGAACGGTTCCACGTCACCAAGACGTCGGGCAACCTGAACAATCACATTGGAGTACCACTCTCGGTGTTGCGGTTCGAGCGCCAACATCAGGTCGCGGTTATCGAATACGGAACGAATCATCCGGGAGAAATTGCGGGGTTGGTTGGTATTGCGGGGCCGCAGCACGCCATCATTACAAATATCGGGGTAGCTCATATCGAGTTTCTCGGGAGTCGAGAAGGAATTGCCCGGGAGAAGTCTGTTTTGGCCGAAAGTGTCAGCGAGGCTGGTACGGTGGTGTTGAACGGGAATGACGATTTTGCGGATTGGATCGCTGGACGGTGTAAAGCGCAGATCGTAATGGTTGGATTTGAGAAGGGACAAGTCCGGGCTCGAGATATCAAGCACAGTCCTGACGGCGAAGAATTCACCGTCGCTACGCAAAAAGAAGAAATTCGAGTTCATCTGCCGGTGCTCGGCGAGCACATGGTGCTCAATGCCCTGCAGGCGGTCGCGATCGGCTTGGCATTCGGCCTGACTCTGGCCGAATGCGCCACTGGGCTAACTAAGACGGCGCTTCCTTCTGGACGATTGCAGGTGAAGGCAGTGGGCGGGATCTCAATTGTTAACGACGCCTATAATGCGAACCCAGATTCGATGATCGCTGCTCTCAGGACGGTCGCTAACCTTCCGGCAAACGGGCGCCGGGTAGCGGCCCTCGGAGGGATGGGTGAACTGGGTCAAGAAAGTTTGATCGGCCATGAAAGAGTGGGGAAAGCGGTCGCCGAACATGGATTTGATGTGCTGATTGCGGTTGGCGAAAAAGCATTCCCGATTGCCAGAAGTGCCAGCGAGGCCGGATTAGCCGAGAGCCGCACGGCCAAGAGCAATGCTGAAGCGGCCGATCTCCTCAATACAATTTTAGAGCCTGGCGACCTCCTTCTGCTCAAGGGCAGCCGGAGTGCGGCGATCGATCAAATCATTCCGCTGCTTGAAGCGGCGCGTGGCTCGGGCCAAAGGAAGGCGCCATGATGTATTATCTATATCACCTCAGCCAGGGGCCACATCCGGTCAGTACCGGTTTTAACGTATTCCAGTACGTCTCCTTCCGGGCCGTTTGCGCTGGGATCACCGCTTTTCTGCTTTGTCTGGTTAGCGGCAGCTGGGTCATTCGCAAACTAACCTCGCTCAAATTTGGCCAACCTATTCGGACGGCTGAAGAGGTGCATCGGCTTTACGAACTGCATGGTGCCAAGAAAGGAACGCCGACCATGGGCGGGGTCCTATTGATGGGGGCGGTTGTCGTCACTACCTTGATTTGGGCCCGGCCGGATAACAGCTTTATCTGGCTCTGTCTTTTCACGATTGTTTTCACTGCCGGCCTTGGTTTTGCCGATGACTATCTAAAAGTCACCAAGAAGAAGTCGGATGGCGTTCCCGGCCGCGTGAAGCTGCTATGCCAGTTCTTTCTAGCAGCCATCGTCACTGCGTTCTTTCTGACCAACCCCGCACTCGAGATCCAGGCCAAAGAACTTTATATCCCTTTTTTCAAGGAACCGCTCATCGCCAATCTTGGCTGGCTGACCATTCTCTTCTTCGGGCTCGTGGTAGTGGGCGCATCGAATGCGGTGAACCTGACCGATGGTCTGGATGGTTTGGCGACAGGTTGCACGGTCACCGTAGCTACGACCTATGCGATCCTTGCCTATGCGGCCGGTAACGTGGTTGTGGCTTCCTATCTGGAGTTGCCTTACTACCCGCAAAGCAGCGAGCTAACGGTTCTTTGCACCGCCTTGGCGGGAGCGGGTCTCGGCTTTCTGTGGTTTAATTGCCATCCCGCCAGAGTCTTTATGGGCGATACCGGTTCCCTTTCGATTGGGAGCACGCTTGGTGTTGTTGCGATCTGCTGCAAGCAGGAGCTGCTATTGGCGGTCGTTGGCGGGATCTTCGTAATCGAAGCCGTGTCCGTGATCGTTCAGGTATTGAGCTTTAAAACCAGGGGTAAACGAGTGCTGCTCATGGCTCCGCTGCATCATCACTTCGAGCTGAAGGGCTGGAAAGAGAACACCGTGATCGTGCGGTTCTGGATCATGTCCTTAATGTTCGCGCTGCTAGGTCTGGCCACACTGAAACTCAGATGAAACTCAACGCCACCAAAGCTGCCGTCTTAGGATTAGGCACCAGCGGAGAAGCAGCCGCCAAACTTCTCCGGCGGGAAGGCGCCGACGTGACGGTCTTTGATAGCGCCGATGCGTCGCAGCTCAAGGAGCGCGCCCAGAAGATGGAGGCCTTGGGAATCAAGACGGTTTTGGGACCAGAAGCCGAACGGGGCACCGTTAATTTCGATCTAACGGTTCTGAGTCCAGGGATCGATCCTCAGGTTGAGCTGGTACAGAACTTCATCCGCCAAAAGGCGGAATTTACCGGCGAACTAGAGCTGGCTTTTCGGTTCTGCCACAAGCCCGTGATCGCCATTACCGGAACCAACGGCAAAACGACTACCACCCAGTTAGTTGAACTGATGCTTCAGCGAGCAGGTGTTCGCACTATCGCGTGCGGCAATATCGGCATGCCGTTTTGCGAGGCGATCGAAAGGCAAAATGAGCTGGACGTCTTTACCGTCGAAGTTAGTTCATTTCAGCTCGAGACCATCTCGACCTTCCGGCCGCACGTTGCCGTCTGGCTAAATTTCACGCCCGATCATCTCGACCGGTACCGCGATTTGGAGGAATATCGGGACGCTAAGCTCCGGATTTTCGACCGGCAGCAGGGGAGCGATTTCGCAGTGGTGAATGTTCGGGATCAGCTGTCCGGCCTGAACGCGAAGACGATCACTTTTAACGCTTATCCCGGAGAAGCAGATTTCTCCGTATCTGGTCAATCGCTCCTGTTCCACGGCGAACTGGTGCTCGACATGAACACCACCAACTTGAGCGGCGTACATAACGCGGAGAACCTGATGGCCGCGTTGGGCGTCGCGTATGCACTCGACATCCCGTGGGAAAAGGCCGCAGTTGGGCTGGGCGAATACCGCCTTCTGCCACACCGTTGTGAGCGGGTAGGTGAAGTCGGTGGTGTGGTTTTTATCAATGATTCTAAGGCTACGAATCTCGACGCGTTAGCTAAGGCGCTGGAGTCGCAGTCACGCCCGGTCGTACTAATTGCGGGAGGGAAAGATAAAGGGTTCCCGTTCGATTCTATCGCCGAGTTAGTCGAGCGAAAAGTCAAACATGCGGTGCTGATCGGGGAGATGGCGGAGCGAATCGAGCAATCCTGGTCTCCGGTTGTGGGATGTACTCGGGCGGCGAACCTCGCCGATGCTATCGATGCCGCCCGTTGCAACGCGATTTCCGGCGATACGGTCCTTTTTTCTCCAGGGACCTCCTCTTTCGACATGTTTAAGAACTATGCGGACCGGGGGAACCAATTTCGTCAACGGGTCCAAGAGCTTGCCGAATGAAAATGATCAAACGTCCAGTCCAAAGAATGCCGCGAAGAAAATTGAGGGCAGCGGCAGCCAGGAAATCCGCGCGTTACGACGAGGATGAATATTTCGTCGAAGAACCGAATGTTAAGCTGTCTCGCGCGTTCGTAGTGGTCCTTTTGCTCCATGTAGTGGCGGTCGGAGGGATCTTCGCGTTCAGCACCTTGAAGGATCGCCAATCATCTGGGAACACTGTGAAGAACCAGCCGGCGACCGCTAGCCCGACTTCGACGCCGGTGGCGACGACCGCAAAAGGAGGCGCCCATTCTTCTAGCCAGAACTTGGTTTACCAAGTGAAAGCGGGCGACACCCTGGCGGGGATCGCCGCTCAGTTCGGGTTGTCTGCGCATGATTTGGAGACGTCAAACAACCTAGCCCCGGGGACGATCGTGGCTATTGGACGAGAGCTCGTTATTCCTGAGCACACGAATGTCAAAGCAGGTGGCGAACTCGAGAAAGTGTTGGATAGCCACCAGCCGGCTGGACGAACCACCGCGGGAGCTAGCGGTGAGAATGGGAAATTCTACACGATTCAACGCGGCGACAACCCGGCATCGATCGCGAAGAAGTTCAAGATCACGGCATCGGAGCTTTTACGAGCTAACAACATTGACGACCCCAAGAAACTACAGATAGGCCAACGTCTCCTGATCCCCAGTAAAGTTGACTAACCAGCTTGTCCCGCACCAGCTCTTGAAGCTAGGCGACAACGCCTGACTCAAAGCAACCGGTGCGGGAAAGGCTACGGCGCTTCGGCGGATTTTAAGGTCCGGCGAACCGCTGTTTGGAATACACCTTAAATTTTAGAAACTGCGGCAGGCTGGCTGGTGTAGCCCGCATAGTTGCCGCCCAAGCCTGCATGCTTCAGCTCCGACAGTTTTCGGAGCTGAAGCGTGCAGGTTGAGATGATGCACAAAAAGAGCGCTGTCATACTTCTTTTCTCGGTTGCGGTCCTGATCTCGATCGGGCTCGTTATGCTCTTTAGTGCCGGGGCATTTGCGTCTGACGGCCATGGTGACCAATTCAGTTTTCTCCGCAAACAAGGATTCTGGCTTGGGTTCGGGTTCGTTGTAGCTGTGATCTGCGCCATCGTTGATTACCGTTGGTGGCAACGGGGTTGGCTGGTGTTGATCGGCGCGTCTTGCGTGCTGCTCGGTCTCTGTTTTATTCGTCCAATTGGGCTCCGTCTGAACGGTTCATTTCGCTGGCTACATCTCGGTCCATTCACGGTGCAACCGTCCGAGCTGGGTAAATTTGCTGTCGTGGTCTTTGTAGCTTGGTGGTTCGCCAAGTTCGAATCGCAACAAAATCGAATCGTAAAGGGCTTGTTAATTCCGTTTGCCGTAGTGGGCGTCATTTTGCTGTTGATTGTAAGCGAGACCGACCTCGGGTCGACCGCGTTGATCGGGACTACGGCGTTACTGATGATGTTTGTGGCCGGAGTGAACCTGCGTCTCCTGCTCCCAACCTTGGTTGCCGGTTTGATCGGAGTCATGGCCGTTGCCTGGTCGATTCCCGGGAGACATAATCGACTGCTCGCTTTCATCCATCCCGAGCAATACCAGACTACCGAAGCTCAACAGCAGTTTATGGGGTTGATCGCGCTCGGTTCAGGCGGGATCGACGGATTGGGACTCGGAAATGGCCGCCAGAAGATGTTCTACTTGCAGTACGCCTATGCCGATTTCATTTTTCCGGTCGTTGGCGAAGAGCTGGGTCTACGAGTCACCTTGGTGATCGTTTTCTGTTACCTATTGATTTTGACCAGTGGCACGCTCATCAGCCTGAATGCGAGAGATCGTTTCGGCATGTTGTTTGGCTTCGGTTGCACTTTGCTCCTCGGTTTGCAGGCTTTGATTAACGTCGGCGTGACTACTTCCATGCTGCCCAACAAAGGATCACCCTTACCGTTTATCAGCTACGGCGGTTCAAATCTGTTTTTCTGCCTGGTTTGTGTTGGGGTGCTGATAAATATCTACCGGCATGGTAAGGAAGAAGCGCCTGCTACCCGAACCGAAATGATGGTAAGGGTGCGGCATCTCTCAAAATTCTAAGTTCTCATGAATGTTGCGATCGCATGTGGTGGAACGGGCGGACACCTGTTCCCGGGGCTGGCTGTTGCCGAGGTTCTTCGGGACCGCGGCCACGATGTACTGCTTCTTATCTCTGAGAAACAGATCGACTCGTTGGCGGTTCGTGATCGCACGGACTTCAAAATCGAGCGAATTCCAGCAGTCGGATTACCTCGCTTCCTTTCCCCCGAGATTGTCCCGTTTACCTCGAAATTCTTAAATGGTCTCTTTGCTTGCCGTCGGGCGTTCAGAAGCTTTAGTCCACAGGCGGTTCTGGGTATGGGCGGCTTCACTTCCACTGCTCCGATTTTGGCGGCGCGCTGGTCGAAGATCCCGACCATGATTCATGAGTCGAACGCGATTCCGGGCAAGGCCAATCGAATCAACGCCCGTTTTTCCGATCAGGTGTTGTTGGGTTTCTCCGAGTGCGCGTCTTATTTTCCGGAAAAGCCCGTCGTCGTCACCGGCACGCCGATCCGAAGGAGCGTGAAAACGCAGCTCAAGAAATCGGAGGCCAGACAGTTGTTGAAGCTTAACCCTGATTTGCAAACCGTGGCGATCGTCGGCGGTAGCCAAGGCGCGCACGGCATCAACGAAACCATCGCGGCCGCGCTTCCTCATTTCGCCATGAAACCGGTCCAATTCGTTCATCTGACCGGAAGAGAGGACCATCAGTACATCTATGACCGTTACAAGAAAGAGGGCGTACCCGCTTTCATCGCGGCATTTCATCATCGGATGGAGGAAATCTACTCGGCTGCCGATGTCATCGTTGCGCGATCCGGCGCTGCCAGTCTGAGCGAGATGTCCTATTTCGGCTGCGTCGCGATTCTGATTCCGTATCCTTTCGCGGCTGAAGATCATCAGACCCTGAACGCAAAAATCTTTCAGCAAGCATCGGCCGCCGACGTGATCGCTTCCGAGTCCGCGAACGGCGATAGCGTGGCCAACCTGATCGAGCAGCTGTTAGCAAATCCGGAGCGACGTGAACTGCTCTCGAACAACATGCGCCGCTTAGCGACGAAGGACGCTGCGACGGAAATCTGCAAAATAGTCGAAACCGCAGGCAATGGAAGCAAGTGAATTGATGCACAGAGCCGGAGGCGAAATCCTTCGTACTCGTCGTCGTCCTCGTCCTCGAGGGCTGAGGGCGGTGGAATCGGTGAGGACGGACGATTCTGACCAGAGTGGATCTTCGCGGCGATTCGGAACCCAGGGTGCGAATACAAATTCGAGGACGAGGATGACGACGATTACGAGGACGAGAAAGAGGAGCCTCGCGTAATGGAAGCCGATAACACAAAGCAGGCTCTAGAAATCCTGCTTAACCCGCCGCGTAAGATCAATTTGATCGGGGTGGCTGGGAGCGGCATGAGCGGTATCGCCGGACTTCTGCTCGAACTCGGGCACATCGTTAGTGGAAGCGACCGGGTTAGTTCCGTCGAGACGCGGCGTTTGGAGAATTTGGGTCTTACTTTCCATCTTCCACAGACACCGGAGACGGTGCAGGGTGCGGACCTCGTCATTTACTCGTCAGCGATCAAGGAAGGAAACCCGGCCTACGACGAAGCGGTCCGCCTGAATATTCCAAGGGTACGAAGGGCAGAAGCTCTAGCCTCGATCATGCAATCGCGCGACGGAATTGTGATCGCCGGAATGCATGGCAAAACCACGACGTCCGCTATGGCGGCGCACGTTCTCAGAATCGGTGGACTGCACCCGTCCCACTATGTGGGAGCGGAGATACCGATTCTCGGCACCAATGCTCATTGGGATGCTGAGGGCCGATTCTTTGTGGCGGAGGGAGACGAAAGCGACGGAACGCTTCGCCTATACCGGCCGCGACATACAGTGATTCTGAATGTCGAAGAAGAGCACCTGGATTATTACAAGGATCTCGCCGCGATCGATCGCGTCTTCGTGCAGTTGATGGATCAGACCAGTGGTTCCATCATCTATTGTGCAGACGATGAGCACACGTCTGCGATTTGCCGAGAGCGGGCTCAAGCGGTCTCCTATGGTGAATCGGCTGAGGCGACTTATCGGTCCCGCAATATCCAGCTGAGTGCGACTGGCTCGCGGTTCGACGCCTGGCGATCCGGACAATTACTTGGATCCGTAGACCTGGGCGTACCTGGTAGACACAACGTCAGTAATGCTTTGGCAGTAATCACCTTAGCCAGCGAGTTAGGGGTCCCGATGGTCCACATCTCAGCGGCATTGGCCACCTTCCGCGGAGCCCGGCGTCGCTTTGAGGCGAAACTGCAAAATGAGCACCTGCAAGTGTTCGACGATTACGGGCATCATCCCACGGAGATCAAGGCAACTTTGGCCATGGCGCGAGGTGTGGGTGGAGAGCGAGTTGTGGTCATGTTTCAACCGCATCGCTATTCCCGGACGCAGGCGCTCAGAGACCAATTTGGCGTAGCTTTTGATGCCGCTGATGTTCTGTACGTCACCGATGTATATCCCGCGAGCGAGAAGCCTATCCCCGGAGTGACCGGTGCGACGGTAGCGGATGCGGTTCGTGAGCATGGACATCCTTCCGTGTCTTATGTTCCGGCTCGACAACATCTCCATCGGGAACTCGCTCGCGTGGCCAAGAAAGGGGATGTGATTCTGAGCCTTGGGGCCGGCGATATCCACGAAGAGGCCAGCAAACTCGTGCAAGATCTAGAGATCGCTCAGGCTCTGCGCGAAGCAATGGGTGTGTGCGAGGTCCGGCTGTACGAGCCGATGTCTCGACATACAACTTTGCGGGTTGGTGGTCCGGCCCAGTTTTGGGTCGAACCGGAAACTCGAGGTGCTTTGGCGGATGTTCTGGCCTTCTGTTCGGCGAATCGCCAGCCGGTGATGGTCATTGGTCGCGGCTCAAATCTGTTAGTCCGGGATGGAGGAATTCCCGGATGTGTCATTCATTTAGTCAGAGGGGACTTCGGAGCAATCAAAGTTGAGGGAACAGCGATCGAGGCCGGTGCAGGCGTGAGATTAAAGCAGCTGGTTGGCGCGGCGCGAAATGCTGAGGTTGGAGGATTCGAATGGATGGAAGGCATCCCCGGGAGTGTGGGTGGCAGCTTACGAATGAATGCAGGAGCCATCGGGGCAGAAACGTTTGAACGAGTACTCAGCGTGCAGGTAGTTAGTTTGCGCGGCGAATTTGAGGTGTTAGTTCCCGGCGCTATGGACGTCCGGTATCGGAATGTCCCAACTTTGCGTGAGCATTTTGTTGTTTCTGCCCGGTTTCAAGGCCAGAAATCGTCGTTAGCGGAGATTGATGCGAAGATCGACGCGGCGAGCTCTAAGCGGAAGCATTCGCAACCGATCGCATCTAGTGCTGGCTGCATTTTTAAGAACCCTGACGTTTGCCCTGCCGGAAAGCTGGTAGAAGAGCTCGGGCTAAAAAACCGGCAGGTCGGCGCTGCGCGTGTATCTGAAATTCACGGAAATTTTATTGTTAATGATGATGGTGCTGCGACCGCGAGCGACGTTCTGAATTTGATCGCGCAGATCCAGGAGACTGCGAAACAGGAACGCGGAATAGAGCTGGAGTTAGAAGTTCAAGTCGTGGGGGTAGACGATGAAGCGTATTAACAAGATGCAAGACGGCACTCCTTCGTTCTCGTACTCGTCGTGGTCCTCGTCCTCGAATCCGGCAACGCGGAGTGATGGCGTGTGGGAGTGTTGGAGTAGTGAACTAACAAACGGACGAGCGGGAGTTCGTCCGTACCGAGTTTTTTGCGGGTTAGGCTTGGAACTTTTTGCAAGACCTGTTATGAGTAACGAAACTGTCTTGCCGAAGGCTGCTGTAACGGCCGGGAAAATGTTACTCAGATTGAATCTGAGCGTGGCCAGCGCGGCTCTCCGCGACGCGCGGCAACGATATCTCTGGAAAGGAGAGTGGTGAGCAAGCAGTGAGCAAGAAAAGATCGATTAAGCAAAATCGGAGACTATCCACAACGAGACAGCGGCGCCAACAGCATCTGTTGGATGTCAAAGTACGCGCTCGCCGAGCGTCTGCCCGCCGGCTCCAGAAGGGGTTCTTTGTTCTCTCTTTGCTTCTCATTCTACTCTCCCTGTTAGGTGCGGGTCTTTTTGGTGCTCAGCGGTTGCTCAATTCGCTTTTCTTCACTAACCCCGATTATGCCATTCATTCGGTTGAAGTAACGAGTGACGGCGATCTGGGGCGAGATGTTGTGCTGCGAGCTGCTCAGATCGAAGACGGTTCTAACATTTTCTCGATCAACCTCTCCGCTGTTGAAGATCGGTTGCGAGCGCTGCCGCAAGTAGAAGAAGTCGACGTCCAACGACTGCTCCCGGACAAACTGGTGATCGTGATCCAGGAGCGCAGGCCGATCGCTTGGATCGCATCGGCGGACGCCAACAAGACCGGCTTTAATTACGACGGTGCTTTTCTGGTTGATCGGCGCGGAATCGTGTTGCAACCAAAGGGCTCCGCTCCGGAGTACATGACCTTACCTGTTATTATTGGAGTTGATCTTAAAAAAGTGACAGTTGGACAGCCAGTTGATAGCGACCCGGTTAAAGCTGCTCTAGAGCTGATCCGCGAATGTCCGGAAATGCTGCAATCGCGCTTCCAAATCGCCACTATCGATGTATCGAAAGAATACTCTCTGGTGGTGACCGACAAACAGCGGTCATTGGTGACGTTTAGCCCGGACGATTTGACCGATCAGCTTCGCCGGCTGGCGATGTTGCTTTCGTATTGCGACAAAAACAGCAAAGAGCTGCAGTCAGCGAATCTGATGGCGGAAAGGAACATCCCGGTGGTGTTCAACGAGCCCGCGGTAGCCGTAGCCAGCCCAAGCTCGCAGCCTGCTGCGCAACCAACGGGTTCGCCCGAGCCGGAGGCACAACCGATCGTCCGCCGGGCCTTGCCAGTAACGCGATCGGCACATAAAGCGGACAAATCCTCCGGCTCGAACAAGAACACACATAAGAAAACAAAAAGTTCAGAACTGAAGCCCTTCAATGGCTAGAGACAATATTTTTGCGGGATTAGAAATCGGCACCACTAAAGTCTGTGTGGTTGTGGCGGAGGCGCGCCATGACAACACCTTGAAGATATTAGGGGTGGGTAATGCGCCTTCTCGGGGTATTCGCAAAGGCGAGATCGTCGATTTCGAAACTGCAAAGCGGTGCGTGCACGATGCCATAGTCGATGCCGAAGAACGAAGCGATGTTGAGATTAGTGAGGTCTATCTCGGCATCTCGGGCGGGCATATTCGGAGCTTCAACAACCGCGGCGTGGTGGTATTAGAGGAGGGTAGAGAAGAGATCGACGAGCAAGACCTTGAAGACGTTCGCACCAACGCTCGCGAGGTCAGTCTACCCATGGAGGACTGCGTTCTTCACACCATCATCCAACATTATTATGTCGATGGTCAGGACGGAGTGTTGAATCCGCTGGGTCTATTTGGGAAGAAGCTGGAAGCAGACTTCCACATTGTCTACGGGATCCGTACCCGAATCCAAAATGCCATCCGGTGCGTTAAAGAGCTGGAATTGGAGACAGCCGATGTCGTCATCAGCTCATTCGCCACCGCTCAAGCGGTGCTGGACAAGAATGACAAACAGCTTGGAGCCCTGGTGATCGATATCGGCGGCGGCACCACCGATTTTGTTGTGTATGTCGAGGGCGCGGTGAAACAGAGTGGCGTTATCGCAGTCGGCGGCGACCACATCACGAACGATTTGTCGATCGGCCTCAAGATCCCGAGTGCACGCGCCGAGAAGCTTAAAATCGAAGAGGGAGACGTGACGTTGGGTAACGCCTTTCCAGGAGAAACCATTGTTCTGCGGGATGAGACCGGCTTTGCTGGCCGAGAAATTGAGCGGGAAACGCTCAATCAAATCGTTCACTGCCGGCTCCGCGAAATCCTCGAGATCGTCGAACGCCAAGTCGAAGCTGATCAGAATCTGAACTACTTAGGAGCGGGAGTTTTCGTTACTGGAGGGAGTAGCCAGCTCCGCGGGATAGAGCACTTGGCTAGCGAAATATTCGGGATGCCTGCGCGGACTACTGCGCCTTTACCGTTGGCGGGAGTCACCTCCGCCTTCGAACATCCTCAGTTTTCCACGGCAATCGGTTTAGCCCGATACGCGCACCTCGTGCATCTGGATCGCCCAATGACGCGAGGGATTCTCAGCCGAACGATGAAACGCCTCAGCGGCATCTTTAGAACCTAGAAAACACCTATATGGTCCAATTGAATAGCCAGTACGGTCGGGAAGAAAACACGAACGAAACTCGGAAAGTCAGAGTGATCGGTGTAGGGGGTGCCGGATCGAATATTCTAGATCGCGCCATGCTCGACGGTATTGATCGCGTTGAACTCGCGACTGCGAACACGGACGTCCAATCGTTAACTGGCGCGGTGACGAACCTGAAAATTCAACTTGGTCGAAATCTGACCAGGGGGTTGGGTTCGGGCGGCGACCCGGAATTGGGATTGGCTGCGGCGGAAGAAAGCAGCGATGAAATTCAGGCGGCAATCGCCGGGTACGACATCGTTTTTGTATGTGCGGGATTGGGTGGTGGAACCGGCTCCGGTGCTGCACCGTACATCGCGAAGCTCGCCAAAGACGCTGGGGCGTTAGTCTTGGTGCTGGTCGCGATGCCATTCACTTTCGAGGGAAGACGGCGTTGCGCGCAAGCAGCCGCGAGTTTGCAACTCGTCCGGGAATACTCCGATGCGGTGATCTGCTTCGAGAATGACCGCATGGCCGAGCTTACGCTGCCGCGCATGGGGATCCATGAAGCATTTGCGGCGGCCGATGTAACCATCAGCCAAAGCATCAGAGCAATGGCGAATCTGCTTCTCCAACCCGGACTTATCCGATTGGGGTTCGATGATATTTGCTCGGTCATTCGTGATGGTGACGCTCGGGCCCTCTTCGGTTTTGGAGAAGCCGAAGGCGAGAATCGGGCTCACGATGCTCTCGTAAAAGCGCTACGAAATCCGTTAATGCATCGCGGCGAAATGTTGGCGAGCGCCGTCAATGTCATCGTCCAGATCCGGGGTGGCGTGAATGTGACGCTCGGTGAAATCGGGAACGTCATGGAAGAGCTCAATCGACACGTTAGTGACCGCACCCAATTAATGATGGGAATCGCGATCGATTCCAGCATGGGTTCGCGGCTATCCGTGAGTCTTATTAGTTCGTTGGGAGGTAGCCCGGAGCGCGTCGCGAAAGCGGATTATCCGGCACTCGAGGAACCCGAACGACTGGGACCGGCGCCGACTCCGGCCGCTGGTGTTCTTCCGGAACCAGTGGCTCATTTGCAGCTTGGCGATGAGCCGGCAACAAATGGGCAAAAGATCGAAGTCCCGCCATCGGAGGAAGCAATGATCTTAGAACCCGCCGGGAAGCGCCCATCAGGGAGCCGTGCCTCCAAAAAAGAGGTTGCTCCTGCAGATCAGGCAGATTCGAAAGCACCGCCAAAGAAGATAGAGGCCAAGCAAGAGGTTCTCCAATTCGACGCAGTCTCTCGAGGCAGATTTGAAAAAAGCGAGCCAACGATCATCGATGGCCAAGACCTTGACGTGCCAACTTTCTTGCGCCGACGGGTAAAAGTGGGTTAATTTAGCGGTTCCCGATGGCCTCTCGCTGTTTGCGTTACGGCCATTTAGGGTGAATAAGGCTAAATTAGAAGTGTCCTTGGCGGCGACCATGAAATTTGAACGGACAGAATGCGCCATGCATAAGATTGCGCCATGGACTTTCCCTGCCAACAGCAACAAACGGCCGGAACGCGTCGAGCGACTTAAGAAACAGCCTGATGATTTGTTCCGTGAAGCTGTAAGCTACCTTCGAGCGAGCGGCTTCCGGGTAACGAAACCGAGGGAAGTCATTGTCCGGGCGGCGATTTCGTTTCCGGGTCCATTTCACGCCGAAGATTTACTCGCCAGAGCCCGCCAGAACGATCGGCTCATTTCATTGGCCACCGTTTATCGCACGTTGCCGATGTTGTTGGACAGCAGACTGATCCGCGACGTGGAGCTGAATCGCGAACACCGGTACTACGAGGTGAACCGCGAACAGTCTCCGGCCTCGTTTCACATCGTTTGCGCGGACTGCCACGAGGTTGTCCAGGTACAAGATGACTGTATCACTCTGCGGGAACGGTTCTTAGCAAACAATCTCGGCTTTAAGCCAATGAAGTTGACGGTTCGCATCGAGGCTGCCTGCCTTGACCTCCTCGAGAAAGGCTCATGCAGCCGAAAAACGGCTCTGCATCAGGCAGCGAAGTCGAAAGCGTAAACTGGAGCGCTGCCTCGCTTGCGAGGCCGTGGTCAGCAAGGGAAGCCAGTGTTGCACACCCCTATTTCTGTCAGCGCTCTATGTCGAGGGTCCCGTTCTAACACGCAAAATCGCAAGCAAATCAAGCCCCGAGGTGGCGACCCCTTCGGCCTCGCAAGCGAGGCAGCGCTCCACGGTTCCGACCGTGTGTTTAGCGTCGTCGCGCCAACTTCATCAGTAATCTCAAGATTTCCAAGTACAGCCAAATCAAGGTCACCATCAGGGAGAAACCGGCGTACCATTCTGCCCATTTTGGCGCCCGATTCTCGATGCCGGTCTCGATGAACTGGAAATCAAGGATCAAATTCAAGGCGGCAATTCCGACCACGAAAAGACTGAATAAAATCCCGAATGTTCCAGAGCCAGAAACAAAACCCAACGGCATATGGAAGATGCTCAACAGCATGTCCAACCCGTACACTACTGCGATAGCGAGGGTCGCCGAAACGATCAGGCTCTGAAAGGTCTTGGTGACCCTGATGATGCGAAAGGAGTAAAGTCCGAGGAGCGCAAATAAGACGGCGAACGTGAGGCACACCGCCTGAAAAGCAATTCCGGGGTAGCGAGCCTCGGCGTATAGCGTAACGCCTCCAATGACGGCTCCCTCGAAAAGACAGTAGATCGAGCCGGAGATAGCGGCCGTTCGCGGCTTGAAAGTCGTAAAGAGGGCGCAGCCAAGTCCTCCGATGGCGCCGATCAGGATCGTGCCGGAAAGAGCTTCGGGACGATTCTGGAGGAAAGTCCAAGTGGTCGCGGCGGAAGCGACCACGAGAATCAATAGGAAAAATGTGCGCAGGATTACGCCATTCAGCGTCATGGGCTCAGCCACTTCTCCTGGCTGAACGGAACTAAAGGGCGCTCTTCTTAAAACCGGATTATTACTCGGCATATAGTGAATTCGTTGATCTATACCATTATCTACACGCGTAGTTTAGCAAGAGTTGCACGATTTTTCGGTAGGGATGACCTCCTGCTCATCCGCGGCTCAACAGTTGGCAGCAATCGGGGATGAGCGGGAGCTCAGCCTATCGTCATTGCTCTGGCTGCTGGGCGGCTAAACCGTTCGCAAGCAACGCCGCGACCTCGTCTTGCACTCTGTCTAGTTGATCCAGTCGCAGCCCGGGATCGATGATTAGAAAAGCTTCTCCGCTCCTTGCGTGCTCGTACACCAGAATCTTCTCCAAGTCAGTGTCTCGAACGTCGACTTGTTTGAGAATTTTCTTCCGCTCCAACATGGCGGCCAGGACGTAACGCAAATTGAGGTACTCGGGACGGTCTTCTTCCAGGAGTCGCCGCAACAAGGCCTCCACTGACTCTTTCTGCAAAGGTTCTGGCGGGGCTGAGGGCGGGGCCTGGTATTTCGATTTCCAGAACGAAAAGGGCTGAGCTGATTCTTTCAACTGGTTCCAGGCTTCGTCCGAAACGTCTTCCCGCCGAAAGCCTTGTTTATCGCGGTACAATAAAGTCCAAATGGTATCGCCGTCGTTGAAAGGAATCTGGGTGTGCGCGCAAGCATGGCTTCGCGCCTTGATCTCCCATTCTGCTAACATCATCTGGTATTATACGTAGTCCGACCGCTGAGGGGAAATCTTTCGGTAGGGATGAGCTCCTGCTCTTCCGTGATTGTCTGCAACCCCTGAAACCCCGGATGAGCGGGAGCGAATCTTTACCGTTACCAGGAGCCTCCCTAGCGATCGCTTTTCTTCCGGCCCGCCCCTGAAGGTGCTAGAATTGGACCTTCAAAGTAGTTCTAATATTCATATGCGGCATTCGATTTGTCCCGGATCGACCATTGGAGTTCTTGGCGGCGGCCAGCTCGGCCGAATGTTTGGAATTGCCGCCCGAAGAATGGGCTACCGAGTGCATACTTACGAATCCACGCCGGACAGCCCGGCTGGCCAGGTTTCGGATCGGGAGTTTACCGGGTCTTATACGGATGAAGCCGCGCTCAAAGAGTTCGCCCAATCTGTCGATGTCATCACCTTCGAATTTGAAAACATCCCTTCCGCGGTCATCGATCGGCTCGCGTTAGAAAAGCCGGTCCATCCTCGCTCGGAAGTGCTTCATATCTGTCAGAACCGCGAGCGGGAAAAGACTTTTCTGGCTGGTCATGGTTATCCTCATGTCCCGTTTCGCATCGTTTCCGGCGAAACCGATCTTCGAGAGGGGCTAACTACGCTGGGCGTACCAGCGGTCCTGAAAACGGCCGACTTCGGCTATGATGGGAAAGGCCAACAGAAGATTCAGGATGCCGGCGAGGTCGATGTCTCGGCGCTAGGAGGTAGAAAGGGCATTCTGGAGAAATGGATCGAGTTCGATTGCGAGCTCTCGGTGATTTGTGCCCGTGGCGGTGACGGCCAGTTATCTACATTTCCACCTGCCGAGAATGTTCATCATCGGCATATCCTCGATCACTCGATTGCACCTGCCCGGCTGCCGGTAGAATTGCAACGTGAGGCAACCGAAATCGCCAAGTCGTTAGCCACTGATTTGGAGGTGGTTGGACTACTTGCGGTTGAATTCTTTTTCACCACGAGCGGTAAACTATTGGTAAATGAGTTGGCTCCTCGTCCTCATAACTCCGGGCACTATACTTTTGATGCCTGCATAACGAGCCAATTCGAACAACAACTCCGCGCCGTCTGCGGATTGCCCTTGGGCCTTCCGGCTCAGCTTTCTCCGGCTTGTATGGTCAATCTGCTGGGGGATCTCTGGGTGAACGGCCGGCCACCCGATTGGTCATCGATCCTTCGCCGGCCCAACGCTAAACTGCATCTTTATGGTAAGACCGAAGGTCGATCAGGCAGGAAAATGGGACATTATTGTGTGCTCGCGCCGACCGTTGATGAAGCGGTCGCAGAGGCGTTAAAGATCAAAATGGAATTACATCATGCGTTACGTCGTTAGTCCGGTTCTCAGCGCGTTCATCTTCATCTTATCCGCGTGCTCGCCCGACGCGCAGACCGGAGCGTTCGGCTTAAGGACAGTCGATCTCAATGTTGGTGGAACCACTGTGAAAGTCGAGGTGGCTGACAGCCCGCAATCACTCGAGAATGGCCTAATGTACCGGGATACTCTAGCGGACGGCCAAGGCATGCTGTTCGTCCTGGGCCCGGCGGAGCAGGCCAGTTTCTGGATGAAGAACACGAAAATCCCGCTCTCTATCGGCTTCATCGACGGCAATTCGGTTCTCCGGGAAGAGCATGATATGCAACCGTTCGACGAGCATTTAACCCGTAGCGCCACGAGCGATATTTGTTACGCGCTCGAGGTAAATCAGGGATGGTTCCAAAAGCATCACATTGATCCCGGCGTTAAGGTCACTGGGATTCCCAGATGAGCGCCGGGAACGCCGATATTCTCGGGGGGCATAGAACCAGGATTTTCAAGCTGATTCTGTTTGGTTTAGTGTTGCATCTACGCTGTTACGTCCGATGGCTTCCGTTTCCGGCGATCGCGGGGTTCCCGGCGTTCACGGCGTTATAAAAATGGTTACTAAAGAACAAACCATCGCGTTGCTTGAGTCGATATCCCGATTGCTCGAGTTGAAGGGCGAGAACCCGTTCAAGATTCGCGCTTATACAAACGCTGCCCGGGCCTTAGAGACCTTTTCGGGGAATTTTCCGGAGCTGGTTGCGGAGAAACACCTGGAAGAACTGGAGGGGATTGGCTCGGCGATCGCTAAGAAGATCGAGGAATTTGTTACGACCGGTAAACTTGGCTATTACGACGAGCTTCGCGGCAGTTTCCCAGACACTTTATCGGAGCTCTTTGAGCTTCAGGGGCTTGGTGCGAAAAAGATCAAGGTTCTGTGGGAGACACTGAAGGTAAAGAGTATCGCTGATCTGGAGGCGGCCTGTCGCGATGGTCGCGTTGCTGAATTACCGGGCTTTGGAGAAAAAACGGCGGAGAATTTTCTCCGGTCTATCGAACGGCGGGAAAAACACTCCGGCCGGCATTTGCTTTCCGAAGCTACGATCATGATGGAACAGATTCTGGAACATTTCCGGGATCATCCGGATGTTTCTCAGATCGGCTCCGCTGGAAGCTTGAGAAGGTCAAAAGAAACCATCGGAGATCTGGATGTTTTGATCGCAACCAAGAATCCAAAAAGTATCACTGAATATTTTGTGACTTTCCCGTTGATCGAACGGGTGTTGGCAAAAGGAGAGACCAAAACCAGCGTCCTTTTGAAGAACGGCATGCAATCCGACCTTCGGGTGGTTGCTAATCATGAGTTTCCTTTCGCGCTGGCTTATTTTACCGGCAGCAAAGAGCACAACGTCGCGCTTAGAGGCAGAGCTTTACGGAACGGCTGGACTCTCAACGAGTACCGGCTCGGACCTGAGCCCAGCGCCAAGCAGCCTCCTAAGCCGATCCCCGCGATTGAAACGGAAGCCGATCTTTATGCTGCTCTGGCCTTGGACTTTGTCGTGCCCGAGCTGAGAGAAGCGACTGGAGAAATTGAGGCGGCTGAAGCTGGTAAACTGCCGAAGCTGGTCGAGCTCAGCAATCTTCGGGGAACATTTCACGCTCACACTAGCTCTAGCGACGGCAGAAATACGTTAGGGGAAATGGCCGCGGCCGCTCGCGACCTGGGACTGCAATACCTCGGAATGTCGGATCACAGTAAAAGCTCGTTTCAAGCGCATGGGCTCTCCGAAGAAAAACTGCTCCAGCAGGTGAAAGCGATACAGGAGCTGAACACGGGCTTTAATGGGGAGTTTTGGATTTTCACCGGCGTTGAATGCGATATTCTGCGTGACGGTAAACTCGACTTTTCTGACGAGATTCTATCGCAATTAGATTTTGTTGTAGCTAGTGTCCACAACGCGCTGTCGATGCCGGAAAAGGCAATGACCGACCGCATGATTCGGGCTATGGAGAACCCATATGTGACTATGCTTGGTCACCCGACCGGCCGGTTGCTGCTTTCTCGCGAGCCGTACAAGGTTGATCTGAACGAGATCGTCAAAGCCGCGGCTGCAACCAAGACGATTATCGAGCTGAATGCAAATCCACGCCGTCTGGATATGGATTGGCGCCTTTGGCGGCATGCGAAAGAACTAGGCGTTCTCTGTTCGATCAATCCTGATGCGCATTCAATGGCCGGTTTCCAGGACCTGTGGTTCGGGGTGCAGGCGGCTAGGAAGGGATGGTTGAAGCGTGAGGATGTTGTTAACTGCCTTCCTCGTGACGAAGCCGCCAAGGTTCTGAAACGGAAACGCCATAACTGAAATCACAATACGGAAAGATCACAAAGGACACTAAGACTGAGATATTTTACAGAAGGTAACGAAGGGTTTTCGGCCTGGGGTTAGCTTAGCATTCGATAACCTTCGTTTTCTTCGTTAGCTTCTGTAAGCATTGTTCTGTCTTTGTGACCTTTCTGTATTGTGATTTGGGTTTTTTGGGTCTCCGCCTCTATCTCCCCGCTGGCCTATCCAAGCCCGGATTACCCCCTTTTAGCTGTTCGCCCTTCGCTCGGTCTGCTTTGGCTTTCTGGATCTCACCGACCTGCTGATAACCAAATGCGCGGTTGAGATAGGCAAGCGCCAGATTTGGGTCAAGGGTGATTGCCTCGGTGCAGTCCGCGATCCCCAGGTCGAATTGCTTTAGGCAGATATGAGCGTAGCCGCGATTGTTGTAAGCGAGAGGGAGATTCGGGTTAACCCGGAGCGCCGCCGTACAGTCCGCAATGCAGGCGTCGTATTCCTTGAGTTGGAGGTGGGTATAGCCGCGATCGATGTACGCGTTCGTGAAATTTGGGTTAAGCTGAATCGCTTCCGTAAAATCCTCGATCGCGGCCTTGTATTGCTTTAGCCCGACGTAGGCATCGCCGCGATTGCTGTAGGCGAGCGAGAGTTTTGGATCGAGCCGGATCGCTTGCGTGGCGTCGGCGATGCAGGCGTCGTATTGCTTTAGGCTGTAATGAGCATAGGCGCGATTGTTGTAGGCGTTCGCGAAACTTGGGTTAAGCCGGATTGCCTCTGTGGAATCTGCGATGCTGGCATCATATTGCTTCAGGTTGATGTACGAATACCCTCGGAAAAAGTAGGCATCGGCTAAATCCGGCTGTAGGCGGATTGCTTCGGTGAAGTCGCTGACGGCTTTATCGAATTGTCCTTGAAAATTGTAGGTAGTTCCTCGGATGACGTGGGCTTGGAAAAGCTCGGGTTTAAGACGAAGAGCTTCGTCGCAATCGGCGATGGCTTTATCGTACTGCTTTAGGCCGTTATAGCTCGTTGCCCGGTTGGCATAGGCTTCAGCGTAATCCGGCTTGAGGCGAATCGCCTGGTTGCAGTCGTTAATCGCGTCTTCGTATTGTTGTAGGCTGTTATGAGGATTCGCTCGATTCTTGTAGGCTTCGGCGAAATCCGGATTAATGCGGATCGCTTCGTTACAGTCGGCGAGCGCTTTTTCAAACTGGCCGAGTCGGGTGTAGGTAAACGCGCGATTGCTGTAGGCTTCGGCGAAGTCGGTTTTGATCCGGATCGCATCACCGTAGTCTGAAATCGCCTTATCGAACTGTTTCAGTTTGAAGTATGCCTGACCGCGCTCGTTATAGGCATCAGCGTAGTCTGGCTTGAGCCGAATCGCTTCGGTGTAATCCGCGACGGCTTTGTCATTTTGCTCCGCGTCTGCTTCGCTGCGGGCTTGGTTAAAGAGATCGGCGACGTTTGTACCGGCTGGAGGTTGGCCGGCCGTCTGCCTGGGTGTCTCAGTAGTACGAGTTGGCTGGGGAGTGGATTCCGAGCTAGGGGTCTGGGGGGTGGCCTCGACGATCGCGACGGACGGGGTCGGAGTTACCGTCGACCCCGGAGAGTGCCTGCCGGCGAGCATGATTCGGCCTACAGACAAGACTAGAACCGTTAATACTCCAAGTCCGACAATGCCGGCGATCCCGAGGATCCAGACAATTGGCCATATCGAGGATTTTTTTTGTGGAGATGCTGCTATAACCTGCGAGCCCGGTCCTCTCGCATAAGTTGTTGTCCCAAGCTGAGTTGGTACGTCGGTATTCTCCCTCGGTGCCTGATAGATTGGGGCGGGCGGCGGGGTCGGAAGAGAGATGCTCCTTGCTGGCGGTTGGACGGATCGCGGCGGCGGTACTGGGCTGGCGAGAGGAGCTACCGGGCTTGTTTTGGGAGAGGTACTGACGCTCGTCCCGAAAGCTTGCCAAAAACTCTGACAATCGGAAAAACCGCCGGCAGTTACCGGAGCGACCAGCGCCGCCCGAAGCATTCTGTTTCCAAACTCGTTGATCGCGGTTAGCGGGACATAGTCGCCAGTGTCCGGCGCCGAGTAGGGACGGCCGCTCAAAAGCTCGTAGATCAGCTGCCCAAGCAGTTGAACGGATGATTTGCCTCGCATCCCCATCTTGGCTTGGGTCAAAGCGAGTAACCGGCTAGTTGAGAGCATGGTCGGGTCAGTGTCCGAGCTGCCTGATCGTTTCACCAAGCCGCGTAAACTCAAAGGATTGAGTTTAAGTTGTGCCTGGCGCAGACCATCCGGTGGCGATTTCGCCAGCACCGGGAAGCTCGCAGGAGTAATCTCTGGCGGAAAAGCGAGAAAGATTTTCCCTAGCCCTACTTCGATCAGGGCTAACGAATGTTCTGACAACTGATCAAGTAGAGACGGCAAGTGCGCGAGCAGCGTGACGAGCTCCTGTACCGGCACTGATTGTCTCCAACGCAGCAGGGCGCTAAGACTAAATCCGTTCAGCCATTCACGGACAAGAAATGGAGGCTGTGCGTCGAGCTCGAGGGTATAATGCCCCACCAGATGTTCGATGGACAGGCCACGAACCCGTTCGAACTGCTCGCTGAGCAATTTCCGATTATCAGCGTCGGACACAATGCTCGGATGCAGAAACTTGAGGGCCACTTCCCGTGAAGTGCCGGCGCGGTCTTCCCGGGCCCGGAATAATCGGCCGCTGACTCCTTCCCGGAGCTCTTCGATCAGGTGAAAGCGCTCTTCTCTTGTCTGCCCGGCCGCTGGAGCCAGGTAACTCGATAGTACGGGTGAACCGATTAAGGTCTGCATTCCAAGGTCGCTTTCGGACGCAGGGAGTGGTGTGTTCGCTGAGCCAATTTCTGAGGGTTGTATGCCTGAGTCTGCAGGAAGAGTGCGTAGGATCTCTTCAACGCGATCCTCCAACTCAGCCGGCGTTTGCGGGCGTTCCGCTGGATCTTTCGCCAGTAAACTCTTTAGGAGCTCGAGAACTGACGGTGGCAGCTCAGGCAAATCGGTGAACGGAGGCTGTCGGAAGAGATGGGAACCGCTGATCTCTGCCGGGCTACCGTGGAAAGGTGTTGTTCCGGTCAACAAAAACCAGAGAGTGATTCCGAGCGAATAGACGTCCGATCGTGTGTCCAGTTCCTCTTGCCTGCACTGCTCAGGACTGGCATACGCGAAGGTTCCGATAAATTGCTCCCCACTGACAATTGATTGAGAGGCGTTCGCGTCGCCCACGTTTTTCGCCAATCCGAAATCGATCAACTTAATGCGTAGCCGGTTCCGCCGGTCCTCGACCGCCATAATGTTGCTCGGCTTGATATCACGATGGATCAGACCTTTAGTTCTGGCGGCTTCCAAAGCGCCAGCGGCTTGCGCCGTCACACTAAGCGCTTGAAAAACTGACAGCGGACCATGTTTTTTGACATACCTGTCGAGATCAACACCCTCGACCAACTGCATGGCGTAGAAATAAGAATCGCCCTCCTGGCCTCGCGAGTAAACTAAGGCAACGTTAGGATGCTCGATTGCACCCGCGATTTGCGCTTCCCGCAAAAACCTTTTTCGGATTCCCTCATCACCCAGAAGCGTGGGGTTAATCACCTTCAGAGCGACTTCCCTTCCTCCCATCGAAACTTGCCGAGCGCGGTAAGTCACACCCATGCCACCGCGCCCTAGTTCAATTGGTCGTCCGTCGGTCGCACCCAGAATCTCGAAATCGCCAAATCGGGCAGCTGCCGCGACGGCGGGTAGTTTGTTCTCCTCTCCTGGGCTATTAGTGGCGAGCAGTTTGCTTACCTGGGAAGATAAATCTGCTACCCGCTCTGGGTCGCTATCCCGTCCGGAAACATCGTGCCAGTGAACGACGCGCAAATAGTACGCGAGATCATCGCTCATGGCCGCTCCGTCTAGCCGAAGCGAAAGGATCGGGAGACGTTGGTTAGTCGCGAATTCAATTTCGCGCAATACGTTTGCTGATCGATTGGCGGTGTCGCTGAAAAGCAGGACCACTGCTTTAGATTCTCTCAGCCCCTGGATAATCTGGCCTGAATAGGGTACTCCAGGATCTACATTTCTTGGCGCTATCCAGCACCGGATTCCATTCGTTTCCAGGGACTCACATGCGGCTTCGGCGATGGGACGATTGGCCGAAGAGTAGCTGATAAACACCAATGCCGATGAGGGGTGTCTGTCCATAGATCCTGTCTCGTAACATAAGGTTTGTCTCAAAGTAGACGCACGAGTTCGAGACAATTGCGATCCTGTTGGAGCGAGTCAACCGCCAGCCTGCGAGAGTTTAACCTTTCAGGTTTTCTATGACCGCTCCGTAGGAGCTTAATCTTTATAGATGTTTCGGCGCGTGCACGACTCCGGCTTCAGCGCCGGCCTTTCGTTCTGCTGCGATCCGGTCCACAACATCGCGCACCATCTCTTCCAAGAGCAGGCGTAAATGACTGTTCTGCCGGTAGTCAGCTGGAGCGATATGCCGGACTCTCTGCGCCCGGGTGGCTAAATCGAAACATTTCCTGAAGCTCGCCCGTTCCGGATCGTCCGGGTTATAAACCGCGATAGCATTTCCGCCATTTTTCTTCATGATCGTGAAGCAGGGAACGTCGGTGGGACCGTCGCCGATGTAGATCATGTTCCGGAAAGGGATCGGGCGAACGTCATCCGGCATGTGATCGTTTACGTCTTGGGACATATCCAGCAGGCCCTTGTTTATCCTGAACAGATACTGGGTCTTCTGGGTGTGGCTGATTACCCGTTTCGGAAAGGTGATGCGGCCTTCCGTGTCTTCGGCATATTCGCAGCCAAACACGGCTCGGAGATAGGGGCGGATTCTGTTGCCTTCAATTAACACCTTGAGTCCGGAAGAAACGACGTAATGCTCAACTCGAATCCCGGCCTCGATCTGCTCCTCGGTTAATAAGCCATCCTGGAATTCTTCGAACATCTCCGGCAGACCGCGGTATAGGCTCATCTTTGCTCCGAGCTGTTCTAGCTGTTTATTTGTCGGCCGGTCGACCGCCAGATAATCGAGCAGACATTTCATATAAGCGAGTTCCTGGTCGTAACCTTGTTCTTGAACCAGCTCCGCGCAGCGTCGCCAGAACTTCTCCGCGTTGATGCCAAATGCCGGAAAGATGACATCGTCCTGCATGTAGGCAGGACTTAAAGTCTGATCGTAGTCGTACACGATCCCGATCGTGTTCTGGATAGCTGCCATCTATGTAAACTAGTGCACACGCGCAGGAAACTCACGCGCGAGATGGGGGAGGGCGCTACCGTTCCCGTGAGGGTACACGGATGGAGTTGTCTCGGAGGGACTGAATGATCGTAGCCAGGCAATTTATTGTCTGGAATGCGCGCAAAACGAGACCCGTCCCGTGGGGAACGGTATGATCGGTCTGCAATAGACATTCGCGTCGTTGTCGTGGGTGAAGACCAATCGCGGCGCGCAAATCACACCGTGCCCTAACGGGACGGGTCCATTATTCGACCGGTTCCTGGTCCGGCCACTGCCGGACCAGGCTACGATCATTCGGTCCCTACGGGACAAGGTTCATTCTGAACTTCTGAAGTCCCCTATTCTGGCCTCCTCCTAATTTGTGCCTTCGTGTCTTTGTGTGAGATTTGTCGCCTGTGTCATTGCCTAAACCCCTGGTCGCTAGCTTCTGCACTTTCTTTCTCAAGCCCGAAATGCTGCACATCTATCGCCAGCTGACCGGCCTCAAAACGTTTGAGACCTTTGTCATTACGAAACACCGGCAAAACGCGGATCGTTTCCCGTTCGATGATGTGGAACCGCTCGTAACCCCCAGGCGAAATGTCTTACGTCGAGGCTATCTCAAGTACATCATCCGTAAGCCCGCGCTGATTTATCGAGGCGAATACGATGCCATCCGTCGCATCTTGATCCGGCGCGATCCCGATCTCATCCATGTCTATTTTGGGAATACCGGGGTTCACTTGCTTCCGTTACTTAGCAAATGGGATCGTGCCTGGGTAGTCTCGTTTCACGGGATGGATGTTCAAAGACGGCCCAAAGAAAAGGGATACGACCGGAAACTGGCCGAAGTACTGCAACTCGCGCCCCTGGTGTTAGTCCGAAGCCAATCGTTGGCGAAACGACTCCAGGAACTCGGATGCAGCCCCGACAAAATCCGATTGAATCGAACCGGCATTCCTCTGCAGAACTTCCCATGGGTCGAGCGCTCTGTGCCGGTCGACGGTCAATGGCAATTGGTTCAGGCCTGCCGCTTAGTCGAAAAAAAAGGTTTACTAGCCACCTTGGGCGCGTTTCGCAGATTTATTGCTGACTATCCTAAAGCGCGGCTAGTGATCGCGGGGGAAGGGCCCATGAAAGACGGGTTAGTGCGGAGGATCGACGAGCTTTCTCTTGGGAATCAAGTTACGCTCGCTGGCTTTCTTAACCAGGACGATCTCCGTCGAGTTTACGCCGAAAGCCATATTTTCATTCACCCAAGTGAGCTCGCAGCTGACTCCAACCAGGAGGGAATTCCCAATTCCATGTTGGAAGCAATGGCCAGCGGACTACCGGTTGTCGCTACCCGCCACGGAGGAATTCCGGAGGCAGTACAGGAAGGGTTAGATGGCCTTTTGGTTCGCGAACGGGACGAACCGGCGTTGTGCGAAGCTTTGCTTAAACTCACGTCCCAACCTGATCTCTGGCGACAAATGGGGAAACAAGCGAGTCGATCTGTGGCCGAGAATTTCGAGCAAGGCCAGCAGATTGTGAGATTAGAGGCTGCTTACGGCGAAGCTTTGCGGGCCGGATCTTCGGGCTAAGACTCGACCCCGGCGAAAGCTATCTTATCTCGCGGACAGGACACTAATTATAGCGGGGGATATTCGTCCGGATAAGGATTCAAATCTGGCCTCGGCAGGTTCTTGTCGGCCGAGCGTCCATCAGGTTTCTCCCAATCTTCCTGCCGGCCGAGCGCGGTCAAATCGAGGAGATAGTAATCGCCGCCGGTCGTCTCGGTGCCACGGCCATAAGTGGAATACGTATGGTAAACGTCATTACCCTTACGCAGAAAGCAGCTGAGCCCTGGCAAATCAAAAGGTTGCTCCCCTTCCAGATAACCTGAACTGCCGGCGGCTTCGTGCTCCGCGGGCGTGCGATAGTTGTAGATCACGGGCGCGACTGACTTATCGATAGTTACATGGAAGTCGTAGTTAAATGAATTTCCGAAGGACGAATACCATGGGATCGTCCATCCCATTCGCTTCTTGAATGGGACTATCTTCCCGAGTGGAGCCCGAGAAACGAGCGCGAGAGTGGTATTGCGCGAGTGGAGTCTATTAAAGTGGCCACGCGTGATTTCGTCCGCCCACCCAGAACAGCCCGGGCACGGATTATCCAGTGGCTCACCTTTCTCCCATCGCCACATGAAATGATAGACGATGAGCTGGAGGCGTCCGGCGAAGAGGTCGAGCAACGATTTGGGACCGTCGGGGCTGTCAAAGATGTATTTTTCCTTAATGTGGTCCATCGGCAACTCCCGCCGCGCGGTGTTAAGCCGGTCACGAGTCCGCGTGAGTTCTTTTTCTTGATCGAGCAAAATGGCCCTTGCCTGGAGCCATTCCTCACGTGAGACGACCTGCGGATAACTGAGATCACTTGTTACCATAGTTAGTGTGTTTTCGGGTTGCCGTTAGCGGGTGATTTCATTATCACGACGAACGAACTCGTGTGTTTAGGACAGGCAGAGTCATTTTTGTTTCAAGGAAATAACGGCGGATCGGGCGGGGTCCACGGAGGTACTGGCGGCTTCTCCTGGCGCGTTGGCCTGGCTACGATTCGGAATTTTGGACGTTAACGCTTTGCCGATTTAGTCGCTCGGCCACAAACTGCACCAAGTACGGCCCAACGATTACCACGCTGATCAAGCGGAGAGAATGAACTGCCAGAATCAGAGCGGCATCCGCCTTTAGATCGGTGGCCATAGCTGCTACTGAATCCAGTCCTCCCGGAGTAGCCGCCAGATAAGCGCTTAACAGGTCAATCTTCAGCAGCGGCATCAAGCAGACGGCTAGCAAAGCCGACACGCCGAGCAGAAAGAGGTTGCTCAACAAAATAAACCAACCCAAACGGCGCAGTTGTGCCACAACGCCGGCGTCAAAGTTACCCCCGATCTGCAAGCCGAGTACCAGATAAGCGCTTGCCATGATCAGGGGTGGCCACGGAGCGGCGGGTATTCCGAGGATTCCAGCGACAGCCGCCAGTATCGCCGGTATTATCATCGTGCCGGCTGGAATTCGGAAACGCACGCCTACCAAGGCGCCAATCAGCGCGATAACGGTTGAGACCAGGTAGTTCAGCGGTGCTGCATGATAGATCGGAGCCAAGGCGGCATGGTGTCCGCCTCCAGGCTGCGCGCCCGCGACATGCCCTACCACCGAGACCGTCGCTAGAATGGCTAACAATCGGCCATACTGCATGACGGTAACCAAGCGGACGTCAGCCCCGATTGAATCACTCATCGCGATCATTTCGCCGGCGCCACCGGGCAACGCGCCCAGCAAGGCGGTCCCGGCCTGCAAATTGGCGAAGCGACGCAGACCAACCCCGATCAATGTTGTCAGCGCTAACATCGTAACAACCAACGTCACTACCGGGAACCAATTGGCGACGATTGTTTGCAGCGATTTCGCGGTAATGGTGAAGCTGAGCATTACCCCGATCACCGATTGAGCGAGACGGTAAATGAAGAGGTTGGATCGAATGACCGGGCGATTGGTGACGGCAAAGAAAGCCGCCACCAATAACGGTCCAGTCAAAAACGAGGCCGGCAAACCGAGGCGAGATAAAATGAACCCGGATAAAACGGCCAACAGGATTAGGACGCCTTTCACTGCCGTGACTCTAACGCCCAAGGTTCGGGAATTTCCAATGAAAGACAGATACTCCGTGCGGTTCTCTCATTGGTCTCGCGGTGGCGCGGGACCGCGAAAGTCTTCCGATTGGGCGGGTATTATTTGGTCACCTTGACCCGCCTTAGAGGCGCCTCTCACTTCTCACCTCTCACCAATCACTTCACCCCTGGGCTCGGCTCAACTCGAAAGATCTTTTCTTCGGGCTTTTTGAGATCGAGCTTATCTCTGGCTAACAACTCCAGGTAATCGGGATCGCGCTGAATCCAGGAGAGCTTTTTCTGCTCGCGTCGATTGACCACCTTTTCCTGCGCTAATTGCTGCTCCAGCGTCTGGAGAGCTAACTGTTGTTTCTGCCGCTCCTTTAGTAACGGCAGAAACCAACAAATCATCAGGATCAGAATAGCTGCGATCAGCAGAATATAGAGGATCCGATTGAGCAACAATCGGAGCCAGTCAGTATGGGAGTCATCAAAGCTATCGTAGGCCGACCGCACTCAGCGCAATTTACCGCCATACCGCGCATTGTCACCTAGTTCTTCCTCGATGCGCAGCAGTTGGTTGTATTTTGCGATTCGGTCGGTCCGTGATAGCGATCCGGTTTTGATCTGGCCAGCGTTGGTTGCCACCGCGATATCGGCAATCGTGGTGTCCTCGGTTTCACCAGAACGATGGCTGATTACCGCGGTATAACCATTCTCTCTGGCGAGCTCAATTGCATCCAGGGTTTCGGTTAGCGAGCCGATCTGGTTAACTTTCACCAGGATCGAGTTACCCACTCCTTGATCGATTCCTTTCTGCAAAAACTCTACGTTAGTCACGAAAAGGTCGTCACCGACCAGTTGGACCTTATTGCCCAGCGCATCCGTCAGTTTTTTCCAACCGGTCCAATCATTCTCGGAGCAACCATCTTCAATCGAAATAATGGGATATTTGGCGCAGAGTTGCTGATAGAGCGCGACTAGGTCGTCAGCCGAGCGTTCGGATTTGTCGGATTTTTTGAAAACGTAGAGGCCACGGTTCGCATCGTAGAACTCGCTCGAGGCAGCATCGAGAGCGAAGGCGATATCGTCGCCAAGCTTATAGCCCGCTTTCTCGATTGCCCTGGAGATCGTGTCCAAAGCGTCCTCAACCCCGGCAAGATTAGGCGCGAATCCGCCTTCGTCGCCGACCGCTGTCGATAGACCTTTTTCTTTCAAAACGCTTTTTAACGCGTGGAAAACCTCAGTCCCATAGCGCAACGCTTCTGCAAAGGTCGGAGCGCCCTTCGGCATGATCATGAATTCCTGGAAGTCGATAGGAGCGTCCGAATGAGCGCCACCGTTAATGATGTTCATCATTGGAACGGGCAACACCTTCGCGTTCGGCCCACCGAGGTAGCGAAAGAGCGGGAGATCAAGTTGGCCGGCGGCGGCGTGGGCAACCGCCAGTGAGACTCCAAGGATGGCATTCGCCCCTAGTTGCTTCTTATTTGGGGTTCCGTCGAGGGCGACCATGGTGCCATCGATCGTCAACTGGTCTAGAGCGTCTAATCCCACGACGGCGTCAGCGATTTCCGTTTCCACGTTTTGAACCGCCCGGGAAACTCCCTTACCTAAATAGTGTTCCTTATCGCCATCGCGAAGCTCCCAGGCTTCATGTTCTCCCGTACTGGCTCCACTCGGTACAATGGCGCGTCCGACTGCACCGCCGGTCAGTTCGACATCGACTTCGATGGTAGGGTTCCCACGGGAATCGAGCACTTGGCGAGCCCGAATATCTGAGATGACAGTTAGTGACATAAAAACGTTAGAGGTTGCAAACAGCCATGGGTCGCAAAAACACAACCAATGATCGCCCTGATTTAACTCTCACGGTATGTGGGGGTTGCGGTTAAAGCTTCAGTCGGTTTTTTTCAGCGACTCAACATGTGACTCTGCCGGCATTCGTCTGCTTCTACTCGTTCACAGCAACAGCTTCATTTTCAGTGCTCTGCCAGGCTGTGATCTCTACGATCTCGACCTTCTTAGCGGAGGTCTCGCCTGGTAATTCTGCGCTGTCACCGGTCGCTTTACCTATAAGAGCCTGACCGATTGCGGTTTGATAAGAAACGATCCCTTTGCCCGGGTTGCTATCCCATGCTCCCAGGATATGGAAGGTCGACAGCTGCCCGCTCTCCATGTCGCGCGTTACCACCGATGTCCCGATCGACACCTGACCTGTTTCGACATTCTCGAAGCCGGTACCACGAGCACGCGATAGCATCTGTTCGAGCTCCGCCTTTCTCCGCATCAGGACGGTCTGCATCTCTTTGGCGGCCTTGTACTCGAAATTTTCGCGAAGATCACCGTAGGAACGGGCAATGCCAATCTCCTTGGTGTTTTCAGGGATTTTCTTTGAAATCAGGTCGTCGTATTCGGCCTTCCGCTTCTCCAGGCTAGGCCATGATACAACCAGCGCTTCTTCTTTCTCTTCCGGCTCGCCGCTGACCATGTGCTGCAATTCGCCGTGGACTTTAATCATCCGAGCCATCAACGAACGCTTATTCAGTTCCTCAAAAACCGGTGTCAGCATTAGCCGGCGCATTAAATCGCGCGCTTGGCTCGACGAGGCGCTCACGATCAGGTCGGAGATCAGATCTTTGTCGTCGATCAATAGATCGTGCAGCTTAGAGCCTCGGCGAGCTTCAGCAAATTGGTCACGCTCAAGAGCTCCGAGCATCGCAGCTAGGACGTCAGGTTCGATCAATTCCGAAAACTCGGTTGTAGCCCGATCTTTCGCCAACCAATAAAGAATATCAGAAGAAGCGGAGTGGTCGCGAATTGACCGCACCAGATACAGTCGCACGTCCTCGGCGCGTTTGTTCTCCGCAAATATCTTGGCGATTTCCGCTACGATCCGATAGCCGGCGTCCTGGAAGATATGCAACAACCGCTGGTCCCAATCCTGCGGGAATGCAATTAGAAACTCCGCCAACACGGGCCGTTGGCGAGCCACTGCCACCTGGGACACAATCTGGCCGAGTCTAGCCTCGTGTTCCTGCAACAATTGGGCCAAGCTAATTTCGCCAGCGGATAAACTCGGCACCTCTTTCAGCAGATCGTCGCGCTCGATCAACAGCTCCATGGCTTGTGCCGGATGCAGACGGCGGTTGCGGCTAATGCTCTCTTCCGCCTGCGTTACTACTGATTGCAGGGCATCGGTCTTGTCTCCGAAAATACCGGCGTTCTTTACGATCTGGCTAACGCGGTTCACCTGATCTTTGAGCTGTCTCGCCTTTTGGAACGCCTCAACTAACTCGTCGCTATAGCTGAGTGCTTGTTCCCGGACGCTGATTGGTTCCGTCTTTTTAGTTGGAAGAGCGAATCGACCGTCCTTACGCAAAATCTTTTTGGCGTTGTCCCACCATTTCTTGAAATCGGCTTCTGCGACGACCTCTGGCGTTACGGCCTTCTGGATCTGGTCTTGGCTCAGTTTTCCGCCGAACCCATTTAGCAGCTGCCCAAAGAAACCTGGGATATCATCGGCTGCCTGCGCCTTGAGCGCATCGAGACCGGTCGTCTTTCGGACCAGAAAATGGTCCTCCGGCAGTGGTTGTAAAGATTCAGCCGCATATTGCGGCTGCATCGTGTGATGTTTCTTGCTCGCGAAATCAACAACCACTTGATTCAGTAGCAAATTCCAGGCTTTGACCTGCCCGAAGCCCCAACTTTTGTGCTGACAATACGTTCCCGGTCTTAACTGTTGAAGCTGTTGGCCTGTCTTCGCCGCAATCTTTCCCGAGTCAACCAAAGCTTGCAGTTCAGAATCCATAAGGAGGTTTGAACATAGGTAAGAGCGGGAGTGGCTCAATAAGAAATTCAGGCGGCTTATTTTAAGGGCCGGTCGGACGTAGCTTCCCGGCCTGCCCGACGAAGCCTCCTGGAGCCTGAGCGACGGGGCAGTCGGAAGCTTCAGACCACTGGGCGAAGCGGGGCTTTAGAATGGGGCGCCGCCCGTGGAGCGCTGCCTCGCTTGCGAGGCCGACAGTAAGCAGCGCTGATGATGCATCAGCGTGAATCGTGAGGCTAGGCCCAAGCGTGGAGAGGTACGCGTCGCGACCCGATCGGCCTCGCAAGCGAGGCAACGCTCCATGGGCACCTACCCCTTCCTGGCCGCCAACTGAACCTTCATTTTGTCTTCCGCAAAAATGATCTCGGTCTTAGGCAGCATTGCTCTCGCTTCGGCTACCACTGAATCGACCTTGGCCAAAACCTCGGCCGAGCCGTGCGTTAATACCAACCTGCCGATCCTGAACTTCTGCAGAAATCTAAACAGGCTTTCCGGAGGGAAATGGGCAAGTTCGCAGATCAGTAGATCGGTTCCGTTCTCCAACTGCGGCAGCAAATCCTCCGGAGCGCCAATATCCCCAGAGGCTACAAATTCGAAGCTAGGAGAATCGAAACTCAGGCTAAATGGGTGAAACCGGTCGTTACCGAACTTTTTGACCAACGAATCCAAGTGGGTCGTGGGCGCCACCCGAACATTTATGCCGCTGATGTTCACCCGATGGCTGTCTTCCCATGCCTGAAACTGGAGTTTAAATGGGATAAAATTCGGACCGATGTACGAGGCATCCAACCAGATGGTCAATGGTTGAATCAGCTCTTTGGGCAGGAAGATCGGGAGAGGTCGCTCTCGGCCGACGATCCAACAGGATTGGATCAACATTGCCAGTCCACTCGTGTGATCCGAGTGGCCATGGGTGATAATGATCGTATCCAGCTCGACTGGCTCGATTCCCAACTCTATCAAGGTCCGGCTGCAAGATTCGCCGGCATCGACCAGGATCTTCTGCTCCCCCGTGTCCAAAAGAAAACTCGAGTGATTGCGGTGGGGGGCAGGGTACCCGGGGGCGGTCCCAAGGAGAGTGATCGTCGCCATATTCGGCTCAGTTCAAGGCAGAGAAGCTGAAAACAACGGCGGCGTCAATCTCTGGCAAGAGCCGCAAATTACCGCCGGAGTAAGCGATACTCGTAGCTGTCGACTAACGCGAGCCAGCTTGCCTCTATAATATTATCGGACACTCCGACCGTGCTCCAGGTCTCTTTGTGATCGTTCGAATCAATTAGAACGCGGGTTCTAGCTGCAGTTCCAGAACTCGCTCCAATAATACGAACCTTGTAGTCGGTTAGCCGGATATTGTGGATATCAGGGTAAGTCGGAATCAGCGCCTTGCGCAGGGCGCCGTCCAAAGCGTTTACCGGGCCGTCTCCTTCGGCCACCATATAAATGTCCTCATTTCCAACGCGCAATTTGACGGTTGCTTCGCAAGTCTCGTACTGGTTCCGGACCGACCGGATATAGGTACAATGATATTCGAGCAGCTCCCAAAACGGCTCCGGAGCACTCAGCACCCGGCGAACCAACAACTCGAAGGAAGCCTCCGCCGCCTCGAACTCGTAGCCTTGATGCTCCAGGCGCTTCACTTCCTTCAAAATCGCGGATACCTGCGGCGAGCGTTTGTCCAGTTGGAACCCAAGCTGCCGGGCCTTCGCAATCACGTTGCTTTGCCCGGATAACTCCGAAACTAGAATTTGTTGCCGGTTCCCTACCGAGCCGGGAACGATGTGTTCGTAACTTCGGGCCAGCTTCTCGACCGCGTTCGCGTGGAGACCGCCTTTATGGGCAAAAGCGGTCGCTCCGACAAAAGGCGCCCGGATGTTATGCTGACAATTCGCTAGTTCGTCGACGAACAGGGAAAGTTCGTGCAATTGGGTGAGATCAGGAACCACTTCGACCCCAAGCTTGAGCTGAAGATTGGGGATGACGCTGGTCAGATTGCAGTTCCCAGTACGTTCTCCGTAGCCGTTAATCGTGCCTTGAACTTGGGTAGCTCCCGCACGCAAAGCCGCTAAAGCATTAGCGACGCCCAGTTCACAGTCGTTGTGCGTATGAATCCCAACAGGTAGCCTTAGCTCATGCACGACCTTTTGCGTGATGTCGCTGACTTCGTGCAGCATGGACCCGCCATTGGTATCGCAGAGAACAACCATATCTGCGCCGGCATCTCTTGCCGCCGCGATTGCAGCCATCGCCTGGTCTCGATCGTCCTTGTAACCGTCGAAGAAGTGTTCCGCATCGAGGATCACCTCCCGTCCCGCTTGTTTCAGGTAATCGACGCTGTCCCGGATCATTCTGAGATTTTCTTCGGGCGAAACCCCCAGGATCTGCTCAACGTGTAAGCGCCAGCTCTTCCCCACGATTGTCACCACCGGCGTAGCGGCTTGAAGCAGCAGCAAGACCTGGGGATCTTTCGCCGGACTTATGTTCGGCCGGCACGTGCTTCCGAACGCGCAAATCTTGGCGTGCCCCCAGTCGCGATCCTTCGCTTCTTCGAAGAACGCAATATCTTTGGGGTTAGAGCCGGGCCATCCTCCTTCAATATAGTGGATGCCAAAAGCGGTAAGTTTTTCCGCAATCCGGATCTTATCTTGGACACTGAAAGAGATACCTTCCCCCTGCGTTCCGTCGCGCAGGGTAGTGTCATAGAGCGAAATCGGTCTCGCATTCATACAACGGGTTTGGTCCGTTATCCCAGACAGCGCCGCTTTGCAAGGAGCGGTTTAAATTCCGGGGGGCGCGTCTAGGGAGAAAACCGACGTTTTAGTCCGGTAGGGATGAGCTCCTGCTCATCCGGACGTTCTCAATGTCGGAGTCGCGACTAGATCCGGATGAGCAGGAGCTCATCCCGACCGTCCATTTGGGAAAACCGGGTGCGCGGGGACCCTTTCTGTGCTTATTTTCTTCACTATGAAAATCTTGAGTCTGTGGCGCAGCTTACTGGTGCCGCTGGCTTCAACCATCGCCATTAGCGCTTTTGCCGGCTCGGCTTCAAACGGGAAATCGTCGACCTATGCCAGGACGGGCCCAAATGTCCGGATCGAATTCACCAATCCCAAGTATTTCACCGATATCCGGATCCATGATTTCGATGAGTTCAAATCGGCCAAGATCTTCGGCAATGAAATGACTGAAGCTCTGACCCCGGTCGTGGCGAAGTATGCAGCCGGCTGCGCGTTAACCCTGCAATTCACTGATATCGACCTGGGCGGCCTATACAAACCGTGGAGACCGCAGCACAGCCAGATCCGGTATGATGTCGATTCCCATCCGATCCGGATGACCTTCAACTATACGCTGACGGATAGCAGGGGAAGAGTCCTTTCCCAAGGAACAAAGAGTCTGGTCAAAGCCCTTTATCAGGGCTGGGACGTCGGAGGCTACTATTGGCAGAACTGGGATTATCTTTATTACGAGAAACAAACACTCTTGAAGTGGGCAGCGCAGAACGTCAGGGCATAGGTCAGGAGCCAGAATCCGGGAGCCAGAATCGAGGAGGCTTAACATCCTCACGGAGCCGAGTGGGGCATTGCGACGCAAAGACCGTGTCCGGTCTAGCACTGTTTTTTTGCTAAGAAATGGAGCTATTGCGCCTCCTGGATCCTGAATTCCGGCTCCTGGCTCCTACTTAACCACCTTGACCGGCGTTCCCAGTTTCACGGCGGCAAAGAACCGTTTTGCCTTCGAGCCGGGCATCCGGATGCAACCATGTGAAGCCGGGTAGCCGGGCAGGTCCCCTTCGTGAAGGCCGACTCCATCGTAGATCCGCATGAAATAAGGCATCGGCGCTCCAATGAAGATAGCGCCACGCGGCTTCGGGTCTTTGTGGACGTTCGCGTCTGGCTTGATCACGACCCCGTCGAGCACGTATTCGCCATAAATGCTTGATCGATGATCGATATCCTTCTCGATAATTTTGTATCGGCCAGGTGACGTGTTGTATCCCTCGCGGCCCGTTGAAATCGAAGCCTTCAGCGCCAGTTGGCCGCCAGCGTAAAGATAAGCTTCCTGGGCGGTAAGATCCACGACGACCGATATTTTGCCCGGAGGCAGCCCTCTGACATCATACACCGTGTTTTCGATCTCGGCGCAGCCGCTGATGAATAACGCCGTCAACGCTCCCGCGGCTACGGGACCGGTCAACGCCTTAAACGTGAATAATCTTTGGATTGCCCTAAACATCGCGGGGAGTTTATGCCATTCAATAGCCGCTCTATGTCAAGACCATGCGCGAAATTTTATGCAGCGCATAAAGCTGCTCAACCGGCTCTAAAAGCTCGCTCAGCGAACTCAAGGGTGCTGCTCCCGGCGTTCACGGCGCTCCCGGCGTTATGATCGTTAATATCTGGCTCTGGTTCTCGCTGCTGGTCAGCGCGGTCCTTCTTATCCAGTTCGTTCTGAACCTGTTACTCCTGCCGCGCCTTCGTTCGGATGTTGCGCCCGTGACCCTTCCTCGCGTTTCGATCTTACTCCCTGCTAGAAACGAGGCGCTAAGAATCAGGAGCTGTTTGGAATCACTACTGAAACAGAATTATTCTTCGCTGGAAATTATTGTTCTGGACGACGAATCGGTGGATGCGACCGCGGAGATCGCCCGCGCTCTTGGTTTCTCAACTAGCCCCGAGTCCAAGTGTCGCTTGATCCGGGGAGCGCCGTTACCGCCGGGATGGACGGGAAAATCGTGGGCTTGCCATCAGTTGGCTGAAGTCGCCCAGGGCGAATACCTCTTGTTCACGGATGCGGACACCGTGCATCAACCGGAGACGGTTTCTTCAGCGGTTGCGGCCGCGCAGCGAGCTGGTTGTGATTTACTGACGCTTTGGCCCTTTCAGACCACGGTTACTTTCGCCGAAAAATTAGTGATTCCCCTGATGTTTGTGGTCGGTGGTTCCTATCTGCCGCACTGGTTGTTGGTCTGGGCCCAGCGTTCTCCTTGGCTTGCGCGTATCCTTGGAAGCAAGTTGCTGGCCCTTTGTGGGACGGCAACCGGACAGTTTCTGTTATTCCGGCGACAGAGTTATTTTAAGATGGGCGGTCATCGAGCGGTTGGGGAGCACCTGGTCGAAGATATTGCCTTGGCCCGCGAAGTGGCAAAGCGAATTCCGGATGGTTGGCGGTTGCTAACCTGTGACGGCACTCGTCTCGTCAGTTGTCGTATGTATACGTCCCTCGGTCAGATATGGGAGGGTTTTACTAAGAACCTTTGGCCCGTCTTCGATGGCGATTGGGCCGGGTTCTGGCTGGCGGTTATCTGGCAGTTCCTGGTCTGCGTACTGCCTTTTGTGATAATCGCTTTCTATTCTCGGCCTGAACTTTATTTGGTGGCGGCCATCCTAATATGTCTTCGGGTGGTTGCTGCCCTCAGGTTTAAGACATCCTGGCTAAGCGTCTGCTTTCATCCGATCGCCTATAGCCTGGCGTTATTGATTGCGGTTAACAGTTTTTGGCAAGCTAAGAGCAAAGGTATTAGGTGGAAGGATCGGATCTATCGAGACCAAGCGTCGCCTCAATGAGAGGCTCTGCGGAAGCGTTAGCTAAATAATAGAACATTATTATTGAAAGTTATTATTACTCAGGATAGTTGTGCATCCAAGGATGCGCGCAGTTAAATTGCCAATCATTCCATAAGATCTATGGCTCCAAAATTTGGGAACTACCTTTTCCGCAATCTAAAATCCGGGTCTGGCTCACCCGAGAAAGCGTCCAACGATCCCGCCGGTGCGGTGTCGGTCGAGGATCAGGAAATCGTTCTTCAACCTACGGATTTTACCACCGAAATTGGCGGCGCCTTAAACTGGTCCTCTCAAGCATCGCGAGAGATCCGAGTAAAACTGCGGCAAACCGACGGTTTGATGGACGGTCGAGTTACTATTTCCGCCAAAATGTTGCGCGACCTTTATCCCGGCCTGGTCCCGGAGCAACTCAAAGAAGAAACCGCCTTCCCGTTGTCGCTTCGAGCGGTGGTGCTGCAGCTGCAAAATGTGATGCGTTCCCGAAATGACGCTTCGGGGCTGGCTGGTGCGCCCGACTTTGATACGCCGATTGCTCAGGTAGCTCGTGAGGACGAAGGCTTTTTCAAACTGGAGGAAAACGCTTCTTCCCCGACGTCTGGTCCGAATCCGCCGGCCACTTCCTCAACCGGCGATTTCGGTTCGATGCTCCCTTTGATTCGCGAGAAAGAGCAAGTGCGCGACAACGCTCCCGCGGCTCCGCCAATACAAGTTGTAGCACCGTTTCCAGCCCAAGAATCTAAGCCTGCAAAAAACGCAGCTGACTCTCCTCCTCCGAAAAACGTAGTTGAACCCCTTGTCGTTCCCGACGGTGCCGGCGATAAAAGGGATCCCTTTGCCGATTTACCGAAACCGAAATTGCCGGCTCCGAAACCGCTAGTTGCAGCTAGCCCGCCGCCGGTTGAGGAAATTCCGAAGCTGCGAGAGCCGGACGAGCTGCCTCCCAAGCCCCAGCGCAGGCGTGGCCTCGAACTCCTTCAAGAGCTATTCCTTACTGACGATTTCTTAGACGCTGGACAAGTGGCGCAATTGTTACGCGGATTTCCTAAGGTGCGAGCAGCTCTCATCATGTTGGACGACGGTGCGGTGTTAGGAGGAAATCTTCCGGAGAACTATCGGGCTAGCGCCGCGTTACCAGCTCCAGCACTGATGCGAGCAGTTCGCGAGTTCGGAACCGCGGTCAGTTCGGCCGAGGTGAGCGCTTTCACGTTGCTTGCGGATTTGCCGATCAGCATTTTTCTCGAAGGGCGGGTCTGTATGATGGTGGTGCATGAAGGGCGGGGTTTACTGCCTGGAATGCGTGAGCGCTTCAGTCAGATTACGAAGGCGCTTGACGCATTGTACGATCCCGGAGACAAAGGTGATTAGCCCGCAAGCCGAAGATTAAAAGATCCACGGTGCCCAGATTACACAGATTTAAGGCTAGAACTAAACTTCAAGCTCTTCGCCGGAAAGTTGGTAACCAGTTGTGTGGTGACCTTCTTCTGGTCTCGCAATCTGCGTAATCCGCGAAATTTGTGGATGTTAAATTGGATTTGGTGATCCATCCTTAACCAGAGTTGTATATGTTGCCCTACTTATTCTTTATCTTATTTATTAACGCGAAAGTCGCCGCGTTAGATCATTCTGCTGGGCAATATTCCTCTGCGTCAGCTAAAGCGACCGCGTCAGGAGCACAAACCGCGCAACCCTCGTTCTTTTCAGTTTACAATCCGGTGACCGAGACGAGTGAAACGCAAGTAACAGTGCACTGCAAAACGCTGCGCGATGTTAACAATTTAGAACAACGCATTACGATCGTCGGCAATGTTCAGGAAGATCTCGTTAGTTCTGTCGGCAAAATCATTGTTCCCGCTGGTACTAAAGTCATCGGCGAAGGGTTCTGTGACCCCGATCGCAACCGGATCTTATCTCGCGACCATTGGACCTTTTACGTCAGTGACCATCTGATCCGCGTTACCGCAAGCATGCTCGACCCGTTGAGTGCCGAGGGTCTGAGAAGCACTCAAGACCCGAATTTGAACGACGCCGGCGTTAGGCAAGCAATCTATCGGGACGGTACCTATATTGACGTCCCAGATGGGTCGGACTTTCTGCTGCGAATAACCGGTAATATCTCCATCGAAGAGCTGAACTCTGCGTTCGATGAGAACCAGCCCGTTAGCAGCAACCGGTAATTTCAGAGCAAGATCACGGAGCGACCGCCGCGACAGGACAACCGGAATCTCACACAAGCAAACAAAGGCCAAGCAAAAAAATTCACAACAACGCCGCAAAGGCCGTGAAGATCCGAGACAGAAAATCCCTCTTTGTGGCCTTTGCGGCATTCCTGTGAAAAGATTCTGTCTTGGCGGGCTCCTCGAAAATGTTCATTCGCTCTTGTGTTCTTTATCTTATCTCGCTGTCTCTTAGCCACCCTGGAATTGCTCAATGGAATCCGCCGGAATCCCTTCGAGGTATTCCCGTCCGCAATGATTGTAAGAAGACGCAGGGCGGAATCGGCAGGTCATTCCAGCCATCCCTGTTTAACCCGCATGGAATTATCTTTCTTTGTCCTGACCGAGCCGAAGCCATTGATCAGCGACATCCCGGCGCTTCCTTCTTCTTTCGCGTGCACGAATATGGTCATCTTGCCCTTGGCACCCGGGATGAAGCGGCAGCGGATGCGTGGGCAGCAGAACAGCTTAGCCATAGCGATGCGGGGCGAGTTATTCTCCGCGCAGTTCTGGCACATTTCGCCGATATCGGAGAAAAATTTGCTCCTTATTACGGAACCGGATTCTATCGCGGACTGAATGTGGCCACCACCGCCGGGATCGATCGAAAAGAATGGCCGGAGACCTTAGTCGCTTATCAACGGAAGTGGGAGGATCGCCTCAAGCGAAACGGCTCGATCTCTTTTCAAAGTAAAGAGCAATCGGTGTTCGATGGGTTAGTGGTGATCGATGGTGAAACGCTCGGTTTCTTCGACACAATGTATGCCGATCGATCCCTGCCATTACCCGCGCTAAACCAAGGAAAACACGAGCTTTCCTTGGTTAATGTGTGGAGCTATCAGATCGGCCAAAATCACAAACTCCTGGCCTTGGTTAGAGGGATGAACACAACTGCTTCATTTACAATATCTAACACTGGAGATCTGGTCGGTTATATTTCGGGAAGTGAATCAGATCTGTCGGTGGTAGTTAGAGGACGGCAGTAGGGACGCGCTCGGTGCAATCTCTGGATAGCTGGGTCCAGCTCCGTTAGGAGCGGAACCTTTATAGCTATCGAGTCCAAAACCAAGCCCAGCTCCGTAGGAGCGGCATCTCTCTAAGAACCAGCTGTGCATGTTTGGGCTTCGATATTGCTATGCTGCTGAGGAGCCCTAGGTTCGCTGAAGATATCGCTCCTACCGAGAGGCGAGATTCTGGAACCGGTGGTTATAAAGATTTTGCTCCTACGAGCATTTCTCTTGGCCCCAAACTGCCCGGTTTTGCGCAACCCAAAGTAGATACTTATTGCCAACGGAAATTGCGGTTGATACAAATCGAGAGAGCTCAGTACTTATTACACCAAGAATTTACGTTATGATAGTAGCTGTAGGGGTGTCGAGTCGGCTAGGAATTTCATATGCACGTAGGAAGAGCGCGGTCGGGATGACCCTGGTCGAAATCCTGGTGGTGATCGCTATTATCGCCGCACTCGCCGCGATGATCTACCCTGCGATAATGGATTCATTGAAGAAATCGCAGGCGGCAATGATCGCACAGCGGCTAGATGCAGTGCAGAAAGCTGAACTGCAATACAGCATCGATGCGCAGACTAATGGTAGTCCAATGCCGCCCGATGGTAATCCCGTTCCACTTCCGTCGATCGCACCTTATCTAACTAGATTTGGAGTCCCAATTAGCGGCCAGCCCGACCTGGATCAAGGCACCGGCGGCTCGATCAAGCTCGGAAATTGGGGCAGCAATCCGTACTTCGTTGGCGGAGCGGGCGCTGCCTCGAACCCATACATTTCGAAGTACAATATTCCAACCAGCCCAATTTCTCAGGCGAGCCCTGGCGGAAATTAGTCTCGGAATACATTGGGCAACCGGAATCTATGCCGAGGTTCGAGTACGTCACGCAAAAACGCAAGGGTGACTCGTATGTTCGGTCGGTAATCGAAGGAAACTCTCTCGCGGACGTTAGTATCCGACTAAATAATCTCAATCAGGCCATTGTGCTGATTTCAGACCCGTCCTGGAAAACGACCGCAGAGAAAAAGGAACGCGTCTCGATTCGATCGAAATTGACCTTCCTCGAGAACTTGGAGGCGTCGGTTTACCTCGGAATGGATTTTCGAACCGCGCTCTCGATCTGTCTCAGCACAACGTCGACTCGGGATCGGTCCGGAAAGCGAATGCACCACATTATTGAAAGGCTGAGAGATCGCGTCTCCAAAGGGATGTCATTCTCGAACGCTATCGCTTCGTACCCAGAGGTTTTCGATCAGGTTGCGATTGGGTTGATCTCGGCCGGTGAAGAGGGTGGCACGTTGACAGAAGCTTTGACCAACGTGCGAAAAATCTGGGCTAGGAACGAGGACCTCAGACACCGTCTGCTCATGATGCTCATTTACCCGATGATCGTCCTGGCTGCTGCCGGCGGCGTTGTCTGGTTGCTCATGACCCGAGTCGTACCGCAGTTTATCGGGATCCTCGGGGAAATGCATGCAGACCTGCCGCTGCCGACGCTCTGTTTGCTGAATCTCTCGCGACTTTGTACCAATTACCCTCTGGCCGTGCTGGGACTGACGGTCGCACTTATCCTGTTGATTTCGCGGGTCCCGGCATTTGTGCGGGGTCAACCTAAGCTTCACCGTTCTGTTCTGCGGTTACCTGGGCTGGGCGCACTGATGCTTCTCCTCATGCGAGCGAATTTCGTCAGGACTTTTGCCCAGCTAAAACATGCTCGAGCAAAAACGACGCAGGCCCTGCTCCTGTGTCGGGACCTGAGCTGGAACTATGAATACCGGTACGCAA
>Ga0210389_10000366_pt1 | contig 43722 bp, 38 predicted proteins | sample IncBWH28OmetaG_FD_160127 | JGI IMG/M metagenome (GOLD analysis project Ga0210389, IMG submission 160127) | Forest soil microbial communities from Barre Woods Harvard Forest LTER site, Petersham, Massachusetts, United States - Inc-BW-H-28-O ... | reverse complement strand
GCGATGATGTCCTGCAAATCTTTGTAAGTCTGTAGAGTCTTCTTTACCCGCTGCGCCACATCGTAATGCTCCTGGCCGACAATGCGCGCATCAAGAATGCGGGAGGTTGAAGCCAAGGGATCGACGGCGGGATAAATTCCAATCTCAGTTAAAGCGCGCGAGAGTACGGTAGTCGCGTCGAGGTGAGCAAAGGTGGTTGCGGGTGCGGGATCGGTCAAGTCGTCGGCAGGCACGTAAATCGCCTGCACGGATGTGACCGAACCCTTCTTGGTCGACGTGATGCGCTCCTGCAGTTCGCCCATTTCCGTCGCCAGGTTTGGCTGATAACCTACGGCGCTGGGCATGCGGCCGAGCAGCGCGGAGACCTCCGAACCAGCCTGGGTGAAGCGGAAAATGTTATCGATGAAGAGCAATGTATCGGCGCCCTCGGCATCGCGGAAGTATTCCGCGACCGTCAGACCGGTCAGCGCGACGCGCAAACGGGCGCCAGGAGGCTCCGTCATTTGCCCGTAAATCAGTGCGGCTTTCGAGTGCGCAGGATCGCCGGGCTTGATCACGCCGGATTCTGTCATTTCGAGCCAAAGGTCGTTGCCTTCGCGAGTACGCTCACCGACGCCCGCAAACACGGAGAAGCCGCCGTGGTTTTTGGCGACATTATTGATCAGTTCCATGATGACGACGGTCTTGCCCACGCCAGCGCCGCCGAACAACCCGATCTTGCCGCCCTTTAAGAATGGCTGGATGAGATCGATGACCTTTACTCCGGTCTCAAACATTTCGGCCGACGTTGCCTGCTCATCGAACGCCGGCGCAAGGCGGTGAATCGGCATTCTCTGTTTGTACTCGACCGGGCCAAGTTGATCCACGGGCTCGCCGATGACGTTCATCACGCGTCCCAGTGTGCCGCGGCCTACGGGAACGGAGATTGGACCCGCCTGGTCGATGGCCTTCATGCCTCGCACCATGCCGTCGGTGGCGGACATGGCGATACAGCGCACGCGGCCCTCGCCGAGATGCTGCTGCACTTCTAGAATCACGTTGATGGGGGTGGGGACGGTGAAGCCGTCGCTCACGACGCGCACCGCCTGATAAATTGGCGGCAGCTTGCCTTCGGGAAACTGCACGTCCACCGCAGGCCCCGCGATTTGAACTACATGTCCGATGTTTTCTGGCATAAATTCAGCTTCTAGCTGCTAGCTCCTAGCTTGCTTCTTACATAGCGGCGGCGCCGCTCACGATCTCAATAATTTCTTTTGTGATCTTGGCCTGCCGCGCCCGGTTCATGACCAGCGTCAGCGAATCGATCATGTCAGTGGCGTTACTGGTGGCGGAATCCATGGCAGTCATGCGTGCGGCGTGCTCGGCCGCCACCGACTCCAGCAACGCCCGGAAAATCTGGATGCCCACATATTTCGGCAGCAATGACCGGAACAATTCCTCCGGCGACTGCTCGTAGATGTAATCGACGTCCGCCGTGGCAAACTTCTCCGCGACCTTTTCGCCGGGACTTTCGCTGCGCATGCCCACCCCGGCGCTGATCGCAGCTTCTTTGGCCTTCTTTTTCTCGTCTTCGGTCATCTCTTCCGCCATGCGAACGGCCTGTTCGCCAACCTTTTCGATGGGAAGAATTTGCTCCACGACCAGCCGCTGCGCGATCACGGACTTGAATTCGTTGAAGACCAGATAAACGGAGTCGATCTCTTCGCGTTGGTAGCGCTCAATCACGCTCTCGGCCAAGGTGCGCGCCTGAGAGAATTCCAGCTTGCCAAGAATACCGACGTGCTCTCCCACGATTTGTATGGCACCGGCTCGCTCCCCGGCCACAGCGCGGGTTTCCATCGTTTCATCGACTTCGGCCAGGCTCCGCGTCTGCACCGCCGCAGCCGGATAGCGCCTGCGCAGGAAATCGCGACCCTTGCGGCCAATTGCCTCGATATCGATATTCTTGCCGGCCTTGGATTCGAGGAAGCGAGCGGCGGCTTTCGTGATGTTGGCGCTGAACGCGCCCGCCAGTCCCTTGTCGCCCGTGACCACGATAAGCAAAATATTATTCTCTTGGCGCTGCGCTAAAAGAGGATGTTTCGGCTCACCCGTTTCAGGATCGTAAATCTCCGCCCGCGCCACCAGCGATTTCAGCACGTTGGTCAACATCTGCGCATAAGGACGCGCAGCCATGGTGCGATCCTGCGCCCGGCGCAATTTTGCCGCGGAAACTACCTTCATGGCCTTGGTGATCTGGCGCGTGTTTACCACGCTGCGGATACGGCGCCGAATGTCGAGAATGTTAGGCATTGGAAAAAATCAGCTTCTGGGTGCTAGCTACGTCTTCAGTTCCCTCGGGGCCAAAGCCCTCTTGCTTATTGCGTCCGAGTGGCACCGCTGAAGCGTGCCCTTCCCGGTCTTTATTCTCTATCCTCTTTCTCTATTCTCCAGCGCGGCTCTGGCACTATTTCGCCACCGCTTCCCGCTCTGCTACAAACTGCTGTTTCGCTTGCTTGATCACATCCGTCAGTTGCGCCTTCAAACTATCATCGAGAATCTTCTTCTCCATGATGGTGCGCAGCAGACCAGAATTAGTTGCGTCGACATACTTGTAGAGTTCCTTCTCAAAATCGCGGACCTGGTTTACCGGAAGGTCATCGAGGAATCCTCCGGTACCCGCAAAGATGATCAGAATTTGTTTGGAAAACGGCAGCGGCGAAAACTGATTTTGCTTGAGCAGTTCGACCAGCCGCTGGCCGCGGTTCAACTGAGCTTGCGTGGCTTTGTCCAGATCGCTGCCGAACGATGCGAATGCCGCCAGTTCGCGGTATTGCGCCAGTTCCAGCTTCAACGTGCCCGCCACCTGCCGCATAGCCTTGATCTGCGCACTGCCGCCAACACGGCTTACCGACAAGCCCACGTTTACTGCCGGACGGACACCTTGATTGAACAAATCGGTTTCCAGATAAATCTGACCGTCGGTAATTGAAATCACGTTGGTCGGAATGTAAGCGGAAACATCCCCGGCTTGGGTTTCAATGATGGGGAGTGCGGTCAACGACCCGCCGCCGTTCTTATCGCTCAACTTTGCGGAGCGCTCCAGCAGGCGGGAGTGGAGATAGAACACATCTCCGGGATAAGCTTCGCGTCCGGGGGGACGCCGCAACAGCAGCGAGATTTCGCGGTAGGAGGCGGCATGCTTCGAAAGATCGTCATAGATGACGAGCGCGTGACGCTTGGTGTCGCGGAAATATTCGCCGATGGCAGTGGCCGCGTAGGGCGAAATGTACTGCATGGGGGCTGGTTCAGACGCAGAGGCCGCCACGACGATGGTGTATTCCATCGCACCGGCGTCTTCCAGAATCTTTACCACCTGCGCAATCGAGGATCGCTTCTGCCCGATCGCGTTGTAGATGCAGATGAGGTCATTGCCTTTGCTGTTGATGATGGTGTCGAGCGCGACGGCGGTTTTTCCCGTCTGGCGGTCGCCGATGATCAACTCGCGCTGACCGCGGCCGACCGGGATCATACTGTCGATGGCCTTTAGTCCCGTAGCCATGGGCTCGCGCACCGGCTGCCGGTCGATGACGCCAGGCGCCAGGCGCTCGAGCGCGATGAACTGATCGCTGGCGATTGGGCCCTTGTCGTCGATGGGACGACCAAGAGAATCGACGACGCGACCGATTAGAGCATCGCCGACGGGCACGCTCATGATGCGTCCCGTGCGCTTCACTTCGTCGCCTTCTTTGATCTCGGTGTATTCGCCGAGCAGGACCACGCCCACCTGATCTTCTTCGAGGTTCATGGCGATACCGGCCACGCCGTGCGGGAAGGAAAGAAGCTCGCCGGCCATGACTTTGTCGAGTCCATATACGCGAGCGATGCCGTCGCCCAGGGTGATAACCGTGCCGGTTTCGTCCACGGAGATCTTGGACTCGTAGTTCTCGATCTGCTCGCGGATCAGCTTTGTAATTTCGTCTGCTTTGATCTGTGCCATAGAATCAGCTCTTAAAACCAGCTTCTAGCTGCCAGCTTCCGGCTACCAGCGTAAGAGCGCTGGGAGCCAGAGGCCAGTAGCTAGGAGCTAATAGCTTCTTTCATTCTTTCCAACTGCCCTTTCACCGAACCATCGTAAATTGTGCTACCCACGCGAACTACCGCTCCTCCGAGAAGGGACGCATCTTGCCCGTAATGCGCGCGGACTTTCTTTCCTGTCAACTTTTCGACTTGCGATTCGAACTCGCGTTTTTCCGAGTCAGCAAGTTCACGAGCACTAGTGATGTTGGCTTCGGCGAAGCCCAGGCGCGCGTCGAGTTCCTTCTCCAGTTGCCGGATGACTGGCTCGATAAAATGAATGCGCCGGTGATCGATGAGGACGGCAACCAGGTTGCGCGCTTGTTTCGAAATACCATCTCGAACGGCAATCGCGTCCAGTACACGCCGCTTCTGGTCTGCAGGAATCGCAGGATTCTCCCATACCCGCCGCAACTCTGAACTCTGGCTCAGCAAGCTAGCAATGGTGCGCAGCTCGGCAATGGCGCGATTCACGTCTAGATGGGCCGCGAGGACTACGTCCGCGAAAGCCCGGGCATACGTGCTGGCCACCGAAGCCACGGTCTATTGCCTGCCCTTTCCCGCATCTGCCGAAGTGCCGGAGGACGCGAGTTGTCCGGCAAAATTCCGCACCAGCGACTGATCGGTGGCAGCGTCCACGTGAATCTGTTTTTGCGCCAGCCCAACCGCCAGATCCGCCGCGTATGCCGTGAGTTCGCGCCGCGCCGCTTTGGCTGCAGCTGCGATTTCCTGCTGAGCCGATTCCAACATCTTCCGCGCATCTGCCTCAGCCGCCGCCTGGATGCGAGCCTCTTCCGCGGCAGCTTCTTTTTCGGCGTTGTCGCGCATGGTGCCGATTTCAACGTCAAGCCTCATCAGCCGCGATTCGATTTCAGCCAGCTTGCGACGCGCTTCCCCGCTGGCCTTCTGCGCCTCCTGCATGGCTTTCTGGATGGCCGCGGTGCGCGCGCTGAATGCGCCCGGCAGATACTTGCGTGCGGCCCAAATAATAATTCCCGCGATCACAGCAAAATTCAGCAGCACACTCAAGAGGTAAGCCGTACTAGAACTTAAGCCGGTAATCCGCGCGATGAACCGCACTGATGGCGAGTCCCTAAACTGCGCTTTGTCGTCCGTTTCTTCGCCCGAGGCTTCGCGAGTCTCGTGCGCGAGTTGCCGCGCGAAGCTAGGCGGCTTCGCTGAATCCTTCGACGGCTGTTGCTTCGGTGGCGCCGCAGGCTGCTCTTGAGCCCTCAGGGGTGTTGTCGCCACTGCAAAGCTCATTACGAGGACCGCCAACAGACTTGCCCGGACAATTTTCTGAAGCGAACTCATCTCTTCCGAAGCCGTCTTTCTCACTGAACCAGTCTCTGGAGTCATTGGAATCATCAACGCCCAGCCCCGGCTGGTTCGAGCACGCGGCGCATGATTTCTTCGGCCAGCGTCTGCGCCTCAGCCTGCAAACCGCCCTGCGCAGCCTCGCGATCTCTTTCGATGTCCGCCTTGGCAGCCTGCACTTGCGCCTGGGCCTTGGTACGAGCTTCGCTCATGGCCGCGGCGCGCGCATCGAGCGCCGCTTTGCGGCGAGCCTCTTGAGCGCGGAACACCTTGGCCCGGGCCTCGCGCAGCCGGTATTCGTATTCGGACGTTCGCGCCTCGGCTGCAGCGATGTCAGCGCGAGACTTCTCTACCGCACCCTCCGTCTTGCTACGCCGCTCGTCAAGCACACGCCGCAGGGGCTTGTGAACGATTGTGGTGTAGAGAACGTAAAGCAGCGCCAGCAGGATTACGGTCGGCACGGCTCCGAGCAGTAATTCGCCTAGTTGTCGCAGTGTCTGATCCATCGATTACGGCTGTACAGGAAAATGAGGGCTATGAAAACTGTTAAGTCTAACGTCCGAGGGAGTTTATGTCAACGCAAAGGAAGGATTTTCAGTCGTTTTCTAGGTAGCGGATGAGCCAAGAAATCCCAAAATGAGCGAACTGGGTGATGAACTGCTCAGTGGCTGTGCATGCAGAAATCTGCAACTAACCCTTGACTTCCCAGTAAAGAGGACTAGCATTGAACTATCACCTCCGATCCAATTCAGGATCGAATGGGCCGATAGCCAAGGAATGTCACCGCTTCTTGGTTGCCGGCCCATTTAAATTTTTTGGCCGGAATTACTTCCCTTCCGTGAATACGACTTTCCCGCCCGCGATTGTGATCTCTACTTTGGTCTTCCCAATTTCCCCGGGCTCAATGGAAAAAATATCCTGCGAAAGCACCACGAGATCAGCTTCTTTCCCCGCCTCGATCGTTCCAATCCGGTCGTCCGAGAACCTTGCGTAAGCCGAACCCCGGGTGTAAGCATTCACGGCTTGTTCCACGGTGAGCCGCTCGTCGGGAACGTACGCGTCCTTGGTCGCAACTGTTCCACCCTGGCCTGCACCGTCGAAGGTCCCTCCGGGAAAATCATTGCCACCCTTGGCTGGGCGCCAGATCTGGCGGGTAACGGCCTCCTGGATCGCAACCAATGGGTTGGGTGGCCAGGTGCATGGCCAGTCGCTGCCGAAAGCCAACATCACTCCACTTTTCTCCATACTTTGCCATCGGTCGGTTGTGGTCCGATCGCGCGGATCGTAGTTCGATCCAGTCTCGTCGCAGCAGAATGTGGGCTGCATGCTGGCAATCAGCGATAGTTTCGCCATCCGTGGAACGTCCTGCGCAGAAACAAAATCTGCGTGCTCGACGCGAAGGCGCCGATTCCGTGGACCGTTGATCTTCTCAACTTCTTCGTAGGTATCAACCACCAATCGAGCCGTATCAGGGCGGTAGGTGTGCGTCATGATCTGGTAGCCGCGCTTGTCCAATTCGAGGACCAGGTTTTTGTATTCCGCGGGTTCATAGATCAGAGGCGGGATCAACCCGGTGCCTCCATCGGCGAAAAACTTCACCAAATTCGCCGAAACCCAATCGTCGTGGTAAAGCGTGCGGGCCTTGTCGAGATCGGCCAGGAATTCTGGCGTCAGGTGGTGTTTCACGCCTACAGCGCCGAAGGCAGTCCGAGTGCGCACCGTAAGCTGGCCGCGGTCGCGCAGCGCGGCGTAGAGCTGAATCTCCGCGAGATCCCCGCTCGCGTTGGTGACGCTGGTGATGCCGTAGCTGTTGAGATGCTGCGACGCGCCACGCAGCAGTGCCAGCTTTTCCTCCAGCGAAAACTGGCTGGCTAAGGCGCGCTCCATGATCGCCTGCGCCGCCTCCATCAGAATCCCACTGGGATGCCCGCTGGCGTCGCGGATGATGTACTTCTCCTCCTCAGGATTGGCGACAGGCTGATCGGTAAGTCCGGCCAGAACCATCGCCCGGCCGTTCAACCAGAGCGCGTGTTCAGCCGTGTTATGTACGACAACGGGCCGGTCGGCAACGGCACGGTCCAGCAACTCATGCGTGGGGGTCGATGGCGGGGTGGTACTGAAGTCGGCGCGGACAAACAAAACTCTATCGTTGGGATGGCTCGCGGCGAAGGCCTTGATCCGGCTTACCACACCCTCGGGATCGTCTTCCGGCGCGATGCTGGACTCGGGAGTCGAGAGATTCAGCCCGTGAAGTTCCAACGCGCCGAACCACATGTGAGTGTGATCGTCAGAAAATCCTGGGACCACCGTTCGCCCGCGAAGATCGATGACTTCCGTCTTGGCCGACTTCCGGCTCAAGATCTCATCATCGGTCCCCACGGCATCAATGCGAGTTCCGGCGATAGCCAGCGCCTGGGCCCACGGAGCTTTGGGATTACCGGTGTAGATGTGGCCGTGAATCAGAACGGTGTCGATCGCAAACAGCGTGGACGCTAAGAAGAGAATTGCGATCGTGACGAAGAAGCTGACAACACGACGTCGTGCAATCATGAAACGCTCCTGATGACGCTACCCCGCCACCCACTCCCTTATCCTCCGCACCACGGACTCCGGTGCTTCCACATCCAACTCGACGGCTCCATCCTTGTAGGTCCGTGAATAGATTCGCGCCTTGGCTTCGAGCATGGCCAGCGTCTTCCCTTCTTTCTGCGGGACGCGCAGATGCACGCGGCTGACGCGGTCTTCATCGATCATCTCGTCGATGCGCGCCAGCAGACGATCCAGACCCCTGCCCTCGACGGCTGAAACGTAGACTGTCTTCGCGTCATCGCGTAGACTCTCGGCCACTTCCACATCCAGCAGATCGACTTTGTTCATCACCCGCAAGCGCGGCTTTTTTTCGGCTTCGAGTTCTTTCAGGACGATCTCCACCTGCGCATCCTGTTCGGCGGAAAGGCGGCTGCTGGCGTCCGAGACATGCAAAATCAGAGACGCGCGCTGCACTTCCTCCAGCGTGGCGCGAAAGGCGGATACCAGGGTGTGCGGCAAGTTTCGAATGAACCCGACGGTGTCGGACATCAGCACCTTGCGCTTCGATGGCAGCACGACGGCGCGGATGGTAGGGTCGAGTGTGGCGAACATGCGGGGAGAGGCCAGGACCGCGGACCGCGTGAGCGCATTAAAAAGAGTGGACTTGCCCGCGTTGGTGTAGCCGACCAGTGCTACAGTCGCCACCGGCGCGGATTCCCGCCGCTGGCGCTGCTGGGCGCGAATGCGGCGCACATTCTCGATCTGCTGCTCGACGTGACGGACGCGACGATAAATTTTTCGCCGGTCGGTCTCGAGTTGGGTTTCACCGGGACCGCGCGTGCCGATGCCGCCGCCGAGCTGTGACATCTCCACCCCACGCCCGGCGAGCCGGGGCAGCATGTAGTGCAACTGAGCCAGCTCGACCTGCAGCTGGCCTTCTCGGGTGCGAGCGTGCCGCGCAAAAATGTCGAGGATGAGTTGCGTGCGATCGATCACGCGACGCTTGACGATTTTTTCTATGTTGCGCTGCTGGGAAGCGGTGAGATCGTGATCGAAGAGAAGAAGGTCGGCATTCACGGACGCGGCCGCGCCGGCAATTTCTTCCAGCTTGCCGGCGCCGATTAATGTCGCAGGATCGGGGCGGTCGCGGCGCTGTAGAATTTCACCAACAACGTTCGCGCCGGCGCTTCCAGCCAGAGTGCGCAGTTCGGCCAAAGATTCGTCAGCGTCAAATTCCGGAATGCTGGGCTTGTTCGCGCTCGCCTTTCCCGAAGCGCGAGCCGGTGCGGGAGATAAGTCGTCGGAAACTGAGGACGCCGCATCCCGCGCGGCCTGCGCTTGAGCCGTAACTCTGGTCCCGCTGCGGCCGCGTGTACGAACGTCGATGCCGACCAGGAAGGCGCGCTCCTGCGCGTCATTTGCCTCTTCAGACGCCTCTACACCGAGCGCCACACGCCGGGAGGCGACGGGCGCACGGTCGCGATTCTTCTTGGGATGTGACTTGCGCAATCCTGAAACGCCTTATCCTTCGGTACCGGAGGCACTGGCGGCCGAAGCCGTCGCTGGCGCCGCCGAGGCTGCCCCGGGTGCGGAGACAGGCTTCGCGTCGGCATGCACCGCATGTGCGCCGTGGGGCATCGTCCGGCCCATCACCACGGTCGAGATGGCGTGTTTGAAGATCAATTGCTCCTGTCCGTTGGCTTCCAGAACCACGGAATACTTGTCGAAGGAACGAATCCGGCCCGTCAACTTCACTCCACTGAGCAAGTAAATGGTGATGCTCAATCTCTCTTTGCGGGCTGTATTAAGGAAGGAATCCTGAATGTTCTGTGCCGGCTTACTGCTCTCCATAGCCGATCTCCTTAGGTTCTTTTGAACTGCGACCTATCCAGTTGCTCCTTCGGCGTCTGCCTCAGGACCAGCTCAAAACAACAACGCTTCCTCGCGACCTTCCGCACAAGGAACACGGGGGGACAACCTACCTCCGCACCGCCCGGTTCCCCAAACCAAGCCGCTTAGCAGGTAGCTGCGAGTACCATACGGCGTCCGCACGCGCTTTTCAACCGTGAACTTTGCGGAAAACCGTTTTTGTGCCCTTGTGGAAAACGTGAAGGAAATGTGCTGTCCCGCACTACAGCCCATGAGAGGCCGTCGTTGTGTACAATCCCTCGCGTGGGCATTCCGTTTCCCCGCCACACGTAAAATCTTGGGAGGCATCATTATCATGGCCAGCGCCGCTCTCGCATCGTTATTAGGACACCAATTCGGACCCCAAATCAACTTTCCCTCCGACGTTAAAACCAACATCGAAATGCTGCTGCGTTGGATCCACTTCCTCGCCGGCATCACCTGGATTGGGCTGCTGTACTTCTTCAACCTGGTGAATGTCCCGTTCATGAAGGAGCTGGACGCGACGACCAAGGGCAAAGTGATGCCGGCGCTGATGACGCGGGCCTTGATGTGGTTTCGCATGTCTGCGGCGCTCACCGTGCTCGCTGGACTGGCCTACTGGGGCAATATCGTAGGCGCGGACGCGCACAACGGCGGAGGATCCGTGGGAGCAGTGATGGGAAGCTTTTTTCTGATCTGGACAATTGTGTGGGGAATCCTCTATGCCTGCCTGATCCCCGGGAAAGGAATCTTCGATAACGGAGCATTCGTGGGGATAGTCTATGCAGTGGTTGTGGCGGCCGCGGCCTGGCTATTTCTGAGCCTGAACAACCACGGGTGGGAGAGCAGCCGTCTGCTGTCGATCGGCATCGGCGGCGGCATCGGCTGGGTCATGCTGCTGAACGTCTGGGGAGTGATCTGGCGCATCCAGAAACGCCTCATCCAATGGACCCGCGACAACGCCACCAATGGCACCCCCATGCCGGACAAAGCCAAAGCCATGGCCCGCATGTCGTTCCTGGCATCACGCGCAAATGCATTTTTGTCGGTGGTGATGCTGTTCTTTATGGGAGCAGCGAGTCACTATCCGTTGTTTGGGAAGTGAGTGGGGAAAGAGGAAAGCAACAGGCGGGCCTCTCGGCCCGCCTCAAAGTTCCAATTCAACATTCTAGAAATCAATCCGGAACGCCACCTGCAGCACGCGGAAGGTTTGTGGGTTGCCTCCCGTGTTCTCGCCGACGGTCGAACTGATAACCCCAAATGTACTGGGGCTCGTAATGTCAGCCGTACCAGATGCCCCCGGCAAACCGAAGTTAGTGTGGTTGAACGCGTTGAACGCATCCGCACGCAGCTCCATATGAATCGATTCCCTAACAGGGAGCTGCTTAATTAACCCGATGTCGAAGTTGGAATAATGCGGCCCTCTCAAGTTGTTGCGGCTGCCCGCTTGGAGTCCAAGAGGCCCGCTGAACGAGCCGAGAGCCGCACTCTGGTTCTGAAACAATTGAATAGTGCGATTCCCGGAAGCGGCGTTAATCTCCGTGTGAGTATCGTCCTTCAGGGCCCCAGTGTCCCCATTGAATATAGCGGGGACGTTATTTGCAAAGCTGATCGGGAAGGCATTGGCCACAGTTTGGAAGGCCAAGCCTGTGCGCCAACTAGCCAAGCCTGAGATAGACCATCCTCCGATAACTTCATTCAATGCGCGGGACATCGAGCCGCCGAACGCTCTCCCACGGCCGACCGGCAATTCATACACCCAGTCCGCGGTGACGGAGTTCCGAACATCGAAATCGGAATTGCCGTAGCAAACCGAGATATGTATCGCGTCGCACATAATACCGCCTGCGCCGTTCGACCCGAATGCCTGGTTGGCTGGCGCCGAAATATTATCCAGCGAGTGCGACCAGGTATAGTTCAGGTCATACTGCAATCCCTGTGACATTTTCTTGTGCAAGGTCACCAGCAGGCCGTTGTAATTGGAGTAACCCTTGTTGGTCATGTAAAGCGATGTGCCAAATTGAGGGTTCAATCCGACTCCAGGATTCAATCCAACGCCGTCGAAGAAGTTAAATAAATTCAGCAACTGAACTGCGTCCGCCAAGTCGCCTCGCACCGTATAAGGTTGGATAAAGTCTCCCACGAACTGGGTTCCACTCGTGTCGAAGGATTGCCAATTGACGACCTGGTTCTCGAAGAACGGTTGTGGAGTAAAAGTAGTGGCTCCGGTGCGGTTTTGCGCGGACAGGTTAGCAAACGCCTGTGACAATAACTGCCCTGATGCAGGATCCCTGAAGTCCACGGTTTGCATCCCGTCGGCTTGCGCCAGAAGCCGATGGGCGAATCGGCCCACGTAGCTGGCGTCAATCTGGTAGTTGCCGGGAAGTTCCCGTTGAAACCCGAGCGTGAAAGTCTCCGAATAAGGAGTCTTTAAGTTGCTATCAATTGCATAATTGAACGGATTAGCCGACTCCAAGCCGAATACTGGCCCGTAAGCCGGATTCCCCAGTGGGCTGCTTGCCAGGTACGGCGTATACGGAGTCGTAAGCTGAACGGGCGTCGCAATCGATCCTGGCGGCAAGGAACCGGTGCCAGTAAAACGCGGATTCGTCAGCAAATCTTGGGTTACGCTAGTTTGCTCGCCGTAAACAGTTGAAGACGAAGTCTGGAGAACCCAGGTGTTCTGATCTTGCAGAAAGTTCAGTGCATTGACCGTGGTGTGATCATCGATGAGAGCCACGCCGCCGCGGATGACGGTCTTGCGGTCACCCAAAACCCGTCCCAAAAGTCCATCGACTCCCGTCGGGTTTAAAGCGAACGCGAGACGCGGCTGGAAATCATGCCAGTCGGGATGGAAAAGTGGAGGAGCGTGGTTCGCTTTACCCCCGAGCGAGTAGGAGATCAGAGGGTTCACAAGTCCGCAGTTTGGTCCCGGACAGCCGTCGTTGCCGGCGAGGCCGTTCGCAATGCGGGGCTCGATCACTTGGTTGAAGTTGAGGTTGGGAATGGCTTCAAGCCCGTTTACCTCGTAAGGCACCGAATAGAACTGGTAGCGCAAACCATAAGTAAGAGTCAAATCACTCCGCACCTTCCACGAATCTTGGAGATAGGCTTCGGTTTCATAGTACCGGTAGTTCCGGATGTGCCCGGTGCCTTGCGGAAGGGGCTGGAGATCCTTGTTGTTGTTGAAGCTGCTGCTCACCGATCCGTAGTTTCCCAGGATGAACGCGAAGGCGCTGTCATAGAGATTCTGCGAAACTGGATCGGTCGCCAGATCAGCTGGCCGCACTGTCGCATCCAGACTTGTCAGTCCTCCCCCCAAGCCGATGGTGGCATTGTTGAAGTCACTAATCAGTTTGTCAGTCGTCTTGATAGGCTTGAAGGTTCCTCCCACCTGGAAAGTGTGTTTGCCCCGGACGTATGTAAAGTCATCCCGGAAAATTGGGATTGGAACTGTTCGCCCCTGGGCTGCGGGAGTCATATACGGCGAAGTCAGATTTACGCCGCCCGTTCCAGTCGCATCGAAGGAAAATGTGGTAGTGCCCAGCGGAGCATACAAAAACGGGAAATTCGCCTCCTGGCGAGTCTCGCCGTACACGAACTGGTTAACCTTGCTATTACTGATAGTCCAGGTGTGCCCGAATACATAAGCATAGCTATGGTCCGTATCGACGAAAGTTAACGGGTCACCGGGGAACTGAATCGAGGGGTCCCGATCATCGGTCTCGCGGACCAAGCTGCCACGGGCAAAAATCTTCATCTTATCGGTCAGATTGTAGTCGATTTTCACTACGTAATCGTTCAAGGTCTGGTTGCCTGGCGCATTAAAAACCAAACCACCCGTATTGAGTCCGTCGCCCACCGCCGTAGTGTTGGGGGCGGGGTAGCGACTCTGCAGAAAGCTGGTAAGGGCCGGGGCCGGACCGACTCCAAGAGGATCAAGTGCTTGAACCTGGGCCGGAGACAGGGTTGAGACCCCTCCGCTCGTATTGATATAAGAAATGGACCCGGCACTGAAGGATGTAAGCGGAACGGTCTGTGTAACCTGGTTCGAACTGGCATCTCTCCGGCCTTCGTAGTTGAAAAAGAAAAATAACTTGTCCTTAACAATCGGGCCGCCCAAGGCAGCGCCAAACTGGTTGCGTACCAAATTCTGGCGCGGAACAATTGGATTCGCGAAGTTATTGAAGAAATCGTTCGCTTCGAAACCCTTGGTGCGATAGTACTCGTAGCCCGCACCATGGAAAGAGTTGGTGCCGCTCTTCGTCACCAAGTTGATCTGTGCCCCGCTGCCGCGACCCTCCGCCGAAAGCGGATTTGCCACCTCGCTATGGAACTCCTGCACCGAATCCACGGGTGCGTTCCCTACGATCGTATATGCAAATCCGCCTGCGAAATCGTTGACATCCAATCCATCCAAAGTCACGTTGCCCTGATCGGTTCGTGATCCAGTCGTAGCTCCATCGCGGCTTTGGTTGGCGTCACTTCCGGTAGCCGTCACGACGCCCGGCTGATAGGCCAGAAGCGCTGCCGGATTGTCGCGAAGCTGAACCGGCAGCTCATGAACCATATTCATGTCAAAACTGTTGCCCACGCTGGCATCGGTAGTATCCAGGGTTACGGCGCTGCCTTCGCCCCTGACTTCGATGGTCTCCGAGCTCTTGCCAACCTTTAACTGCGCGTTCTGGGTGTGCGTGGTGTTCACGGCCAGATACACGTTCGGCAAGCTTACGGTGTCAAAGCCTTCCTTGGTGAAGGTGATCTTGTAGCCCGGTCCGGGGAGCAGTTTTAGGAATGAATACGAGCCCACGGAATTCGTCTTGGTCTCATAGCTGGAGTTCGTCTTGGTATCCAGCAGCTTTACGCTGACGTCGGGGAGAACGGCGCCGGTGGCATCGGTTACCTCTCCGGTGAGGGCAGCGACGTCCTGAGCGGCCAGAAAGCTTGGCATGCCAAGCAGCAATGCCAGCGTGAGCGAGGCAAGCAGAATTCGATTCAACACGGGGCGAAAGGCAGATTCCATTCACGGTCTCCTGAGCTGGCAGGTCTTCCTAGACCTCCAGGTCTTTGTCGTCTGTATGTCTTGCAATTCAGCTAAGTTTGCGATGCAGGGGGAGAAGCTTGTAACGAGAAGAGGAAGCAGATCATGTTCCAAAAACAGCAGTAAGGTAATGCTCATATTTATCAATAGCCTACAGACCGAACGTCTGTTGACTGTCAAGCCGCCCACATGGGTTTGCGGACGGACTCTATGAAAAGCGGTAGAGATTTGCCCTGATTGGGCGCAAAAAACAGGAGGCTCTTTCGAGCCTCCTGAACAGCACTTTTGTCTGTTGTTTTGCCGCTAGAAGCTGAATTTCAGAGCCAGCTGCATGGTGCGCGGGTGGCTGCTGAAGTTCTGCCGAGCGGTGTCGAAAACGGAGTTGCTCGGAATGAAGTAGTTCCTGGCAGGGCCCGTCACTCCGTTGCTCACAACGTCATTGATGAAGCCCGTGACAAATTGCGGGTGATTGAACAGGTTAAACGCCTGCGCCATGAAATCGACGCGGAACCGTTCGCCAATCTTGAAATGCTTGGCGGCCGATATGTCGAAGTTGTTGATTGGCGGCGTCTGCAATGTATTGCGGCTAGAGGTGGCGAAGGCTCCCAAACTCGCAGTGATGTACTGCGCATTGGGATTGACTGCCTGATAGGCAACGGTGTAGCCAGCGGTGTTCGTGAGTGCCGTAACGTCGCTGCCCACGCCCTTCTGACCTGCTGGATTGTAGATTGCCCGATCCGGAGCGGCATCGCCGTTCAGGTTCGCGTCCTGGCCGCTCTGCACTGTTCCCCACTGGCCCGATTCCCAAGTAAAGACGGGAGCGAACTCATAGTTGCCAAGGACGTTCCTCTTGACCCAGCTGGAATCGTGAGCAAACCACGGCGCATCGTAGATCACAGCCATCGTGATGCGGTGAGCATGGTCCAGAATGGAGTTAGCCCGTTCGACCGACAAGTCTTGAAAGTTCTGGGGACGACGCGGCGAGATGTCGGTCGAGTGGAAGTCAGCGGTACTGTTGTCAATCAAGTGGCTCCAAGTCCATGCGCCTTGGAACATTAAGCCGTTGGACAGGCGACGCTGTACTTGCGTGGCCAAGCCATGGTAGGTAGACGATCCCCACGGGGCAAAGGCGGTGATTGGATTGCCGCTGTCGAAACCGTTGTTGAGGTACGGGGCGCCCACAAAACAAGTGGTAACGCAGTTGTAGCTCTGATCTAACAACCCGCCCGGACCGTCTAACGTGATCGGAAGCGCATCCAGTTGTGCTTGTGAAGGTGCATTGAGATACGTGGGCAATGAGTTTGTAGCTGTTACATATGTGTAATAGTTGATGATGTTCTGCACGGGAAGATGGATACCGCGGGAGCCTACGTAGCGAGCCTCAACGGTGTACTTGGAGGCAAACACGTGCTGGATGCCAAAGTTCCACGACTCGGCGTAAGGATACTTCGTGTTGTTAGGAATCCAGGATGACGTGGCGTTCCTGGCATCGGCCTGATCCAGAACGGTAATGCCGCTGGAAGCCTCGGGCAGAATGCCGCCGGAGGCTAGGAAGCCGGTGGCAGGACACGCAGCTGAAGGACAGTTAGCGGTCGACCCAATTTGCGGTGGGCGCGAGAGGGTGCCGATATTGTCATAGAGCACATCGTAACCCATGCTGAATCCACCACGAATCGAGGTATTGCCGCTGGTCCCTGGCGAGTAAGCAAATCCGATTCGCGGCATGAAGTCTGTTTTCGGAGCTGTCGGAGACCCGAAGGTGATCAGGCCGGGAACATCAGAAATAGCGTTCAGGCTTTGTTGCGTCCACCCGTAAGGAACCGTGAGATATTCATACCGCAGGCCCAAGTTGAGGCTCAGGTTGCGAGTAACCTTCCAAACGTCATTCACGTACCAACCAACCATAATGTCGTTCCCGGAATAACCAGCCGAGCCAAAGCTGCGCTGACCAAACCCGGGGGCAGCGGCAGAATTGGGAGCAAAGTCATTGACAAAGCCGTCCAGAGCGGCCCACTCATAGTCGCCACGCGACCGCTGAATGAACAACTGCGGGTCAATCTGCTTGCGTAGATCGATCCCGAATTTCAAGCTGTGGGCGCCTTTGGCCCAAGACAGATTGTCCTCGAGTTGATAGGTATTCTGCACCGCGTATTGCGGAGCGTTCGGATCCGGGCCGACATTAATGCTCCCGAGTTCGTCAATTGTAAGGTTGGGAAATGCGTCCAAGTTTTCGAATTTGGCCAAAGAACCGCTTGGAACCGTAAAGTCGTTCGCGGTGCGATTGAAGCCAATGCGGAACTCATTACCGATTGCCGGCGTAAAGGTGTGGTATTCAGCCAGTGTAACCAGATGAAAGGGAATCCGCAGACTGGTGAAAAACTGCGGCAATTCAGCGCCCGTATCAATGGTTAGGAGCTTGTTGTAGATGTAGCGACCGCGGATCTGGTCTTTCGCGCTGAGATCGTAGTCCATGGAGGTGACCAGCGCGGTCGTATTTTGATAGTTTGGCGCCACGATGGGCACGACGCCAACGGGTATGGTGTAAGGAATTGGCGTTCCGGGAGTGGTGACGTAATCATTGACTACGGTGGAGGCCTCGCTGGGGCAATTACCCGCAGCCGGCGCAGTCGCGAATGACGCGAAGCCGCTCGCATTGTTCGTGTTCACGCCCGGGATTCCCGCTATGGTTGCCCACCCAGCGGCCGTTGGAGCGCAGGCAGCCGAACTTGGGGTCGCCGACCGACCTACGGGGTTGTACTCGAAGTTGGCGAAATAAAACAGTTTGTTCTTGATGATGGGGCCGCCGACTTGTCCGCCGAAGCGATTGCTGTCGTAGCGCGGATTCGTGAGCGTGCCTTGATTAGCCAATATCTGATCGATGGCGTTCAGGTTGCGGTTCTGGAAGTACTCGTAGACCCGTCCGTGAATGGTATTGGTGCCGCTCAGGATGACTTGATTAAACTGGCCACCGGCTGAGTGTCCGAACTCCGGGCTGAACTGGTTTTGAATCACGGTGAAGTTGGCTACGGCATCGTTGGGCAAATACACCAGCGGGCCGGTAACGGTCTTGTCGTTGTTGTCCGTACCTTCAATCGTGAAGTTGTTTTCGCGAGGACGCTGGCCGCCCACCGATGGTCCGGAGCCCGCACCCAAGCCGCCGGTACTGCCTACACCAGCCTGCAACAGCGATAGATTCAGCACACCAGTGCCCACTGAGGCGCTAGGCAAGTCTTGGAGTTCTTTCTCATCGTAGGTGGACTGAAGCTGAGACGTAGTCGTATCAATCGTCGGCGGCGTACCGGAGACTTCAATCGTCTCGCTGGCCGCGCCCGGAGTCAGATTCAGGTTTCGCGTACTTGTCTTGTTCAATTCCACGTCAACTTGCTCGGTGATAGTCTTGAAACCGGTCATCTTCGCAGAGATCTTGTAGGTTCCCACCGGCAGGTGATCGAAACGATACTCTCCACCACTGTTGGTCTTGGCGCTCGCCACAATGCCTGTCGCTACGTTGGTCGCGGTGACCTCCGCGCTTACCACCGCAGCGCCCTGGGAGTCGAGTACGGTACCGACGACGCTGCCGTCGATGGCTTGGCCGTAGGCCAGACCTGTGGCGATCGTCAACAACCCAAACAATGCGAAAACAAAACCTGCGAGCTTAAAGCTCGATGCAAGTTGCTTCATGGTGTTTCTCCTGAATCGTTGATATTTTGAAGAGAACCTGGGTAAGTTCCCTGCCCGACCCACGAGCCCTGTCTGGACGCCCTCCCGACAGATCGATAGGATCAAGTACCACTACCCGAGCAAGTTCCATTGTGCAACTGACACTCCAAAACAGAACTAGACATATGCTCAATGTTTTCAGTGGTTTGTTATGTCTTGGGCAACTCGTCTCCCCAAAAAGTGAAGACGAGTAGTCTTAAATCTATTAATTTTGGTATAAAGGCAACCTGTACGAGCTTTTGTGAATCAGGCTCCGCAGAGGCCTTCCAAGTGGCGGAATCGGAGGCTGAGTCAGCCGCGCTGCCTTCCCTGCTACAATCGGCCTTTCCCGTGACTACGTCTTCCACTAAAGCAGAATCGCGTTCGATCCATCAGCCTGCGGCGGACACGAAGCCGCCTTCTCTCCCCATGCTGGACCTGGGGCGGCAGTATCAGCAGGTTCGGAAGGAAGTGCTGGCCGCGATCGAAAGCGTTTGCGCCTCACAACATTACATTCTCGGGACAGAGGTAGAAGGTCTTGAGGGCGAACTGGCGGGTTTCTGCGGCGCGGCGGACGCCGTCGGTTGCGCCTCCGGAACCGATGCCTTGTGGCTGGCTCTCGCTGCGGCTGGAGTACAGCCGGGAGATCAGGTTCTCACCACTCCTTTCAGCTTTTTCGCTTCGGCCAGCGCAATCGTGCGGGCGGGAGCGCGCCCGGCGTTCGCCGATATCGATCCGCAGACATTCAACCTCGATCCCGTTGCGGTTGAGTCTTACGTGCGCGAAACCTGGCATGACAGACTCCGCGTCCTGCTGCCGGTTCATCTCTACGGACAGTGCGCGGACATGGATCGCTTCCAGCGTCTCGGAGAGGAATTTCATCTGGCGGTGATCGAAGATGCCGCGCAAGCGATCGGCGCGCGATGGGGTAATAAGCCGGACAAAATTCGCAGTGCAGGATCGATGGGCATCGCCGCCGCATTCAGCTTCTATCCCACGAAGAATCTCAGTGCCTATGGCGACGCCGGATTAGTCACTACGACGAGTGTGGAGATAGCGGCGTACATGCGACGCCTGCGCAATCATGGGAGTTCGCGCCGCTACGTTCATGAAGAGTTCGGATGGAACTGCCGTCTCGACGCAATTCAGGCCGCCATCTTACGCGTGAAGTTGAAGTACATTGAGGGATGGAATGATGCGCGGCGCCAGCGCGCGGCGCGCTATGACCAACTCTTCGCCGCTGCCGGGCTAGTCTCCGCGGTCGAACCTACTGGCCGGAGTGCGGAGAACGCCGCGCCCATTGGCCTCCCACACACTTCGGCGCAAGCCCATCACGTTTTCCATCAGTATGTGGTCCGAGCTTACCGGCGGGACGAACTGCGCGAGTTTCTTACGGCGCGTAAGATCGGGACGGAAATTTATTATCCGATCCCGCTGCATCTGCAGCCGTGTTTCGTCTATCTCGGCTATCGCGAAGGGGATTTCCCGGAAGCCGAGCGCGCTGCGAAAGAAGTGCTCGCCCTGCCGATGTTTCCCGAACTGACAGAAGAAGAGCAGCGCCGAGTGGTGGAGAGCATCGCGGATTTCTATTGCTAGTTCGCGGAAGCGCCGGAGATTCGTGCTCGCACATTTCTACAGGTGCTGACTAGCGCCTGCGATGCTTTGGCGGTTCTTTTTGCTCGCCCGGCGCCAGAACCCGGCGCACAATCGGAGTAGCCATTTTGTATTTGCGTTCGCTGATATTGCCGCTATCGTCTTTGACGCGCAAAATGAAGACCGGCAATGCACCTTCCTTGTCGAAGGTCTCGGTCGTCACGGTTACCGGCAGCACGCCGTTTAGGCCGTGTTCGCGGTAGGCGGTCTCGTAGCGGTGCTTTCGGACGTTCCACGTGAAGACGCGGATTTGATCGTAGTCGTAGGGCTGACCGTCGTGGGGTTCGGTGATGGCGCAGAGATATTGCGGGACGTTCTTACCAGTGCCGTCTTTGCCTGAATCCTGCACCTGATCCAGCACAAAGAAAGCAACAAAGCGCTGGCCTTCGGCATATTGGGCGATATCGAGGGGCGCGTCGATGTCCACCATGCGCGCCAGCACCCAGCCGACGCGGTTCTCGGCGTCGCGCACCAGCCACCAATCTTCCAACACGGGGACCACCGCTTTTCCACCCGCCTTCGGCTGCACGGCTGCTCCCGGCTGCTTCTCTGCCGTCGCACGTTTCAGGACGGAAACCTTCGCTCCCGCCAAGAGCTGGTATAGGTGCTCAGTCTCACGTCCCGGGGTAAGGTGCAGGTTGGTGTCGTTGCGCAGCACGCCGGGTGCTTGTACGGGATCGCTCAGATTTTCTTTTGTCAGCTTCTGAAGGCCGTCGTAGGTCGACTGGTCCACCAGATAGCGCTGCTCGATCCAACCTTCGATGCCGGTCGCGGTGCGTACGCGGGAAAATCGCTTCTCGTGCTCCAGTACCTCCACGCGCTCTCCATTTTTCACCGTGCCCACGCGGTTGTACACGGTTGCCACCTGATCCCGCAGCGTGGCTTGCACCGCCGAGACGTAGTTCACTTCCAGCACGCGATGCCGCCCGCGGTTGCAGCCCGGCAGAGCCACTGCGACAGCCAGCACAAGAATCAAAGTCACCCGGTGAAGATTCGATGGGAACGAAGGTTTCACAATTTTCGCGGCGTACTTTTTGGACAGACGCACTTTTCACTATAGCGCGTTGCCGCTTCGTCTTCGGGGGATGAGGGTTACGCAGTATGCACCTCCAGTAACCAAGGCACACCCCGTCGGGCCTTACACAATGCGACAGCTTCAGTTACCATGAGGGCAGCGCGTGGAGCCGTTGCTTCGATTTGTCCAGCGACAGGCTCCGGGGTATGTGACAAATTTCCATGATCAAGAACAACATAGCGAGCCGGCTTGCCCTTCTTTTACTCATAGTTGGATCGATTTCCGCCACATCGTTGAGCAGTTCAGCGCAGCAGGCGGTGAATCCCGCTTTGCGTCCGCCCAAAGGTTCGCAAGTGGCCATCGTAGTTTTCGAGGACTTGCAGTGTCCCGATTGCCGTCGTGCCGCTCCGCTGGTCGAAGAAGCCGCGAGGACTTATAAGATTCCGGTGGTGCGTCACGACTTTCCACTGCCTTTTCACACCTGGTCGTATGAAGCGGCGATCGACGCGCGTTATTTCGACACTCACTCGAAGGCGTTGGGTAATGAATTCCGCGACTACATTTTCGCCAACCAGTTGGAAGTCACTCCTCAGAATCTGCGCGGCTTTGCGGAAAAATTCGCCGTAGAGCACAAGATCGATCTGCCTTTCGTAGTCGATCCCGATGGCAAACTCGCAGCCTTGGTCAATGCAGACAAGGAACTGGGTAAGGCGATCAAACTGCAACATACCCCCACGCTTTATGTTGTAAGCAACAAGCACGCCGGCAAACCTTTTGTCGAAGTGGTCGACCGCTCCCAGCTCTACGCGCTGATTGACACCATGATGAAGGAATAGGAAAAACCAGTTGCTCGATTCTTGGAGCGCGTCCATTCGCAGGAACAGCACGGGGCGATCATGTTTTGCGCTCTGCGTGGCCTCGCGCTAAACTACTTGCCCGAATCTGTAGTTCAACCCCATGACTAAGCAAGAGAAGCAGCGCCTCTCCGCCGTCCTGCGTGCAACCGAGTATTTGTTTCTCGAAAATATTGCCTTGAAGCTGGTGCTCGAACATCGTGAAGTGCAGAACTGGCAAAAGCTACTCGATCGCCTTATGACGGACAAAGAGATACTGGCGGGCGTGAGGCTGAAGTTCAGGGATACGTATCAGGAAATTGAGGGAGCGGCGGACTCCCTGCTCCCAAGAAGCCGCATTAGCACTAATCCCAGGAAAGACAGATCCAACGACCGTAGTTATCCGCAGGTCGCCTGCTGACTTCCAAAACAACCCAAACCTGTCAGCGCGGAATCGGGCACTTAACCTGCTTGCTTAACCAAGAGAACCGGCGGGACCGAGTCCCGGCCCCGCCGACGCTAAACTAGACAAACCGTTCAAACCAACCGCTGTTCACGCTCCAGCAGAACGCGCATTGATTTCCGCAACCGGCGGAAAAGATATTGGAGCGCACAAAGTCTTCTCGGCGGGCATGGAGCCCGTGTTCAGCGCCTTGGCCAGCATTTCGAGAGCAAGGCCCGCCATGGGAGGAATCACCACTGTGGCGCGAAGCTGTCCGCTGCGAACCCACTCCTGTCCAGTCCGTGTGACCCCATCGCAGCCCGTGAACGGGATGTTCAGCCACAACTCGCGTTCGGTCTGGCTCGAGCCTAGTAATGCTTTCCTGGCACCCATCGCCATGGCGTCGTTCTGGGCGATGACGGCGCGGATGTGCAGGTGATTCGATGTACTCAGCGAGAGCCATGAATTGATCGCATGCCGTCCGCTCGGTTCGGACCAATTCCCCTTGAGGATCTTAACCTCGACCCGGGTAGGCTTGGTGGAGAGCATCCCCTTCGTCCGCAAATTTGCGGCGCTGCTGCTGGAGGGCCCTTCAATATAGAGAACGTTGCCTTCGGGTGCCAGGGCTGCCAGTTGCTTACCCTGAATGCGCCCCACCTCCTCCTGATCAGGGCTCAGGGCGAATACTGGGATCTGTGCCATTCGACGCAGTTCCGAAATGTATTCAGCTTCGCGATTCAATATCCCCCAGGCGATCCCCGCCGAAACGGCCGCCTTCGCGACTTGCGGCATGGGAGTACCGACCGGTTCGACCAGAATCGCATCCGGACGCTGCGTCCGGTCCTGGATGATCTTGACCAATTGCTGGGATTGATTGACAGCATCGTTGTCCGCATAAACGATGCTGATCTTTACTCCCAGACGGGAGGCTACTTCGGTTGCCGCCGCCGATTGTTCCGCCTGGTAATCATTGTCTCTGGTGGTCAGAGCAACAACTACATTGAGATTGTTCATGAAGGTTGAAAGCTACGCCCTCCGATCTACCGGAAGGATTTCCACATTCTCTTCCAGAGATTTGCAGGCTTCCAGTTACGGTAGTGTCGCTTTTTCGATTTCAGCGGATGCTGGTAAGAAGTCTCGCAAAAAGCAAAACTGACAAACCAATCGCGGCGATGCTGTTAGCACGAATGCTGCGGTAGCTCGCCGCCCATGGAAACATTAAGACTTCGAAGAATGGCATTAGCTTCTCGGGCCACAATAACCCAGCCACTCCGAATGCCAGGCAAAGCTGGACGACAATACACGTCTCCAAAATACTCATGGCTGCGATTCGCTAAGAAAATGCCCCTGTATTAAAACGTGAGAGGAGCCTTCCTGGGAAGTTACTAAAGTGCATCACGAACGCTTACTTCTGTCTCAATCGCCAAAGCCGATACCGACGGCGCGCGCGGTGCGAACGATCTCGCCATTGGGATTCACCGACTTGAGGTGCCCGATGGCATGGGCCACGTCGACGGAGACAATGGTGTCCCCGTGCAGGGCAACCATCATCCCGAAGCCTCCAGCGGCGATCAGATCGACTGCGGCCACGCCGAAGCGCGTCGCCAGAATGCGATCGAAGGGCGATGGAGTGCCCCCGCGCTGAATATGTCCCAGCACGCTGACTCGCACGTCTTTCCCCGAACCGCGGGCGATGGCATTGCCCAGCAGATTGCCGATCGAACTAGCGCGGCGATTCTCCTTTAGCTCGGGGGGCGTCTTCACTCCTTCGGCCACGACGACGATGGTGAAATCCTTGCCGACCTTTTCCCGCTCGGCAATGTGGCGGCAAACGTGTGAGATGGTGAAGGGAATTTCCGGGATCAGGATGACGTGAGCGCCACCAGCGATGCCAGCCTCAAGCGCGATCCAGCCGCAGTCGCGGCCCATCACTTCCACGACCATCACCCGATGGTGCGAGGCAGCCGTGGTATGAATCTTGTCGAGGGCGTCGGTTACGGTGTGCAGCGCGGTGTCGAAGCCAAAGGTGACCTGGGTGGCCGAAAGATCGTTGTCGATCGTCTTGGGCACGCCCACGATCTTCATTCCCTTCCGGAAAAGTTCGTAACCGATCTTCTGGGATCCGTCGCCGCCGATGCTGATGACGGCGTCGATCCCCAGCTTCGCGGCGTTGGCAATCACCTTCGCCGAAATGTCGCGCAGAACTTCCTTGCCGTGCTCGATCTTCTTGTAATGAAAAGGATCGCCACGGTTGGTGGTGCCGAGAATGGTCCCCCCGCGCGGCAGAATGCCGCTGACTTTATCGAGCGTGAGTTCGAACGCTTTCTCCGGCCAGATAAGGCCGTCAAAACCGTCAGGAATGCCGATGACCTTCCATCCGTATTTCAGTATGGCGGCTTTGGTGGCGGCGCGAATGACTGCGTTAAGGCCGGGCGCGTCTCCGCCTCCGGTGGCAATGCCGATACAGCGAATATCAGACATAGGAATGTAGTTTGATTGTTTTGATTGCGGACCCACCGTGGGAAAGACCCGCTGATCGATGATAGCTTTGCCGCCTGGAAGTGCAACTTACGAGTGGACGTAGAGAGAAGGAACTTCGGTCACCGGTAAAACTCGGCGCTCGATGTCCGCTTCGAAATCACAATCTTCCTTGACTGGTCTAGCGCTTGGAGCCTGCAGATATTTGCCGCCTTCAACAGCGGAACCTACACCGTCGACGGCGATACCTTCCTAGTGGAGATAGTCGACTAGCGCGTCATGAGGACTGGCGGGAGCGGGGGAATTAGCTTAGGGATTTTATGAATCGCGGCCCACCTCTCGCAAACGAAACGAGAGGTGGGCACGGCGGTTGCTGCCTAAGACTGAAGTATTACGGTGTGACTGCTATCGTTGCCACGTTGCTAGTGACGCTGCCAATCGAGGCCGTAACGGTCACAGTTCCGGCTATCGTATTGCCGGTCACCATCGAGACCTCGCCAGCGGAGACTGTTGCCAGGTTGGTATTGCTGGACGTCCATGTGGCAACTTCCGTAACGTCCGTGGCGCCGTTACATGTTGTCGCCATCGCATCTATCGCGACGGTCGGCGCATTCGTGCTGACGGTGCCGCTCGTCGGCTTAAGCGTAATCGACTGTATACAGCCGACCGTAACGGTAACCGCCGCAGTTCCGGTAATCGATGGATTCTTGTTGGAAGCCGCCGTAACCGTCGCAGTTCCGACGGCAACTGACGTCACCAGGCCGGTAGAAGAAATCGTCGCAGTCGACGAGGGAGTAATGCTCCATGCAACAGAGGGATTGCTTTGAGTGCTGCCGTCGTTGTTGGTGGCGAAAACAGTCATTTGCACAGTGTTGTTGGTGTTTCCGGTTTCTATGGTGGGCGACGCTGGCCCAACAGCAAGCGAGCTAATCGTCGGATTCACGAAAAAGCCTGTGCAGCTTACGGTTAGGCCCAGAGTAACGAGAGCGGCAAACGATCCCGCGAGGCGGAGTTTGTGTTTGGTCAATGACATAATCTGAGACTCCTAGGGCGCGCCTGCTGGGTTCGATCTAATCGTCTGCCGCCTTCGCAAGAAGTAGCAACTTACCGCTACTACGATACTGTCTCTGCGCCACGGCGGTTGTAAAAAATTGTAGCAGAAGAAGATTCCCTGCCAACCGCATAACTGTACTTCCGTGCACACATGTAACCAGCCCTGCCAATGCCGCGCTTGGGGTAAGAACGCGTATGTAGCGACTATCTTGCAAAGGAAAACCGTTGGGGGTTCTACACGCTGTCGTAGAGGCGTAGCTTGCTACGTCTGCCGCACCACCACCGGCGAGCGCTGTCGGCAGAGACGATTGCAAGCAACGTCTCGACAGGGAATGAGTGGCGGCCAAGAAAAAAGCCAGTGCTGATTGCAGCACTGGCCAATGAAAGCAATTACAAATCAGGTTACCGTCCTTTGTGCTCCTCTTTGGGAGGAGCGCTTTCATGCTTCGGCGGCGCAGCCTGCTTTTGCGGCGGCGGAGGGCTGTGGCTCGCCTTCGGCGCAGATTCCCTGGGAGCGGGTTCTCGCGGAGCGCTTGCTTTCGGCGCACTCTCTCGGGGCGCACTCTCATGAACCTTTGGCGCAGGAGCCGGCTTGCTTTCAGCCCTCGGTTCGGCGGGAGGACGAGCGCTCTCGGTTCGCGGCGGCTTCTCCGCATGCGAAGAGGTCGTGGCGGATGGTTTTGCCGCGTGAGTTTCATTGGGACGAGCCGTACTCGGCTTCGCCGTATTTTCCCGAGGCGTGTTCTCGTGAACCGTGTTCGCCTTTTCCGGGTGGTTCGCAGTGTTGCTCTTGTTCGGCGGAACAAAGGGATGGTTGGCAGCCTTGGCCCCGTTCGGCGAGGAACCGTGATTCTCCGCCGCATGACTCTCGGCTGGATGACTTCCCGCAGGCCGGTTCTCGGCGGGACGATTTTCTCCAGCACGATTTCCCGCAGGAGCCGGGGCGCGCGCTTCCTTCGGCGACATGGCCGGAGCGTGATAGGCCCCACCAGCAGCCTTGGCCGCTACCACACCGCGTCCACTGAACTCTCCAGGACGCGCCGTCGCAGCCACGGCTGGACGTCCATGATTGGTCGACGCGAACAATGCGCGATTCTGACTTGCGGCATGCTCCTGCTGGGTCTGCGCCGCCACCGGCGGACGATGCGTTTCGTGAGCGTAGGCTTCCTGTTGCGGACTTGGGCGCGCGCTTACTCCGCCCTGGCCGCCGTTGAATGCCACATGCGTATTGTTATTCACGATGACGGTACGATTTACGTAGACGTTGGTGATGTGGACGGTGTCTACATGCATGACGGCCGTGTTGTAGAAGAAGCGGCCACCGCGCCATTCACCGCCATAGAAGCCGTTGCCGCCGTATCCGTATCCGTAATTGATGCCACCGTAGAATCCAATCTGCGGACCCCAATATCCGGCATTCCAGAGATAGGCGCCGTCGTTCCAGCCCCAGTAGCCGGGCGTCCACAGCAAGCCCGCTTCGGGAGCTTCGACCCAGGTGCCCGGCACCCAGTAGTATCCGTCGTCATCGCTCCATGCCCAATAGCCCGGAGTCCACATGTACCCTTCACCGGGACAGATCGGTTGCTCATAAACCGGTAAGGGTGGCGGACCAATGCGCACCGAAATGCCAACGCCGAATTGAGCCGCGGAAGGAGAAGAGAAAGCCGCTGGTAGAATCAGCAGCAAAAGTCCAAATGTCAGAAGACGAACTGTACAGGGTAGTTTCATCATAGTTCCTCTGGCCCGCTGGGCTTGCCTGTTGGGCAGCACACAAACGGGCGATTTTGGGCGAAAAAATTCTGGTGCGAAAAACCCCGCAGCCAGCCATTTAGCCCTTGTTCGTTCCTGGTTACTTAAACACCGCAGGTTGGAGTATGTTGCTGGGCAAGAAGTTGTTTGGAATGTTGGGAGTTTGAGGAAAAGGGGGGTTAATTCGTTCTTTTCGACCGCGCAATGCGGTCATCAATCAGCTTCCGGCCGGCAAATCCTTCTTCCGCGCCGTGCCAGTGTGTAATGGATTTCTCGCCCATTTTCCAGCAGAGCAGAACCGTTTTACCATCCACTTCGCAGGGAAAATCGAGCAGGCCGGTGTCAATATCTTTCACCTGCACACCGATGGAATCGATTTCAGCCAGAGCATCTTTGGCCCGCTGTTCAGCCTTGGCGCGCTCGGCCTTGCGCCGGGCCACCGCGACGACATCGACGTGCGTACCACCGTTCAGGAAAATGCGGTGGCTGAGTTCCTGCATTTCTGCTTCAACTTCCTCCATCAACTTCTTGCCGCTGATGGCAGTACGCAAGAGAGACTCCAACACGGAGAGTAGCGACTGGGCTTCTTCGAGAGTGAAGGTGCGGTCCGACATAGGATCGTTTCATTCTAACGCAATTCGGAGGGCGACCGTTGGCAATTAACAGTCGGGTTTTGGCGGTCCGGTTGCCATACTGTGGCGCTGACGCTAACGGCCGCTGGCTAATCCGGCTCTTATTTTGTACCCGGGTTCGCAGCCGGTTTGATCATTTCGACATCGAGCGTGATGGTGATGTCGTCGCCAACAATGCCAGGAAGGCCGCTGACTCCGAAATCGTTGCGATTGATCTTGGTGGTGGCGGAGGCGCCCATGCGCAGACGGTCCTTACCCATCGGATCCTTGATAGGCGGTGTAGGTCCGTCCACGTCGAGAACAACTTCTTTTATGATGCCATGAATGGTGAGATCACCGGTGACCTTCAGCCTACCCGCTCCTGCGGCCTCGACTCTCCGCGAGGTAAAAGTGATAGTGGGATACTTTTGGGCGTCCAAAAAGCGCGGGCTGCGCAGATCGTTGTCGCGCATTTCTACGCGTGTGTCCACGGAATCAGTGTCGATCGTGGCTTGAATCGACGATTTGGCAAGGTTGTTCGCGTCATATTGCACCGTCCCGCTAACTTTGGTGAATGCGCCGCGAACCGTGGAGACTCCCAAATGTCTTACCGAAAACTGCGCCGACGTGTGCTGCGGATCAAACTGCCAAGTGTCCTGCGCGGCAGCGGATAGAGTGAGAAGCAGGGCAACTGCGAGTGCGCGAAGAATACGAGACATGACTCAAGGTTCTCCCGAACTGGTTTCAGAAGGAATCTCTAGAGTTTAGCGCACTGGCAAGCATGTGAAAATGACAGCTTTGGAGGCTGAGTTCCCTGCCGCTGGCCGCAAGGACTCCCATGATGAAGAGAAGGCCTGAGCGCGGACCGGAGAAAAAGAAACGCACGCTCTTTATTTGTTCCGGGGCGTATGCTACTAAGCCAGGAGTCCAGTTGGAGGCAGGAAGATGACGTCAGGAAACGCAGTCGAGCGCTTCGCGGAGCGCAGTTTCCGTCTTCGATGTCCCTGTGGCGCAACCATCGTGACCAGCAAGAAGACGGTGGCTTGCGCCGATTGTGGTAAGACAATCGAAATTCGCCAGGTCAGGCAGCACGGGGAGTCGGCAATCGTTGTCGAACGCCTTATCGAGCGGGATTTTCATTTTCACTGTGCATGCGGCACAACGGTCACGCCGAGCGGGAGGACGGCGACTTGTTCCAATTGCGGTCAAACCCTCGAGATTCGCCGGAGTCGGAAGCACAAACATCGCCCGACGCTAACTCCACGCGGGACTCAAAGCGTGTGGCAGCTGAGAGATCTTAGAAAGTTGCCGCTCTATGCAGCCCTTTGCGCTTTGGCGCTCTGTTACCTCTACGGCCTGGCCTGCGGCTAGGCTGACTCAGGAAATTGACTTCCTGCGGGGAAAGACTCTATCGGGTTCTGCCGTTTGAGGGATCCGGCGACGTGGCGGTGTTCACGTCCACATGGAGCCGTTGCGGAGCGGAAATTCCCGGCGGAAAGCATTCTCCGCCACGGCTGTAGTTCTTGCAGTGCCCAGCGGCATCTTTGCGCTGCGGCGATTGCGCGAACTGCCAAACCTCAGCAAAACCAACACCGCTCTCAGCGGGACTAGGCGGGCGTTTTGGAAAAGCGCAGCCGGGCGAAGGAGGGCAGGCATCGTTGATCGCCCAGTAGACGATCTTTCTCGCTCCGGCGCTTTGGTGAATGTCTTCCGCGGTCACGATGTTCTCGTCGTCTTTCGCGGGGATGCCGGAGCAGTAGATGCCGGCGCGGAATCCGGCGGCGGTGATGCCGTCGACCCATGCATAGATGTAGGCCTTCTGTTCGGGGAGCATGCGTCCGCCTTGCTCTTGATCGAGGAAGATGACGGTGTGCGCGGGAAAGCCTTCGCGGCGCGCGGCAGCGGCGGCGGCTTGCGCATCGGAAGCTCCCACTTTCTTTGCGTTAGCAACGGATTTTAGTTCGGCGTAGACGCGTCCGTTGAAGAGCACGAGGAATCCGAAGCCAGCGGATTCGATAGCGGCGCGGTGGCCGGTCCACGTGTTGGTGCGTTCGCCGGGAGGATTGTTGAGCCAGTATCCGGTGTAGGAGAAAGTTTCGTGCAGGGATTTCAGGTTGGCATCGCCGGGGTAGGTGTTGCGGTCGAAACCGAGGTAAGTTTGCGCGAACGACGATGCGGGAGAAAAAAAGAATGCGAACGCGAGGATGATAAATGGGGATTTCACGATCTTCATCTTAGACGGGCGAACCGCAGCGGCTGAAACCGAACGTCCTCTAGCGTCCTGATCGGCCCGAGTAAAACTCGTGCCCTTCCCGGTCTGTGTTTAGTGATGCTTCTCAAGAACGACAATTGGAGCGGTCGTCTCGCTATCCCATTCGGATGCGAAATAACAGTATCCATCTGGTTGCTGGCTCAGGACGACTTTCGACCCGGCCGAAGGCAAATGGGACTTGGCTTCGTCTCTCCAAAACCGATAGCAATCATTGATCGCTATCCACAACGGAGGGAGTCCGACATCGACTACTGCGAATTGAACAGGCCCAGCCTGTAGCAACTGCGTGATCTCGTTTTTACTGAGTGACCGGCCGCGCGACGTGGTCGTGAAACCGTCCTTCCGCCAGAGTTCTCGGATCGGGAGATGCGTCACGATTTTGAGCGAAACATCCACCCGTTGGCTATCCCCCGATGTGCACCATCGTTCTTGACGCCGGCACGAAATCCGGCTCGCCGATGTGGTGGCGCGCTTCTTTTTTCTGGATCACGCCGCGGATGAATCCTTGCAGCTCTTCGTCGTTGGCCCCGCGGCGCATTTGGGCGTGGAGATCATGGTCCCACACCGAAAACAGGCAGGTGCGGATTTTGCCGTCGCTGGTGATGCGGATGCGGCTGCAGTGTCCGCAGAAGGGATGCGAGACGGGGGCGATGATGCCGATTTCGCCGAGGCCGTCGTCGAAGCGGTAGCGGCGCGCGGTCTCGGAGCGCGCGTGCGGGATTTCGACCAGCGGGCGGTATTCCGCCATGCGCGTGAGAATTTCGTCGAGCGTGACCACCGTGTTCGGCGACCACGTGCGGCCTTCTTCGAGCGGCATGAATTCGATGAAGCGCACCGTGACGCCTTCTTCGCGGGCGAACATGCCGAAGGGAATGATTTGATCTTCGTTGAAACCGCGCATCAGCACGCAGTTCACTTTCAGCGGCCAGAGTCCAACGCGGCGGGCAGCGCGGATGCCAGCAAGGACATGATCGTATCCGTTGGGCACGCGGGTGATGCGGGCGAAGCGGTCGGGGTCGACGGCGTCCATAGAGACGGTGACGCGGGTGAGGCCAGCGTCTTTGAGCGGCTGGGCGAGATCGGCGAGCAGGTGGCCGTTAGTGGTGAGCGCGATGTCGAGCGGGGCGGCGGCTTGTGTGAAGGGGCGGACGCCCTCGTCCGCCCGCCCATCTAACTCGCAACCCCGGACGAATGCGTCCGGGGCTACGTGAGCTTCGGTTTGCAACACTGCCAGCTCGCGGACGAAATCGACTACTCCTTTGCGGAGCAGCGGCTCGCCGCCGGTGAGACGAATCTTCGTGACGCCCATCCCGACCAGCACGCGCGCCATGCGCAGATAGTCCTCGAATGGCAGATCTCCATACAGCGCGCCTTCATTGCCTGTGCGGCAGTAAACACACTTATAGTTGCAGCGGTCTGTGATGGAGATCCGCAGGTCGGTAATAGCGCGCCCGAATTTGTCGGTGAGAGACATGATCGTTGAATTGTTGTGGATAGAAAACGAACAGGCAGGAAGATCCTGGCAGCCGCTTCCTTTCCAATGCACTCCTCGCGGAGTGCGGGAGGCGCAAGCGTTTCCACCTGCACCCTCGGAAGTAGCTCCGCCCTCCCGGCCTTGGGGAAGCGTCCCCGCGCCGAGATGCGGCGCTACAACCCTGCCGCCACAGCCTGGGTATGCCCGGAGGCCATGGCGGTCGGAAACTCAATCATTATAGAGCTTGAGGAGAACAAAAAGGTTTCAAGGCTTAACCGAGCCGAGGGCCTTTTCGATGGCAGCCTCGGCCAATGGTGCCATGATCTTGAATCCCGCCGCGTTGGGATGCAGCCCGTCATCGGCCAGATCTTTCTTCAGATAACCCTTCTCATCCACCATGCCGGTGAAGTAGTCGAGGTAGGAACAGCCGTTCGATGAAGCACCGCAAAAATCCTTGAGCCAGCGATTCAGTTCGAGAATCTTTGCCGGAGAGCGTTGCGCAAAGAGATCCCGGGCTCGCGGCGTGTAGTTGTGGACGGGCAGCACCGCCGAGTAAATCACTTTGACCTCGTGCACCCGCGCCAGCTCCGCCATGGAGGCGTAGTTCGCTTCGATATGCTCGAGTCGCATGGGGCCGGTGTTGCCGGCAATGTCATTCGTGCCTGCAAGAATGATGACGACTTTGGGATGGAGATCGATCACGTCCTGGCGGAAGCGGACGAGCATCTGCGGCGTAGTCTGGCCTCCGATGCCGCGGTTGATGTAGGGCTTGCCGGGAAAATATTCGTCGACGCGCCAGATGTCGGTGATGGAGTCGCCGAAGAAGACGACGCGGTTCTCGCCGGGCACCGGCGGCTTGAGCGCGGCGTTGGCGTCGCGATAGCGGGCGAGTTGGCCGAAATCATCGGTGAAGATTGCGATGCGCGAGGCGCGGTATTGGTCGAGCCCGGCGAAACCGCTGGCGGGAATCGAAGGCGCCTGAGCGGCCTGCTGAGAGAAGGAGGAAATGGCAACCAGGTAAATAATGAATGAAATGGCGGCGAGTCTCTTCAGATCCCAAAGTGCGTTCATAAGTTGTTTCATTAGGGCTGGCCGGCTAGGGCACTGGCAATCGCCTTGTTTGCGAGCGGCGCCATGATCTTGTACCCGGCCGCATTGGGATGCAAGCCATCGTCCGACAGATCGCGCCTTAGCATGCCATGGGCATCGATCAGCGCAGAAAAGTAGTCCAGATATACCAGGCCGTTCTTGGCGCAGTAATCCTCGAGCCAGGCGTTCAGCGCCAGTATTCTTTCCCGGGGACGCAGCGCAAAAGATTCCTTCGCCTCCGGCGTGAAATTGTGCGCAGGCAGGAGAGACGCAAACACCACCCTGATGTGGTGGGCGCGCGCCAACTCGGCCATGGAGGCGTAGTTTGCCTGGATGTCCTCGTTGCGCGCAGGCCCTGTGACACCGGCGATGTCATTGGTCCCGGCGAGCACGACCAAGACTTTGGGATGCAGAGCAATCACATCCTGGCGGAAGCGGACCAACATCTGCGGCGTGGTCTGTCCGTCGATGCCGCGATTGATGTAAGGCTTGCCCAGAAAATAATCCGGCAGCTTCCAGTAGTCGGTGATGGAGTCCCCGAGAAACACGACCCGATTTTCTTTCGGCGTGGGCGAGGCGAGCGCGGCGTCGGCCGCGCGATAGCGTTTTAGTTCTCCGAAATCGTCGGTGTAGATGGCGATGCGGGAGGCGCGGTATTGATCGAGGTCGGGGTGGCCGGTGGAGAGGATGGAGGGGGCGGGCACGGTTTGCTGGACAGTGTGCTGGGCAAGGGCGAGTGCAGTAAAAAGAAGTACGACAAACGAAATTGAAGTGAACTTTATCTCAGGCTCCGTTCGCAACAAACTTTTTAAGACGTTCGATAATCCACGCGCGGATTTCGTCATCCGATTGGCCAGCGAATCCCACATTTATTTCATCGTCCATTGTGTACAGATCATTTAGCTCGGAAATTTCACCGGACTCAAACCATAAATCCTGGAAATCGTGCACATGTTTGAGAGGGTCGTCGCCACGCCGCAAAATCTCTTTTGCGTGCTTCTTCGCGATGCGCAGTGCAGCCACCCCAGGCGTGATTTCAGCCAATGCCATCTCTTTTATTGCACGCGGAAGAATGTCCCGCACCTCAAAGTATGTCGGGGAATCGAAGGCTGCAAGCCTGCGAATGCCGGGCCCATCTGCCCCCGCTTCGAGGGCGTCCAAAGCCAGCTTCGGCCAGTCGGAGGACAGAATGCGATCAAGGGCCAATAGCGCCTCGACCAACTCCCGGTCAAATGGCATAGGTGGAATCGTAGCTCACATCCCGTCATAATTCGGGCCGCCGCCTCCTTCGGGCGGGACCCAGGTGATGATCTGGTAGGGGTCGGCGATGTCGCAGGTTTTACAGTGGACGCAGTTCGATGGGTTCAGACTGATACGTTTGCCGTTGGGCTGAGTGGCGTCGTCGACCATTTCGTAGACGTTGGCAGGACAGAAATTCTGGCAGGGGCTACCGTATTCTTTCACGCAGCGATCGTTGCAAATGTTCGTGTCCGCGATGACCAGGTGCGAGGGCTGGTCTTCTTCGTGCTTTGTGCCGGAGTGGTAGAGGTCGGTGAGCTTGTCGAAGGTGAGTTTGCCGTCGCCTTTGGCGGGACCGATGATGTGGGCTTCGTCGCCGCCATCTGCGGAAAGCTCGGCAAGTTTGCGCATGTGCTCGTGGCCGGCATGCGCGAGATAGCGGTTGCGCAGACCGCGGCCGCCGGTGATCATCTGCAAGCCGGTGTGGAACATGCCGGCGTACATGCCCTGTTCGAAACCCTGGTGCATGTTGCGAACTTTCCACAGTTCGTCTTTGATCCAGCTGGAGTCGACTTTTGTCTGATACTGGCTCAGGGCGGCGGCGGAGAAATCGTCTTTCTTCAATGCATCGAACGCGGTCTCGGCGGCGAGCATGCCGCTTTTGATGGCGAGATGAATTCCTTTCAGGCGGGCGGAGTTTAGAAATCCGGCGGAGTCGCCGAGAATCATCCAGCCATCGCCCGCGACGGGCGGAATCGCCCACCAGCCGCCATAAGGCATCGACTTCGCGCCGTAGCGAATCATCTTGCCGCCTTCGAGCAGCTTGGAAACTAGCGGATGCTTTTTGAATTCCTGCAGCACGCGCTGCGGGTCGAGGCGCGGATCGGGATAATCGAGACCGGTGACGAAGCCGAGCGAGACCACGTTGTCTTTGCCGCCGTAAATCCAGGCGCCGCCGTATTCTTTGGTGGTGAGCGGCCAGCCCAGGGTGTAGATGACTTCGCCGGGGGCGATGCGGCCCGACGGTACTTCCCAGAGTTCTTTGACACCGACGCCGTAGGTTTGAGGGTTCGCATCTTTCGCGAGATCGAATTTGTTTACGAGTTGCTTGGTCAACGATCCACGCGGGCCTTCGGCTAGGATGACGACTTTGGCGTTGAGGTCGTATCCCGGTTCGAAGTTGGATTTCTGGTGGCCTTCTTTGTCCACGCCTTTGTCGTCCGTGCGGACTCCGGTGACGCGATTGCCGTCGAACAGAAGTTCGGAGCCGGCGAACCCGGTGAAGATGGTGATGCCGGTCTCCTCCACTTTGCCGCCGAGCCACTTCACGATGCGGTTCAGCGAGATGACGTAGTTGCCGTGATCGCGCAGCGGCGGAGGCGTGATCGGCAGCTTGAACTTGCTTTTCTGCGTGAGGAAATAAACGGCTTCTTTCTCGACCTTGGCGTCGAGCGGCGCTTCTTTTTCAAATTCAGGAAGAAGTTCGCGCATGGAGCGCGGATCGAGCAGAGCGCCGGAGAGGCAGTGCTGGCCGATCTCGCGCGCTTTCTCGAGGACGTAGATATTTTCTTTGCTGAGAGGCGTGCCGGGATGCGCGGCATTGTGCGCGTCGATGAGCTGCGCCAGGCGTAGGGCGCAGGCCATGCCGGCGGGGCCACCACCGACGATGACCACGTCGGCGGGCATCTGCGGGCGTTCGACGCCTTCGATTGGTTTGCGGAAAATCAAGCTCATAAATTAATCGTGGAGACGTGTCGAATGAACGGTAATGCCCGCCCTAATTTCGATACTAGGTTGCGGTCCGCCGTGACAAACTCGCAATCCATCTCGATTGCTAAGGCGCAATAAACAGAATCGTATGCCGAATGGCGATGCGCAATCGCTACAGAAAACGCTGCTGCGGCTAGACGTTCCGACGGCTGGAAGTTCAAAGGAAGCGTGAGCAAATCCCGATAGATCGCCCTGGCGTCTGCTGGCGATAACTCCTTGAGCACGACCGACCGCCTCCATAAAGCACTCGCGGCTTCGATCAAAAGTAAATCGGGGGCGTACAAACTGAGATGTCCGATCAAGAAGGCTGTGAGGAGGTTTTCTGCCCCTCCGTCGCCAATCTCGGGCAGAAACCACTTCAGCGCCACGCTGGCGTCCACCACGCAGTTCAGAATCGGCGGTCTCTTTCTTCGCGAATGAGCTCGCAGCTATCGGAAAGAACTCCCACCCGCTCTCGAATTTGTTCACGCCGGCGGCGGATGCGATCCAGCAGCGCCCGGCTGCGTTCAGGAAGTTTTGCCTTTTTCTTTCGCCCGTTCACCACTTTGGTCGCTCTAGGCATCTTCCCTCCTCGTCACGAGCAAGAGTTCTACCGCGTCCCGAAGATTGTCTCGGGTTTCTTCTAAGGTGTCCCCTTCGGAAACTGCTCCGGGTAGTTCTTCTGTGTAGGCGACGCAACCTCCGCCATCGGATTCGGGAACTTCCTCGAAGACCGCTGTAAGGGTCATGTCCATGCCTCTATTCTAACGTCCCTGTCTAGCCATGAAGCAAATCCAGCCCGAGACTAATCGGGCTCGTTGGGGTTCTAGCTCTAGTCCTTCAAAATCGAAAAGAGTTTAGACTTCGCGGTCTTGCTCCCCTTTGTTGAACCTTTGCACACATTGTCTCGCTCGCCTATCCAGTAATGCAGCACTAAACGCATTTCGCCAATATCGTGCAGGCGAAACGAAAATTCGCTGGAGGTGCCAGGTGATAGGGTAGCGGGCTGCCGTGAGCTTCCAATGTCAGGCCCGATAAGCAACACATTCCAGTTGTCGTGGTTCTTTCTTTCCACATAGAACGGGACGGGCGTGCTCTCAACTGTTCCGGCATGCGGCGACCACTGGCCCAACTCAATGCAATAACTGACAGGAAGTCGGTCTTTGTTAATCACCTTCGCCTCGATTCTGTCTTCTGGCTTGAACGAGCCAGCAGAAACGCTGACTACCACCTGTGCAGTTGCAGCGCCAACCGGAATTAGGGCGAGTGAGAGTGCAGCTAGAGTTCGACGGGGCGAGTGATCCACAGGCAACTATCCTCCCGCCTTCACCTTCTTCACTTCTTCAATCAACGGGGGAACGATGTCGAAAAGATTCCCCACAATTGCATAGTCTGCAATTTCGAAAATCGGCGCTTCGGAATCTTTGTTCACGGCGATGATGGTCCGCGAGCCTTTCATGCCAACGATGTGCTGAATGGCGCCGCTGATGCCAAGAGCCAGATAGAGTTTGGGCGCAACCGTCTGCCCCGAGGAACCGATCTGGCGGTCCATAGGCAGCCAGCCCGAATCGCAGATCGGCCGCGAGGCGGCCAAATCTCCGCCGAGCGCATCGGCGAGCTGTTTGGCGATCTCGATATTCTTTTGCTCTTTGATCCCGCGCCCGACAGAAACTATGATTTCAGCTTGCGTAAGATCGACAGCCTGCTTGGCCTCTTTGAAAACTTCCTGCGGTTTGTTGCGGATGACGCCGTCGGTAATCTCAACATTCAGAGTTTCCACTGGAGCCGCGCTCGCACCAGCTTCCGCTTTGTCGCCACGAAATGCTCCATTCTGAAACGTGGCGAACCACGGAGCGTCACTGTTGAAGCTCACATCGGCGGCGAATTTGCCCTGAAACATCTGACGAGTGAAAACGAGCTTTCCATTTTCGTGTCTGAAGCCGATGCAATCGCTGATCACAGTGCGTCCCATGGCGGTGGCGAGTTTGGGAACAAAATCGCGCACCTGATAGGTGTGTGGCATCAGCACGAGCTTCGGCTGCTTCGAAGTGAGCAATTGCTTCAATGCTGCGGTGAAAGCATCGGGCGTGTAGGGCTCGAGTTTCGGCGATTCGACTGCATAGACTTTCGCCACTTTCTTCGCCGCGACTTCGGAGGCGACCGCAGCGGCGCCCACGACTGCGGCCTCAAGAGTCCAGCCCGTAGCGGCCGCAATGGCTTGGCCTGCAGTGATGGTCTCCCAGGAGACGCGGTTCAGTTTTCCTTCGCGTTGTTCGACGACTACTAAGATGGTATCGGGCATAAGGTCAGCCTCTAGTCTTTAGCCCCTCGACGATACATTGCTGGGCTTCGCCCGGCGAACAGCCGAGGGGGGCTGTCTCCACATTAATCTTGCCAATACAAAATTCCTTAAAGCACGCGCAGTTCATTGCGCAGTTTGTCGACCAGTTTCTTCGCGATCTCCGACGGCGAGCCCTCGATGTGCTCCGTCTTCTTGGTTTTCTGCGGAACATACAGGCGCTCGATTTTTTGCAGGTTTTCGCCGATGGCGGACTGCACTTCGGCGAGCGTCACTTTCCGCAGCGGCTTATTTTTTGCGTTCTTGATTCCGATCAACGTGGCGTAGCGCAGTTTGTTGATGCCTGACTGAATCGTGAGCACGGCAGGCAGCGGCATGTCAACGAACTGGAAAAATCCCGCTTCGAGTTCGCGCTTCACCCTTATACCGCTCTCGTTCTTTTCGATCTGCATGATGATGGTGGCGTGCGGCCAGCCCAGCAATTCAGCGAGGATGACGCCAGTCTGCGCGTATCCATAATCGTCGGATTGCAGGCCGGTGAAGATCAGATCGAATTTTTCGTCTTTGATGGCCGTGGCGAAAGCCTTTGCCGTATTGAAGGCATCCAGTCCCACGAAGGCACTGTCTTCCAGATGAATGGCGCGATCGGCGCCTTTGGCTAAGGCCTCGCGCAGCACCTGTTGCGAGCGGGCGGGCCCAGAAGTGATGACCACCACTTCCCCGGTGTGCTTCTCCTTCTGGCGCAGCGCTTCTTCGAGCGCGAAGGCGTCAGGTTCGTTTACTTCATACGAGACGTCTTCGCGGATCCACGAGCCGTTCTCATTGAGCTTGAGCGGTGCATCTTTCTGCGGCACCTGCTTCATGCAAACCAGGATTTTCAAACGTGACTCCTTAATTCCTGCGGTTTCGGAGAGGCACAAGGAAACGCATTAGTATAAATGAGTGGTCAGCAATTGGCATTCGGCCTCGAGAAGGGATGGTGCGGACTACTCGGTAAACACGACCGACTGCACGCCGGAGATCTCGAAGCGTTTCCGGCAACGAATATTCTTGCAGGCCATCAGATCATCCTTGCGCAGCATGTAGGAGCGGGCTTTGGCGAAGCGAGCGCGGTCCCGTTCGTCGGAACGACCGGCGAGTTGACGCTTCTTGGTTCGTACCACCCAGGTGACTTCATACTCGGCCGGTTGATGGCAGTGCGGACAATTTAAGGTGGCTGGCTTCTTCTGCGTGCTCTCATCGAAAAAATCGCGTTCTTCCATGGTCACTTATCGGTCGCTAGTCTTGCTGGCCTGCTGGCCCGCCGTTTCTCGGACACGAGCCAGTCGAACCAACCGCGAAGAATCATTATTGCAGTTTTGCTGTGGACAAAGCTATGGCAACATGGATGTCAGGTAGACATAAACAGGTACAGCGAAAATGGCACGCAAGAAAAAAGCGAAACGCTTTCGAGCCGTGCAGGCCGTGAAAGAACTAGCGCGCGAGCGCCTGGGAGCGCCTCCGGCGGCGAAGGTGGTTCCTCACAAAAAGAAGGATCCGCAAAAGCACAAACTTACGCTGGGAAAACTGTTGAGTGACGGGGAGTAATCCCCACGCGGGCCGGTAGAGGCCTTAGTTGAACGTGGCGGTTACGGTAACGTTGTTTTCCAGAATGACGGTGCAGACCGAGTTATTGGAACCACCGGTTGAGTTGCAACCAGACCAACTTGCGAAAGCGGAACCTCCGGTGGCCGCGGCGGTCAACGTAATCGTGGACCCAGTCGCGAACTGGTTGCTGCACGAAGATGGAGAGGAGCAACTGATTGCGGGACCGGTTACGGTTCCGGTGCCATTGCCGGCAAAGCTGATGGTAAGGATTGGCTGCGGACCTGCGGGCGTGCATCCTGAGCTGGCAGGACCATTTACGACGATGTGTGCGAAGTTGCTGGTCACCAGATTGGGACTGTCATAAAAGGTAGCAAAAACGTTCGCGGCGCCGCAGTTCGTGCTGGGGCTGACGACTCCCGCATTTGTCACCTGAGCCACTTGGGGAGTGTCGGATTTCCACGTCACTATGCTTGTGATGTCTTTAGTCTCCGGCGGATGTTCGTAGGTTCCGGAAGCTGTGAAGTTCACAAACAGGCTGGGATCGACCGCGCCGAAACTGGCGCCGGCCGAAGGCTGTATCGTAATCGAGATCAGATGCTGGTTATAGGCACAGCCATATAGGCTTAACAAGAGACTGGCGACGGCGACAAGGGCTAGCGTGCTGAACCACTTCCGGCTCGTCGACTTCCAGCTCATCTAATGACTCCTAAGTATTAAGCAATCTTGTTGAACGCGTTATGCATTTGGGGGAAGGGCCAATTTAGTCAAAATTTCGCCAAAAAGCAATCGTTAAACGCAACTGCAAACAAGCTTCGGTCACCCCTTGACGGCCTCCGCCACTACCTCCGCAAACCTGCGGATATCTTCTTCCGTGGTGTCGAATGAGCACATCCAGCGGACAATCGATTCCTCCTCGATCCACATGTAGAAAAAGTAATGCTCTTTGATCTTGTCGATGGAGTGGGGCGGGATCTGGGCGAATACGCCATTGGCTTCTACCTTCCAGACGACTCTCACTCCTGGGATGCGGCTAACTTCTTTTTCCAGCAGGCGGGCCATGCGGTTCGCATGCTCCGCGCTGCGCCGCCACAAATCCCCGGTGAGCAGCGCTTCGAATTGGGCGGCGATAAAGCGCATCTTCGACGCCAACTGCATGCTCTGCTTGCGCAGGTAGAGGAAATCGTGACTCATTCCGGGCTGAAAGAAAACGACCGCCTCGCCACCCAGGATTCCGTTCTTCGTTCCGCCGAAGGAGAGTACGTCCACTCCCAGATCGCGCGTGGCCTGGCGAAGACTTTGGCCGAGAGAGGCCGCGGCGTTGGCAATCCGGGCGCCGTCCATATGCAAAAACATGCCATTCTCGTGAGCAAATTGTGCCAGCGCCTGAATCTCTTCCGGACGATAAACCGTTCCCATCTCAGTGGACTGGGTGATCGAAATCACGCGAGGTTGCGAGTGGTGTTCATCCCCAATGCCGTGATAGGCGTGGCGCACGGAATCCAGCGTGATTTTGCCGTCCTGCTGCGGAAGTGGAATCAGCTTGCAGCCCGTATGCTTCTCGGGCGCTCCGCACTCGTCAGTATAGATGTGGGCGTAGGCGCTGCACAGCACCGATTGAAAGGACCGAGTGAGTGATTGCAGGCTGAGAACATTCGCACCGGTCCCGTTAAAAGTGAAAAAAACTGCGATGTCCGGGCCAAAATGCTCTTCAAACTTCTTGATCGCCGAACGCGTATAGGGATCGTCGCCGTAGGCCACTACATGGCCCTGGTTGGCGCGGGCAATCGCCTCAAGAACCTGGGGATGAACGCCAGCGTTATTGTCGCTGGCAAAGCTACGGGATAACTCGCTGAGCACCGATGGCATACCGCATAATTTAGCAGACTCGGAATCCGGTATGCCGTCGTCGTCCCCGTTCGCCCGGTTAGGGGCCTACGCATCCACAGGAATCGACCTCCTCAAAAAAAATTAGGGCCAGTGTCTATTTTAGGGGTCCCCGTTCGTCTAACTTATGGAGAGGGGATCACGACCGGGCGGCTACAAGAATCAGGCACTGCCAAACGATAGTGCGCAAAATTTTTCATGACGAATTGCCAAACAAAACCGGGCGCTTGTGAATCCTTTGGCCGATGGCTTAATCAATATTTACAATCTTTGTTGGGGTGGCCCGTCTTAATATTTGTAGCAGTAACCAGTCTGTAGGCGGTACCGGTTTATAGTTCCCGTTCGGAGAATGTATGGCGAAAAGAATGTTCATCGTGTTGTTGCTGATGGCGGCCCTTATTGGAGGGCTCGGTTTCGTGAAATACCGCCAGGTCGAATCTGCCATCGCAGCGGGCGCTAGCTTTCAGATACCAGCCACGTCCGTCACAACCGTGATCGCAAAGCAGGAGACGTGGCCTTCAACGTTGTCGGTGATCGGGACGGCGGCCGCCATTCAGGGGGTGACGGTTAGCGCCGATCTCCCGGGAACCGTCGACAAGATTCACTTCGAATCCGGCCAGGCGGTGCATGAGGGAGACATCCTGGTCGAACTGGATATTCGCCAGGAAAAGGCGCAGCTGGCCAACATCGAGGCTCAGCGGGACCTGTCCCGTGTTCAATATGGCCGCTCGGAGCAACTGGCCAAGGCGGGCGTCATTTCAAAGTCCGAGTTCGACAATGCCGCCGCCCAGCAGAAGGCTACCGAGGCTCAGGTTAATGAAGTGAAGGCCTCCATTGCCCGCAAAACCATCCATGCCCCGTTCACCGGAGTTCTGGGAATTCGCCAGATCAGCCTCGGCCAATATCTGGCTGCGGGACAATCCATTGTTTCCCTGCAGTCGATAAATCCAATCTATGTGAACTTCGGCGTGCCGCAGCAGGACACACCGAAGATGAAAATCGGGCGCAGCATGCGCGTAACCAGCACGGACCTGCCTGGGACAAAGTTCAACGGGAGGATTACCGCGCTCGATTCGGTAATCAACGAGCAGACCCGGAACATCCAGATCCAAGCCACTCTCGAGAATCCGGGCGGGAAGCTGCGCCCAGGCATGTTTCTGCAAGTCGAATTGCCGCTGGGCGAGTCGCGCGACGTGATTCCTCTGCCGGCTTCGGCCATCAACTACGCGCCTTCGGGCGATTCCGTCTTCGTGGTAAGCGACATGAAAGATGAGAAGAGCGGAAAAACCTATCGCGGGGTTCGCCAGCAGATTGTCAAGATCGAGGGCAGCCGTGGCGATCAGGTCGCCGTCATCTCGGGATTGAAGGCGGGGGATGAAGTCGTTAGCGCCGGGGCCTTCCGGCTGCGAAACGCCGCCCCGGTCGAAGTCAACAACACCGTACAACCGTCAAATAGCCCCAAGCCGAACCCGGAAGAAAGTTAAGGCAGGAGATCCAGCTCAGCAATAGGCCGAGTTAAGGAGCATTGCATGAAGTTCACCGATTTATTTGTTAAGCGTCCGGTGTTGGCGATGGTGGTGAACCTGGTCATTCTGATCGCTGGTCTCCAGGCGGTTCGTTCGCTGAGTGTCCGGCAATATCCGCGCAGCGACATTTCTGTTGTTCAGGTTACCACCGTATACGTTGGCGCGAACGCCGACCTGGTGCGCGGCTTCATTACCACTCCGCTGGAGCGTGTGATTGCCAGCGCCGATGGCATCGAT